>Ga0209200_1002174_pt1 | contig 18572 bp, 15 predicted proteins | sample AD_UKC033_MetaG_FD_184406 | JGI IMG/M metagenome (GOLD analysis project Ga0209200, IMG submission 184406) | Active sludge microbial communities of municipal wastewater-treating anaerobic digesters from USA - AD_UKC033_MetaG (SPAdes) (version 2) | ecosystem: Engineered > Bioreactor > Anaerobic >...
TAATCAACAATAAAAAAAGTATGTTTGTAATGGACAAATCAACAAATCTGGAGAAGGGGAAGGAGCCCGCTGGCTTCTTTCTCTTCAAAAGAATTTTTTAAAAGCACAGTTGGTTGAACACTCCCATGGTTAATGGGGTGATAGCGGAAGTGCAAACTGCGAAAGCGGCATTCTTAATTGATAGAGCGGAAGTACAAACTGCAACAGCGGCATTCTTAATTGATACAGCGGAAGTACAAACTGCTACTGCGGCATTCTTAATTGATACAGCGGAAGTGCAAACTGCAACAACGGCATTCTTAATTAGTACAGCGGAAGTACAAACTGTGACAGCGACATTATTAATTAGTACAGCGGAAATGCAAACTGCGACTGCGACATTCTTAATTGATACAGCGGCATTCCATCCATGCTCAGCGGAAGTGGCGCTATGCTTTTCCGCTGTAAGCGCTAACATGTTGTATTTAATGTGTTGCTGATGTAACATGCCATATTAACGGCATGAACTATTCCAAAGTGTATGTATAAAAGCAGCACTTACTGAGGTGCACTTTTTTTAAATAAGCGGTTGGTTTTTTGTATAAACGGTTAAGTTTTTGTGTGAGCGGTCGGTTTTTTAAATAAAAGGTTAATATATTAAATAAACGGTGGTTTTTTGGGGTGAGTGGAAAAAATTAATGATTAGCATTTTACCCCAGACCCTTTCTGGTCCTCTGAAGCTAAGTCATTTGAAGTTGAGACGAGTGGCAGAGGGAGAAAAAATTGCACTTGCTTACTGTTTAACCACCTTGCGAACCGTTTTTTCTTTTTCGGTTTGCGTTTCGATGAAGTAAATTCCTTTCGCAAGGTTTGCAGTGTTTAGTACAATGCCCTTGTTGGTTACTTTTTTCTTTAAAACTTCCCGACCAAAAACATCATAGAGGCTTAGTACAAAAGGTGATTTTAGGACAGAAAGATGTAGTTCTTCTGCAAACGGATTAGGATAACAAATAATTTTATTTGTATTTGGTATTTCCTCAGTACCGGTGAGTGTGTTATTGATCAGTTTTGCGATGAAAATATCCTCATCGTTAAAGGAACCGTTCTGTAAAATGATGGTATCTAAAGATAAGGTAGGCCCAAAATATCCGGTTACATATATTGCACCGGATGAATCAAGGTCAATACCGGTACCAGAATCGTAACCAGCACCATTCATTGATTTAGCCCACACAAAATTTCCATTGGCATTAAGTTTTGTTACATATAAATCCCACAAATAAGAGCTTGGAAAAAGATTAAAACTCGCTGATGTATCAGGGTCAAAATCGGCTGTATCCCTGTAGGTGCCTATAATATAAACATTGCCTGCAGGATCAAGAACCATATCATCATTATCATCATTTGATTTACCTCCCAGCCGTTTTGCCCAGACAAAATTGCCTGCACTTGTTAATTTAAGAACTGCAATGTCTGTACTCCCGGCAGATGTTAAACTAAATACTGCATTGGTATCGGGATTAAAATCAGTGCTGTCCGAAAATGCTCCTGCAACGTAAACATTTCCTGATGCGGTAGCATCAAAGTCTATACTATGAGCCAAATAGCCGACTATAGGCTTTGCCCAATCATAATTACCCGAAGAATCCCATGTGCAAACAAAACCTTGCCATCCCATATAATTTGAAAGAATAGCAGTGCCTGTATCAGGATCAAAATCAAGGTATGGTCCCGAGCGGCCTGTAAAATAAACTTGCTCAGTTGCTTTATCAACCGAAATTCCAAAACTAACATCGTCATATGGCCCTCCAATGGTTTTCGACCAAAGCGTATTACCTGCACTATCTAATTTTGTCACAAAAATATCGAAGCCTCCTAAAGCCCGTGTCGTATCTGTTATGTTTGAGTCAGGATTTAAATCCAATAAATTCGAAAAATTACCTGCTATGTAAACATTTGCATTGTTATCCATGCACATTGTAGTTGCAGTTGCACTGCTGGAACTTTGCATGGCCTTAGCCCATACAAAGTTTCCTGCGCTGTCCAACTTAGAAAGGTATACTGATCCGTGAGTGTTTTGAGAGCTACCGGCCATTAAATAATATGTTTTTAAAGAATCAGGATCAGGATTAAAATCAGCCATTACTCCAAAACTGCCGGAAGAATAGACATTTCCAAAATCATCCACAGCAATCGCATGGCCAGAATCATAAAAACCCCATCCGCCAAAATGTTTAGCCCAAACAAAATTTCCTGCACTATCTGTTTTATTTATGTAAATATCATAGGGAGCGGTGGCTGTTAAACTGCATACTCCTAAACCGAAATCAAAATCCGCCATGTACAAAAAAGTACCAGTAGTATAGGTATTGCCCCATTTGTCTACTGCAATTGCGTTTGCTCTAACAGGATTGTTAGAGGTAATACTTCTTGCCCACTGCCATAAAGGGGTTTGCGCTAATAAAAAATTATTGTCTATAATTAAAACCAAAAGAATAAAAGCAACCCAATGCTTTCTCATAGTAGTCCTTCTATTTCATACAAAAATACATTATTAGAGGACGCAATCCCAATTGTGCATGCCCATTTCGTACCCCTCTCGACCTCATCTGAAGCTAGGGCATGTGAAGTTGAAACGAAAATGGTTTATTCATTTTAAGTTTTTGTTCTCTATTTAAGTGGGCATCCTCGTCTCAACGCTTTGGCTATACGTCAGTCGCAGTCGAGAGAACATGAGCTGTCATTCCGAATGCAGCGAAGCGGAATGAGGAATCTACTGAATGAGTATTTAAAGAGTTTCCTTAATGCATCTGAAATGATAACTACCACATTGCGCGCTGTCCGCCTTTGGCGGATAAGGGGTGAGCGTGTCGGGACGCGCAAAGAGATTCCTCACTTCGTTCGGAATGAGGAATCTTTTCGAATGGGTTTAAAGGATTACTTAATGCTTCTGAAATGACAATACAATGTGCGCTGCCCCCTTTAGGGGATAAGGGGTGAGTGAGGGCCGATTAATCTTTACAAACCGGCATCTATCCGCTCGGCATAAGCCTGCCATGCTTTTAAAAAATAAGATTTCTTCTTACGTGCTACTACAATTTCTTCACCGCTTGCAAGAAGTATTTTTCCGGTGCGCCTGTTAAATGTTTTAATGTAAAAGAAATTAACGAGGTGAGAGCGCGATACCCTGAAAAATAAAAAGGAGTTGAAGCTTTGCTGCACTCTTTTTAATGTTAAGCAAATGAGGTAGGCGTTGGGGATACCATCCATAAAAACATCGGTATAGTTGCCGTTGGCTTTGCAATGCTGTATGGCGTAAATGTCAATTAACTCATGTCCATTTTGTGTTAAAAACACATGGTTGTGCGGAGCTTGGCTGCCGGTATTCATAATAAGCCTTAAGTCGTGGAATTAACGCAAAAGGCAAGCCAACTATTGCCCCACCTGAACCCTTGTTAAGGAGAGGACTAAACAGGATGTTAAGTTTTCAATAATTGTTATTAGAGAAACAGAACGCTATTGCCTGACGGCAAGCAGGGATAATGCGGAAAACAATGATGAAAACGTTTTTTTTAATTATACATTTTAATAAAAATACAAAAAAGCTATTCCTTGCGGAGCAGGGGGAAATAAGTGAATGAGAGAATGTGTTTTCTGAAAAAATTAGTTGAGCCAGTGTTTGGTGAACATGGTAATGCCAATAATAAAAAGCATAACCAGGACTATTTTCCGAAAGGCATGTTGAGGTACTTTTTTTAAAATCAATTTGCCAATGTATGAACCTGCAAATGCAGCAACTAACAATAAGGGCAAGAGGAGCCAGTGTTGTTTTTGGAAATAACCATTGCCGGCATAAACGAATGTGCGGGAGATGTCAACAAAAAAATCGATAGCAGCCGAGGTGGCAATAAATGTGTTTTTGGGAAGATTGAATGCAGCAAGGCTCATGCCGCGTATAGCACCACCGGTGCCAATAAATCCTGCTAAAAAACCTGCCACGGAACCACCGGCAACAGCGCTGGTATTGGATACCGGAAGCTGAAAGTCCGGTTTAAGAAACATAAAGACACTGAATGCTACAATAAATATGGCGAGGATAAGTTCGCTGTATTTGAAAGAAACATAATTGGTTAGAAATGCTCCTGCAATAACCATTACAACCGATGGAACACCAAATACCAAAAGCAACCTGTAATCAATGCCTTTGTAAAACAAAATGATTTTGGACGTATTGCTGAAGTTATGCAGGAGGGCAGTAAGCATAAGGACTGATTTGAAATCGTAGAGCCACTGCGCCACAGGAACAAAAAAAACGGATGAGCCAAAACCCCCAACGGTTCCAACAATTTCGGAAAGGAGCGTTACTAAAAAAAATATAATGGCTGAGGACAATAGCTATTGATTACTGCCTGAAAGATAAATCGTTTTGGTGAATGATGAGCACCGGTATGTTGCTGTGGAGAGAAAAATTTTTGGAGACACTGGACTTGAAGATGGATTGAAAGATGTTGCGGTGGCGATGGTACAACACAATGCAATCAGCCTTTTTGTTTTTGAGGAAGAAGGACAAGCCTTTGAGTACAAGAGGGTCGTTGCATACATAACCCGATTTTTTTGCATAAGAAATTTTTTTGCGGATGGTTTTGGTTACGCGTTCTAAAATTTCATCGCTGTTTTGCAAATCGTTATCAATGTAGAGAAACTGAATTTCGGCATTTAGTTTTTTGGCAAAAGGAAAAATCTCTTTGGCATGTTTGAGGTTATCGTCAGATAAATCGGTGGCATAAACCATTTTATCTATTCCGCCAAACCTGGCTTTAGCAGGAACAATTAAAACCTTACAGGTAGCGTTGTTTGCCACACGTGCAGCATTGCTTCCTATAAGTAAACGTTCTGCTGCACCCGTGCCGGTTGCACCCATAATAACCATGTCGGCTTTTTTCTCTACCGCCAATTCGTTAATGCGATAAGAGGCTACTCCCTGCTGTAGTACCAATTCAACTTTAAAAGGACTATCAGCCATAATTTTGTTATGAAATGCCTTTAGTTTTTTTGCTGCCGCATCGTGCACAAATTTGTAATCCATTTGCATTGTAAACGGGGCAATGTCGGTGTAGAGCACAGGCGTTTCGTAGGTGTGGAGCAAAATAATTTTTGCATTAAAATGTTTGTTTAATGCCAGCGCATACTTAACGGCATTTTCGGAAGCCGGTGAAAAATCGGTAGGGCAAATAATGGTTTTCATGATTATTGATTTTAATTGGTGATTTTAGAAATAAATAAATCCAATGAAAACATATTCCATTGAATGGGTGCAAGCAAGAGAAAAATTAATGACACTAAGCGTGGAAATACAAACTGCATATCCCACATGGGGCGCATTATACCAAATGCAGCAGATGCAAGCAGCACATCTACTGTTAGTACATATAACGAAAGCTGTGTAAACAAGCCCAAAATCAACAGCAAACCAAACAGAAATTCAGCAGTAGATGTTATCCATACACCAGCAACAATTAATATTTGCGGAATTCCTTTTTGCTGCAATAACGGCTTGTAGGTTTGCAGTACCTCTTCAACTTTTACAATAAAAAGTTTTTGGTGTCCCTGGAACAAAAACAACATGCCCACAAATATTCTTACAGCGGCAAATGCAAACGGTTGGGCAAAGTCATTTAAAAACATGGTGTTTAATTTACGGCAACCATTGCAGGCACCAGTTCTTTAACAGACTTGATGCCGCCTGTAACATTCAAAACATTTTTAATTCCGTTGCTCATAAGTATAGAGGCGGCTATCATGCTTCTGTAACCACCCACGCAATAAATTATATACTTGGCATTTGTATCAAGCTCCCTGATTCTGTCTTGTAATTCGGAAAGCGGAATAGTATGTGTTCGTGCAATATTTTCTTTAGCAACTTCGGCAGGCTTGCGTACATCAATTATGGTGTAATCGTTGGTGTTATATAAAAAATTAAAATCGTAGGCATCAACATTTTCAATGCTCTCAAGGGGAAGTGCATTTTGTATCCACATGTTTATTCCACCTGCAAGTGTTCCTTTAATGTTTTCGTAACCAATACGGGCAAGGCGTGTTACTACTTCCTTTTCGGTGCCCGGCTCAGTTATAAATAGAATGTTTGCATCCATGTCAATCAGTTGCCCAACCCACGGAGCAAATTCTCCGTTCAAACCAATATTAATGGAACCGGGAATAAATCCTTCTGCAAAATTTTTGGCGCTGCGGCAATCAAGAATCAATGCGCCCTTTCTTATCTCTTCGCTAAATGTTCCAATGTTTAAAAATTTTAAGCTGTCCTTTATTACATCATCCAAATGCCTGGCTCCAATTATATTGATGCTTGCATCTTTAAAGAAGTATGCCGGTGGCGTTGGCAAATCGCTTGTAACTACAGTAATAAACTTGTTAAGAGTTTGAGGCTGCAATGCGTAGTTTCTTTTTTTCTCGTCTGCAATGGTTGAATATTTTTCAACACCCAGGTTTTTGCCGCACGCGCTACCTGCTCCATGTCCCGGATATACAATTACCTCATCATCCAGTTTACAAATTATTCCGTGTAATGAATAGTAGAGCATTGATGCAAGTTCTGTTTTACCCAGGTTGCCACTCATTAAATCGGGCCTGCCCACATCACCAACAAATAAAGTGTCTCCGGTAAAAACTGCTACCTGTTTTTCATTTTCATCAAGCAACAAAAAGCAGGTTGATTCTATGGTATGCCCCGGAGTATGTAATACTTCTATATGGCAGTTGCCAACCGGAAAACGCTCGTGGTGGCGTGCAATGTACGCAGGGTAACCCGGCTTTGCTTTAGGTCCGAAAACAATTACTGCGCCTGTTTTATCAGCAAGGTCAATGTGACCACTCACAAAATCGGCATGAAAATGTGTTTCAAAAACGTATTTGATTTTTGTGCCACGCTGTTCTGCAATTTTTATGTACGGTTCCGGTTCGCGAATGGGGTCTATTACCACTGCCTCGCCCATTGATTCAATATAGTAACTTGCCTGTGCAAGGCAACCGGTGTAAATCTGTTGTATGTACATATTTATTGCTGACTTATTAGCTGCAAAGTTGTAGCTTGTAGCAAACTAAACTTATGATTTACATCATACTCTTGTTTGATATTCATCAATCAAACAGGAATCAACTCGCTTTATTCTTGTAGTTTATGGAGAATAAAACAGAGACTATAGTTACCGTTTGTTATCACTGTGGAGATAATTGCCCAAATGAATATATACATATTGATGAAAAGTTTTTTTGTTGCGAAGGCTGTAAACTGGTGTATGAAATACTGAATGAAAATAATTTATGTTCCTACTACAGTTTTAACGAAAATCCCGGCATAAAGGCAGTTAGTTTTTCAAACAACCGTTTTTCTTTTTTAGACAATACTGAAATTGTATCACAATTAATTTCGTTTAAATCGGAAAAGGAAACGCATGTTACTTTTCATATTCCGGCTATGCATTGCAGCAGTTGTATATGGTTGCTGGAAAATTTCAGGAAAGTGGATGAAGGTGTGGTTCAAAGTCAAGTTAATTTTTTAACCAAAGAAGTTAAAATCATTTTTGATGAGAGAGTTACCTCGTTAAAAAAGATAGTTGAAAAATTAACCACAATTGGTTACGAACCTGAACTGCATTTAGGCACACTTGAAAAAAAACAAAAGAAAAAAATAAACCGTGGCCGGATAATCAGAATTGGCATTGCAGGTTTTTGTTTTGGAAATATTATGATGTTGAGTTTTCCTGAGTATTTCTCCTCAGGAAACATTGTTGACGAGGGACTTAAGAAATTTTTCAGCATTTTAATACTTACACTGTCATTGCCTGTATTTTTTTACAGCGCTTCGGAGTTTTTTGTTAAATCTTATCAATCGTTAAAACATAAAACCACAACTATTGATGTTCCCATAGCCATTGGTATTGCTGCCATTTTTTTTCGTAGTGTTTACGAAATATTGTCAGGCACAGGGCAAGGGTATTTTGATAGCGGCTCCGGGTTGATTTTTTTTATGCTGGTGGGCAGGTGGTTTCAGGATTTTACTTTTGATGCGCTGTCGTTTGAACGTGATTATAAATCTTTTTTTCCGATAGCTGTTTCGGTATTAAGCAAAGGAGTTGAGGAGACAAAGGCGGTAAATGAATTAAAAGCCAAAGAAAAAATACTGATACGCAACAATGAGTTGGTACCCGTTGATGCAACACTTATAAGCGGAAATGCATTAATTGATTATAGCTTTGTTACCGGGGAAGCATTACCGGCACAGGTGCGACAGGGCGAACTTATTTTTGCCGGTGGCAGGCAAACAGGTGGAGCCATTGAGTTACTTGTAGCTAAAGAAGTTTCGCAAAGTCATTTAACACAATTGTGGAATGGAAGCACTGAGAAGAGAGTAATAAGCGCTTTTGAGAAATTGGCAAATGCCATCAGCAAGTATTTTATTGTGGTTACGTTGTTTATTGCAGCAACTGCCGCAGCATACTGGTGGGATAGCGATAAGCAAAAAGCCATTAATGCTTTTACAACAGTTTTGGTAATTGCATGCCCTTGTGCATTGGCATTGTCTGCACCGTTTACGCATGGAAATATATTGCGCATTTTAGGTAAAAAGAAAATTTACCTGCGTAACAGAAACGTGATTGAAAACCTTGCAGATATCAATACCATCGTATTTGACAAAACCGGAACTCTTACACAAGCACACACTGCATTAATTAAATTTGAAGGAACACCTCTTACAGAATATCAGCAATCATGCGTTTACTCGTTGGTACAAAATTCATCGCACCCGTTAAGCAGGTTGTTAAAAAGTTATTTAGAGAAATCTAAAAGTTTGGAGGTGAAAAATTACAATGAAGAAACCGGTAATGGTATTAGCGGAGTGATAAACGGACAACCTTTGAAATTAGGTAGTGCTGCATGGCTGCAACTAAATAATTTATCCGAAGGAAAAAACCAAACAAAGGTTCATGTTAGTTTTAACAATGTTTATGCGGGTTACTTTTCTTTTGAAAACAGTTACAGAACAGGCATTGATGTATTAGCTAAGTTATGTAAAACGAATCATATTAAAACGGCAGTGCTTTCGGGTGATAACAATTCAGAGAAAGATAACCTGAAAGAAATATTTGGAAAAGAAACGGAATTGCGCTTTAATCAATCTCCTGCGGATAAGCTGGGGTTTGTAAAAATTTTGCAGGAAAAGAATTTAAAGGTAATGATGGTGGGAGATGGGCTGAATGATGCGGGAGCCTTACAACAAAGTAATGTGGGCATAGCCGTAGCTGATAACACAAACAACTTTACACCAGCAGCTGATGTTATTATTGATGCAGCGCAGCTTAAAAATATTTTCAACCTTGTTTTATATGCAAAAGCTGCATACCACATTATAGTATGGAGTTTTATTATTTCATTGCTGTACAATTTTGTAGGTCTTTGGTTTGCTGTAACTGGCACACTCTCTCCTTTAATTGCTGCCATACTTATGCCTATAAGCACCGTTAGTTTGGTGCTGTTTACTGTAGTGGCAAGTACGGTGGTGGGGCGAAAGTATTTAAAAAGTAAAGTGGTTTAACTGCTATTTGCCTGCAAAAAGAAAATTTCCAATAAGGCACGGTACAATTTCTGATCTCTACATTTTCCTAAAGGTAAATCTCACAAAAAAGCATAATTGCTTAAGCAGATACATAATGTCAAGATTCTTAACTTAGCATATCAATAGCTTAGTCAATAATAAATCGCATAACTATTTTGCCCTTAGTTTTATCACTAAATTCAATTATGTATATCCCGGACAAACACTTCTGCATATTTAATTTTGACTCAATTGTTTCTCCGCTAAGTATTATTTTTCCATCAATGCTCCTTACTGAATACGAACTAAAATCGCGAACAAGACTACTAGAAAAATAAATTTCGCCTTTTGACGGTGAGGGAAAAACATAGTACCCTTCTTGTTTATTCAAGTTAAGCACTGAGGTTATTGGTTGAGCAAATTTTTGTATGAATACATTGAAGTTGCCAACACCGTTAAAAATTAAAGTCTGGTTAACAGGTCCGTTGTTGAAGTCAGCGGTATCTGAAAATTCACCTGCATGATACAAGGAATTACCGGCTCCGGCTAGCACCTTTGATCTGTCATACAAATTACCGCCAAAACTTTCGCCCCAAACAAATGTGCCGCTATTTGTATACTTAACTAAGTATGAGTCATTAAAATTATTTAAATTATCAGCAAAATGCTCAAACAAAAAACTTGTTCCTGCCTGAGGGTTTAAATTTAATGTATCAGAAAACTGACCTGAAATATAAACTGAGTTTCCCTGTGACAAAATGGAATATGCCGAATTGGATGAATTGGCTAACAAGCTTCCAAATTGGGGAAATGATTTTGCCCAATCCAGATTGAGATTATTATTTAAACGGCAAAAAAAAGTGTTAAGGGAAGAATTTGCATTTAAGTAAAAAGCTGAAGCTGTATCGGTATCAAAGTCAATAGTGTCAGAAAAAAAGCCGCATGTAAATACGTTACCTGCTGAGTCGCAACTTATTGCTTTTACATAAAAATAACCTTGTACAGAAACAGGATTGTTGTTAAAACTTGCTTTAAATAAGTACGTGCCTGCGGTATCAACTTTTGCAATTTCTCCGTAACTACCCACAAACAAACTATTCTGGTTGTCGTATGCCAATGCAAGTGGTTCAAATTCTCCATAATAACTCAATGGCAAAGAAACTGCCCATAAAAAACTTCCTGCATTGTTAAATTTAGAAATAAAAACCTGTTCAGGTGAAACCGGGCTTAAGTTGAAAATTCCGGTGTCTGGATCAAAATCACACGTTACTGAAAATCGTCCGGTTATATAAATATTATTATTTACCACTAACAGGTTACCGGCTGACTCAAATCCGCCAGTTCCAATTTGAAATGCCCAAATGAAGTTGCCATTGGCATCAAGTTTAAGTACAAAAATATCAGGGTTTCCTGCGCTTTGGTTTGTTGCAGTTAAAGTGTATGCAGTTATGGTATCAGGATTAAAATCAGCAGTTTCATAAAATAGTCCAGCTATATAAACATTACCAAAATCATCAACATCAATACCCCACGATGTAACATCGGTACCCGAAATGCCTCGTGCCCATATTAAATTTCCCGAACTGTCAAGTTTGGCTATATACGTATTGTTACCACTTGTTGAGTGTGGTAAATTCACAATGCCAATGCCTGGATCAAAATCAACATTCCCAATAAATGAACCTGTTATAAAAACATTTTCTGCTAAATCGGTACAAATAGCATTTGATGATTGCCCACCCAATTGAATAGCCCATTGAGTTGTTTGCCCATACAACGGACCAATTAACATTAATACATATATTGTCATTACACATATATGTTTCAAAATACTGAATGCGATTGGTTTCACGTTAATTTTATTTAATATCATTTTTTGAAGTAATCAATTCTATGAGGCAATAAATTATTGCCACCATGCAAATATCACTTAATTCTATCGCTTTACCTGGTAAACGAACTGATAAAAATCATTCCTGCAACTGACCCTCCTCACTTCATAACAGCAAATGCACCAATAGTTTTGGCGGCTGTTATATGAGTGTAATCATAGTTTTAATAAGCGCAAGTTTGCTGATAGCAACAGGTTTTTTGATCGCTTTTTTCTGGTCTGTAAAAAGCGGACAGTACCAGGATGATTACACCCCATCTGTAAGAATTTTATTTGATAACGATAAAAATATATCTGAAAAAAACGAAACAACAAATTCTGAAACTACTGATTTATGACCATAGAGAAATTTAGTTATGACAACCGCATTGTAAAAAACTTTGCCATAGCCACCATGGTGTGGGCATTGGTGGGCATGTTGGTTGGGTTGGTAATTGCATTGCAAATTCCATTTCCGGGTTTAAACTTTGAAGAACACACAACATTTGGCAGGCTGCGCCCACTGCATACCAATGCAGTAATTTTTGCATTTGTGGGAAATGGAATTTTTATGGGTGTGTACTACTCGTTACAACGACTGATGAAAGCTCGTATGTTTAGCGATTTATTGAGCAAACTCCATTTTTGGGGGTGGCAGTTAATTATTGTTAGTGCTGCGGTTTCGTTTCCTCTTGGTATAACCTCAGGTAAAGAGTATGCCGAGTTAGAATGGCCCATTGACATAATGATAACCTTAGTGTGGGTGATTTTTGCTATCAACTTTTTTGGAACCATTATTAAAAGGAGAGAGCGGCATTTATATGTTGCAGTGTGGTTTTATATAGCCACTATTATAACCGTTGCCGTACTGCATATTATCAACTCTCTTTCGCTTCCAATAAGTTTGGCAAAAAGTTATTCGGTATATGCGGGTGTGCAGGATGCATTGGTGCAATGGTGGTACGGGCATAATGCAGTTGCGTTTTTTCTTACCACCCCATATTTAGGTTTGATGTATTACTTCCTGCCTAAAGCGGTTAACCGACCGGTTTATTCTTATCGCTTGTCAATCATTCACTTTTGGGCATTGATATTTTTATACATCTGGGCTGGCCCACACCATTTGCTTTACACTGCCTTGCCAGATTGGGCACAATCACTTGGTGTAGTTTTTTCAGTCATGCTTATTGCTCCATCCTGGGGTGGTATGATAAACGGATTGCTGACCTTGCGTGGTGCATGGGATAGGGTTAGGGATGACGTTGTTTTAAAATTTTATGTAGTGGCAGTTACGGCCTATGGTATGTCAACATTTGAAGGTCCGTTGCTCTCCATAAAATCTGTCAACGCCATCAGCCACTTCACTGATTGGACTGTAGGTCACGCTCACATTGGTGCTTTGGGCTGGAACGGTATGCTCACTTTTGGTATTTTATATTGGCTCATACCTAAATTATTTAATACACAGTTGTACTCGCGCAAACTTGCATCGTTTCATTTTTGGGTGGGCACATTGGGTATTGTATTTTATGCAATACCGCTTTATTGGGCAGGTTTTGTACAACATTTTATGTGGAAGGAGTTTACACCTGATGGTGTTTTGCGCTATCCTAATTTCTTAGAAACTGTTGTACAGATTATTCCAATGTATAAACTGAGGGCTGTAGGTGGTGCAATTTACATTATTGGCGCTATTGTGATGTTTTACAATTTATTTAAAACAATGGCTGCAGGAAAATTAGTTGGAAATGAAATGGCGGAAGCACCTGCATTAGAAAAAAATTACACCTCGCACAAAGGCGAACACTGGCACCGTTGGATTGAACGCAAACCTATTCAGCTTTTAATTGTAAGCCTTGTGGTAATATTAATTGGCGGTTTGGTGGAGATGATACCAATGTTTATGGTGAAAGAAAATGTGCCAACAATTACCAGCGTTAAGCCCTACACTCCTCTTGAACTGCATGGCAGAGACATTTATGTGCGGGAGGGGTGTTACACCTGTCACTCACAAATGATTCGCCCGTTCAGGTACGAAACGGAGCGTTACGGTGAATACTCAAAACCAGGAGAGTTTGTTTACGACCATCCGTTTCAATGGGGTAGTAAAAGAACAGGACCCGATTTGCACAGGCTTGGCGGAAAGTACCCTGATTCTTGGCACTACCACCACATGGAAGACCCTACAACCATGTCGCCAGGCAGTGTGATGCCAGCATACGCATTTATGATTGAAAATGATTTAGACACCACAACTACTGCCGCTAAAATACGAGTGATGCAACGCCTTGGTGTTCCTTATCCAGAGGGCTATGATAAAATTGCCAATGCCGAGTTGATTAAACAGGCAGATGCTATTTCGCAAAATTTATCTAAGGATGGAATAAAAGTAAAGAGTGAAAAAGAGATAATAGCCATGATAGCATACCTGCAACGCTTAGGTATTGATATTAAAGCCTCACCTCAAACATCAGAAAAATAAAAAATATGTATAAAGAAGTTTTATCAGCCATTGAAGGAATTTCAGTTTACCCTGTTTTTTCTTTCATCGTATTCTTTGCCTTTTTTTCCCTGATGGCGCTATGGGTGCTTCAGTCAAAAAAAGAAGATTACGAACAAGTAAGTCAACTTCCGCTAACCGATAGTCAATCTTAAAAAATTATGACAAGAGGAATAAAAATAACTGCTGCAAAATTAATTGCGATTGCATTTGCATTGCATAATTCAGGAAATGTTATGTCACAGACTGCAGCACCAGCAACTTCTACAGACAGCACATCAACTTATTTTACTGACCCAACATTTATATTAATATCACTTGCTGTTATTATTTTACTGGTAGTAATACTTGCACTTGCAAAAACAAGTATGGGCTTAAGTAAGTTGTATGGCAACATAAATAAAAAGGCTGGGGTAATTTTAATTTTCTTTCTTACATCATTTGTTGCATCTGCACAGGATGTTTCAACCAAACCGGCATACGAACCAACCAAAATCCCCGAATGGGTTTTTAACCCAACAGTTTATTTAGTTGCCGTTTTGTTTTTTGTAATGCTGTTAACAGTTTATGTTTTATACAGGGTAAACATGTCAATGTTAAAGACATTAAATCCTGCAAAAGAAAAATCGGTGGTTGAATTAGAGGCTGAAGCAATTGCAGAGAAAAAACCAACATGGCTGCGTAAAGTCTATCTCAAAATGGTTGACAGTGTGCCGGTGGAAAAGGAAAAAGACGTAATGCTTGACCATGACTACGATGGCATAAAAGAGTTGGACAACAATTTGCCACCCTGGTGGAAATACGGTTTTTATGTAACTATTGTTTTTGCATTTTGCTATTTGTTGTTCTATCATGTAGTTGATGCCGGCAAATTACAAGCGGCAGAATACAGTGAAGAGGTTAGAGTTGCTGAAGAGGAAAGAACAGCGCGTTTAAAAGCAAGTGCCGATAATGTTACAGAAGAAAATGTTATTGCATTAACCGATGCCGCTTTAATTACTAGTGGCAAAGCCAATTATGAAAAACTTTGTGCTGCTTGCCATTTAGCAAGTGGTGGCGGTCAGGTTGGACCTAATCTTACTGATGACTATTGGTTGCATGGAGGAGGAATAAAAAATATTTTTAAATCAATTACCAATGGCGTACCTGCAAAGGGAATGATAGCATGGAAAGCACAACTTTCACCAAAACAAATACAAGAGGTAGCAAGCTATATTGTTACACTACAAGGTAGTAAACCTGCTGATGGTAAAGAACAGCAAGGCGAACTTTGGGTTGAACAGCCCGTTGCTACAGACTCTCTTAAAACTGATAGCCTGAAAACAACACCGGTTGATTCAGTGAGCGTAAGTAAATAATGGAATCTGTTACCGAAAATAATTTATATGAACGCGATGAATCATTTCGCGATAGCATTGCTACTATTACCAAAGAAGGAAAACGTGCATGGATTTATCCAAAAAAGCCAAATGGAAAATTGTATAACTACCGCACGCTGGTCAGTTATATTTTTCTTGCCATATTTTTTCTGCTTCCCTGGATAAAAATTAACGGACACCCTTTTATGATGCTCAATGTAATTGAGCGGAAGTTTGTGCTGATGAGCATTGCATTTTTTCCTCAGGATTTTTTTCTGTTTGTATTAGCCATGATAACCTTTGTGGTTTTTATTGCATTGTTTACTGCATTGTTTGGCAGGTTGTGGTGCGGTTGGGCTTGCCCGCAAACAGTGTTTATGGAAATGATATTCCGTAAAATTGAATATTGGATTGAAGGTGATTATATGCAACAAAAAGCATTGAATGCTCAGGCGCCAAATCCGCAAAAAAGTTTAAAAAAGCTGGCTAAGCATAGTATCTTTTTTTTTATTTCATTTATTATTTCCAACACTTTTCTTGCATACATTATTGGAATAGATGAATGGAAACAAATTGCATTAGCAAATCCATCTGAGCATACAGGTGGATTAATTGCCATTCTTTTATTTACCGGAGTATTTTATGGCGTATATGCAAGATTCCGTGAGCAGGTATGCTTAGTAGTTTGCCCTTATGGAAGATTACAGGGAGTTTTATTAGACCCTAACTCAGTTGTTATTGGCTATGATTATGGCAGAGGTGAACCGCGTGGCAAACTGCATAAAGGAGCTGAAAGAACAAATGGCGATTGCATAGATTGTCATCAATGCGTTAGTGTTTGTCCAACGGGTATTGATATACGCAACGGCACACAACTTGAATGCATTAACTGCACTGCTTGTATTGATGCCTGTAACAGCATCATGGATAAAATAAACAAACCTCATGGGCTAATCAGGTACACCAGCGAGAATGCTATTCGCAACAAAGAGAAATTTAAAGTTACACCTCGTATTATTGGCTATTCAATTGTGTTGTTTGTTTTGTTGAGTACTTTAATTACGCTTTTGGCAATGCGTAGCGATGTAGAAACAACCATATTGCGCACACCAGGCATGCTGTATCAAAAGCAGGGAGCAGACAGCATCAGTAATTTGTATAATATTCAATTGGTAAACAAAACATTTGAGGAAATTCCGGTAACAGTAAAGGCAAACGGCCAACACGGAACCATTAAATGGATAGGGAACGGAATAACAAAAATTGATGAACAGGGCATTGCTGACGGAGAATTTTTCTTTATCATGCCCAAAAATGAAATCAGCAAAACCAAAACAAAAATAAAATTTGAAATATGGAGCAATGGAAAAATGATTGATAAAACAGAAACCAATTTTCTTGCTCCTAATAATTAATAGAAATGAAATTAAACTGGGGAACAGGTATAGCAATTGCTTACACAGCGTTTGCACTAACAATGATTGCATTAGTAATTAAAGCATCCAAGCAAAACAACGATTTAGTTACCAAGGATTATTATAATAAAGCGGTGAACTACCAGCAACAGATTGATGCGGAACAAAGAGGAGCATCACAAGGCATACAATTGCGCAACAACATCAATTCTAAACAAATTGAAGTTACTTATCCTGCTGATTTTTTACCTTCTAAGGGTAGTATTCTCTTTTACAAACCCGACAATGCAGCGCTGGATTTTAACGTAGAAATGCAACCAGGAAACAATTCAACTCAAATAATAGAAACAGTAAAAATGGCTCGCGGCAAATGGAATATTAAATGCAGTTGGCAGCAACAAGAGAAGAATTATTTTTTTGAGCAGTCCATTTTTATGAATAATGACTGATTCATTTTTTATTTCAGCATTTTTGTTGGGCTTCTTGGGAAGCTTCCATTGTGTAGGCATGTGCGGCCCGTTGGCATTAATGCTTCCGGTTAATAATAGTAGTAAGGCTTCCATTATTTCAGGAAGACTTTTGTACAATGCCGGAAGAATAACAACATATATTGCACTGGGCTTTTTGCTTGGCACTATTGGTTTAGCCGCATCAATTAAAGGATTTCAGAAAGAGTTAAGTGTTGCTACAGGTGTGATGATTCTTGCAACAGTCATATTAAGTTTAGGTAAGAAGCAAAAAGCAAAGGCGTACGAGCTAACTACTTCCTTTACATCTCCGCTAAGAAGGACGCTAAAAAGACTTTTTCAAAAGAAGTCGTACCTGTCACTTTTTTTTATCGGAATGATAAATGGTTTATTGCCCTGCGGGTTTGTTTATATTGCCATAGCTGGGGCTTTGGCTACAGGTAATTATCTGAGTGGTGCAGTTTACATGATGTTTTTTGGGGCAGGCACAATACCTGTAATGTTTTTTATCTCGTCTTCAACATCCTTTTTAAGTTTAAAATCAAGGAACATTTTAAACAAGTTGACTCCCCTGGTGGCCATTGTGATTGCAATATTACTTATATCACGAGGCAGCCAGTCTGAAAAAAACTGTTGTAATAAAACAACCCAAATCATGCATAAAAACTAAAGCAAATATGCCGATATACTTTGTTTCCCCACTCCACTCGATTTTTCCCCACTCCGTTTGCAAAAAATGTTGTGTGGCTCTAAAAGCAAAAACGCTCAACCGTCTGTCAGTCAAGCGTTCTATCAGTACCCGGGGCGGGAATCGAACCCGCACGACCGTTTAGGGTCACAGGATTTTAAGTCCTTTGGGTGGTAAGTACTTTTTTTGACTTTCCCTCTCAAAGCTGTTTTTCTTAGAGGTGCAAAAACCTGCAAAATCCAACTTTTCCCCACTCCGTTTCCGCACTCCACCCCACTCGGTTTTCAGTAACTGCTACACCTAATAAATATTAGGTTTAAACTGAGTATTTATTTTCAGAGGTATGTTGCTGTCACTCCTTTAAGTATTTAATGCAAAGCAATAATAATTACAATCAATCTCACTTAAAACAAATTTCAAATGAATCAACACATTCTATCATTACAACCCAACCAACGTCTCAAAGACGAAAAACTAGAAGAGCGTATTGCTAAGCGCAGCGCTCAACTGCAAGAACTTGCCATTAAAAATTCCAAGCATTTTGCAAAAAGCAACCAACCACGTATCAGCGATGAAAAACTTGATCCGTATGTGGGAGATATTAAAGGTGGTTATGAAAAACTCGGACATGAGACCAACCAGCACATGCAATCCCACTCACACATTACTGATACAAAAATGGAGG
>Ga0209200_1002177_pt1 | contig 18560 bp, 17 predicted proteins | sample AD_UKC033_MetaG_FD_184406 | JGI IMG/M metagenome (GOLD analysis project Ga0209200, IMG submission 184406) | Active sludge microbial communities of municipal wastewater-treating anaerobic digesters from USA - AD_UKC033_MetaG (SPAdes) (version 2) | ecosystem: Engineered > Bioreactor > Anaerobic >...
CTTGGGCCTTGAGAATCGCTTGCTCCTGTGCCATAATCATGCTCGGGTCTCCTACTCACAGTGAACATCAGAACCTTCTTTCTATGTTCCGGCTTTGGAGACCCATAATAACAAACACGAAGCAACATAACTGCTTTATTTATAAGACTTTACGCTGGCGCGCCCGGCAAGTTACGCCCATTTCGCAAAAGCGAGCAGGTCGGTGTGTGACCGTAGCTGCGTACGATGGGGGTTCATAGAGCCTCCGGGATGTCATTCCCGCGAAGCGGGAATCCCTTCTCCAGGATGTGCCAAGTCCCGCGGTTCCTGGATTCCTGCTTGGCTTGGAGCGGCCTTCGGCCGCAACCAAAATGGACTCACGCAGAGACGCGGAGACGCAGAGAGGAGCAAGAAAGAACGCATCTTGAACTCTGCGTCCCTGCGTCTCTGCGTGAAATACAATTCCTTTTGTTTCCAGCACTTGTATCATCCTCGTTCAAAATGCTTGCTAAGAAAACAAGATCTTACGCCTTTGCAGTGCAGGAATGAAAGAGTCCAGCCCATGCCCCGTCACGCGATGGGAGACCGCAAGAACCGTCCTGCACCCCAAGCATGCGGCGCGATTTGCAGGGTTCAGCAAAGGCGCTACGGAGCCCAGTCGCGACCCTTGACGCCGTGCAGCGTCAGATTCGCGTCGGGCAGACCGTCACGGGCCGGGCGGATGTCCTTGGCCTTGAGAAAGGAGACTTGCCCGTCGGCGAACAGGAAGAACCGCGTGCCCTCCCAGCACCACCAGCCGAGGTCCTGCTCGACCGGCGCGTGGTTGCTCGACCATTCGCCGATGAGGATCTTGGCGGAGGGACAGGCGACGTCGCCCCTGCCCTGCCGAATGGGCGGCTGCGGATTGCTGTACGTCTGGCTCTTGTCGTCCAGCGCGTCGATCTGCTCGGGACTGTGATAGAAGGCCATCGAGTAGGAGTAGCTGGTGGATTCGTACTTGGCGGGGTCGGTCCGGTCCGCCGGACACAACAGGACAGAAGGCGTGTTCACATCGACGATCGTGCTCAGATACGACTGCACCCATTTGCGCCAACCGCGACCCATCCAGAGCCAATAGGTCGGGTTCGTCGAGACCGGGTCCTGGGCACAAGGATAGTAACCGTCGGAGTCGCCCGTATACATATCCACCGCCAGGCCCACCTGCTTGAGATTGTGGGAGCAGACGACGCGCCGGGCTGCGGAACGGGCCTTGTTCAGCGACGGAATGAGAACCGCGAGCAGCAGTGAGATCACCGCGATCACGACCAGCAGCTCGATGAGCGTGAAAGCGCGTGGGACGAGGACTCGCCCTCCGGCCTTGTCATGCTGAACGCAGTGAAGCATCCGGCCCACGAAGAAGAAGTCACCAAAGACGTTCTCCCGTCGCGCACCAGGTCCTTCGCTTCGCTCAGGATGACCTATGTGCCAGGCAGTGAGTATCGAAGAACGCGGCATCCTTGCCTTTCGATGACCGATGAACAGACCGAATCACTCGACCGTCACGCTCTTGGCGAGATTGCGGGGCTTGTCCACGTCGTGACCTCTCAGCACCGCAGCATGGTAGGCCAGCAGTTGCAGCGGGATGACCGAGAGCATCGGCTGGAACAGCTCCGGCGCATCGGGGATCGTGATCAGGTGGTCGGCGCGGTCGTGAATCTCCTCGTTGCCCTCGGTGGCGACGACGATGATCGTGCCGCCGCGGGCGCGGACCTCTTCGATGTTGCCGATGATCTTGTCGTACTGCGGCCCGGCGGTGGCGAGGAAGACCGCGGGCATCCCGTTCGCGATCAGGGCGATCGGCCCGTGCTTCATCTCCGCCGCGGGGAGGCCCTCCGCGTGAATGTAGCTGATTTCCTTGAGTTTCAGGGCCCCTTCGAGCGCTACCGGGTAGTTGAATCCCCGACCCAGAAACAGCCAGTTCTCCTTGTCGATGTTGGCCGCCGCGATCTCGCGGATGTGGTCCGACTGCGCCAGGATCGAGCCGATTTTCTCGGGGATCTGCGACAGCTCGTCGATGTACCGGGCTGCGTCGTCGCTGCTGAGGTGCCGTCTGCGACCCAGCTCGATGGCCAGCATGCTCAGGACCGCAGCCTGGGCGGTGAACGCCTTGGTGCTCGCGACGCCGATCTCGGGCCCGACGTGCAGGTAGATGCCTGCGTCCGTCGTTCGGGCGATGGTGGAGCCCACCACGTTGACGATTCCCAGGACGGTGGCGCCGCGTTCCTTGGCCTGCTCGACGGCGGCCAGCGTGTCGGCGGTCTCGCCGGACTGGCTGATGGCGATGACGATGGTCCCCTCCCCGATGATCGGGTTGCGGTATCGGAACTCGCTGGCGTACTCGGTCTCCGCCGGGATGCGGGCCAGGTGCTCCAGGAGGAACTCGCCCACCAGGCCGGCATGGAACGCGGTGCCGCAGGCGGTGAAGATGACGTGCCTGGCCTGCGTCAACTGGCGGAGGTAGTCCCGGATGCCGCCCAGCTTGATCTTGTCGCACTGGCGGTCCAGGCGTCCGCCCATGCACGTGCTGAGCGAATTGGGCTGCTCGAAGATCTCTTTGAGCATGTGGTGCTCGAAGCCGCCCAGCTCGATCTGGTCGAGCGAGAACTCGATCTCCTTGGTGTCCTTGGCGACGACCACATTGTTGATGGTCTTGGTGTAGAACCCGCTCGGGCCGATCGTGACCATCTCGTTATCGGAGAGGTAGATGGCCCGTGTGGTGTGTTCAACGATGGCCGCGGCGTCCGAGGCCAGGACGTACTCGCCGTCGCCGACGCCCAGAATCAGCGGACTGCCCCGCTTGGCGCCGATGAGCAGATCCGGGAAATCGGAACACACGATCGCGACGCCGAACGTGCCGTGCAGTTTCTGCAGCGCCTGCTGGACCGCCCACTCGAACCGGTTCTGCTCCCCGCAGGCATCCGTCGCATCCTTGCGGCGGTAGAGATAGCCGATCAGGTTGGAGATGACCTCCGTGTCGGTCTGACTGACGAATGCAACCCCCTCGCTCCGAAGCCAGGTCTTCAGTGTGCTGTAGTTCTCGATGATCCCGTTGTGCACCACGGCGATCTTGCCTGTGGAATCCACGTGGGGATGGGCGTTGGTCGTGTTCGGCGCGCCGTGCGTCGCCCAGCGGGTGTGCCCGATGCCCAGGACATCGGTGCTACGAGGCCCGTCCAGAACCTGCTCAAGGGCGCTGATCCGACCGCTGGTCTTCCGGACGAAGATGCCGCCCTCGCGCAACAGCGCGATGCCCGCGGAGTCATAACCCCGATACTCAAGCCGCTTCAGACCTTCGACGAGAATGGGCTGAGCAGCCTTCTTTCCCAAATAGGCGACAATGCCGCACATAGACACCTTCCTAATCCGAGTACGCTGGGTACCATTGAATCGGCCATCGGAAGCTCGGACTGTATAGAAAAAGCTGCAACAGATCCCCGGTCAAGCTGCAAAAGCGAAGCGATTACACGTCGATTTCGCAGAGATGTCCAATCATTTCCGCTTACAACACGTATCACGTATTCTCATTTGACGGTCCCCACGCTGCGCGGTAGAACCCTCCGAATGATTGTGGTGATCGATTATAACGTGGGCAACGTCAAGAGCGTGTGCAACGCCTTCCGGCACATCGGCTGCGAGGCCGATCTGAGCCGGGACCCGGCGCAGATCGCGAAGGCTTCGGGTCTGGTCCTTCCCGGCGTGGCGGCCTTCGGGTACGCCATGGAGGCCCTGGGCGATGCCGCCGAACCGGTCAAGCAGGCCGCCGCCGCGGGAAAGCCCATCCTCGGGATCTGCGTCGGACACCAGTTGCTGTTCGACGAAAGCCTGGAGTATGGTCCGCATAAAGGGCTCGGATTGATCCAGGGGCGCGTCGTGCCCGTCCCGCCGGAACAGACGGTCCCCCACATGGGCTGGAACCTGGTGGAACTGCCGAAGGACATGGACCTGTTCGCAGGACTGGGCCCGGCGAAGCATTTTTACTTCGCCCACTCGTACTACGCCCAAGTCACCGATAAGCAGGCCCGGACCGCTCTGGTGGATTACGGCGCGCCGCTGACTGCGTCGGTGCAGAAGGGCAACATCTACGGCGTGCAGTTCCACCCGGAGAAGAGCAGCACGCAGGGCTTGCAGGTGCTCAAGAACTTCAATGCGTTGTGCGTGAAGCGTGAAACGTGAAGCGACCGTGGAATACGCTTCACGAGATCCGCTTCACGAGGTGCGATCTTCCATGCTGACAAAACGAATTATCCCATGCCTGGACGTGAAGGACAACCGCGTCGTCAAGGGCGTGAACTTTGTGAACCTCCGCGACGCGGGCGACCCGGTGGAGTTGGGCGCCCGCTACAGCGACAGCGGCGCCGACGAACTGGTCTTCCTGGACATCACCGCGACGATCCGCTCCCGCAAGACCATCGTGGACATGGTCCGGCGGGTGGCGGAGAACGTCTTCATCCCCTTCACCGTCGGCGGCGGCATCCGGACCATCGAGCAGATCGATGAACTCCTGCGAAGCGGAGCAGAGAAGGCTTCCGTCAACACCGCCGCGGTACAGAATCCGAACCTGATTGCGGAGGCAGCCAAGCGGTTCGGAAACCAGTGCGTCGTCCTAGCCATCGACGCCCGACGCTCCAAGACGCGACCGGGTCACTGGCAGGTCTGCGTCAAAGCGGGCTCCGAGCCGACGGATATCGACGTCGTCGAGTGGGCGGTGCGAGGCGAAGAGCTTGGCGCAGGCGAGATCCTCCTGACCAGCATGGACGCCGACGGCACGCTCGCCGGCTACGACAACGAGCTGAACAGAGCGGTCTCCGACGCCGTGAACATCCCGGTCATCGCCTCCGGCGGCGCGGGCACGCTCGACCACCTCTACGACGCGGTCGTCGAAGGCGGCGCCGACGCGGTCCTCATGGCCTCGATCACCCACTTCGGCAACTACACCATCACCCAGATGAAAGAACACCTCCGCGACCGCGGCCTGCCCATGAACCTGTGAGATGGCAGAGCAGTTTGTAGTGTGCCCGTGAGGGCATATCTTCCGTGCATTCGGAAGATAACGCCTCACGGCGTCACTACGAACAAGCCGGCGGCGTACCGGCCTTTGCCATAGGGGCGCTGCCCCCCGCCCCCCGGCGTTTTCCGCTTCAGGCCAATGGCATGAACATCGGGATATGCGACCTTCGAGATCGCGTAGGGTGCCCCCGATCAGGTCGGGGGCAGGCTCCCCCTGCGAAAGCAGGGGTACCACGCACCATTGCCCCCTACGGCGTCCATCCTCAGAGGGTGCGCGAAGATCACGGACATCGTTCGGAGTTCCGCCTTCAGGCGGTTCGGAACCGCGTAAACGCGGAACTCCGAACGGGCCAAACGCCGCCCCATCGCAGGGTGCCATGCCCACGCTTGCGTGGGCATGTCTTGTCGCAGCCCACACTGCAACGGTGGTTGGGGACAGATTGGGATTCCGCCACCCCGAGGGCGACGGGAGTTTACCGCCTTGGAGCCACCAGCAGCAGGGGTGCTTCGCACACCCGAAAGCGAGCGTTTCGCTCGCGTACACGCCGGAGGCCCCAAAGCGAGAGACTCCTCCTTGCAGACACTCTTGGGACCTGCGCGGCGACGGCGGGCATCGCGGGATCGCGACCGTCGGACAGGCCGGCTGCTCCCGGCACGCCGGACAACCCGTCCCAAGAGGCGAGAGCCGGTCGTTCCATATCTTCTGCAAGGCCGTTTCCATGCTGCTGACGCAAAACGCAAAACACCAGAGGTCCGGGGACGGCGTCCCCGGTCGTAGGGCACTGCCGGGCCGCGGAAGTACATACAGACCGGATGGGCCACATAATTGCGTTGAAATTCCTGCCTGCCCGCTTGATCTTCCCGGTCGGCCAAGCTACAATTGCGGGTGCCAATTGGAGAGAATCGCATGGCGATGGCACAACAGACAGATAACTGCGGGAAAGCACCTGTGACTCAGGCAATCACATCGAACGTAAAGGGGTTGGCGTACCATCCCGCGTGTTCCCGTGGCGTATCATAGTGACAGTGACTTGACATGGGTCAGTTGAATTGTTGTTAGGCGGGTACGGAGCTACCATGGAAGAACAGACCGATGAAGAATATAACGCGATTAAACAGCAAGAGTTAAGTGATCGCGTCAGCGCACAGCTTAAGATATACGAGGGAAAGAACTACCTGGAGCAATATGCCTTGTATATGTTGCGGGTGCAGATGTACGAAATCTCACTCAAGCAAGATCTCCAAAAACGTTTCGGGGTTGCTGAGGAGAAGGCAAATAGAATGAATCTCATGTCAATCTATCGCTACTTTGTCGAACAAGATATCCGTGCACACCCAATACTCTATGCAAATATCCAAGATATTGCAAAACAACGAAACTGCATGGCCCATGATTTTCTGGCAACGGCGGGCACAATGATAGACTTAGCAGGTTTTGCAGCAATGCGTCTATTTGAAAAAGATCTGAGCCGCTGGGCTTGGGAGTTGGAGTTAGCTTACCAACAGTATTCGATGCTCAAAGAAACCGACATGCTATATGTCGATTATGGATGCAAACCAGAAATCAAGTCTCAGTCTTGAAGCAAACATCCACCTAACAAGCGGATCAAGATCGATTCGCTAATCGCTCACGACTTATCCGCGGGGTCCGCGAGAGGTTGTGGAAGGCGTGGCCTACATGGGTCGGGAGAGGAAGCCGATGGTGGATTCCATAATGCGGGCTTGGAAAGCTTCCTGCTGCGTCTCCTGGCTCTGACTTTGGAGGTCGTCGAGATTGGCCCGGCAAAAACGACAGCCCAGGACGTTCAGGTGGAACTCGACGTACTTGTGCCAGTCGGGCTCCAGCGTGCCGAGCATGTAGGCGCCGATGGTGTTTCGCTTGGGGCAACTGAACCGATAATACTCCCAGAGGTCCGTCAAGAGCGAGTCCGGGATGGCGTTCTCTTCCGAGGGCAAGATGCCCTCGCCACGTGCTCCGCGTTCTGCGATCCCCAGCCGCCGGCCGACGTTCTCGCGGATCTGCTTGAGGTTGCGGTGCTTGATCAGCGCGACCGCCTTCTCGTCGAGACCCATCTTCTTTGCCACGTCCTTGTTGGGGATCTGGCAGTAGAAGAGCATCTCGATGATCTGGAGGTCGCGGAGGTTCAGGTTCTTCTTCAGGCCGTCGACGAGGTCGGAGAGGGCCTCCGCCAGGATGGTCTTCTCCATGCTCTGCTGTTCGTCCGCCCGCGCGTACCAGCTCGCGGTCTGGGCGGGACTGGGGACGACATCGAGCAGGTCGGACGAGCCCTCCTCCTCGTGGTCGCTGTCCCAGGCGTCCTGGATCAGGCAGACCCTCCGGGCGCCGGCGCTGCGGTAGCTGTCGATGATCTTGCGGCGGATCAGTGCGAAGAGGTAGGTCTCGAGGTCGCACTCGCCGCGATAGCGAGAGATGCTGCGAAGGAAGGCGACGAACGTCTCCTGGACCACGTCCTCCGCGTCCGCGCGCTGCGGGAGCTTGGCGCGGGCAAAACGCACGAGCCGGCCTCGGTAGCGACTCACGAAGTCGGCCCACACCTGCTCATCGCCCTGCTTGATGCGATCCAGGAAGTATTGTTCGCCTTTGGTTACAGCCATCGCTCGGAATCTACTATCTACAATTTACTATTTACGATTTGTGGTTCACGACCGTCTGACGCGACCCAAATAGTAAATCGAAAATCGTAAATAGTACATTCAATGGACAATCATCAGGATCGAGACGATGGCGACGACCGCCAGGATCACGCCCGCGATCCTCAACGACCATTCATAATACCCTCTCGTGGCCATGTTGAGGAAGAAATAAATGACGCTGATCAGCGCGAGCACGCCGACGACGGACAAGCCCATCCAGGCCCAGCTCTCGCGGACCTGGTAGGACTTCGCGGCCTTGACCTGGGCCAGGCGAGCCAGCTTCGGGCCGGAGACATCGACCAGGAAGGCCTGCCGCCAGATCTTGCCCGTCGAGGCATCGAAGCTCTGCACGAAACGATCCACCAGGAAACCGCCGTTGAGCACGTCGGTCGTCGTGAGGGCGGCTTCGGGCAATCCCGGCACGAGACTGCCACCCGACTGCCTGCTCAGTGCTCCGGTGACCTGCGAATACGCGTCGGCCAGAGCCTGCTGGTGGGCCTCGCCTTCGCTCATGCAACTGCCGTTGGAGCGGGCGACGATGAATGCCCGTTCCGGCCGGACGCTGGCAAAGGTCCCGAAGTTGTCGATCCAGGGCGCCTCGACGAATTGCTTCTGCAGGATGATCCGTCGGGCCATCGTGAACACGTGGACGTGGACCATTCCGTCGGCGATGCGGGTTTCGTTCGACTGCGACCACGGAGCGGTCTGCATATCCACGCCGGAGAGCATCAAGGTGACGCCCACTTCGTTGGGCTGAAGGTCTCGCAGATCCACCTCGATGGCACAGGCCGCCTGGGGCATCACCCGCTGAATCAGGATTCGCAGGTGCGACATCAGCACGGGATCGGACACCTCCTGGAACAGCGTGATTCGCACGGGCGAATTGGCGTCCGCGACCAGCTCTCGCACGGCCTTTTCAATCCGCCGGCCGATGGCCTGGACCGCAGCCAGTTTCGAAGGATAGACATCCGCGTCGAATTCCTGCTCGACGCCTTCCGACCAGATGGGCGACAGAGGCGCAGACGGAGGTGACGGAACGACCAGAGTATCCACCGGGTTCTGGTACACGACCTCGCTGTCCCCGTCGATCACAGCGACGGCCGCGCTGGGGTGCGTCCGCTGCCCGATCTGCGGATACACCACAGGCTCCGGGGCATAGACGGTGCGACTATGACTGAAAAACGCGACGATGAAGCCCCCTGCCAGCACCATGACCACGAGCGCCACGACCATCGCGATGCCCGCTTTGGGGGCCTTCGCCAGCAGGATCACCAGCAGAACGAACAGGAACACCGCCGGCAGGACAAACAACGGAATGATCACCTCCTCGTCATGGGCCAACCCACCCCCCTTGGCAAACCGGTACAGGACCAGAGGAGCCAGGAGGAGCAGCCCACCCACGATCCATGCTCCGGCCTTGGGGGCCTTGCACAGGAGGATGATCAGCAGGACGAAGAGGAACGTCAGCGGCAGAATGACCATCGGTAGCATCGTCACACTCATAGGACAACTCCCTGCGGAGGCATCGGCGCAAAGACCGGCGTCCGCCTTCGCGGCGGCCATGACATGACCAGGACGGAGATCAGCATGATGACGCCCGCAACCACCGCCTCTTCCTGGCTGAGCACGCCGAACAATCGCTCCAGGGCAGGACCGGCCTGCTCCTGGCGGAAGAGATCGACAATGTTCTGCATCTCACCTCGCGACATGACTTCGTTGCAGAAGAAGCTGATCCCGAAGAAGAAGCCGACCAGGCCTGCGAGCGCCCGAATCACGTGGGCCGGCCCGTTCTTCCGTCGGCCAATCACGATCAAGACCGCCGCGAGGAACAGCAGCACCACGGACAATAGGGTCCCTGCCTGTTCGACCACGCGCGGCCAACTGTCCCCCAGCACTTCCTGGAGTCCCCGCATGGGCTCCTCCTGCGGCCAAGCCACACCCAGCACGGCGGGCAAATGCAATCCGACGATCAATCCGATCAGGATCGCCGCGAGGGCGAGGATGTGCCCCGCCGTCGCGAGAAGCCCGCCGAGTGGGTCGAAAGGCGCGTAGACTGTCCTGGTGCTGGCATAGGAAGGCCATGACGGCGGCTGAGCAGGCGCGGGCTGAGGCTGATACTCTGGGTTGTCCGCGACCGCCATGACCGGCTCCATTCGAGGCTCGGCGGGGGATTGGGCCGTCCCGACAGCCGCTGCCTGAGGCGCAGGCTGCACAGGTACGGCCTGCGATTGGCCGGAGCCGCCCCAAGCCAGCACGGGAAACCCATTGCTGTCCTTGAACTGACCGACCAGGATGAGAATCACGTCGATCACCTGTCCGATCCCGAGCAGACCCCACGTGAACAGCCAGAGAATGCCGGTCCCCACCTTGCCCACATAGAACCGCTGCAAGCCGGCAATAGGCAGAAACGGCACCGCCGGGACCAGACCAAGAATCAAGGCCGTCGTCCGCTTGCAGGGCGACGTCGTTCCCGACGATGCCGGCCCGAGCGGAGCGGGTCGAGATTGCGGTCTCGACGCGCCGGTCGCTCCGAACAGGCGGGCCGGCAGGAACAAGACCACGAAGAACAGGATGGCGGGAAAGACAATGAAGAACGTCGCGATGGCCAGTTCCTCGTTGTGGAGTCTCATCGTGCCCAGCGAGATGGCGGCCGTCACGATGGTCAGGACACACACCAGGAGCAGCACCGGACGGACGAGATATCGGTACCAGCCCGCGAAGGTCGGGCGAAAGAGCATGATGAAGCAGAACAGCGACGCGATGAGACTGTCCACGCCGAGCGCCACGGTGATTCCAAAATCGTCGCCGTGCATGTTCGTGGTTCCGGCCATGATCACAGCCATCAAGCCGATCCCCAAGGTCAACAGCCAGCCGACCAGCCAGAGCGTGTGCACATATCTTGGAACGGAGCAAGTGACCGTACTCCACGAGTTCACTCTCTCGGCGGTATTCCCAGACCCGTTTGCAGTGACGCGGTTAGGCGTCTCGTCACGTGCCCTTGGGGGCGCGCCACGAACCTGCTCTGCGCCCGGACCATCATCCTGGGCGCCCATCGGAGCAGCCGGGGAATTCACCGTCACCCGACCCCAGGGACATTTGATCTGGACAACCAGAAGAACACCCGCCAAGGTACAGGCAACGACGATGGGGTGCAGACCGAAGAACATCCCGGAGATCAGGCCCAGCAAGCCGGCCAGCATGGGCCATCCCAGTACGACCCGTTGCGGTCGCTGCGGATCGGTAATCCTCACCCAATCGACCAGCAGCAGGGGAAGCGCCAGGGCCAGAATCCTCGCGAATTCAATAGGCCCGATCCGGACGAGCGGAAAGGGAAACCCTCGGTGAATTCCCATGGACGAACTCACCCCCAGCGCGCCGGAGAGTATGGTCCCAACCACGACCGCGATGAACGATGCAAACAGAACCGTCCCGACCTTGCCCAGTCCCTTCCCCTCGTGATCCAAAGCGGTCCACCACTGCTTCAGCGAACGGAGGATCACGGCGGAAGCCAGGCCGATCATGACGTAGACCACCAGCGCCAGTTTTAGCTTGCCCTCATCGCTGTGACCACAGAGGAAACCGGCTCCCAAGGCCGTTGCCGCCATGGTGATCAGAGTCAGCTTGTTTCGTTGGCGCCTGCTGAGCGGGTCGGCGACCATCGTCTGGGTCCGGCCGACCTGGTGCGCCCGCTCCTTGACGGCCTTGGCTTTCTCGACCCACTGCCCGCTCAAGACTTCCGCCTTCTTGGCGAACTGCTCCGCCTTCTTCGCGAATTGCTCGGCCTTCCTGCCGACCACCTTGCTGAAATCGCTGTCCGGTTCAGCCTGCGCCGGGGTCTTGGGCTGCGCATGCGTCTGGGCCCGGGCCGCCTGCATCTTCTGGGCGATGTGCTCGGCGACGACGGACAGTTCCTCCGGCGCGAACTGGGACACGCTGTTGCGGACGTGCTCGGTGCCGAACACGTCCTCGACCATCTCCTGGACGCTCTGGTATCGTTCGGCGGGGTCCTTGGCCAGGGCCCGTCGGATCACGCGAGCGAACGGATCCTCGATATTCGTCAGGTCCGGCGCCGCGGTCATGTGCTTCATGAGGATCTCCGCGGGACTGGCCCCGAGGAACGGGACCTGGCCCGTGAGCATCTCGTAGAGCAGCACGCCGAGGGCGTAGATATCGATGCTCCGGTCGTACCGGCCCGCGCCGATCTCCGGCGCCATGTAGTGGACCGTGCCCACGGTGATGGTATGACTGACATGATGACTGGCGCTGATCGCCTTGGTCAGGCCGTAGTCGCCGATCTTGACGTACCCGTTCTCATAGAAGATGTTCCCCGGCTTGAGGTCGCGGTGCACGATCCCGCAGTCGTGAAGGAAGGACAAGCCCTTGCCGATCTCGCGGAGGAAGAACGCCGCCTTCTGGGTGCCGAGCCCGCCGGGAGATTCCTTCAGCAGGTCCGCGAGCGACGGACCCGCGACGTATTCCATGATGACGAACGGCCGACCCTGGTCGTTGTGCTTGACGTCGAAGATGGTGACCAGGTGCGGACTCTTGAGGTTCATGCACTGGCTGATGCCGCGCAGCTCGATCTGCTCGTAGCTCTGGACCGCTTTGAGCGCCACCTGGCGACCGCTGTCGCTGATGGCGTAGTAGACCTCGCCGAAACCGCCGCGTCCGGCCGCACGCTGGATGGTATATCCTTCGAGCGGCCGATCTCCATATTTGTATTGGTACGTGTCCATGGTTTCTTCGCCGGATAAGACTCACATGTTCACTTCTATGCCTCAGAGCCTGTCACGACCATCGAGAGTTTCCCAATCTCGATGGGTTTGCCCACAGCAAGGCCCACGCTTGGATCGAAACTGCGCCCGTCCACCAGTATGCTGTCTTTGGCCCGGCAAAGCAGCCGGCCGTTCTGGGCGAACAGGGCAACCACGTCTTTCAACTGTTCCGTGCGAATGTGATCGTTGGCGTACGGCCCGACCAGGATGTCACGGTCCATCAGGACGACCTGGCGAACATCGGGTCGCGGCAGCCTGCCGCCGGAGATCGTCAGCAGAGCGGTCGCGCTGGCCGGATTCGGCAGATGGAACCGCACGACGCACCGAGCCGACAAGGTGATGCGGTCTCCGTCGCGGAGCATCGCCTCGCCGACTGACCGGCCGTTGACATCCACCGGCTTCTCGGATCGCAGGAAATAATCGTCGTCCACCCGCTCGATCGCCACCGTCGGCAGGTGCGGATCGGCCATCAGACCCACCATCGGCCGAGCGGAAGAGCTGATCGGACCGACCGTCACGCGCGAGTCGCGGAAGACCAGGAAGCTGCCGACGCCATCGATCTGCATGACGAACTTCGAAGGCAGAGAATCGCCGCCGGTTGCCGGCATGATCTGTTCCCGCATCGCAACTGCCTGTTCCCAGTGGTTCGCACAGGCCGACGCAGCCTGTGTGTCCGACTTGCCCGCTCCCATGATCGGCGCCGCATCCGCCAGCGTCAAGCCTAAAGGCCCGGCATGGAGTTCTTCGTATGCCTCCGAAGCCCGTTTGGCGTTGGAGATCGCGTCATCCAGCCAGCGGGCCGACGGGCACACCATCTTGACCTGACGCAGCAATGGCAACGCCGCCGCGGGTGCGCCGGCCGCGACGTATGCCGCCGCCTGGCGGCACCGGTTCAACGTCTCGATCAACTCGACGATTTCGGATCCGTCCGTGCCCGGCATGGCGGCCCGTCTTACGAAGGCAGCGGCGCGATCGATGCGTCCCTGTTCCAGGTCCGACCGAATCCGTTCGATCGCACGGGCCTTGATCTGGCCCAGAAGCTCGCCGGCCCGCCCGTTCTTGCTCTGGTCGAGCCCGCTCGACCGCGCGATCTTCATCGCCTCTTCGAGATCGCCTCGCTGGAGCGCCAGCTCGGTCTTGACCACTGCATCTTCAGCCTGAAGCCTGGCCGCCGCCAGTTCCTGGCGAACCAGTTGGGCCCGACCGTCGCCGGCGGGCGATTCATCGAGGATCCGCCCGCCGACAGAGAGCCAGCCGTCGCCGATCTGCTGCTTGGCCTGCGCGACCCGCAACGCCTGCTGTTGGTGCTCATGCTGATCCTTCGTCATCGCGTCGCAGATCGCGGTGCGAAGCTGGGTGACTTCCGAAGTGGCGCCGCCCAGTTTCTCCGCTTTGTTGCAGTCGAGCAAGGCCGGCTGGAACCGCCCGGCCGCCAGGTTCTCCTGCCCTCGCCGGACCATCGCGCGGGCCAGCCGGCCGATGAGCCTCTGACCGTGTCGGTGACCTCGAACGTCATCCGCTCTCGCGATCTCGAAGGCTTCATCCAGCCGGCCGTCGGCCAACGCACACTCCGCTTGTCTGATTCGCAGGATCAACACGGCCAAACCCTCACCATTGACTATTGATGATCGACTATTGATTATTGACGCCAATCATCCATCATCCTTCATCAATCATCAATTCGACTTCGTCGTGGCCGCCACAGCGGGTTCGTCGTTGCGGGTCTTGAAGTAATCATCGACCTGGGCGACGAGATCCGTCTCGGGAACCGCATCCGGGGCGCCCACCGGGATCGACTCGACGAACTTGCTCTCGTGAGCCAGGACGCGCTCGGCAACGTCGAGACGCTTGCGAATCTCGGAGATGAGCTTCTCGGTCTGTGCGATCTTGCTGCTGTCGAGCTGGAACTGCGAGCCCACCGAGGCCGCCTTCACCAGACGGTACTGGCTGGCCAGGGTCTCGATCTGGTCTTCGAGGAGCCGCTTCTGGCCCTTGGTCTTCTCGAGCATCTGCATGGCGCCCATCAACTGCTTCTCGCGGTTGTCCAGCAGCTTGACCTTGCTGGCCAGGACCAGTTCGCTGTCCTTGAACCGCTCGAACCGGGCGGCCAGGTCGGTCGTCACCTCGGACCGGTCGTAGTTCCTGCCGGCGAAGGTGTACTGGACCCGCGGCTGCTCCAGGGCCACTCGCAGCGTCTTGATCTTGTTCTCTTCGTCCTGGAGGGCAGTCCGGCCCTTCTCGATCTCGCCCTTCAAGGCGGCCACCTCCACCTCTTCCTGGGCGATCAAGCGGATATTGGCATGCATCTCAGGGATGATCCCGTCCAACAGATCGCGAGCCCTGCGAAGCTCGAACTCGATCGGGACCGAGTCCTTCACCACCGTCCGCACGCCCCTGGCGGAACTCTTGACGTAGCTGACCATGTCCTTGCCGAAGATGGCCCCGCCGACCAACCCCAGGCCCACGACACCCATCACACCATATTTTGCCCATCTGAGAATCATAGTGCTGCTCCTTTAATCTACCAACCCTCTTGTGGACTCATTCAAGCCGAAAACCCGGCTACATAAGGTTGGTCGCGGACCCAGGTTGTTTATTGCACGGCCGGACGGCGAATTCGGATGCAAAAACCGCATTCTCGGACCCGAACCAACACACCTGTGGCAACGCCGTAAGACGTTTCCGGATATGCCCTTGCGGCCACACACTGCGAACCATGGGCACCGCGATAGGGAGAAAGCTTAGCCGTGTTTGGCACGAATTCTCGGCTCCACCCGTGAAACGCAGGCCCGTCATACGACTTCATACATATGAGAACGACGCATCAGCAAGTCCCAAGACGGGCAGGAAAATGCCGAGGCGCCCCGCCGTTACTCACGGGTCTCGGAATGCCTCCCATAGAACAAGGGCATAGATGTGCAGATTCATCATGGAGGAACAAGCCATGAAACGGATCGTGGTGAACCACAGAGTACAGATCAAACAACTGCTATACTGTGATCGCGTCCTAGCCGTGAGGGACGACGCCTGCCCTGCCTTCGGCGGATTCGCGCTGTGGTGGTACGACAAGAAGCACGGCGTCTGCCGATGCTGTCGGTCTCACTGGGCGGACCAGAAAAAGCAGATCGAAGCACACACCCTCGACGAGGCCGCCGCGATTCTCTGGCGCGAGCGCGACGCCTTGTTCCTCCGGGATCGCCGCCTCTCGGACGATCACAAGCTCATGCAGATCAACCACTTATGCAACTGGCGGCCGAACGCTTGCGGCCTCCGGCCGAATCGACTGCCTATCGATGCCCCCAGTGCTGGGGAGGGTTCGCTCGTAGCGTGCCCGTGAGAGCCTGTCTAAGGGGGTATATCCTCGCGTCGGAAGAAGATAACGCCTCACGGCGTCACTGCAAACAGGATCCTGCTCCGCGAGCCAAGCCGCTTGCGGACTGCGGTCGAATCGATTAGCATTCCCCTCGGTTCGGATGAAATCCATCGTTATGCGAAGGGGAACGCCCATGAAGGTCGTCGCATTCAACGGCAGTGCCCGCAAGGACGGCAACACCGCGATCCTGGTCCGGCGGGTCTTTGCCGAGCTTGAAAAAGAGGGGATCGAAACGGAACTGGTCCAGTTCGCCGGCCAGACCATCCGCGGCTGCACCGCCTGTCGCCAGTGCTTCAAGAACAAGGACCAGCGGTGCGCGGTCCAAGGCGACATCGCCAACGATTGCATCGCCAAGATGGTCGCCGCCGACGGGATCATCCTGGCGTCGCCCACCTACTTCGCGGACGTCAGTGCCGAGATGAAGGCCCTGATCGACCGGGCGGGCTACGTCGCCAAGGCCAACGACGAGCTGTTCAAACGTAAGGTGGGCGCCGCGGTGGTCGCGGTCCGACGAGGCGGCGAGATCCACGCCTTCGACTCCATGAACCACTTCTTCCTGATCAGCCAGATGGTCATCCCCGGCTCATGCTACTGGAACATGGGGTTCGGCCTGAACAAAGGCGAGGTCGAGCAAGACGAAGAAGGCCTGCGAACCATGCGAATCCTCGGCCAAAACATGGCCTGGCTGCTCAAGAAGATCAATGCCTGACAATGACCCACAGGGGACCCGGCATGGGTCGCGGCAACAAGCCTTATTGCTTCAGGATGCAGGCCGGTTGATCCGGATAAGCGCCCTCGACTCCTGCTTTTCGGTCTCCAACGCATGGTGAATCCGCCGCGCCAGTGCAATGAAGTCTGCATCGACCGTGCAAGCGATGATGCCGCAATGGTCCCGCTGCTGTTGATGCAAACGGATGAAGTGCTTGCGGTTGAAGGTGAGCAGCATACGTCCCTGCGAACAGGCCGACGCCAACACAGCTTCATCCGATTGCGCCTGACCCGCCTGACCGGTCTCCTGAATGGTCAAGACATCGTGTCCGAGCCGTCGCAGTTCTTCCACGACGGGCAAGGGGAAGTTCTCGTTGGCATACAGCCGTGCCACTCAGGGTTCCTCGTTCTCCCGAATCTGCTGTTCGACCTCATCACGATACACGCGAAAGTAGGCCCAGGCGTTCGTGAGATCCTCCGCTCGCAAGGTCGGATAGGATCGAAGCAGGTCGGCTTCGTTTACGCCCATCTGCCTGGCACGAACCAGAACCCAAACGGGGATACGAGTCCGGACGACGCACGGCTCGCCGCCGCAAATGTCGGGCCGACTCTCGATACCGGGAAAGGCATCACCCAAGTCCTGTACGATCCGCTGGAGGAGTTGTGCCTTCTCCGCCCTCGTCATTTCGCGCAACAGTTTCTCAGCCTCGTGAACCGTATCCATACTCAACCATTATACTCCCTGTACACAACGACTCAAGTGGCAAGGAGCAAACGCAGGGAAACAGTCGTCTCCAACTCAACCTACTCGACGGCCGAAATAGGACGCGCCGGCTCACAAAGAGAGCTTGGCGCTGATCAGCCTGTTCAGACTGATGTCCTCTTCCGCAGCTTCGAGGGCGAGCTTGCGGTGGACTTCGGGCGGCACGCGGACCATGAACTTTCCACTGTAGCGACGCCGGCTGATCGGCTCCGGCACAGACTCGCCGTTGGACCGCATATCCTGGACGACCTGTGCCACCACCCTGCGGATTCCGCGGAGGGCCCGCTCGGGCGTGGCGTCCGGCCAACTGAGGCTCGGGAACTCCGCGCACAGACCCACACATTGGCTGTCCTCATCCGACCAGGTCACACGATAGGTATATTCGTTAAGCACCTTCTGCTCGTTCACGTTCCAACCTCTCAATCGCGGCAAGAACCTGCCTGACCTGATAGCCTTTCGCCTTTCCCTTGTCGTTCTGGATGATACCAATAATGATACTATATGTCAACAGGAAAAGTTCGGCTTTTTGGGCCCGTCTCCAAGGAATTCGTACCGTCCCGCAAGGCCATCGGACCATGCAAATCCTCGGCCCAAACACGCCCATCGCTTCTCAAGCAGATCGACGCCTGACGGTGGCTCTATCGCTCATCGCCCCGCTTCCAGCATTCGGCGGATTCGTTCATAGAGTCTGCTCGATGCTGCCGAGGTCCATCTCGGCGGACTCCAGCCATTGGCGGCTCGCCCTTCTCATAGCAGGCGGACCCCCTCTTCCATGATCTGGCGGGCGAAGCTGCTGTCGGTCTCAAGGAATCTGCGATGCATGGGTTTGGTGTGCACGAGCAGGTCGATGGCGTACCGAGTTCTCAGGTCCAGGATCCGGTTCGATACGGCCCGAACAACATCCCGTTTCTGTTGCCAGGTAGCCGGCAGGAAATCACCCCACGTCACGACATAGAGATCGATGTCGCTGTCCTCGGTCGGCAGTCCCCAAGCCTGGGAGCCGAAGAGAATCACCGCCTCCGGGCACAACGGCGCCAAGGCGTCCTTGATCTGTGCCTCCAGGCCATCCGAAAGCTTGGTCGTGTTCGCAGTTGTCAGGGATCGGGTAAAACCAGCCAGTCGGATCGGGTTCAAAACCAGCCACTTTGAGGAGCTGACGGTTTGCCGTAGAGACTTCTCGAAATCGAATAGGTTACGGTTTCGGGAGGTTCGGCATGGCAAACCAACTCAAGATGGCTGTAGTACAGGCGATATTGACGCT
>Ga0209200_1002181_pt1 | contig 18542 bp, 12 predicted proteins | sample AD_UKC033_MetaG_FD_184406 | JGI IMG/M metagenome (GOLD analysis project Ga0209200, IMG submission 184406) | Active sludge microbial communities of municipal wastewater-treating anaerobic digesters from USA - AD_UKC033_MetaG (SPAdes) (version 2) | ecosystem: Engineered > Bioreactor > Anaerobic >...
TATCCCTGGCTCAACGCCACCTCCAGCGCCTGGTGCAGGGTGCGCACGCCGATGACTTCGATGCCATCGGGCGCGCTGATCGGCGTGCGGCTGCGCGGCGCGATGCAGCGGGTGAAGCCCAGCTTGGCGGCCTCGTTCAAGCGTCGCGGCAACTGGCTGACGCTGCGCAGCTCGCCGCTCAGCCCCACCTCCCCCACCACGGCCAGGTCGGCCGGCACGGGCAGGTTCTTGAGGCTGCTGGCGATGGCCACCGCCACGGCCAGATCCGCGGCCGGCTCGTTGATGCGCAGGCCGCCCACCACATTGACGAACACATCCTGGTCGCTCAGCCGGAAGCCGGCCCGCTTGGCCAGCACGGCCGTCAACAGCAGCAGCCGGTTGAAGTCCACGCCGTTGGCCGTGCGCCGCGGCTGCGGGAAGCTGGTGGTCGAGGCCAGCGCCTGCACCTCCACCAGCAGCGGCCGTGTGCCTTCCATGGTCACGGCAATGGCCGAGCCGGCCGCGTTGGGCAGGCGTTCGGCCAGGAAGGCCTCCGAAGGGTTGGTCACCTCCCGCAGCCCCGCCTCCACCATCTCGAAGACCCCCACCTCGTCGGTGGAGCCGAAGCGGTTCTTGACGCTGCGCAGCAGGCGGTAGGTCTGGAAGCGTTCCCCTTCCAGGTAGAGCACCGTGTCCACCATGTGCTCCAGCACCCGCGGGCCGGCGATGTTGCCCTCCTTGGTGACGTGACCCACCAGGAAAACGGGCACTCCCTGGCCTTTGGCCATGCGCAACAACTGGGCCGCACACTCGCGCACCTGGGTGACGCTGCCGGCCGTGGAGGCCACTGTGTCGCTGTGGATGGCCTGGATCGAATCGACCACCATCAGCCGCGGCCCGATGTCGCCCACATGCTGCAAGATCGATTCGAGGTGCGTCTCGGCGTGGACGTAGAGGTTGTCCTCGTGGATGCCCAGGCGGCTGGCCCTCAATTTGAGCTGACGGGCGCTCTCCTCGGCGCTGACGTAGAGCACGCGGCCGGCCGTGCGGGCCATGCTGGCCGCCAATTGCAGCAGCAGCGTCGACTTGCCGATGCCCGGATCGCCGCTGACCAGCACCACTGAGCCGGGCACGATGCCGCCGCCCAGCACCCGGCTCAGCTCGCTTCCTTCCACCGGCACGCGGTCCAGGCCATCGACCGAGATCTGGGTGAGCGGCTGCGGCGCGCCCCCGCCCTCCACCGGCACGAAGGTGCGGGCGGCGGCGCGGCCGGCCGGCGGCTCCACCACCTGCTTCTCGACCAGCGTGTTCCATTCGCCGCAGTCAGGGCACTTGCCCATCCATTTGGCCTGGGCGCTGCCGCAGTTCTGACAGACGTAGCGGATTTTGATTTTGGTCATGGGGGCTCCGGGTGGGATGGAATGCGTAATGCGTACTGCGTAATGCGTAATGCGTAACCGGAATGGCGCAGGCGGCTGCTGGGTTACGGATGGCGTGTCAGGCGACGTCAGAGACGCGCGCCGTTAGCTCGTAGAACAATTGTACTTATCAAGGCTGGCGCGTCAAGTCATCGGGCGGACCCGGCTGAAGCCTCGACTCCTGATTGGCGGCGCGGAGTCGAGGCTTTAGCCGGGTCCGCCCCACACCAACCGCGCACCCCGACCCGGCTGAAGCCTCGACTCCTGATTGGCGGCGCGGAGTCGAGGCTTTAGCCGGGTCCGCCCCACACCAACCGCGCACCCCGAACCGGCTGAAGCCTCGACTCCTGCTTGGCGGCGCGGAGTCGAGGCTTTAGCCGGGTTCGCCCCACACCAACCGCGCACCCCGACCCGGCTGAAGCCTCGACTCCTGCTTGGCGGCGCGGAGTCGAGGCTTTAGCCGGGTCCGCCCGCACGCAAACCGCGCACCCCGAACCGGCTGAAGCCTCGACTCCTGATCGGCGGCGCGGAGTCGAGGCTTTAGCCGGGTCCGCCCGGCCTCAATTGAACGCGGCGGCGCGCGGCTATCCCCTCCCGAAAGGCGGTCGGCTCATGGGCAAACGCGGTGAAGGCTGGTTTATCTTGCAGATGGCGCTGTTTGCGGTGATCTTCCTGGCGCCGCAGGCGACCTGTTTTGGCTGCCCGGCCTGGCTGCGCTGGGTGGGGCTGGCCATTCTGGCCGCCGGCGGCATCCTGGGCGCCTGGGGCATGCTGGCCCTGGGCCGCAACCTGACCCCCTTTCCCCGGCCCGTCGCGGGGGGCGAGCTGGTGACGCATGGACCTTATCGCGTCGTGCGCCACCCCATCTACGCCGGGCTGATCTTCGGCACGCTGGGCTGGGCGCTTTACCGCGCCAACCTGCTGGGCATCGGCCTGGCCGTGGCGCTCTTCATCTTCTTCGATCTGAAATCGCGGCGGGAGGAGCGGTGGCTGCGGGAGGCCTATCCGGGATATGAAGCATATCAGCGGCGGGTCAAAAAGCTGGCGCCGTGGGTGTATTGAGGGTGAGCTGCTCGACGAACCGCCGCACCTCGGCCTCGACGGCCGCGGCATCGGGCAGGTTGAGCACGCGCTGCGCCAGACGCTGCGCGTCGGGCACGGTCAGCCGGGCCAGCAGCGCCTTGGCGGCCGGAATGCTGGCCGCGGCCATGCTGAACTCGTCCAGTCCCAGCCCTAGCAGGATGGGGATGCCCTCCGGCCGGCCGGCCAGCTCGCCGCAGAGCCCCACCCACTTGCCGGCCACGTGCGCGACATCGACCACACGGCTGATCTGGCGCAACAGGGCCGGGTGCAGCGGGTCGCCCAGCCTGGCCACGCGCGCGTTGCCCCGATCGGCCGCAAAGGTGTACTGAACCAGGTCGTTGGTGCCGATGCTGAAGAAATCGACCAGCGGCGCCAGTTGATCGGCGATCAGCGCCGCGCTGGGCACCTCCACCATGATGCCGGCCGGGATCGACGGCGCGTGGGGAATGCCCTGGGCGGCCAGCTCCGCAGCGGCCTGGGTCAGCAGCGTCTGCGCCCGGGCCACCTCATCCACCGTGGCGATCATGGGGAACATCACCAGCACCCGGCCATGCAGCGCCGCGCGCAGGATGGCCCGCAACTGCACCTTGAAGAACTCAGGCATGGCCAGCGAGATGCGAATCGCCCGCCAGCCCAGGAAGGGATTGGCCTCGCCCGGCAGTTGCAGGTAGGGCGCCGGCTTGTCGCCGCCGATATCCAGGGTGCGGATCACCACCGGCCGGCCGGCCATGGCCTCGGCCACCTGGCGATAGATGGCGTATTGCTCCTCCTCGCTGGGGGGCTCGGTACGCTCCTGGAAGAGGAATTCGGTGCGCAGCAGGCCAACCCCCTCGGCGCCGGCCTGCAAGGCGCCCTGGGCATCGGCAGCCGTGGCCAGGTTGGCGACCACCTCCACCCGCTGGCCGTCAGCCGTGTGCGCGGAGGCCTGGGCGCCGGCAAAGGCGACTGACCGCGCGCCCAGATCGGCCTGGCGCTGCGCGGCGAAGGTGGCCGTTGTCTCCGCGTCGGGATCGAGGATCAGCGCGCCGGCCGCGCCGTCGATGGCCAGCGCCATGCCGGTGCGCGTCTGCGCCAGCAGCGCCTCCCCCAGACCCACCACGGCCGGTATGCCCATGCTGCGGGCCAAAATGGCGCTGTGCGCGGTGGGTCCGCCCAGCGCGGTGCAGAAACCGACCACCCGGCTGCGGTCGAGCAGGGCGGTCTGCGAGGGGCTCAGGTCTTCGGCCACGATCACCGCCTGTGGGGGCAGGTCGATGGCGGGGGCCGCGCTGCCGCCGGCAAGGATGCGCAGCAGCCGGCTGGTCAGGTCGCGCAGATCAGCGGCGCGCTCCTGGAAACGCTGACCGGCCATGGCGTGCAGCCGCGCCGCCTCAGCGCCGAAGACATCGCTCAGCGCGGCCTCGGCGTTGGCCCGCCCCTCGAAGATGGCCGTGTGCAGGCGCTCGTGCAGGTCTTCATCGGCCAGCAGCATGGCGTGGGCCTGGAAGATGCGGCTCTGCTGCGGCCCCATCTCGCGCGCCATGCGCTCGGCCAGCGCCAACAGATCGGCCCGCGCCTGCGCCATGGCAGCCTCGCAGCGCGTCCACTCCTGGGCCGGCTCGTCCACCTCGGCACGCGGCGCAGCGGGGGCGGCGGCGCTCAACAGCACCGCCACGCCGACGGCGACGCCAGGCGAGGCGGCGATGCCGTGCAGCACCAGCCGGCCGTGGCCGCTGACATCCTGCCGCGCGGGTAGGTCCAAGGCGGCCGCCGGCGCCTCCACCTCGCCAAAGCCGCCCATGACCAGCGCCAGCAGCGCGTCCACGGCTCCCTGGGCATCCGCGCCCTGAGCGCGAATCTCGACGGTGTGGCCCTGCTCAGCCCCCAGCGAGAGCACCTGGTTGAAACGTTTGGCGTTGGCCGGCCCCGCGCCGGTGTCCAGGTTGACCACCTCGATCTCGGCCTGGCGGCTGGCCGCGGTCTGGACAAACTGCACCGCGGGGCCGAAATGCAAGCCGGCCGGGTTGATCAGCGTCGCCTGACCCACGGCGACGCTCATGCCATCCTCCTGAAAAGAGGGATACCCGGCTTCGGGCGCGGGTTCCGCCCTGCCCAGACTCTCCTGCTTGGGCCTCAGCGCCTCCAGCGCCTCGGCGGCCACCGCGTCCAGGGCCATGCCGATGGAGGCCTGCACCGCCGCGGCCATGGCGCCCTCGATGAAAGGCGCCGGGCAGAGCCGCACGCGGGCCGCCTGGTCAGGGTCCATGAACTCCAACGCGGTCTCGGCGCTCATGATCGCGCTGCCCAGGTCCATCAGCACCAGCACGCCGTCGTCGCTGTAGACCGACTGGATGGCCTCCAGAATCGCCATGGCGTCGGTGCCATAGGGAAAATCGGGGTCATCGACGCCGCCGACCGCGGCAATCGCCGCGCGGCCCTGGGTCTGCTGCTCAGCCAACGCCTTGACCGCCGCAGCCAGCGCGGCGCTGTGGGAGACAAGAACGAGTCCGACCATGAGGGGCTCTCTTTCAGGGGGCGTAACTCGTAATGCGTAATGCGTAACCCGGAATGGCGCACGCGCTCTCTGGATTCCGGATTCCGGGTTACGTGTTACGAGTTACTTGTTACGTGTTACAACAGTCACTCAGCCAACGCCTTCACCAGCTCGCGATTGAAGGCCGGGATGTCCTCCACCACGCGGCCCCAGACCTGGTTGCCGTCGCGCAGAGCGGGCGCGTCGACCCAGATGGCGCCGGCGTTGACCAGGTCGTCCTTGATGCCCAAGGAACCGGCGGCGCGCCGGCCGGCGACGATCTTCGCCGAGATGCCCACCAGGCCGGCATGGCAGATCATGCCGACGATCTTGCCCTGGTCATGGATGCCCTTGACCAGGGAGGTCACGGCCTCGTAGCGGCGGATCTTGTCGGGCGCCCAGCCGCCGGGGATGACAACCGCGTCGAACTGGTCGGGCGTCACGTCGGCCGCGGCCACCTCAGCCTTGGCGCTCAGCCCGCCGCTCTTGCTGGCATAGACCTCGCCCGCCTTCAGGCCGACCACCGTCACCCGTGCGCCTTCCTCGACCAGACGCATGTAGACCGCCCAGAACTCCAGATCCTCGAAGCCGGGGCCGGCCAGGAAGGCGATGTGTTTGTGCTGTAGTTTCATGGAGAACCTTTCGGGGCGATTGGATGACCGGATGATCGGTCAGGCAATCGCCCAATCACCCTAACGCCACATCCAAGACCATCATCACGGTGAAGCCCAGCAGGGTGCCGGCGGTGGCGATGTCGGTGTTCTTGCCAAGCTGTGATTCGGGGATCAGCTCCTCGACGACGACGAAGATCATGGCGCCGGCGGCAAAGGCCAGGGCATAGGGCAGCAGCGCCGTGACGTAGGTGACGGCCAGCGCACCCAGCACGCCGGCGATGGGCTCGACCAGGCCCGAGGCTTGGCCATAGAGAAAGGCGCGCGAGCGGGAAAAGCCCTCGCGGCGCAGCGGCACTGACACCGACGTGCCTTCGGGAAAGTTCTGCAGGCCGATGCCAATGGCCAGGGCCACGGCTGCACCGATGGTCGCGCCCGGCACGCCGGCCGCCACTGCGCCGAAGGCCACCCCCACGGCCAGCCCTTCGGGGAAGTTGTGCAGCGTGATGGCCAACACCAGCAGCACGCTGCGCCGCCAGCGGGTGGTCACACCCTCGGCCTCCTCGCGCGGAAAGCCGATGTGCAGGTGGGGCAGCATGTGCAGGTGGGGCAGCAGCTTGTCGATCCCGGCCAACGTCACGCCGCCCAACAAAAAGCCGACCGCGGCCGGAAACCAGCCGGTCTTGCCGTTGGCCTCGGCCATCTCGATGGCCGGCGCCAACAGCGACCAGAAGCTGGCCGCAATCATGACGCCGGCCGCGAAGCCCATCATGGCGTCCAGCAGCTTCTGATTGATGGTCTTGAAAAAGAAGACCACGGCCGCGCCCAGCGCGGTGACAAACCAGGTGAAGCAAGTGGCCAGAAAAGCCTGGGGCACGGCGCCCAGCGCAACAAACCAATCAGCCATGGTAGGTGTTTGTGTGAGGAGTGACGAGTGACGAGTAATGCGTAACGAGTAATGCGTGACGAGTAATGCGTGACGAGTAATGCGTAACGAGTAATGCGTGACGAGTAATGCGTAACGAGTAATGCGTAACGAGTAATGCGTGACGAGTGATGCGTGACGAGTGATGCGTAACGAGTAATGCGTAACGAGTAATGCGTAACGAGTAATGAGTGATGAGTGATGAGTGACGAGTGACGAGTGACGAGTAATGCGTAACGAGTAATGCGTAACGAGTAATGCGTGACGAGTAACGAGTAATGAGTAACGAGCGACGAGCGACGAGTAACGAGCAACTCGTGACCCGTAACCCGCGCCCCATGACTCAAAACCGCCTCCCGCAATTCCGGTTACGCATTACGCATTACGCATTACGCATCACGCATCACGAAACCTCAACCACAAGCACACACTTCACACGCCAACTCAGTGTTCCTTGACCAGGCCGCTGCGATAGGCGTCCAGCAGTGCGCGCAGGTCGTCGATCTGGCGCTGGATGTTCTTGCCCAGGTCGGTGTCGCGCACGCGGATGCGCGTGGTGTTGGTCTCCAGGATTTCGGTCCGGGAATGGGGCCCACGGCCGCCATCCAGCAGCTTGTCCACCGACTCGAAGGTCTGGTGGGCCGCCAGCAGCAAGCCATAGGAGTTGGAGATCAGCGTGTAGCCGGCGATGCCGGTCTGGCCCTGATAGGCCTTGGAAAAGCCGCCATCGATCACCAGCAGCCGGCCGCCAGCCTTGACGGGATTTTCACCCTTGCGCACTTTGACCGGCACGTGGCCGTTGATGATGTGCGAGCGCTGGGGATCCAGGCCGAACTCCTCCAGGATGCGGCCGACGGTCTCTGGCCGATCGCGGCAGTCGTAGTAGGGATCGCGCTTCTCGGCGTGGGGCGTCTTGTCGTCGATGAAGTAGCGCTCGAAGGTGGCCATCTTCTGTTTGCCGAAGAGGGGGGACTGCGCGCCCGTCCAGAGATACCACATCATGTCGTGGCCGTACTGTTTCTGCGCGGCCTGGGTGGCGAAATAAGCCTGGCGCACCAGCCGGTCGATGTGATCCAGCAAAGCGCGGCCGCGATAGCTTTCGCCGTCGATCTCGAAGGAGGAAAACGAGCCGTCCTCCTCCATGGGGATGCAGCCATGGTAGAGCAGGTTGCCGTTGTAGACCCGGTACATGCTGCCCACCGCGTAGAGGAAGCGCACATGCTGCTGCAACTTTTCGTTGTCCTGAAAGCCGTAGACCAACCGCTGCACCACGCTGCGTTCCTCCTCGGTCAGCGCGTAGGGATCGGCCGGGTCCACCGTGGGGAACAGGGTGTCGTTGAGTGGATAGGATTGGCCGTCGACCAACACCGTGCCCGCGTCCCAGTCGATCTTGTCCAGCAGCAGGCGATCGGCCATCTTGAACTCCGGCCGGCGCTGGATGATGGCCGCCTCCAGCTTGAATTGAATGATGGAGATGGCCTTCTGCATGCGCGCCATCAGCAACAGCTCGTTCGGCGTGTACTCCTCGCCCGACGGCGGGACCTTGACCTGGAACTGAAGGCAGGGGTCGTTGCCGTAGACCTCCATGGCCAGCGTGGCCAGCGGCAGCAGGCTGATGCCATAGCCCCCCTCCAACGTCTCCAGGTTGGCATAGCGCAGGCAGATGCGGATCACATTGGCGATGCAGGCCTCGCTGCCGGTGGCCGCGCCCATCCAGACGATATCATGGTTGCCCCACTGAAAATCGACCGAATGGTAGGCCATCAACGTGTCCATGATGATGTGCGCGCCTGGGCCGCGGTCGTAGACATCGCCGATGATGTGCAGATGGTCAATGGTCAGCCGCTGAATCAGCTCGGCCATGGCCACGATGAAGGCCCGCGCCCGGCCGGTGCTGATGATGGTGTCGATGATGCTCTGGTAGTACTCGTGCTTGTTCTCGATGCTCTCCTGCTCGTGCAGCAGCTCTTCGATGATGTAGGCGAAGGCGGGCGGCAAGGCCTTGCGCACCTTGGAGCGGGTGTACTTGGAGGACATGACGCGACAGACCTGCACCAGGCGGAAAAGGGTGACGCGGTACCAGTCCTCGGCTGCTGTGCCGCTGAGCTGGCCCAGCCGGCGGTTCAACATCCGCTCGGGATAGTAGATCAGCGTGGCCAGCTCGCGGCGTTCCTGCTCCAACAGCGTACTCTGGAACATCTCCTCGATGCGCCGCGAGAGCGTGCCCGACCCATTGCGCAGCACATGCAGAAAAGGCTCGTGCTCGCCGTGGATATCGGAAAGGAAGTGCTCGGTCCCTTTGGGCAGATGCAGAATCGCACTCAGATTGATGATTTCAGTCGAAGCTGCCTGGATGCTGGGATACTGGCGGGCCAGCAGCTCCAGGTAGCGCAGATCGTTGGTTTCCGTCTCCAAAGCGTTCGACTCCCTTCACGTGATGTCCAGCCACCTGGCGCCTCAGTCGCCAACAGCGGCCTCCGCCTCAGCCCAGATGCGCGCCAGATTCTACGCACACTGATGCGTCCAATCAAGAACGGCTCGCGCAGGCGCAGGCGTCAAACCAACCCGTACTCACGCTGTCATGCTGAACGGCTCCAACGGCCACGGACGTTGGCGCACACACCGTGCTCTTGCGGTCAACGAACTTGAGCGCTGCGCCGTCAGTGAAGCATCCCGGCGCTCCATGAGCAGTCGTGATGCTTCACTGACGGCGCGTCCTGCCATGCGGATCGGCCGTTCGGCCAGGCGTCTCTGCTCACCAGCCGGCTGCACGACCCGTTCAGCATGACACACGCCGTGCAGGCTCCGACCCAAGCGGAGATTCAGCTACTCCTTCGTCAGCTTCCGCTTCTCCAGATCATACAGCCCATAGGCCGCGGCCAGCACCTCGATGGGATGGCGGCAGGGCAGCTTGGTGGCCGACTCGATGTGCCAGCGGCAGGTCTCGGAGGTGCAGGCAGTCATGGTCACCGGTCGCTGTTCATCGACCCAGGTGAAGAGCTCCTGGCCCACATCCATGGCGATCTGGTACTTTTCCTTCTTGTAGACATAGGTGCCGGCGCCGCCGCAGCAGCGCGCGTGGCTCTCGCGCACGTCAAGGCCAGGGATCAGCGGCAGGATGTCCATCACCGGCGAGCCGATGTGGTGGGCGCGGTATTGGCAGGGGGGATGGTAGGGCAGCACCATGTCGATGGGCTGGAAGTCGGTCTTCATCTGGCCTTGGGCGTGCAACTCGCGCAGCCACTCGAAGATGTCCCACACCGCCAGGGCCAGATCGCGCGCCTCGGGGGTGTGGATGTCCAGCATGTCGGGCGCCTCTTCCTTGAGCGTCAAGGTGCAACTGGTGCTGGTGCCGACGATCTGATAGCCCTGGCGCGCGTAGGGGGTCAGCCATTCCAGGTTGTGGTGATGGTATTTCTCAGCTGCCGGGAATTCGGCGTTGTTGAGCAGCGGCAGGCCGCAGCAGCCCTGCTCCGGCACCACGACCTCGAAGCCGTTGTGCTCGAAGACCGCCATGGCCGCCTTGCCCACGTAAGGCTCATAGTACATGGTCGAGCAGCCGTGATAATAGACCACCTTGCGCTCTGACCTGAGCCGGTTGGGCGCGCTGCGCTTCAGCCAGGAGGCGAAGGTGCCCTCGCGGCTCCAGGTGGGCATCTGGGCGTGCTTCGAGATGCCCAACACCCCTTCGGCGATGGAGCGGGCAAAGCCCTGCCGCATGCCCCAGTTGGCCAGGCCGGGGGCGATCATGCCCAGCTTGCCCAGCATGTCGCTGCGGCCCAGCAGCCGGTTGCGCAGCGGGATGCCATGCTCGGCCGCGGCCTGGGCGCGCGCCCGCGCGTTGATCTCGGCGATGCGCACGCCGGTGGGGCAGACCTCGTTGCAGACGCGACAGCCGGAGCAGTAGTCCACCGAATGGTCGGGCGACTGCGGCTGGCCATTCTCGCGGAAGCGCTGGGCCTGCGGGCCGGAGTACTTGGGGCCGTGAAACTTGTCGGTCACCTCGGCCACCGGGCAGTAGCTGGTGCAGATGTTGCACTTGATGCACTCGTCGAGCGATGGCCCGACCGATTCCCAGGATTGTGTATGCATTGGCATGAGTGTATCCTCCAGCTATTGCGCCAGGGCGCGCACGATGGCCTGGCCGGCTGCCCAGCCGGTGGCGATGGCGAGGCCCTCCAGGCTGTGCTGTTGAATGGGATCCGCGCCGGCCAGCGCGCCGCCGGCGGCCCACAGATTGGCGTAGAGCACCTGGCCATCGGCGCCCACCGGCTGCATGGCCGCGTTGACCGCCACGCCGCCGTTGAAGACCGGATGGCCGGCCGGGTCCATGAAGGCGGGGCGGAACCATTGGTGACGCGCCTGGGGAATGGTCAGCGGCAGGTCGAAGACCGTCTCCCAGATGCGGCCGGTGTGATCGCTGTCGAAGCCGCCGCCCAGAATGCCGCCGGTGGCCAGCAGATAGGCCTTGGCCCGATGCTTCAGCGGCCGGCTGGTGGTGGTGGCCGTCTCGACCCACTGCACGCGGCCGGCTGTGCCGTTGGCCGCGATGACGTTGGCGCCGATGCCCTCCAGCCCCACATCGATGCGCACCCCCATGCGCCACAGCCTGGCGCGCAGGGCCTTGTAGAGCCGCATGCCCGGCACGCTGGGGGGCAGGGTGGGGATCTCGAAGATCGGCGCGCCGGCTGCCGCGCTCAGGTCGGCCAGGGCCGCGGCGTGGTCGTCCAGGCCCAGCAGCGCCGGCAGGCCGATGCGCTCGCCCGCCCTGGCCAGCCGCTTCAGCTCGCCGCCCAGCTTGAGGCGCCGCGCCTGCAGGTCCAGCGCCTGGGCCAGGTGTACGTTGTTGCGGTCGGCCTGCTCGGTCAGCAGGCTGAGCGGCAGGAAGGCCGCGCGGGCCTGGAAGCCCTGCTTGGCCAGGTTCTCGGCGATCAACTCCGGGTAGAAGTCGCGCAGGCCGGTGAAGCCAACGATCAGCAGCGGCTCCGGCCGGGCCATGTCGCCGGCCAACTGCGCGCTGGGGGCCAGGAAGGCTGGCCGCAGCGCGCCCACAGCCGATGGCAGCAGCAGATTGTCGCCGCTGGTTGAGTGGGCCAATGCGCCGAAGCCGCCCGCGCCGCCGTAGGGCAGGCCCAACTCGGCCATCAACGCCGTGAACTCCTCCAGCGCGACCTGCACCTGATGGCTGCCCAGCAACACGTAGGGATGCTCAGGGTGAGAGTGGGCGAGCGCCTGGATGGCCTCCAGCGGCCGCTGGACGGGGCGGCTCAGCTCCTCGGGGGTGTAGCCCATGACATCCACCGTGCCGGCTGCCCAGTGCATGGAGCCCAGGCCTTTGGTCACGACCTGCACCCGCAGGCCGGCTCTGGCCGCGGTGTAGGCCGCCATCAACCCGCTCAGGCCGGCGCCAATGACAAACAGATCGCTCATGGGTGCACCTCATGTTCATTGGGCGTGGTGTCGAAAAGGTAGAAATCGGTCATGGCGCTGGCCAGTTGATCATCGGGCAGGTGGTCAGCGTTCATCACGTTGAGATAGATCAGTTCATCCAGCCGCTCCTGCTTGAGCTGCCGGCCCCACAGGATCGGCGCCACCCCCTTCCAGCGCTCCTGCAAGAAGTCGCGCAGCAGCAGATTCGGGTTGAACAACGGCGGCGTCTGTCCCGCCCGTTGCTGTGGCCGGTCGCCCTGCTGCTGTGGCCGGTCACCTTGCTGCTGTGGCCGGTCTCCGACCGAGCCACCCTGCTGCTGTGGCCGGTCTCCGACCGAGCCGCCCTGCTGCTGTGGCCGGTCTCCGACCGAGCCGCCCTGCTGCTGTGGCCGGTCTCCGACCGAGCCGCTCCCATTCACATTGCGCGCCGGCGACTGAATATAGGCCACATCCCACTCCTCGGCCGCGTGGGTCTGATGACCGGCATCCCCTTCCCACACCCCCGCCTTGCCCATCTCGTGGATGATGCCGACGGCGCGGTAGGTGCAGAAGCCGCCCTGGCAGGGGCCCATGCCCAGCCGCACATCGCGGCGCAGGTCGTCCAGGGTCAGCAGCGGGTTCTGTTTGGCGGCGTTTTCCAGCATCGCCCGCGTCACCAGCTCGCATTCGCAGATCAACTGCCCTTGCAGCTTCTGCTCCTCGATCTCGTGCAGGCGATGGCCCAGCCAGTAGTTGCCCTGGTCCGCGCCCGGCACGGCGGTGGTGGCCGTGACGCATGGCTTGCGCGCGCCCAGGTGGCTGGCGGCCAGGTCCACGGTCTTCTCAGCCATCAGGCGGAAGGTGGTCCACTTGCCGCCGGTGATGGTGATGAAGCCATCGATGCCGTGGCGCTCCTTGTGATCGAGGAGAGCAAACTTGCGCGTCGCATCGCGGCTGGCGCCGGCGTAGTCCTCCTGGTAGAGGGGGCGCACACCGGCCCAGGCGCGCACGACCCGCGCCTTGCTCAGATTGGGCACCAGCTTGTCCCCCTCCTCCAGCATCAGGTTGACCTCCCACGGCTCGATGCGCAGGTTTTCCGGGTCGGTCACGCGCTCGTCGGTGGTGCCGATGATGGCCACGGTGTGGACGGGGACGATGATATCGCCGTCGGCCGGCATCTTGCAGCGGTTGACCACGGTGTTGAGCGCCCGGTGGTTCATGGCCACCATGACTCCCTTGCCCGGCACCACGCTGATGGCGACGCCGGCCATCTGCGTCACCATGCCAGCCCAGGCGCCGGTGGCGTTGATGACCATCTGGGCGCGGATCTCCACGTCCATGCCTTTGGCCACATCGCGCACCTTGGCGCCCACCACCCGGCGATTGCCGTCGCCCCCTTCGATGATCAGCCCCATCAGTTCATGGTAGGTCAGGATCTGTGCGCCGGCGTGGCGCGCGGCCTGGACTGTGGCATGGGTCGCCAGGAAGCTGTCGGCTGTGCCGTCGGGCACCTCGAAGACGCGGCTGATGCGCGGGTTGAGCAGCGGCTCGCGCCGCAGCGCATCGGCGACGGAGATTTCGGCGCAGTCGACGCCGGTGGCGCGGCAGCCCTCCAGGAACTTATCGGGGTAAGGCCCTTCATCCTCCGGTGTGACGGCGAAAAAACCGCTGGTGTTCTCGATGCAATGGGCATGGGTTTTGCGCAGGATGCGGTTCTCATGGATGCACTCGGTGGCGCTGACCGGGTCCTTGACCACATAGCGACCGCCGCTGTGCAACAGGCCGTGGTAGCGCCCCGTGGTGCCATGGGTCAGGTCACGCTTTTCGATCAGCGTCACTTTGAAGCCCCGCAGCGCCGCATCCCAGGCGATCCCCGTGCCCGTAGCGCCTCCGCCGACGACCAAGATCTCGGTCTCGATGCGTTTCATGGTGTGTACCTCGTTGAAGAGCGAGGACTGACAGTCCTGGCTGACGCGCAGGGTTGCTGCTGCGCACAACAGCACTTCCAGGCAACGGCAGGGCTGTCAGTCATGGTGCGTAAAAAAAGGGAACCGCGCAGACGCGACGGACGCAAAGTGCTGTCGTTCGCTCTCCTTTGCGCGCTTTGCGTCTTCGCGGCCCAAAAAGCAGTCGGCGAAGGCAAATGCAGGCTTTTTTTCTAAGATTCTTTGCTTCTAGCCAGACCCTAAGGGTTTTGGGAAACCCTTAGGGTCTGGTGGGGTAGGCCTTAGTCCTCGACCCAGTTCATCGAGCGCTGGACAGCCTTGAGCCAGCCCTTGTAGAGCTTGGCGCGGGTGGCCTCGTCCATCTTCGGCTCGTAGGTCTTGTCGATCTGCCAGTTCTGGCGCAGGTCTTCCAGGTTATCCCAGTAGCCCACGGCCAGGCCGGCGGCGTAGGCCGCGCCCAGCGCCGTGGTCTCAGCCACCACCGGGCGCACCACCGGCACGCCCAGGATGTCGGACTGGAACTGCATCAGGGTGTCGTTGTAGACCATGCCGCCGTCGACCTTGAGCGCGGTCAGCTTGACGCCGGAGTCCTTCTCCATGGCATCGAGCACCTCGCGGGTCTGGTAGGCGGTGGCCTCCAACGCGGCGCGGCACATGTGGTACTTGTTGATGAAGCGGGTCAGGCCGACGATCACGCCGCGCGCATCAGACTGCCAGTAGGGGGCGAAGAGGCCGGAGAAGGCGGGCACGAAGTAGATGCCGCCGCTGTCCGGAACCTGCCGGGCATAGTCCTCGATATGCTTGGAGAAATCGAAGAAGTCCATGTTGTCGCGCAGCCACTGCACCAGCGCGCCGGTGATGGCGATGGAGCCTTCGAGGCAGTAGACCGCCGGGGCGTCGCCCATCTTGTAGCCCAACGTGGTGAGCAGGCCGCTCTTGCTGGGCACGATCTCGGCGCCGGTGTTGATCAGCATGAAGCAGCCAGTGCCATAGGTGTTCTTGGCCTCGCCAGCGCCGTAGCAGGTCTGGCCCACCAGGGCGGCCTGCTGGTCGCCCAGGTCGCCGCAGACCGGCACGCCCTGCCAGTAGCCGTAGATCTTGGGATCGCTGGAGGGGCGAATCTCCGGCAGCATCTGTCGGGGGATGCCCATGATGCCCAGGATCTCATCGTCCCAGTCCAGGGTCTCCAGGTTCATCAGCATGGTGCGGCTGGCGTTGGAGACGTCGGTCACGTGCGCGCCGCCGTTGACGCCGCCGGTGATGTTCCAGATCACCCAGGTATCCATGTTGCCAAAGACGGCGTCGCCGCGCTCAGCCGCCGAGCGGACCCCTTCGACATTTTCCAGGATCCACTTGATCTTGGGGCCGGAGAAATAGGTGGCCAGAGGGAGGCCGACCTGGGCGCGGAAGCGATCCTGTCCGCCGTTCTTGGCCAGCTCATTGCAGATCTTGTCGGTGCGGGTATCCTGCCAGACGATGGCGTTGAAGTAGGGCTTGCCCGTGTTTTTGTTCCACACCACCGTGGTCTCACGCTGGTTGGTGATGCCGATCGCGGCCAGGTCGCCGGCGGTGAGGCCAGCCTTCTTCAGGGCCCCCTCCATCACGTCGTTGGTGCGGGCCAGCACTTCCATGGCATCATGCTCGACCCAACCGGCCTGGGGATAGATCTGCTCGTGCTCAAGCTGGTGAACGCTAACCACGCCGCCCTCGTGGTCGAAGATCATGAAGCGGGTGCTGGTGGTGCCCTGGTCGACTGCACCTACATACTTAGGCATGTTCGAACTCCTTTGTTCAGAGATATGTCAGATCGTTCTGACGGTTGTCGCAATGGTCGTTGGGTGAATGGAATTCACTTCCGGTGAATGAATTCACCGGCTGAAACTGCCAAGGCCCCTCAGGGCCTGGCGGATTGGAGCGCTTCCGCAGCGGCTGAGGCCGCTTTGTGCTGTCAGCCGGGGATTTTAATCCCCGGCGCATCGTCGTGCGCGGCCCGGCGCATCACTGCGCGCGGCCCAGCACGTCGGCGGCGCAGCGGAAGAGCATGGCGGAGGATGTGGCGCCTGGGTCCTGATGGCCAATACTGCGCTCACCGAGATAGCTGGCGCGGCCCTTGGTGGCCAGCATGGGGATGGTCTCCCGCATGCCCTGCTCAGCGCCGGCCGCGGCCGCGGCCAAGGCCGTGGCCGTGTCGCCCCCTTCAGTCAGGCTGGCCTGCATGGCCGCGCAGGCAGGGGACATGGCGTCAACCATGGTCTTCTCGCCGGTCGTGGCCTTGCCGCGCTGCTGCACGCCGGCCAGGCCGGCCTGAAAGGCTGCCAGCAGGTCTGCGCTGGTCACCTCGGTCTTGCCGTCCAACGCCATGCCGGCCCGCATGAACCAGGTGCCGTAGAGCGGGCCGCCAGCGCCGCCGACGGTGGAAACCAAGGTCATGCCGATGGTCTTGAAGATGGAGCCCAGGTCTTTCTCGGCCACCGAGGGCAGTTTGTCCATCACAGCCGCAAAGCCGCGATCCATATTCGCGCCATGGTCGGCGTCGCCGATGGCCGAGTCCAGCCGGGTCAGATAGTCCTTGTTCTCAGCCAGCGTCTGGCGATAGCATTTCAGCCAGGCGAGGATGTCATCTCGTGTTACCACAGGCGCCTCTCAGAATGCTCTGGTTACGAGTTACTCGTTACGCATTACTCGTCACGTAACACGTCAGGCGTAGCCCGGAATCACATGCCCCAGCGCAGCCCCGGGGTCTTGACCGGCGCGTCCCAGTAGCCCAGGAGCTCGTCGTCGGCCTTGAGCAGCGTGATGGAGCAGCCGGCCATCTCCAACGAGGTGATGTAGTTGCCCACCAGGCTGCGGGCGATGGTGATGCCGTGCGCCTCGCAGATCTCGGCCAGCTTGCGATAGACGATGTAGAGCTCGATCAGCGGGGTGCCGCCCATGCCGTTGACCATCGCGATGACCCTGTCGCCCTTCTCGAAGGGCAGGTCCTGGATGACCGGCAGCGCCAGCAGCTCGGTGATCTCGTCGGCGCTTTTCAGCGCCATGCGGGTGCGTCCCGGCTCGCCGTGGATGCCGATGCCGATCTCCATCTCGTCCTCAGGCAGCTCGAAGGTGGGCTGACCAGCGTGCGGCACGGTGCAGGAGGTGAGCGCCATGCCCATGCTGCGGCCCCAGCCGTTGACCTTGCGGCAGAGCTCGGCCACTTCTTTGAGGCTCTTGCCGGCCTCGGCGGCCGCGCCGCAGATCTTCTCGGCCAGCACCGTAGCGCCGACGCCGCGGCGGCCTGCGGTCCACAGGCTGTTCTGCACAGCCACGTCGTCGTCGATCACCACGCTCTCGACCTCGATGCCCTCGGCCATGGCCAGCTCAGCCGCCATCTCGAAGTTGAGGATGTCGCCGGTGTAGTTCTTGACGATGTGCAGCACACCGGCGCCGCCATCGACGGCCTTGGTGGCCTCCAGCATTTGATCCGGGGTGGGGGAGGTGAAGACCGCGCCGGGGCAGGCCGCGTCCAACATGCCATAGCCGACGAAGCCGCCGTGCATCGGCTCGTGGCCGCTGCCGCCGCCAGAGACGATGCCAACCTTGCCGACCACCGGCGCATCGACGCGCACCACATAGGCGGGATCGAAGTGCACACGCACCTGATCGCCGTGGGCCAGCGCCACGCCCTGCAACTCTTCCTTGACGACATCAGCGGGATTGTTGATCAACTTCTTCATGCGCTTTCTCCAGTCTTACTCCAAGGCTACAAGGGAAACCAAGAGCAGCCCTGACGGCCAGGGCTGCTCAAAGAGAACTCAGTTAGAGAACCGCGCCTGCCAGGAGCGCAGCGATCACGGCGCCGAGAATCGGGCCGACCACCGGAACCCAGGAGTAGCCCCAGTCGCTGCTGCCCTTGCCAGGGATCGGCAGGATGGCGTGCGCGATGCGGGGGCTCAGGTCACGGGCCGGGTTGATGGCATAGCCCGTGGTGCCGCCGAGGGCCAGACCGATCACCCAAACCAGGAACGCCACAGGGATGAAGCCCAAGGCGCCCATGTCGATTGGGAAGGTCTCGCCCGTGGTTTGACCGACCGCACCCTGAATGCTGAAGATGCCGAACAGCAGCACGAAGGTGCCGATGGTTTCCGAGACCAGGTTCAGGGCGGAGTTGCGGATCGCGGGGGCGGTGGCGAAGACGGCCAGCTTGAGGGAAGGATCATCGGTGGCTGCCCAGTGCGGATAGTAGTGCAGCCAAACCAGCACTGCGCCAAGGAACGCGCCGACCATTTCGCCGATCAGATAGAAGGGGACTTCGGCGGCGGGCGTCCTGCCGGCGACGAAGAAGCCCACGGTGACGGCGGGGTTGAGGTGCGCGCCGCTGCCCATGGCGCCAGCCGAATAGGCGCCCACGAACACTGCCAACGCCCAGGCCGTGGTGATCACGATCCAGCCTGCGTTGTTGCCCTTGGTCTTGCCCAGCAGGACGTTGGCAACCACGCCATCGCCCAACAGGACCAGCAACATGGTGCCGATGAGCTCAGCAATAAGGATAGACATTCGATTCCTCCTTGAACAGAATGCAGCAAGACTCGCTGAATTGGAATTGGTTACGACATTGTACCGAAAGATGGACGATCAGATGGGCGGGGCGGGATGGTTGGAGCAGGGCACCTCCTGGCG
>Ga0209200_1002192_pt1 | contig 18506 bp, 12 predicted proteins | sample AD_UKC033_MetaG_FD_184406 | JGI IMG/M metagenome (GOLD analysis project Ga0209200, IMG submission 184406) | Active sludge microbial communities of municipal wastewater-treating anaerobic digesters from USA - AD_UKC033_MetaG (SPAdes) (version 2) | ecosystem: Engineered > Bioreactor > Anaerobic >...
AGGATTATAGTCATAATAGTCGGGGAGTCCTAGGAGATGTCCGGTTTCGTGGTTGATGGTTCCTGGAGAAAAAGGTTGATCTGAGCCCTGCCATGAGTAGGGGGAAAAAACGATTGAATCAAGGAAAAGTCCGTCCCAATCCTCAATAGATCTACCTCCAATAAACATCCCCCACCAAAACTGGTTGAAATCAGATCCTGCCCAGACGAGGTATAGGGTGTCGATATCCCCATCTTTGTCATTGTCGTACTGCGAATAGTCTATCTCGCCATCAAGTGCATCTAAGCATTCTTTCGCCAGTTCCCCCCAGCCTGTGCCATAGGTTAATTGCTCATAATACGCCCGGTCGTGGGAAGCACGGTACCACCCGTGCACATCGGCAGTGAAGTTCAGGAGACCGTAAGAAGACCGTTCGTAGAATCCTTTCACACTGTCATGGGGAGGAAAAGACCCTGCAGTTCCCGGACCATTAAAACCTGCAAGCACCTCCTCGCGGGTCTGGTCTGGTCCATGAGGAGCATCAGAGAAATCCACGAGGATGACAAGCACGTTATTGTCCCCAGTAGACTGCATGGATGGTTTGTATATCTCAGGAAAGATGGGGAGTCCTAGTTGAGTAGCGTGCGGATCCAACCCGGTGTCGGAAACCTCAGATTGGATATTCAGGAGCTTCTCGTTCAGCTGGGCCAGCAGATAGGGGTGAGGCTTTGTATGTTCAATCCCGTACCCAGGGATATGATATGGGACAGGGCCTGTTGGTCCGAACAGGACTGGTGGGGCTTGTCCGCTTGATTCTCCTCCTGCCACAGCTACTGGTAGAAAAAGTATGGTTGCCAGCAACAATCCCATGGTGAGGGTTGTCAGGGATTTTTCTGGTATCTTCATTCTATCATTCCAAACAGGAGCACGATATCATTGAACCCGGCCCAGCCGTTGCCGTCAAAATCAAAGAGCGTTACCTGACGATGGAATCCGCTGTGCACATACGCGACTTCCGGGTCGTACTGGCCTAAGTTCGGGATGAAACCCGACCCGAGCAACCGATACATCTCTCCGTTCTCGATTGCAGGAGAAACATCCGAAATAACAGGAATCCTTTCATCCAGAGCTGATGCAAATGGCACCATGGCCACCAGCATCACAAATAATACAAGTGTAAGTAGCTGCATCTTCACGATTATCACCCTCATCTGTATCGTGTCAGGTGAACAGGTGCCGACTCGATCCGGGGGTCCCTTTTTTCTGGATACGACGAGATGAGTTGAATTGATGAGCTGATGTCGAGATGCCCTGCCACATTCGATGAGGGGGTACCTGCTCTGGTGGTGATGAATGCCTGGTTCTCTTCCTGTAATGTCGATCCCGTATGATGCCTGACCTGTTATCTGATTGGATTAAGTGTGGGTTACTCTTAACAAACGATAATACTTTTCTGCATTGCAAGATGTCAATTCGACAAGAGTCAGTACCGAGGATATGCGGATTATATCCTTCACACACTCCATGATTAGTACCTCAACGATGATGTGCATTTTACAGGATTTTTCTTTGTGTCACCACGCCTTTGTCACCCCGGCGAAAGGGGAGGCCGAGGTGACCAGGCATTCAAGGTGGCGCGAGTGGTAAACTCGCGGAGGGTTGTCCTGCACTTCCTCTCTCATTAAGGTTTTTGAGACCCCGTTGTGCAATGGATAGGTCAAAGGTTCTTGCAGAACAGACTTGAGTTGTGTAAGTGCAGTTAAAGAGGTTTCGGTCATATGATCCTGATATATATCGGTTTTAAGATAATCAGGTAAGGAATTTTTGAGCCATCAGAGACTGGATAACGAAAGCCATCCGGACCAAAAATCCTTTCACCGGTGAGCACCGACTCTTGTAGCATGACCCGGGAATCCCCTGGAGAGAGCGTGGTATACGCTGAAGAACAGCGGTTCCGGCAGATCTGGGTCCTCATCCTCGTCGGATTCATCGCCCTACTCGCCTGGTATTCCTTTCTCCTGCAGATCGTGATAGGGGAGCCGTTCGGGACAAACCCAGCCCCCGACATCCTGGTGATTGCTCTCTTGGTGATATTCGGGATCATCTTCCCGGTCTGGTTCCTCGTGATGAGACTCGAGGTCCAGGTCACCCGGACCGACCTCCGGTTTCGTCTGTTCCCCCTCCATCTCCAATGGTGGGAATTCCCGCTCACCACCATCATCGAAGCAGAGGCCGTTTCCTACCGGCCTTTCCGGGAGTATGGGGCTGGGGTATCAGGATAGGGAGGAAGGGGACAGTCTACAACGTCTCGGGGAACAGGGGAGTGCAGGTCCCTAATAAACCAAACATTTCCCATTCACACATACGCTGTTATCAGGGCAATAGGTATTGGGAGCACCACAGGGCTGGTGACATTTTTTATCGGTTCCGAGGATATATCCTTCCTCACACGAAAGACACTGTCCATTTACACAAACACTATTACCTGGGCAATACCCCCCTCCACAAGGCTGGCGAGGTGACGTTGCTGTCTTAAGGTATTGGGGTAATCCAGATGCATATCCTCCAATAATCAGAAGTATTACAATCATTGTAAAGAAGTAGATCGCCACATGCATCCCTATCATCTTATTGAAGGGAATATCCCCGTGGTTCATCTTCACTGCAGTTTTATATGAATCATAAATCCCATAACCCCATATGAGAAAACCAGGGAAAAAGAAAATGAAGAACCCAATTATCGTCCCAATTAAAAAGAACAACCCTTTACCGATCTGACCATTGTATATTTGGCCTAATCCAGGAATTATTGACAATACAGCTGCCAGACCCGAAGATTTCAATTGCTCTTGATGTGTTCTCCCTTGGCCATCTCTCGATCCATATTTTATTGGATCTTTTACTCTGACTCCACATTTTGGACACAGCTTGGGCTTTCCAACAGGCCAGTGCCCCTGAGAGTACGGCAGGATAGCACCACAATTAAGACACGTCTCAGCCTCAATAGTGGGAGATTGAGTCGGTGATTTATCATTAGGTGTTTGTTTGATGTCCTGAACCGATTTTTTATCATCTTCCTTTAATGGAGGAGGTTGAGGTTTGCCTAATTCGTCGGCTTTCTTTCTGGATTTTCTCGCATCATCGCTCCTTCCTAATTTTGATAATGCAAGACTAGCGTTATACCAGCCCGCCCATAAGTTCGGATCGAGTTGTATGGCTTTAGAATAACAATCGAGTGCAGATTCGTAATCATCTTTTAAAAAATACTCATTACCCTTATTGTTCCACCACCTTGCATCCTGTTCTGTTGATTCTGAAGATGGAGGAGAATCTGGCTTTGGTAGTTCGATAACATCCACATTAATACAAATTTGCTCCTTACATCGCCAACAATAATCTTCAACATAGAGATTTTTTGCTCCGCAATGGGGACAGCGAATAAATTTTTCCATAAATCGCTTTCATGTTGTCTTAATCGACAGCTAAAATAAATGTTGTTTATTTTAGGATTTTCTCTCGGGTTCTTAGAAAATATATGAATAAGCATCTTTTAAAACGGTGATAAGGTGAATCTTATGACAATAGGACTTACATTCCGGGAGTGGGATAGCCAGAAACACGAAGATTTCCAGGGAGGTTACGAACCAATCCCGGACATAGTCTTGTTCTCTTCCGATATTGAGGGAGATTTCCGGAGGAAAAATCGGGAAAATACCCTTCGCCATATGCTCATGGCAATCGAGGTGAAGGCATCTGAGAGGGAGAATGCCCGATTGAGACCCCGGGAAATTATCAGGGACCTTAAAAAACTGAAAGCGTTCCAGAACGAAGCCTCCCGGAGGAGATCATACTTTATTCCGACCATGATTATTGTTGATACCGCACCGGAAGAGCATGAAAAGATGCTGGCAAGTTCGTTTGAAGAGGTTGCCTATCATGCCGAGAAGCTGAATGTCGGATTGTTTTACCTGAATTCGGATGAGGATAAGAGATGGGAATGGGATACGGGGAAATTGAGGATTTAATCTCGTCCGTGAGAAATACATCCTAAATTGTTACGGTACATCTTTTTGGAATATAACCTCCCCTACTAGGAGGACCACCACTTTGCCGACAATCATCACCCTGAGTTTGGCATGCTCGGAATACGCAATTGGTTATCAATAGTATCCTGGAAGGCAGGGAGTATCGATTGGCATCATCGACACCAAATAGAGATCTGAAAAGTACTCTAAAGAATATTTCCTCCTTCGAACGCTTAACCTTCGCTTGATAATTCTTATCGTAGCCTACTGGTAAGCTCTCCTCGTTGTTTTAAATGTGGAATCCTATTCGGTTCAACGATCTGCCTGAATGGCTCAAAAGAGAATGGAATCCTCATAATTTTCAAATAAAAACAAAACTGGTAAAGGTATACCACGACGAGTCCATTTCTTATAAGGTTCTCTTTACCCGAGATAGAAGGGGTACTCTTCACATTCGATGTTGGAGGAGATATAATCGCTCGAGTGTTCAATCATCCTCCGGCTCATCACAAGAGAAAACAGCGCTCATACTCATTATTATCGGAATAGTGTGTATTGTCGGTATTTTTATCCTGTTTCAGTTGAACAGCCAAGTTCCCCCATCATCAACCAATACAGGAGAAGCCCCTTTTCCCACCCCGCCCACCATCGTCCCCTCCACTATAAATTCGATTGTAAATCCTGTATCCATACCCGAGAGTATAGGCACGTCATCGATCCAAATGCCTGCTCCATTATCGACCATACGTACTTCAAATGCGATTCGATATCAAAATCCACAAAAATATGAGGTTTTCTATGAAGTGAGACTTTTTAATACAGGCTTCAAACCGGAAAAGGTCATAATATACCAATTTTGCCCCGTGGAATGGGATACTCAAAAAGATATCACTATTGAAGAAATCTCACCCCTTCCGACTAAACAGTCAATGGATCATTTTGGAAATGGTATGTATTACTGGGGAATGAAAAAAAGTCCGAAAATCGGGGAGAGCATTTCTTTCGCCACAAGATTCACCTTTACTGCATATGAGATAAAGGCAAGCATAGATCCCGCCGATGTACAACCCTACAACACTGAAAATCCTGATTACCAATTATATACCCGGTCTGAACGGTTTATCGAAGCAGATGATCCAGAGATAATTCAGCTGGCTAATCAGGTGGCTGGTACAGAAACGAGTCCGTATCAGATTGCACATTCCTTCTACGATAATATCATTGACACATACCACTACGAACAAACCGGGAGAGGGCTGCTCGGAGCGAAATCTTTCATGGAGACGGGGAAAGGAGAATGTGGAGATTATACCGCGTTATTTGTTGCCCTGTGCCGTTCCAAGGGTATTCCAGCACGACCAATTGTTGGGTATTGGGCCGCCTCTGGACTGGATCAAACCCATGTGTGGGGTGAAATATATATCGAGCCGTTCGGTTGGATTCCGGTTGATCCAACAGTTGGTCAATTACAGACAACTTCACGTGACTATTATTTTGGAAATATTGACAATCGTCGTGTAATCCTCAATAAAAATTTCAATATAATCCTTGAGCCTGCTTCTCCTGATAATATTCCTGCTCCCTCGCTCCAGGGGCCGTTATTTTACTGCGAGGGAAAGGGGGACCTCACAAAACTTACTATTGAGCGATCAAAATGGAATGTAATAGGCATATCTTAACATTCAGCGTACTCGGATTCATTGGCATCTCTGCGCAGCTTTTTCATGAATAAGCATCGGTGCTACAGCGGTCGCTTTCATCTAATTTCACTATTTAAGAAGAATATCTCTTTCTCATCATGATTTGAAATCCTACTTGTAATTTATACAACAATATTAGTAGGGATAATAGCTCACAATATTGCCAGCAGGAGAATACTGACAAACATAGACCGTTCGATACGTTGGGTGTGGTGCACTTCCACAACCACACTCCGTTGTTGTTTTCCAGATTATTTGTGTATAATGACCTACATCCCTCCAGTATTTTGTATTACTCGCGTCGTTTCCAAAGGGAGCATAAATGAAATGTGATTTTTCCGAACCCCATGCATCAATTGCCGATGTCCATGAAGGTTGCCCAGCGGCAAGATTTTCCCCATACAATCCGCCACTATGTTCGAACAAATTATTGTCCCCAAGATGGTCAGCATAACTCTGAGCGCTTGCAGCTAGAGTTGAAGACCATTTCAAATTAGGAATATTTTCTCCATTAACCGTACTGCGATAATAATTGTGTCTGTTTAGGATTTCGGTAATTGGAACTTCGGCATCCTCACTAATAATTGCGAACGATTGTTGACCGTTTTGATCCGCTGCATTGTTATTATCGTGGTATTTGGAATTCGGTGAGTAACTTAAATCGTTCAGGTAATCCGTCATCAACGATCCTGAAGAGGATACAATGACGGGCGTAATCGCTCCAACTAAAAAGAGTGCAGAAAAACAAACCAGGGTAAAGGTAGATACTTTCCAACGATTTTCTTTATTCCAATGAATCACCTCAAAAAATATCAAATACACGATTCCAGGAATCGAAATCCCATATGAGGCAATCCAATAGGAAATAGAAGTCAAATTCAAAATAGACACTGGATTAGTAGTTTCAATAAAGAGAATATTTTCTAAGAGAATTATGCCAAAATAAAGAACAGAGAGATATCCAGCGTATTTCGAATAGCGATTCGGCCTAATTCCGAGACCATTTAATAAAAACAGACCGAATATAACTAAACCAAGAACCACAGACATCAGAATAAAAACGTTATCAAAAGATTCCAGATTGAAAAAGATAAAATTCTGATAAATATTCTCAAATATTGTTTTTCTATCAATTATTGGAACAAAAATGAGAAATATTCCTATAATTATAGCGGTAATTAAAGCGGGAATATTTTTATGGTAATATCGTACTGGCTTCCATTCTTTTTTATCTGCTTTGATTTTCGGTTTCAGTTTGCAATGCCATTTAATTTTACACGGGCTGTCTCCTCGAATTTCGAAGGGAATTCTAAATTTTCTCAGTTTCGAATGTCTTCTTTGGGCCATTCTCCATAATCGATGACGGATAGCCTGCCTTTTGATATGGCCAATCCTCCCCTTCCTTCTGCAAATATTATGAGATGTATCAACAGTTACCCAATTTACTTTATACCAAAGAGCTTCATCATCCTGGATGTACCAAACAAAGTCAGCAATATCCCGCAGAGCCTTTTCCGTATGAATTTTGGGTTTCATTTGAATTGTTGACTCTTCTATTAGGTTAGCTCAAATCAGCAGTCTGATAGAGCCGCCCAGCGTTCCAGAAGCTTCCCGGTTGCCACATAAAATGATTGTTGGGTTTCATTTCATATCGTGAGAGAAATTCGAGCGGCAATTCGTGAGATTTCACAAAATTCAAGGGTACTACAAACATTTTACCTGGTTTATCAGGAATTCCCCCAAGTCCTATCACGATGTAGACCGGAATTTTTTCTTCATCCTCAAATCGCTTATAGCGAGGCATCTGATAGGCTTTGCACCATTCTATCATTTCTGAGTTATATCGATCCGATCGGAACTTTGCTTCAATAGCGAATTTCTCTCGGGAAGGAATATACCGGAGAATAAAATCGGGATCAAGATTATTCTCATTATAATGACTGTCAGGTCCCTTTATAGGAGAAGTCATTTTAAAAATCGAGAAATTCTTTGTGTCAAACTTTTTTAAAACAAATTTTTCAAATTTCTCTCCTTTTTCGATACGTGAATAATAATAAGTTTTTCTCATCTTATTATGGGAATTATCAAAATATTTTTCAGCATCCTCTGAAATTGAACATCTTTTCCGTTTGAGACCGAGATAAATAATCAAAGCATCAATGATACTATAGACGTACGTCAAACCTGATACAATAAGAATGAAGGAATTATTGGGATCATCCAAATACCAAAACCAATTTATCATTAATCCAAAAATCCAGATGATAAAAATTATTGTCTTTTCTTTTTGATCATTCTGGTACTGAATTAATCCCGGGATGAATATTGCAAAAATACGGTCTTTCCTGATAAGATTATTATTTTTCATTCGCTTTCTAGATCTCAAAATTTAAAATGAAATTAATTCGTATACTGAACTTTAAACGAATCGCTTTAACGGCTATATTCAACTACTTTCACCAATCTATTAATCGCATCAGTGGAGAGAATCGTCTCTCTCTGTGTTATGTATTGGAATAATTGGTCTGGTGTTATTATATCAACCTGACTTCGCCACTTTCACATAGTCATCACTAATCAGTGTGCCTAAACGCAATTCGCCAGTTCAGTTTTACCAATGATTTGGAGCCTCCAGATTACCATATCTCTTGATAAAATCTCCAAGAATTGGGCGTATTTCTGGGGAGAAGTTGGAAATGATCTTGACAGGATACCCAAAAGAGGGGTAAATGATCGTAAGTGTCAAATTCGTGAGATAATTTTTGAGGACTTTCAGATTTTTCACGAGGGGATTTTTGCAGAAAAATTGTGTCAAACTGACCAGGACTTTCGTGAGGAACACAATCAAAACATACCCGATCACTGCATGTTTGGACCAGTGCCGGATAGGTCGCATCTCAGCTCCTTCTTTCAGGTCTCGGATGAACTTCTCTGCCCGGTCCCGGTTCTTGTAAGCAGTCAGGATCTTCTCTGGGTCATCATCGATGCTTGATTCAAGGATAAAGAAGCCTTCAAGACCTGTTACGTACGGATTAGGGATTTCACCTAGGATCTTCTGAAGATGACCCCGGGCGATGATCCATCCATCCGGAGCGATGTACTGGCCGAGGTCTTTTCCCCGTTCAACCTTCTTTGCGAGGATCTTTCCCTTCTTCAGGTCTTTCTCAAGTTTCCTTGCTTTCTTCGTTAACTGGTCGTATGCGAGATCCTCTGAGAAAAATATGTACCGCACCTCTTCGCCATCCCTGGATTTAACGCATGAATAGACCCGGTTGTTAGAAATAAAGGTGACTTGGCTTTCCTTCCTCGAATGGTAGATCGCTATCTCACGCTGGTATGGTCCCTTCTTCTTTGCCTTCAGGGTCAGATAATGGAATTTCAGATCACGGATCCTTCGTTTGTTATCCTGGGTATTCCCACCACAGTCAAACACCAGGAGACTTCCCTCCGGCAGGACTCGCGAACATAACCGAATCAGCGATCGCATGTGCTTCTTATCCTGAACATTTCCTTTCTGGATGGTCAGCATCGTCGGGATGTTGTTGAGGCCCACACTGATCCCAAACGTGAACTGGAGTTTCCCTGGCTGACTGTCCCGGGAATATCCTAGCTCACCCAGAGGACATTTTGTCCCCTCAAAATAACTCGAACTGAAGTCGATTACCTGGGTGAGATCAACTAGCTTCTGATGGCGGATCCATTGTTGATACTGGTCAAGAATTACCGGCTGGCGCTCTCCAAGGCGCTCCAGGACCCGATACAAACTTCGGTCTGAAGCCTTATTCTCAAATCCTAACGTGGTAAGAAGTTCTTCTGGCGTAAATTCCAGAATCTTGTTGATCGATACGGATTGATTGAGCTTGTTGCTAATAAGTAGTTTTACCGATGGGATAAACGATTTACTCCGTCCCCCAATCCCTCCAAGAATCGATTCAAAGAAGGTAGTCTCCGAATCAATTTTATCGATTAACGCTACATTGCCTAATGAGAAGGTTGTGTTTTTTGGCATCAAATTCTCTAAACATTACCTTCTCATCCTTCTTCTGGCGAAGTCAGGTATCAATAAATCTGTCCAACTTCTGATTTGCATTAAAACCAGATTTCGAGACAATTACATTTCGAATTCTCGGCACTGATTGCCGGGGATGGTTTTTTAATAAATATCTCCACAATGCGTAACTTGAACGACGAACCTGAAATATTAAATCATCGGATCTTGTATCGATATCGAATTGTTTCCAATTCTTTGTTTCAATAAGATACATACCCGTGGGGCCAATTGCAATATGGTCTATCTGGCTTGTCAAAATGTGGTCGTTCTTTTCTTTCCAATAAATTGGCGGTTTAAAACGGAGATTTACATCATTGATAACCACATATTCATCTGGTAGTTGCGAAAGAATCTGGATAACCTGCTCTTCGGCATATGCACCAATTAAAAAGGATTTATTCTGCTCGATGAAATGAAAAGAATCGGTGACCTTATTGCATTCATTTTCAATATTTCTCTGTTTGTATGCAATTAAATGTTCTTTTCGGGTCCGAACAGTTCTTAGGTCTTTATTAATTTTGTATTTGCTGAAATAACCTTGAACGGTTGAACAGATAATTGCAAAAAAATTATTATGGCCGTTCTTTTGTTGAGTGTTACATTGTTTTAAAAGGAGTTCAAGTCTTTCCTCATCGGTGTTTAAACCCTGAAGTATCTCTTCTTGCTGTTCCGTCGAATTCTTCCGAGTCTCTTCAAGAATCTTTTCATAGTTATGATAAAAGTCGTTAATTTCATCGAAAGTCGTTAATTTTTTCCCATTTACCGGCTGTAATCCTTTTAAAATATATCGAGAACTACCAGAAATCCCATATACTCTGGCAACAGCAGGTGTCTCTTTATCCATGTCTTCTGAATATTTGATTTTTATTAAAAATTACTTCCTTGAATGAATCGAAATAGATTGGATGAATGTTCAAATGGGCTTTAAAATTATATTTCTTTATTATTCCAATAAATCTGTACTTTACAGGCTACTGATGACCTCTAAATTTCAGTTTGTGATATTGGGTTGGTTTCACCGAGCATAACAAGATAGGTCCCCTATGTTCAATCGATTGTGAAGGCTCTTGGCGGATCCCAAATAGCTTAAATTCTGGCAGTGAAAAAGGTTCAAAGAAAATATTACATTTTTTCAACGAATCATGTCCCTACAAAACCCAATCGTCTCCCTTACTTTATTTTTATGATGAATCTCTGGATTGATGAAGAAATCATGCTCTATCTGCTTCACTTTCGCGAATGCAAGATCCCATGGCACAGCATCACCAGGTGAAGTGGCTCTGTGGAGGGTATGCACATGAATCCCCTTGATCCCCTCGATGGGAATAATATCGAGATACTCGGAGTACGACTCCCCCTTCTTTCGTGCAGTATTAAAGAGAACGGAAAGATCAAGGACAATCCCGCAGGAATCGCATAATTCTGGAGTATGTTCCTCCATGGCCATCCAGAATTCGCGGAGATCCCGCCCGGTTTCAACATTCGAACCAAGCCGGTTCTCAAGGACCACTTTAGGAGGATGATGCCCAAAATTGTCACCATAAATCCCCTGGGTAGATTCCATCGAAGCGACGATATCTATCATTCTGACCGATCGGTTTGAACCAGGATGAATCTCCTGATATCCGCAGGTTTTCCAAGGTATTCGGAGATTGAAATAAGCATTGTACTGAATTGTGAGACCCACTCCTGATCATGCCAGCGAAGATCTGCTGCCGGACGTTTGATTCCGTTGGAATCCGAATGGGCAAAAGATGGCTCAGTATGGAGAATATAACGGAGGTCTTCAGGAACTTGGTATGAGGAAGTATACAGATGACTGATAGCATCATCAGTCAGCATCTGGCAGACCTTGACGCCAGTTACTCTCTCTTCATGGGCATTCTTTACAAAATTTGCAGGAATTTCAATGTAGTTGCAATCGACATGGGAAGCCTCTTCCCAGCGGGAGAGAAGACCTCCTCTGAAGGTTCCTTCAGGCTGAACCATCGAAGGATAGACAAAGGATAGTTCGGGCATTCGGTGATATTCGGTGTGATGCTATTCATTTATCACGCTGATACATTGGAGAAGTGCGAAGAGTGAAAAGATCTTCACCAAAGTCCATAGTATTTTTAAAAGCACGTGAAAAATAAAATCGATAGTTCCATATATCTCCAATTTGTTAATTTCACACTTAAGTGAATTGACCAATCCGACTACTAATACATGTCATTTCGTTCGCTAGTATTTCTGATAGGGGGCTGGTTGGTGCAAAATTCACAAAATATGGGGGCAGTAAATGTTGCATATCAAGAATGATATTTATTTGATTCTGATCGCGATTTTGACTATTTCTTCTATATGTGTACCTGTCATGGGCGAAGAGCCCCCAAACATTGAATGGCAACGATGCATAGGGGGAACTCAGTCCGATGTGTTGTTTAAGGTTGTTGAGACTCATGACGGAGGCGCTCTTCTCTTATTTAGGACTGACCGCGCTGATGGAGATTTCATCGATGTTACTGGTACTAGCATCATATTGAAAATGAACTCTGATGGTTACATCCAATGGAAACAAGGTTTGAATTATCTAGTTCGTGATTGTAGAGAATCTCCTTCGGGGGATATCATTCTTTGCGGTGGGGACTCCCGTATTGGTGTAAGCAAATTAAGGAGCGATGGAACCATAGAATGGGACTATCAATACCCCGATGCACGTTATGGGTTTGAGATCAATTTTGCAGAAGATGGGGGATTTATTGTTATTGGAGAATATTATCGTTATAAATTAATAAAATTGGATTCACAGGGAAATATATTTTCACAAGAAGAAATTGGAACTGGTAGTATAGGAGGACCGTGCGAACTTCAATCAGCACCTGACGGCGGCCAATTGTTCTTAGGAAATGAGGTTATTAATAGCACAGATGTTACTATCAAAAAAATTGATTCAAATGGAAATATTGACTGGGATAGGAGTTATGGAGGGAGAAATTCAGAAGGAGATATTGATCTCAACCGGTTTATCCAAAATAGTGGAGGATATGCCTTTTCAGTATCGACAACATCAAATGATTATCAGGTTTCAGGCAATCATGGGGATTCAGACATCTGGTATGTTTCTATCGACCAACAGGGAGATTTGATTCAACAAAAGTGTTTTGGTGGATCTGGTTCAGATTCTCCAATAGCTATTTTCCAAATGCAAAATAATAACCTTCTCATCCTTGGTATCACCAATTCAAGAGATGGAGATCTTCTGGATCTGAGATCTACTGCCCCGATGGAACAGAGAGATCTGTGGGTTCTTGAAATTTTGGAATCAGGCTCAATTGTGAATCAAAAATGTTACAATTCACAGCAGTTTGGTGAAATCACATTCAGTGAAAAATTATCAGATGATTCCCTGTTGCTGCTCTCTAATACAAACACTGGCCCAGGGTATCATGGTCAAAATGATATTTTACTTTCAAAAGTATCACCTGATGGGACTATTCAATGGCAGAAGTGCTATGGAGGAAGTGGAGATGAAAGGTCACGGTCAATTGTCCATCCAACAGATGGAGGATATGTCTTAACTGGCCTTACTACATCGAATGATGGTGATGTGAGTGGATACCATCAGGGAATAGGCTGGGATGGTTGGATAGTTAGAGTAGGTGATACTGCTCTTCTTCATCCTTTAGTGACCAGTGTTGAGCCTTTAATATTTTACAGTTATTCTCCAGATGAAAAAGAAATTACAATTTATGGGACAGGAATATCTTCGGATACCTCAGTAAAAATTGTAAAACCAGGTCAATCTGACATTATTCCAAGTGCAACCCAATTTTTTTCAGGGGCAGACAGGATCATTTGTCGATTTAATCTGAATGGAAAATCAAGTGGATATTATAATATCGTGGTCCAAAATCCAAATGGCGCCCAATCAACCTCCCAAAATACCTTCAAGTATATTATCGTTGAACCGACTGATTCCAAATGGGATATTGAACAGATAAATGAATCAGGATCAATCCAAGGAACGGTGCATTTCCAACTCGATCAAAACCAGAATCCGCATATTGTTTATATCTCAGTCTCACCGTCTGGTAGCTATTTAAAACATGTGTGGAAGAATGTCACCGGCTGGCATCAACAAAATTTCCGGAAATTAAAGAATTCTGATGAATTTATGGGTCCGTATGAAAGCCAGTTCAAACTCGATAAATCAGGAATATTCCATATTATTTTGAATGCTCCTCTTGATGGCTATGATTCGGACACTGGACAATTGAAATACCTAAAAATTACATCTGATGGAAATCAGGAAATTACCTTCTTGGAGAATGGTTGGAATTGTGACCTTGCATTGGACTCAAATGGGAATCCACATTTAGTCTATTTGAATCAATCGCATATGTACACATACTTTGATGGTGTAAATTGGCACACTGAATCCACTCCAGCATCCACTGAGATGTCTATCCAATCGCTTGCTATCGATTCCATGGGCAATCCCCGTATAGCTTTTTCAATAACAAGTTGTGGGTATTATGGCTGCTCTCACAATCTGTATTATTATGTAAAAGATACATCTGGTTGGCATAGTTCCACTATTTCTGGCATTCCGTTCGCTCCAAACGCCTTGGATTTAGTCCTTGATGATGCACAAAATCCCAAAATTGTGTATGACAATGCAATGTGGTATAGCCCCCTTTCGCTCTATTCTAGCCAGCCAACATATTGCTATGAGGATAAATATTACAGATGGAATCAGGAGAAGCTCTGGAACCAAGAACATTGGTCATTTTGCCAAGAACTGGCCCTATCCCTTGATCAGGCAGACAATCCACACATAGCAAATCTTTATCAGAACTGCACTTCGGATGGGGGTGACCGTTGTATTCAAAGTGAATATGATATAATCTATGAATTTTTCGATGGAATACAATGGAAACGGGAAATAGTTGATAATACCGAGAAATACTTTCAATCTCTTGAATTCGAGCTCGATCCGAATAATAACCCCCATTTTGTGTATTCGAAATATGACAATGGAAATTATTCAGTATTATATACAAAATTATTCGAAGGATTCATCCCAAATATCACCTTTCTCTCACCCTCTACCGTAAAGGCCGGCAGCGACGGATTCACTCTGGAAGTGACCGGCACGAACTTTATTGATGGGGCGACAATCCTCTGGAATGGGGATGAACGTCCAACTGTCTTTGTTTCAGACACACAACTCAACGCGACTATTTTGAAAGAGGATGTTGCAATTGAAGGTACCTTTTTTGTTGCGGTAAAAAATCCTGATGGCAATGAATCGGAAGGATTCACGTTTGAAGTGACATCACCTCTCTCCACAAAATTATTGCCGCCACCAACTCTCCTCTCCCCAGGAGAATTAACTGGTCCGGGTCCTACTATTAATAATACCACCCCCTCATTCACATGGAGCGGTGTTCCTGGGGCGGATGGTTATGGTTTGTACATTCGTGATTTAGATTCTAACATCCTTGTCTTCGATTCCCAATCACGCGGTATAACCATTGCCGGGACCAGATATGATTTATCCCCGGGAATTCTTGAAAATGGGAAGCAATACCGCTGGAATATGAATACCCATAGCCTTAGCGGATGGGGAAATTACTCTGAACGATTATACTTCAAAGCCCCAATTCCTTCCACTTTACTTGATCCTCCTGTCCTCCTCTCCCCAGGTACTGATGAATCGCCTGGTGAACTATCCGATCTTACACCAACCTTCAGTTGGACTGCAGTTCCAAATGCCGATAAATATGGATTATATATTAGCGATATCACAGAGGGGGAGGATAATCCCGATCTCATCTTCAATTCACAGGCAAGGGGGATCGTTCTGGAAGGAACTTCATTTGATGAATTACCCGTAAATATTCTCCAAAAGGGGAAAAAGTATCGCTGGAATATGAATTCTCATAATGATTCAGGATGGGGTATTCCTAATACTGACAGGTTCTACTTTTATACTCCTGCTATTGAACCATCAGAGATTCCAGTTGCAGATTTCACGATAAATCCTCCGTCTCCGGTAACTGATTGGACTGTTGTTCTTGATGCATCAGAATCGTACAGTCCTGTTGGTGGAATTATTACTAAATATATTTGGAGAATTGACAACGGTATGAAATTTGAGTCATTTGCTCCAATTCATTATTATAAATTCCAAGACGTAGGTGCGCACGAAATTGAGCTAAGTGTTCTCGATGATAAGGGAATAGCATCGGAGGTAGTAACATCGCAGATTAATGTGTGGGAGAATATTGATGAAAGTGAAGTCGTAGTTCATATGTCTGCTCCTTTGAAGAGTAGCAACCTGGAAACAAAAATTTACTCTGTCGACGTTAGAAATCAAGGCCAAGAAAATACCGGCATGGTAATAGTTCAAATTGAATATTCACCTGTATTTGAATTAATACCTCCGTGCGGACTAGGAAGTCATTTTTATAAAAAGGAGAGGGATTTTGAAAACACATATGAAATAATAATAAATGGAGATATTAATGCATTAGAAATAGAACATGAGATTCATAAAAAATGGGCATATTGGATAATTGAAGATTTATATCCCGGAGAAATTCGGCATCTTTCTTTTGAAATGCAAATAAAATTGGATGAATTGACACAGACCTATGCACAACCATTTTATGAAATATCCGTTACAGCTACAAAGGAATCCCAATTGGCGAAAAATGCATTTTATCCTGGAATAGGGTGGACCCCCTCCATAACCAATGAAGATGGAAATGACAGGTTAACCAGAGCGTCGGGTTTGGATGCAATAAGGATTAATTCCTATTATGAAACGAATGATCCCCAAAAAATACCGGAAGAATTCAAGCAAGTACCGTTTGACCTTCGGGGTGCTTTACATACGTATCTTGCCTATTTAGAATACTACACTAATGAAAACTATGTAGATATCGAGTATCAGAATGGAAAATATATCGATGGACATTATGATGTGGTATTCAGTCATAGTGGAGGAACTCAAACATTATATCAGAAATTAAAGACCGGAAAAGTAACAGCTGATTATGCCTTCTTCGTTGCTCCTGCATTGATAACAGAAGAAAATCTTAAAAATCTAATTAAAAATGGAAATGTCAAAAAGAAAATTTTCATAATACAATCAAATCAGGATATGATATACAACATTCATATTATTGATTTTAATAAAAATTTTGATTTTGACATAAATCCTCTTTATCAGGATATTCACCCGGGTATTAATGCTGAATTAGCGGGGACAGTGGCGGATGAGTTAAAATTCATAATTCCATTTACTTCCTTTACTCCCTGGGTACCCGATTTACATATGCTGGGTCCCTACATCGATATTGAAAGTTTACTGGAAGGTATTGACCAATCACAACTTCCAGACCAAACATCTTTTTGGATAGGTGGTGCGAATCGGCAAAATCAGGAATTATTCGTACCATCTGACGCTAATGGCAATGGTGATGTCAATGGTGATAGCCAATATGATATAAATACTATTGATTTAAGTTACAGACATTATTATCATGTAAATCCTCTCGATCAAATGAAGGTACATTCTCTTTTAATTGACTGGACAATTGATCATTATATTAAAAAGGATACGTATCCATTCAATGGATCATTTGAAAATCTTGGAAAATATTCGATTCCTTCAACCCAGAGCGATAAAAGAATCATATCTCATGTAACTGCACATGATCCCAACGAGAAATATGGCCCTGAAGGACACCACCCTGCAGATGAACCGTTACATTACACAGTTGAGTATGAAAACGAAGGAGATGGAAGTGCTTTTGGTGTATATGTTACTGATAGCTTAGATCCATCCCTTGACGAATCAACTCTCGAAATTAGCCCAATGTATAGTGTCGCGACAGGACAACAGATTACAGAAAGAGGTATTTATTTCCCTGAGAACCGGACGGTCTATTGGGACGTCGGCACTGTCCCGCCAGGTGAAGGCGGACATGCGAATATCAGCGTAAAATTTTTATCAACAGTTCCGGATGGAACCTTCGTAACCAACTACGCAACGGTTTATTTCCCCAGTGCATTTGAAGAGACACAAACCAATACAATCGTCACTATTAAAGGGATTAACATTCCTCCAGAAATCCCCAATCTTACCTACCCTGGGAATAATGCAGTAGATATCTCTGTAAACGGCTCACTGTTCTGGGAAGGACACGATCCCAATAATGAGTCTCTCATGTATGATGTTTATCTTGGAACCTCGATTGTACCTCCCTTGGTGATCGAGAACACTACCTTGAATATGTATTATTATTCTGAATTGGAGGAAAATACCCCTTATTACTGGAAAGTTGTTGCAAAAGATCCCTATGATGGGGTTACTTCTAGTGAAATCTCCCAATTCATTACTGAGATACCTTATCGTGCTTACTTCACCAGCAACAGAACTATGGGCCAAGTCCCCCTTACCATTCAGTTCACCGACAACTCAACTGGCAACATCACCTCCCGATTCTGGTCCTTTGGTGACGGTACGGTTGCAGAAAATGTCACGGTAGTCACGCATACCTATACGCAAAAAGGAACGTACTCTGTCAATCTTACGGTTTCTGGTATTGGTGGTGAAGACACAATGACTCAAGTCATTCATGTTCTCCCGTCCCAGTCGGTGAGTCCTTCGTATATCGTATGTTGGGGGAACAACATCTCCGGACAATGCGAAGCTCCTGGGGATAATGATTACATAGCCCTGTCAGGTGGATAATC
>Ga0209200_1002200_pt1 | contig 18450 bp, 22 predicted proteins | sample AD_UKC033_MetaG_FD_184406 | JGI IMG/M metagenome (GOLD analysis project Ga0209200, IMG submission 184406) | Active sludge microbial communities of municipal wastewater-treating anaerobic digesters from USA - AD_UKC033_MetaG (SPAdes) (version 2) | ecosystem: Engineered > Bioreactor > Anaerobic >...
TGTTGTGTCCCAGGGTGTGTCAAATAAAATGACACCTTCATTAGTTACAACATACATTCCATTAGCAGGTATTTTGCTTCCTTCGTAAGTGTTGTAAGTTGTATAAATATAAAAGTTGTCTGTCAGGGGTGAAATTTTAAGTTTCGGTTCTTCTGCCTGACCAAAAGTTTGTATCAGTGTCAAAAGAAATGTCATTGTTAAAATAACTGTTCGCATTGTATCTATTGATTATGGGTGGTTCTGCAAACGGTATCTGGCCTGGCGAAGGTGGCGCTTTTCACCACAAATGTTGATGCGGAGCGCAAAACTTTCTGCGACCACAAAACTGTCTTTGGAGCGCTGAACCGCCATTTTTGCCAAACCTGTGTTAGCGGTTCGTTGTTTCTTTTCTTTAGTCACACAGATACCAGTCATAAATCAATTGCACCTTGTTCGATTGTTGCATATTCCAGGCAGTCGTTACGATAACAAGATTTTCTTCTCGATTTACGATAATATTTTGTCCTCCTGCCCCTCTTGCTAAAAATACATTTGTTTTTTTGTCACCTTGTGAAATAGGATTGCTCCACCAAAAATAACCGTAGTCATATTGTTTATATGCACCATTTAACCCAACTCCTTTTACAATTGGCGAAGTTGCCATTTGAACATAACTCTGGGGTATAATTTGTTGATTGCCCCATTTACCATTTTGAAGATAGAGTTGTCCAATTTTAGCCATATCTCTTGAAGTCAGTGAAATTAGTGCCATTCCATTATTTTGAGGTCCATTATTACCTTGCCAAAACCAATAATTATTGAATTCCAATGGCTGAAACAAGTATTTAATGGCAAAAGAGTCTATTTGCGTTTTACTTGCGGTTTGAACAAGTCCCGAAACCAATGTTGGCGCAGCATTGCTGTATATAAATTTTGTTCCTGGAACCGTGTCCATTGGCACTTCAAGAATTTTTTTAAACCAGTCTCCTTGTTCACTGATAACTTTTCGCCAGGTATTTTTTGGGTCTTCCCAAGCTCCTTCGCTCCAGACAAGTCCGTGTCGTTGGGTCAAAAGGTCACTGATTCTTATTTGTTTTTTTTGATTATTATCAATTTGATATTGTGAATTATAAGTTGAAATTAAGTCGTTTTCACTTTTTATAAATTTTTGTTGTATGGCACAGCCTAATAATGTTGAAATAATGCTTTTGGTTGCTGATTGTAGCTGATGTAGCGAATCCTGCTTCCAATTATTATAATAGTTTTCAAACACTACTTTTCCGTTCTTTACAATAAGTAAACTGTGAACTGTCCCAAATTCACCCGCTTTTATCGCACTGTCGGCTGACAGTGCTTTATTATAAAGTTTTTCGTCAGCAAACTTTTCATTAAATTTTATTTGAGCAAATGAATAGTTTACCAATAACGTGAAAGTTAAAATTAATATTAGTTTCATATTTCCTGTATCGTTTTACAATGACCGCTATCGCTAAGCCCTTGTTACCATCAGTGTTTTTGTCTTTCATTTGTCAGACAGTTACTAACTGCGGGAAAACAGGCTGTAATTATTCAATTTATTAATGTTTGTTTTTTCGTTCGGCTCTTTGTTCATCTGTCTGTGGTGTCCAGAAGATCTTATAATTATTGCCTAACTGAATTCTAGTGAGCAAAACTATTTGCCCAATGTGTCCTTCTACGTGTGTAAGTGCACGGAAGATTGCGCTCATCAGAGTTGTATCGTACCCCTGTATGCGTCTTTGTTCCATAAGACGTAAAGGGTCAAGATTGTTTATTGCTGTTATAAAATCAGATTTAAGTTTTGTTGCAAACTGAAGCAATTCTTGTTTGCTGATTTTGTTGTTGTTAATAAATTCCTCTGGTCTATCTCTCACATCTTCTTCATTGTTCATGATAGTGATTGTCCATTGTCTGAAAGCTCCACAAGTGTGAGTAATTAGTATCCCGATAGAGTTCATTTTTTCATTTGGTCGCCACCAAATTTGATTGTTATCAAGTTGGTCAAGGCAATGATAAAGTCGTTGGAAGGAACTGTCAATCCTGTTTTTACATTCGTTTAAAAACTCTTTGTCTGTTGAATTTTCCATAAGTTAAATTATTTAGATGCCCACTGGTTCAATTACATTTGTTTCCCCGTTTGGCGAAGTTTCGCGGGTTAGGATTTGGGTTGGATAACTTCGCCTTTTGTTGCAACGGGCAAAGTTGGCTCTCGCTCTTTTTCCTCGCTCAAAACTTCGCCCAGCTGGGGCCTTTACAATTCTATTTTTTGTCAGTCAACGCCACTTTTATTCCCAAAGCAATCATTGTTAGTTCGCAAATTTTGTTTATGTATGTTGACACTTTTTTATTTCTTTTCAGTTTACTGAAAATTGCTGATGCGAAAGTCGCCAATATTAAACACCACGCAGTTCCTGTTGCGATAAAAGTTGTTCCGAGTGTAAGGAATGGTAATATAGTATTTTGTAAAGTGGGGTCAATGAACTGAGGAAGAAATGCAATATAAAATAATGCAACTTTCGGATTTAAAATATTTGTAAAAATTGCATCTCTGTATATTTTCAAATAGTTAACTGAGCTTTTCAAAATAGCTCCGTCAGTTTTAATTGGCGATTTGTCTGTCAGCATTTTGTATCCGATGTAGATGAGATATGCTGCTCCTGCAAATTTAATTATGTTGAATAGTAAAATTGATTTTGAAATAATTAATGAAAGTCCGAAAGCAGCCAAAATTGTATGAACAACACTCCCTGTTCCAATACCCAAAGCTGAAACTATTCCTGCTTTTCTACCTTGGGAAATGCTTTTTGTCAAAATAAAAATTGTATCGTTGCCTGGTGTCAGGTTTAGTAAAATACCTGCCAATAAAAATGTTTCAAAATGAATTATTCCTGCCATAATCCTAGTAAATTAATTGAGGGCTAGTAACATTGCCGCTAACGAGCAGGGCTTTATGCAGGTTGGGAATTAGTATTCCGTCTGCCCATAACCGCTGCCGATTGAAAATATGTTGATGAAGTTAAGTACAAAAGCTGAAAGATATTCCTCTGCTGGAACTGAAGCTGGGATTTGCAATTAGCTGATGTTACAATGTCGAGCCCAACTTGCATAGGAACCCGATGTTGGTAGCAGTGCATTTTGTCAACCGAGTGTTTTTAAAATCTCCATTCCCTCGTCCCAATTTGTGTGTCCCGAAATGGCATTGATGTGTCCTGCGTTACCAATATTTATAAATTCGCTTCCCCAACTGTCTGCAAAAAATTTGGCTCTATCAAATGAAACCCAAATGTCGTCTGCACTTGCTACAACGATTGTCTTAAAGTTTATTTTGTCAAGTGGAATTGGTGCAAAACCTGTCGCTGGAAATGTGTATTGAGGTGCTTCAAGGTCGCTTGGTGCAACAAGCAATGCCCCTTTAATTTGTCTTTTGAATTTTGTCGCCCAATGTGCAATTGTCGAGCAACCTAAACTGTGTCCAATAAGTACAACAGTTGAAAGGTCAAACTCTGAAACTTTCTTGTCAATGGTTGATGTCCATTCTTCACAAGTTGGTGCGTCCCACTCTTGTTGTTCAATTCTGTAAAAATTGTCTCCTGAATTTTGAAAGTAAGTCTGCCAATGTTCTGGTCCTGAATTTCCAAGTCCCGGTACAATTAAATAATTTGTCATTTTGCGATAATATTTTTTGTCGCTTTGAATTTTAGAGTGTTGTCATTTTGCTACCAACGGACAGGGCTTGCTGCTGTGCTGGTATTTTATAATGTCCAGCCCTGAGCCGCAGCCGATTGAAAAACTGATGATGAAGGTAACAACAAAAGCTGATAGAATTCCGTAAGCCGGATATGGGCTGATAGCGATATGAAGCTGAGAATATATTCGTCTGCCAGCATAGCAGCAAACTCCCTGTTATGTGTTCGCCCTTCGTCTTGGTGTGTCAAACCGAAAGTATGTGTCCAACGAAGTAGGGTGTGTCCCAGAAGCGCTGGAACAAGTCAGGCTCTTTTGCAAGGTTGGCCTTGTGTGTCGACCTTGTGTGCCTTGCAAATGTGCCTGACTTAGTGGGTCGGCGAATTGTGTATCGTCCTGAAAAAAATTGCGGTTTGAATAAGCTAACAACTTTTTACCTTGCAATCAATAATGCCAAAGACGTCCGAAATACATAGCCTTCTTGAAACCCATTACCGCAAAGACTCCGGTAACCTCGTTTCAGTGCTTACCAAAATCTTTGGACCGGCCAATATGGAAATGGCTGAGGATGTGGTGCAGGATGCGATGGTGGAAGCTATGAAGCATTGGAAAGAAAACGGTATTCCTGATAATCCATCGGCATGGCTGATGCGTACAGCAAAAAACAAAGCGCTGAATATTATCAAAAGGGATAAGTACAAATTGGAGTATGCGAAAAATAACCTCTACCTTCTTGAAAGGGGATGGACGGCGGAAACTGCCATTGAAGAAATGTTTTCAGATGCAGAAATAAAAGATGATTTGCTCCGCATGATGTTTGTATGCTGCAATCCTGAATTGGGCAAAGAGGCTCAAACATCTTTAATACTGAAAACGCTTTGCGGCTTTAGTATTTCAGAAATTGCAAAAGCATACTTAACTACAGAAACCACCATCACAAAAAGATTGGTAAGGGCAAGGCAAACCATCCGTGACCTGAATATAGCGTTTGAAATTCCACCCAATGAAAACCTTACTCAGAGAGTGGAATCAGTGCTTGAAACGATTTACTTATTGTTTAATGAAGGGTACAGCGCCACTGAAGGCGATGAACATATCCGCATGGATATTTGCGCTGAAGCCATACGCCTTAGCAGAATATTGAGCGAACATCCGGCAGGAAAAAACTCAGCTACATTTTCATTGCTTGCGTTAATGTGTTTCAATGCTTCCCGGTTCAGGGCAAGAATTTCCAAAGAAGGTGATATTATTTTATTACATGAACAGGACAGGTCTTTATGGAACCGCCCATTAATTCAATCCGGCGCAAATTATCTTCAAAAAGCTGCCGGTGAAGGAATAATCAACTCTTATTATATACAGGCGGCCATCAGCGCCTGTCATTGCATTGCCAATAGTTACGAACAAACCAACTGGCAGGAAATTCTTAACCTTTACAACCTGTTAATCAGGATTGACCATAGCCCGGTTGTTCAGCTAAATCGCATCGTTGCCTTATCAAAAGTTCATGGCCAGCTAAATGCTCTTGACGAATTAAAAAATATTTCAAAATCTGATTCCCTGGAAAGTTATTACCTCTTTCATGCTGTCAAAGGAGAATTGCTCATGGAGCTTTCAAATTGGGCAGAAGCCCGAAAGAGTTTTGAAAAGGCCGCTACTCTCACTATGAACAACAGTGAGTTGAAGACTATCTCCAAAAAAATTGAAACCTGCCGTTTAAAATTGAATTAACCCATTCCCCGGCCCCATCCCCCGTTTGTCCATTTCAGAATACAACCCCTTTTTAAAAGTCTCTTTTTCTGTCAGCTGATTGTCATTACCACGACAGCATCGGGGAGCTATACAAAATGTTTTCCGGGCCATTTCTTAATCAGAAAAAATCATTTATGAAAAAATTGTTTTTCATGATGCTCCTTTTACCGGGTATCATTTCATTCTCTCAAACATCTGCTGTATCTGTTACTCAGGTATCAACAGCTAAATCAGTTTTTGGTGGTGAGATGTCGGAAATCATGCAACACATGAAGGTATACACATTAGCTATTGCTAACCAGATGCCGGAAGATAAATATGATTTCAGGCCATCAAAAGATGATACAGTTCGTTCATTCGGCGAACAGTTAAAACACCTAATTTATAACAATAATCACCAGGCCGATAATGTAATGATGGCAAAGACATTTGATGGTCCTGAATTAATTAAAGGAATGGAAGCGTATGAAGAAATTAAAATGACAAAGGCTGAGATTATTGATAAGCTCTCAAAGTCATTTGACAAACTGATTGCCAGATTTGATAACATGACTGATGCAGATTTTGATACCCAATTCACATTGCCGTTTGTAAAAACTCCCAAATCATTGCGGGTGATGGCCATGTTTGTCCGTGACCACATTACACATCACCGGGCTGAAATAATTGTTTACCTGAGAATGAACGGTATTGAACCGGCATTTTACAGGCCCTTTTAATAAATAAAAAAATCAAAAAATGAAAGCAGTATTAGGGTTTATCCTGCTACTCTTATCAGGAAAACTATTTTCTGACAATAATAAAACAAAAAATAAAGTTTAGACATGAAAAACAAACTGTGTTTACTGGTTGCACTGCTGTTAGCAGGTGCTGTGGGTTTCTCACAAAGCGGGAATGGCTTGTCGGGACTCATTAAAGATGAAACAGGCAAAGGCCTGGTAAATGTTACTGTTTATTTATTAAAGCTGCCGGACTCATCGGTTGCAAAAACTACTGTTACTGATGCAGGAGGAAACTATTTCTTTCAGACTCCCCGGCCCGGCAAGTTCATGATCGGCGCATCGCTGGTAGGTTACAAAAAACTTCTTTCCAAAAGCTTTACCATATCATCAGGCAGTGAAACTATTCCTGTGGGTGAACTTGTATTTACTGAAAAATCGGTAAAGGCATTGGAGGAAGTGATTGTAAAGGGCCAAAAACCTTTTGTGGAAGTCAAGGCTGATAGAACAGTGGTGAATGTAGAAAATTCTATTGCAAGTACGGGCGGCAGTGTGTTTGATGTTTTACAAAAAGCCCCGGGTGTGATAGTAGATAACAATGAAAATTTAACACTGCGTGGTAAGGAGGGGCTTTTAATTTTAATTGATGGCAAACAAAGTTTTCTTACCGGACAGGAACTTACTTCCTATTTGAAAAGCCTGCCCAGCAATTCCGTGGAGAAGCTGGAAATATTTTCTAATCCACCGGCCCAGTTTGAAGCTGCAGGTAATGCCGGTGTCATTAACATCAGCACCAAAAGGATAAAGAAGAAAGGGTATAATGGCCAACTGACGCTTGGCACCGGCTTTATCTGGAACAACAGGTATAATACCGACCTTTCACTGAACTATGCAAAAGGTAAAGTGGGGATGTTCTTTACAGGCAACTATCAGCAATTTGATTCAGAAAGAAGAATAGGTTTGACAAGAACAATTCCTTACAACGGCGAAACATCTTTCTTTGACCAGTCCAATACACGGCAAACCGAGACCGACAATATTTCGCTTAAATACGGATTGGATTATAATGTCACAAAAAAAGGAACACTCGGATTTTCCGCCAGCTATATTAATAACAATATTGATGAGTCTTCCCTGAGCACTACGGACATTGACAATTCAGGCACAACTGAAGATAATTTTCTGCGGGTGACTTTTGACGCAAAGCAAAAATGGTATAATGCAGCCGAGAATCTTAATTACAGGATTAAACTTGACACTCTTGGCGCAAGCCTCACCTTTGATGCAGATTACTCATATTACAAAAACAGCCGCAGCGAAGATTATATCAACATACTAAGTGATAAAGTTGCTGTACTCAATACCAAATACCTGCGCAACACGCAACCGGTGGATATTTCGGTTTATTCATTTAAATCAGATTATTCAGGAAGAGCATGGAGAAAATACCTGCTTGATTTTGGTATTAAATCAAGCTATGTCGTTACCAACAACCTTGTTGCATTTGATACACTGAATGCGCAGGTATGGGTGCCGGATAATACCTTCACCAATAACTTTGATTATAAGGAAAATGTAAACGCAGTATATGGTAATCTGCGGAGAGAATTTAAAAAGCTCAGCTACCAGGCGGGTCTCAGAATTGAAAACACCAACTCAGATGGCTTATCTGAAACACAGAACCGGAGAGTGAAGCGTTCCTATGTTGATTTCTTCCCCACTGTTTTTATTGGTTATAAAATCAGCAAGACACAATCAGCAAGAATTTCTTATGGAAGAAGAATTGACAGGCCCACCTACCGTAACCTGAACCCTTTTATATTTTTCCTTGACCAATACACCTATTACCAGGGCAACTCATTCCTGAATCCGCAGTATTCAAACAATTTTGAATTTGCCTACCAGGTTAAACAGTATAATTTCTCTGCCGGTTTCAGCCATACTAACAGTCTGATGTCCTTTATCACTTCGCAAAATGACTCGTCAAAGGTTGGCATAGCTTCCCACTACAATCTGGATGACCGGTTTAATTATTTTGTGTCGGCAACACTGCCAATAGCAATAACAAAATGGTGGAGCTCTTTTAATAACATCAATGCCAATTATACCCGGATAAAATCATATTATCTCGGCGTATTCTACGACAGGGGTATTTATGCGGTTCAGGCAGTTTCCAATAACAGTTTTTCTATTCCAAAAAATATTAAGCTGGAATTAAACTGGCTTTATGTATCGCCTCAAGTATTCGGTATTTCAAGAACCAATCCTTACTATGTTCTTTCAGGTGGTATCCGTTTCCCGCTTGGAAAAAACAAATGGGATTTCAGGGGGAATATTGTTGACATACTTAACACAGATAAAGGGTCGGGCAGTACAAATTTTCAAAACCAGCATTTGAATTTCCAGGGCAGAACCCGCAACAGCCGTGTACGGTTATCACTTACCTATAAGTTTGGAAGCAATAATACAAGGCAATCTAAATCCCGCAGCGGACTGGATGAAGAATCAAAGCGAATCAAATTTGATGCACAATAAAACTAAAAATATGAAAAGAATAATTCTATGCTTTGCAGTCCTGCTTTATACAGCATCGGTATTTTCCCAGGACTTTGATATTAAAAGGGCTGTTCTGTTTGACTCAACACTACTGCACCCCTTCAAGGTTCAAAAAACAGTGTCGCTATCCGCTGCTTTAACAGATGGTGTTGTAAAGGAAACTGACCGGGTATTAATTGCAGATTTTTCTGAAAAGAAGATAGCGTTTTTATATGACCAGATGGCTTATCATCATGTGGCGTTTAAGGATGATGCAAAAGCATGGATGATTTCTTTTTGCCTTGCCTGCAACAGCGGGGCGGGATTTTATACCAAAGTCGGCAACACGAATTATCATTTTGAAGGGGCCGGTCTCTACGATGGCATGATAATACTGAAGGACTATGAAACCGGTTCACTTTGGAACCACATCACTGGTGAATGTGTATATGGGAAATCAAAAGGGAAAAAGTTGCCTGCTATGAACCTTCTTTATTCCACCGTGAAAGATGCACTGCTGAAATCGGCAAATGTGGAAGTTGCCATATCTGATATGAGCATTTATTCCAAAGCTCCATTCTATCAGCTAACGGTAAAAACCCTTCCTGATTATCTGCCGGATCCAAATAAAAAAAACCAGGCTGATTTGGGCAAACAGTTTATGAGAACCATTGCAAGGGAGGATACACGGCTTCCTAAAATGACATTGGGCCTTGGTGTATGGAGCGGTAATAATTACAGGTTTTATCCATCAAAGGCAATTGACAGTGCCAATGTGATTATTGAGGATTTGGGAGGCAAAAGGTTAGTAGTCTATAACAATGAGGCCAGCAGTGTCCCCTTTGCTTTTTTTACTGATGCAAAAAGTTTTACCATGAAGGGCAGTGAAATCCATCTTGACAATGGATTTGTCATTACGGAAAAAGGAGTTGAAAACAAAAAGCGAAAGGTTATCAATCCTGACAAGCCGTTGCAGATGTTTTCCCGCTGGTATGGCTTCGCACTCACATTTCCTGCTACAACCATTTATCCATCAAACTAAGGGCATAGAAAAATATACGATAGAAATATCATGATAAAATACATTTTCATACTTGTACTGTTTTCCGGCTGCAAAAGTTATTTCTACTCTACTACAAACAATGGTAATATGAAGGAAATGAAAATCAATTGGGATGACCATTCAAAGCCGGGTAAATATCACGCCTTGCTTAATGCTTTGACCGGCGAATGGAACTTCATAGGTAAATACTGGCCGGAAGGACCCGGCAAACCTGCTGCAACAGATGAGGGAATTGCCAGTGCAAAATGGGTGAACGATGGCAGGTTTGTCCAACTGGAGGGGTCAGGCACGCAAATGCAAATGCCCTTTAGTTTCATTTCACTGATAGGTTATAGCAATATCCGGCAGGAATATACTTCGGTATGGTCAGATAACTCATCCACCGCCTTTTTTATCGCAAAGGGTGTGCCGAATAGCCAGACAAATCAAATTAATTTTCTTGGTCTGTCCGATGACCCAATGGAAAAGGTTACTGATAAAATGTGGAAAGTGGTACTGAGTATTGAAAGCGATCAGCATTTCCGGTTTGATTATTTTGATGTGTCAGGTGACCAGGAATTAAAATTATTTGTTTTGGATTTTCAAAAGAAAGCATGACAGAATGAAAGTACTGATAGAACATTTCAAGCCAGAATATGCTCCCTATTTCAAAAGCCTTAATGAGGCATGGCTGCAGGAGTATTTCACGGTGGAAGATATTGACAGGGAGGTATTGGGTAATCCCGGAAAATACATTCTCAATGATGGGGGCTTTATTCTTTTTGCACTTGTAAAAAATGAAGTAGTGGGTTGTGTTGCCATGAAGAAAGTAAGCGAAACTGGTTTTGAACTGACCAAAATGGCTGTACAGAAAGACAAGAGGGGGAATGGTATAGGTAATGAATTAGTACGGCAGGCAATTTTTGAAGGTGTATTGAAGAAAGCAAAATCCATAGAACTGTATTCTCAAACGGAACTGCCCAATGCGCTTCACCTGTATGAGAAGTATGGATTTGTTCATACGCCCATGCCAAAAACAATTTATAAACGAAGTAATGTTTACATGATTCTTACTATTAAATAACCAAAGACTTAACTGATGAAAGCGACTATCACTTTACTGATTGCTGTGGTTACAATGATTGCAGCCTGCAAAGACAGCAACGAAAATTCAAGTTCTTTAAAGGATAACCTGACCGGTGACTGGATAAGCCATTCCCTGAAAGTGGAAATGTCCAGCGCCGGCAACAGCGACAGGGATTCAGTTTTTGAAGCCAATGCATCCAATTGGGCTGATGTTATTGGCATAAAACCCATCATCACACATTTCAGACCTGATGGCACTTACAACTCAGAGCATTACTCCAAAAAAGACAGTCTGTTTTATAATCCTTACGGCAAATGGCAGATTGCAGGCGATTCATTAATTATGAATGATACAACAGGCGGTAATATAAGGTATGCATACAGGACAGAGGTAAAAAATGATACCGCCTATTTCTGGGGGCTGGAAGATTTTGACCAGGATGGAAAAGTGGATGATAAATATTATGGTACTCAAGTTCGCATAAAGAAAAATTAAACCCTGATTGTTGAACTAATTAAAAAGCTATTTATGCTAAAAAGATTTTTTTTCATATTGCTAATACCGGTTGCATGCAATGCACAATTTCTCAATTCGCCTCCTGATGGAGACAATCAATATTGCTCCACCACACAGGGCATTGGCGTTTCTAAAGTAACCATCACTTATCATAGTACCGATGTCACAGCTCCTGATGGCAAAACATCCCGTCGTGGAAAGATATGGGACCAGCTCGTTCCTTATAATAATGAAACAAATCCCTGGCGGGGAGGCTCCAATGAAAACACCACACTTTACCTTACGCATGATGCAAAACTGGACGGCAACCCGGTAAAAGCCGGAACATACGGCGTGTTTATGATTCCATCGGAGAATGAATGGACGATTATTCTGTCGTCTTTCAGTGAAGCATGGGGAGCATTTACCTATAATGCAAAGGAAGATGTGCTGCGTTTTAAAGTAAAGCCGGAGAAAGCTGAATACCATGAATGGCTTACATGGGATTTTGATATACGCCAAACCAATTATACCATACTTTCATTGAAATGGGAAGATCTGAAGGTATCCTTTAGAATTGAAATGGATGCTCACAATATTGCGCTGGAATCCTTTCGCACAGAATTGCGAAGCGGGCAGCAATTCAATTGGGAAGCCTGGAACCAGGCGGCTGAGTATTGTGTAAAATACAATTTCAACCTTGATGAAGCTCTTATTTGGATAAACAACTCCATACGCATTAATCCCACTTTCGCTAATCATATTACCAAAAGTAATATTCTGAAAAAGCAGAACAAGACACAGGAATCAACTGATGCTTTTAATACCGCCATTAAATTGGGCAACTATGTTGAAGTATATAACCAGGGAAGAAATACACTTAATGCAGGCAACATAGAAGAATCCGGTAAATACTTTGCGGAGAATGAAAAGAAATTTCCGGATGCATGGCATGTATCTATTGGCTGGGGTAGGTATTATCTCGCCAAAAAAGATAAGGCCAATGCCATTAAGTATTTTGAAAAAGCAGTAAAGAATGCACCATCTGAGCCGCAGAAAAAGAATATGGAAAAATTATTGGAACAGGCAAAAGCATTATAAAAAATCATTTCAGCAAAACATTTTGTAAAACTGATACTATGATAAAATTGATTTGCAGTATTACTGTTATATTATTTTCACTTACATCCTGTGCTCAAAAGAAAGGCACAATTGAAATCCCTTTTACCCTTGATATAAATCGGCTGATTGTAAAAGCCAAGGTAAATGGCAAGGGAGATTTCAGCTTTATATTTGATACGGGGGCACAAGGAGTAATACTGAACGATTCACTTGCCAAAGCACTTGACCTGAAAGGAGAAGGTTATTCTCCGTTTGGAAGCCCCAACAATCCCAATGCCATCCAGGCAAAAAATATTGACATCCCGCTGTTCAGCGTCAATGGTTTTGAATCTAAGAATGAAGAAGCCGTTTCTGTTGATTTTAAAAAAGTATTCCCCTCCTCAAAGCATGATGGCATATTTGGGTTAAGCACTTTCGAAGGGCATCTTGTTACAATTAATTACCCGGAGTCAAAAATCATAATTAAGAAAGGCGAGCTGAAGGAAAATGAAGAGGGAGTGGTAAAAGTGGATTTATCAAGAATCCTTGCATTGAAAGGAAAGATTGATGGCAGAGAAATTCCCATTCACTTTGACTCAGGTTCTCCTTCATTCATTACCCTGCCGATGGAATGGAAACCTATCCTGAGCCTCAAAGGCGAACCAACCTTTTTTGCCAAAGGAAGGATGGCCAGCGGTGAAGTGGATTTATACAGGGCATCCCTGTCAGGAAAAATACAGGTTGGCGCTGTTTCCATAACCGATCCCGATATTATTCTAAAAACCGGGGGAATGCCTGCTGCCAACTTTGGTTATGCTTTTTTAAAAAATTACCTGCTTACGATAGATATGGTGAATCATTTATTGAAAATGGTTCCGTTTGGCAATTCAAACGGACCTGCTAACTCCGGTAACAATTCCGGTAAAACACCCGCAGGTGAGTGTATGAAATATGCCGGAGATTACGGCAACAGGAAAGTAACCTGTGAGGAAGGACAACTATATTCACAACGAATTATTACAGAAAATGAGCAGACCGCAGGCGGTCCGAAAATTGTTGCGCCAAAACTGAAGCTGATAGCAGATGGCAATGATGAATTTAAAATTGAACAGTTTTCAACCGGCAGGATAAAATTTATTAAAGACGGTACCGGAAAATATATTGAAATGCATGTGCTGAATCCGCAGGGAGAATGGGAAAAAAGTAAACGAACCAATTAATATTTATGAAACGAATATTTTTAACAGTTGCAGCTGCATTTAGCCTTTCATTTGTCTTTTCGCAAACCGCAGACCTGGCAAAGATGATTGGTGAATGGGATATTGAAGCAACTTTCCAGGCAAGGCCGGGGGCGGAACTGCAATCCTTTTCAGGAAAAGCTGTATGGCAGCCGGTTTACAACGGAAAATATGTACATGAAAATTTTGAATTTGAGTTTCGGGGAAGCAAGGTTATTGGCGAAGCATTTCTGGGAGAGTCAAAAAGGCTAAACAGTCTTGAATTTGTACAGGTGGACAATGCAAACCCTGCCATGTTTACCCTCACCGGCAACTGGAATGATTCGTTGAAAACTCTGGAGCTGAATAGTTTGCCGGGAGGAATATCTCTTAAATGGAATTATATTTTCCTGGAAGACGGCTCTTTTATAAAGAGGATGCTGATCCCACAGCCTGACGGAAGTTTTCACTTACAATCACAGTATCATTATAAAAAGAAAAAATGAAGACATATTTTATTTTGCTGGTCTTATTTATCTCATGCAATGAGAAGGCCGCAGATAACAGAGAAGAACTAAAACAGCAGATAACCAATGCAGATATTTCAATGAGTGAGCTTGCGGCAAAGGAAGGATTTAACTCTGCCCTTCTTGCTTACGCTGATACCGGTTTTGTAAAACTTAGCGAAGGGAAGTTACCCATTATCGGAAAAGCTGCTTTTGAGAAATCATTTGATAGAAGCAATGATGTAAAGACAATATCATGGGCTCCGGTTGGGGCAGATGTTGCAAAGTCAGGTGAGTTGGGCTATACATGGGGAAACTGGAAGTACACAACACCTGAAACTGTTTATTATGGCAATTATTTCACTATCTGGAAAAAGCAGGCAGGCGGAAAATAGAAAATGACATTGGATGGAGGTAATAATGGTCCAAAACCTGAATAAGAAATATACGTTTGTTTATGATGCAGATTAGATAAAAGCAGACATTGGCTATTATGCAAACCGAAAAGAACAATATGAATATGAGTAAGCAATGGTATGCGGTAACATTTGTTATGGCCTTTGCAACGTATTGGATGGTTAACTTACTACTTTGGTATCCCTGGAGTATTAGTTCCAACCTGGGAATTACTCTTATGCTGACTGCTTCTCCTGTATTGTGGGGATATGTTATTTACAAGTGTTTGAAAAAATACAGAGGCAGGTCGCTGATCAGGGGCGCACTGTGGGTGTCATTTATTTTTATTTCTGTTGCGGTCGTCGGTGACTATTTGTTTTTCGGCATCATCCGCAACGCCATGTCTGCGCTCTATGAGCCCACAACCTTTTATGGATATGCTTTTCTGTTTTCACTTCCTTACCTGATTGCATTTATATTTCAAAAAAAAATGAAGCAAACGGAGACTATAGGAAGAAGTGATTATTTAATTTTTGGTATGATAGCCCTTATCAGCATTTTAGCATTGCTTGTAATCATCAGATTTAATTTGACTTTATAGATTAAGCCGGAAAATGAAAATTATTGAAATAAACTAATGAATAAAATGAAACAGATAATAACACTAATTTTAGTGAGCTTTTGTGCAACGGCAGTTTATTGTCAATCTGAAATGTTCAAAAAAAAGAAAGCCGAACAATTGGCCGGACGCTCCCCATTCCAGGGCGAAATTGACGGCAAATACCCGGAAAGAATATTGTACCAGGATGATGATGTTATGGTGGTAAAAAGTATAGCAGCGCAACTGCCGGTGCATATTCTTATTTACCCCAAAAAAAGAATACCAACCATAAATGACCTGACTGAAGCAGATGCCGGCATTCTCGCTAAAATGATTTTAGCGGCAAAAAGAATGGCAAAAGAACTGGGAGTTGCTGAAACAGGTTATCGCCTTGCTATTAACACCAATGAAGATGCCGGTCAATCTGCTTTTCATATTCACATGCACTTGCTAGGAGGTGCAAATACGGGCCCGATGGTTGACCAGGTATGGAGGGTGAAAAACGGGAAACCCGGTTCTTCTTATCTAAGGGAAATTGACTCTGTTAAAGCTGCGTATGCTGCCTACTATAAAGCATGGTTGCAAAATGATTCTGCTGCCGTAATGAAAACAGTGGATACTACTGCCGTCATTCTTCCCTCCCCCCAACAGCCCATAAAGGGGATTGATGCCATTAGAAAATTCTGGTTTCCCAATGATGGCTCAAAGTTCAATGTAACAAAATTTGATTACACAATTGATGATTTCAAATTTGATACACACAGCGCCTACATCATGGGTCACTCATCCATGTCCTTTATTTCAGAAAAAGACGGGGTAAAAACAGTGAAAGAAAACCAGCAGCAATACCATACTACTTATTTGCAAAGACAAACAGATGGACGCTGGCTGATAACAAGCAGGGTGTGGAGTCCGGTGAAATAAGTTAAATATTGATAGATGTGCATCCCTGCAAAGCTAAATTAAAAGCTAATTGTATTAAATAACTCAAGGAGCAAATAGTATAAGCGGAATCTTTTTACTTTTTGGATGGTTTAAATTTGATTTCTTATTCAAACGTATGGGAGAAATCAAAATGGGTATAATAAAAACTTTATTTGCAAGTACATGCTGCTTGTTTGCTTCTGTATTAGTAGGTCAGCAGAATAGACCAACTGCCTCCAATAAGTTGTTTGAAATAAAATTGAGCAACACATCCATTTATTACAAATCAATTGGTAAAGGCAAACCCCTCATATTCCTTCATGGATTTTCCGCTGATCATCAGATGATGGAAGCATCAATGGAGCCAATCTTTAAAAACAGCAATGGCTATAGAAGAATTTATATTGATTTTCCGGGAATGGGCCAAAGCCCCGCCAGTGAGAGTATAAAGAATGTGGATGATATGCTGGTTGTAATAAATGAATTTATTGACAGCCTGATTCCGAATCAGCATTTCCTTTTAGCGGGTCAGTCATTTGGGGGATATATTGCCCGTGGTATCTTAAAAACTAAACAGGAATGGGTTGATGGTGTATGCCTGATAGCACCATTAGTAAATCCAAATAAACGGGCTGTTCCTGAAAAAAAAGTGATTGTCAGTAATAAGGCATTGCTTGATACAATTACAAATGCAACTGCAAAAGGCGCTTTCAGCCAGGTGGCCGTAGTACAGGAGCCAGCTATTTATGAGCGGACAAAAACGGAAATAATTGATCCGATTTCACTGGCCAATCAAAAATTCCTGTTGCGATTTACCGGCAAGAATTATGAGTTTTCTTTCAACCCCGATAGTTTGTCAAAGCCCTTTGATAAGCCTTCTTTGATTTTGGCAGGCAGGCAGGATCATATTACCGGGTACTATGACAACTGGAAGTACTTTCAGAACTATACCCGTACAAGCTTTGTAATTCTTGACCGGGCAGGCCATAATCTTCATATTGAGCAAAGCGAATTATTTACCTCCTTGGTAAAAGAGTGGCTGCGCCGGGTATAAGAACAAAATACAAAATAAGTAAAATACGACGCCCCTCACTTTCCTCCCCAAGGCAGTACTGGTATGCTTTTAAGGCAAATAAATTTTTCCGGAAAATTTTATTAAAAAATGTCTCTATTATCTTTTGTGGGTTGTCATTATAGCAAATAAGACAACAATGAAAATTTCTTATCACAAAATCGGGGCTGTAATCTATGGTATTTGGGGGCTTATCCATGTGGCAGGTGGGGCAATGCTGCTTGCAGATGCAACATCAGATACTCCAACAAAAGCTTTAGTAAGTATTGGCTCGGCCTTTCCTGAGTCAGAAATTCCTGCGGTAACCCACCCGGCATCTGCCGGTGTACTTGCCTTTCATTCATTCAATCTTTTATGGATGGGTTTGGTAGTTGCAATTGTTGCTTTTACTATGAACTGGAAAAACAGCAAGCCAGAGTTTTGGTTAAATACTGCAATTATCGGGTTTGCGGACATCGGCCTGATAGTATTTATGCTGGCACCCGGCATTGTAAAATTTGAAGAAGGTATCATCGGCCCTGTTCTCTGGCCTTTAGGAATGTTTTTCTTGCTACTTGGCCTTAGAAAAAAGAAACTGGCACAAAACGCTTAGACATTTACTAATTATAAAAAATAAAAATCATAATTTATGCAAACACAAACTTCAACAGCATCTGCATACACGGATATGTTTAACATGCAGGCAGGAATTTTCAACAATGCATTGGATGGTATTAATGATAAAGACGCTGTAAAACGTCCCAACGAACAAGTCAATCATTTAAACTGGTTATTGGGTCATTTGGCAACCTGCCGGTTGATGTTACTGAACCTGATTGGTGGTAAAGCTGCAGACCCGTACTTCAATATTTATTTCAAAGCTATTTCCGGAGAAACCAAATATCCCACTTTACAGGAAATAAAGGATAATTGGGATTTCGCTACCAAACTACTGATTGAAAAAATTGAATCAATAACAGAAGAGGAAATGGAAACAGAAATTCCGGGCAAGGGTGGCAGACCAAAAGACTTTATTTCCTTTTTCATTTATCATGAAGCTTATCACCTGGGGCAGATTGGTTATGCCCGTAAATTTTTAGGATTGCCGGTACTAAAGTCAAATTAACCCCCAAAGACCTAAAAGCCAAAAAGCATACATTTGATTTCATTTTAAACCAAAAACTTTAGTTATGAAAGATTATATGTTATTCTTTATGCTGGATCAGGAAACCGAAGCATCACCGGAAGAAATTGCAAAAGTGGATTGCATTGCACTTATATCAGAATTTGTAAAAGGTCTGATGGAGCAGGGTAAGGTTAAAAGCTGCCTCGGTTTAGATCCT
>Ga0209200_1002213_pt1 | contig 18393 bp, 11 predicted proteins | sample AD_UKC033_MetaG_FD_184406 | JGI IMG/M metagenome (GOLD analysis project Ga0209200, IMG submission 184406) | Active sludge microbial communities of municipal wastewater-treating anaerobic digesters from USA - AD_UKC033_MetaG (SPAdes) (version 2) | ecosystem: Engineered > Bioreactor > Anaerobic >...
AGCGGGTCCTGCGACGGGCTCGTTCAACCCAGGATAGCTTCGGCGCTCCGTTCGCGCGGACCAACCTCCCTCTTCCAGTTCCCGCCTCCTCCCGCGCTCTCTCCGGCCAAAGCTATCTTGTTTCGTTAGACGCGGCGGGTTTCACTGAGACAGGAACAGTGTTTTAAGAGTCACCAAAACCACAACCCCGACAACAATAACAACGAGTGTAAGGCGCTTCCTGCGACGTTCAAAGCACGCCCATTCTCGAAGGTAAGTATCCGGAATGGACGCACCCTGAATCCTGAGCGTAAGCGCGCGCGTTTTCCAGCCAGAAAGCATGAGTTGGGCGACAAACACCTTCCGATCTTTCTCAGTCGGCTGCTCACCCTTTGCCCTGAGATCCGATACGAGTCTGTCTACTAGCTTCCTCGCGGTGATCGCACGCCATCGTGCAAGAGTAACAGCAGGGATAATCAAGATCCCGATGCTGCTCCAAATCAATACGTCACGCAATGACATGATGGTGGGCGTCTAACGCAAGAGGTCAGCGACGGGAGCCAGCCGCCGATGACGTTGAATTCGTTTCTGAGCGAATCGGCTGGCTCCCGTTCGCTGCACCGCCTTGGTTCGGCTTGCCGACCTTTCCGACGAACAATTTCTCCGCTTCTTTCGCTGGAGCGAAGCCCTGGTCGGCGGATTTCTTGATCCATTGATAAGCGTCCACCAGTTGCTCTTGAGTGATATTGCTATCAATGTCATAGGAAATCTTCTGAAAAAATCGCTTACCAATCAATGGAACAGCGGACAATCGTGGTACTCGGCCGATCATCGTCACAAGATTCGAACGGATCAAAGTGATTCCCAAGTGGAATTGTGCCTGCGGTTCGCCGCGTGCCGCCAGTGAGGACCAGTCTTTTGCAGCCCCAGCTTGCACCCAATAAGAAATATCTTTCGGATCATGTTCGCGTCCTCCAGCAAAGCTTACGAGGAGGATGACTGTGACCACAACGAAACCAATGATAACTGCGGTGACGTTCCTTTTCATTCTTGGGCCGAACAGTTAAGTGAGCGACAATTTTGGGTGAAGTTTATCGTGGTAATCTTGTGGCCAGAGAATCCGGGATTTGTAATCCTTTGTCCAGTCATGATTTCGGAAAAGGCGCCCCGGTTTTTGTCGCCGAATTCGGAGCAAAGGCGACAACGGCCTTTGGGCCGGCGCAAACCCCATCCCAAGTCGCCCTTGCGCGAGCAGGTCCGCGAGGTGATGCGCTGCTTCCATTACTCCCAGCGGACGGAGGACACGTATTGGCAATGGATCGTGCGGTATTTGCGGTTTCACAAACGGCCTGCGGCCCCGCCGCCCGCATCCGGCCTGCGGCCATCCGCTTCCATCGGTCACCGTGTGTCACGAGGCAGTGCGGGCGCTGGGACCATCTGAGCGTCCGATAATCCCCGCTTGCAAATTGGCGCGACTCGGTTTTACTCGTTGTCATTCGCTCCATGAAAAAGCGTGCTCATTACCTGACGGGAATTCTTCTTGCCGCTGGACTGGGTTTGGCCCCGGCGGCTGAATTTAAATTCGCGACACAAACCTTGACGGTGCCGGATGGATTCGAGGTGGAGATCGCCGCGAGCACGGATTTGGTGCCCCGGCCCGTGTCGGGCTCATTTGATGAGCTGGGCCGGCTTTACATCACCGACTCCTCCGGCTCCAACCTCACTCCGGCGCAGCAAACCAATGATCCCACGCATCGGATTCTATGCCTGGAAGATGGCGACGGCGACGGCAAGTTCGACAAATCCACCGTGTATGCGGACAAGGTCATGTTTCCCGAGGGTTGCCTGTATTACGATGGCTCGGTCTATGTCGCCGCCCCGCCCTACCTGTGGAAATTCACGGATACCAACGGTGACGGCGTGGCGGACCGGCGCGACATCTGGCACAATGGCCAAACGCTCACCGGCTGCGCGAATGATCTGCACGGGCCGTTTCTCGGACCGGACGGCTGGCTGTACTGGTGCAAGGGCGCGTTCGCCGAACAATCCTACGAGATCAACGGCCAACCCTGGAGCAGCCGCGCGCCGCATCTCTTCCGGGCGCGACCGGATCACGGCCGGTTTGAGCCGGTCATCACGGCCGGCAACGATAATCCGGTATGGCTGGCCTGGACCGCCGGTGGCGAGCGGATTTTGTGCGGCACGTTTTTCGCCCCCAACGAACCCGGGCACCGGGACGGCATGATTCACGCCGTGTACGGTGGCGTCTGGGGCAAATTGCACGATGTGCTGGACGGCCACCCGCGCACGGGGGAATTGATGCCTGTGCTGACACACATGGGGCCCGCCGCCCCCTGCGCGGTCGTCAGTTACAAATCCACCGCCCTGGGCCGCGAGTACCAGGGCAATATCTTCTGCTGCCAGTTCAATCTGCATAAGGTGTCCCGCCATGTGCTGGTGCCGGACGGAGCGACCTTCAAAACGGTGGACAGTGATTTCCTGGTTTCGGACAACCCCGATTTCCATCCGACCGACATCATCGAGGACGCGGATGGCAGCTTGCTGGTCCTCGACACGGGCGCCTGGTACAAACTGTGTTGTCCCACCTCGCAACTGGCCAAGCCCGACGTGCTGGGCGCCATTTACCGGATCCGCCGGAAAGGCGCGGTGCGCCCTGCGGACCCGCGCGGATTGAAGCTGGTTTGGACCGGGGCCACAACCCCCGAGCTGGTCCAACGCCTGGCAGCGGACTCCCCGGCAGTGGTGGAACGGGCTGCGCAAACGCTGGCCCGCCGCGGCGCCGCATCCGTCCCGGCTCTCGAGGCCGCTCTAAGCCAGGCGCCGGAGGTCGCGTTTGGACGCCAGATTCTCTGGACGTTGACGCGCATTGAAGGGGACGCCGCGCGGCTCGCCATCCGCACGGCGTTCACTGACATCCGGCCGGTGGCGGCGGGGGCATCCGACGCGCTCCGCAAGGTCATGCTTGACTCCATGGGCGTCTGGCGCGACCCGGGGACAATTCAGAACACTCCTGCCGCGAACGCCGCCTGGGAACGCACGCTCCAGAGCCGCGATCCCGTTTTACAGCGGCAAGCCGCCGAGACCCTCGGCCGGCTGGGTGATCCGGCTTTCGCCATCCCACGTCTCTGGAAACTGGCTGCACACCTTCCGGCCGACCGGTTTTTGGAGCATGCGATTATTTACGCGCTGATCGAACTGAACGCGCCCGCGCTCACACGCGCGGGTTTGGGCGCGGGGCCGCAACAACGCCCGGCCTTGATTGCGCTGGACCAGATGCCGGCAGGTGATCTGCGACCGGACGACGTGCTGCCGTTTCTGAAAAGCGGGAGTCCCGAGCTGCGGCAGACGGCCGCATGGGTGGTTGGTCACCATCCCGAGTGGGGCGCCGCGCTGGCGGGATTTTTTCGCGAGCGCATCCTCAGCACCGGACTCGACGCGGCCGACCTTACCGAGCTGGAAAGCCAACTGACCCGGTTCATCGGGAGTGAAGCGGTGCAGGCCGTGCTGGCGGAGGCGTGGTCCACTCAGCAGGCGGACGCGGCAAAAGCCGCAATGTTGCTGCGTTTGATGGCGCAGCCTGGATTGGACACCGTGCCCGCGGGTTGGACCAGCGCCGTGCGCGCGGCCTTGACCCGGGCCGACGCCGGGCTGAAACCGGCGGCCATCGCCGCCGCCCACGCGTTGGGACGCGCCCGGAACCACCCACCGACCTTCACCGGGGAACTGATGGAAATCGCCCGCGCTCCCGCGCAGCCGGTTGACGTCCGACTGGGCGCGCTGGCCGCCCTGCCCCGCGGTCTCGCTTCCGTGGCCTCCGACCTGTTCACCTTCCTGCTGGCGCACCTTGCACCGAGCCAGCCCGTCACCGTGCGTTCCGCCGCGGCCGGGGTGTTGTTGACGGCCCAGTTGAATCCGGCCCAATGGCTTGCCCTGGCGGACGCTCTCCAGGCCTCCGGCCCGATGGAAGTGGCGCGGTTGTTGCCGCTTTTTGCCCGGCAATCCGACCTGGCGCTGGGCACGCATTTGATGGCGGCGCTCAAGGCGTCGCCGGGGCTCGCGGGGGTGCAACCCGAAGTGTTGAAAACGGTGGCGGCCAAATATCCGGCCGAGGTGCAGCGACAGGCCGACGCCCTGCTGGCCATTCTCGACGCCGATGCGGAGCAGCAAAAGGCGCATCTGGAGTCCTTGCTGGATTCGCTTCCGGAAGGGGATGTGCGGCACGGTCAACAAGTGTTCAACAATCCGAAAGTGGCCTGCGTGACGTGCCACCGCATGGGCTATCTGGGCGGCAGTGTCGGCCCGGATCTGACGGCCATCGGACCGACCCGGACCAAGCGGGATCTGCTGGAAGCCATTGTTTATCCAAGCGCGAGTTTTGTGCGGAGTTATGAACCGTTGATCGTCACAACCAAGGAGGACGACCAGTTCAGCGGGGTGTTGCGCAAAGACGCCGCGGATGAAGTGATTCTCGCCACGGGCGCCGCCACCGAAGTGCGCATTCCGCGGTCCGACATCCAGGAGATGCGCCCGGGGCGCGTGAGTGTGATGCCCTCCGGTTTGGACCAGCAATTGTCCAAACAGGAACTGGCGGATCTCATTGCCTTCCTGAAAAACGCCAAGTCCGGCCCGAACTGATGGAGGCGCGAAGCGGCCCCGAAATCAGTTCCCCACCGGACGCACCAGCACGCGCAGACGCTTGGTGGTGAAGCTTTCCGCGTTGCGGGCGAATGTCCAGTCGGGATTGCCGCTGTCCTGGTTGCCGATCCCGAGGTCGGCGCCCGTGCCGGCGTTCCAATTGTTGATGGCGAAGATCGTCTGGTGCTTGTCGTGATTGTGTATTTGCATGCTGCCGTAGCCGTCCGGCGCGCCCGCAGGCTCATCGCCGAAGTCGTACGTCTGCGATGACGCGCCCGGCACCCGGGCGGCGTTGTTCTGCCCGTAGTTGTTCGGCCAGAATTCCAGGTTGCCCCCGGAAAGTCCGGTGCCCGTCGCCACCCGTTTCACATTGGAAACGACGTTCATGTCCTCCAGGTTTTGCTGGAAGCGCGCCCCGCTCGGCACGGTCGGGACTCCGATCTTTTTCACGTCGTCGGTGAAGGCTTTGACGGAGACATAAACGTATTCGGCGGCGCCGTTCTTGGGCTGAAGCTCCAGGAAATAGGCGATACGATCGAAAGGCTGGTTGATGGCCGCGCTTCGATCCACGGCATAGTGGATCTCACGCCCGAGCTGACCGAGGTCCAGGTCATAAACGAGCTGGTACTTTCCGGCTTCCGGAACATGCATCTCCAACGCATCCCGATCCGGCACCTTGCCGGCCCGGAACGCGCTGGCGGGCAGCCCCGCGCCGTTCATCAGGTTCGGTTCGGCCAGCATGCTCCAGGCGAAGCGCATGGCGACCGGACGCGGTGCGGCTGCGGCTGTCAACACCACGGCGTCGCCTTCGATCCGGGCGTCGGCTTTGACAAAACCACCCCGGTCGGCATCAATCACTTCAAACCATGTGAGCGGCTGACCATCCCGGCTGGCCAGCCCGGCGGCGTGCGCAAAGGTCACCCGCAACTGATGGCCTTCAAGCTGGAGCGCGTGAAAGACGGGGCCGGAGTATTCGAGGTCCGACTGGCCGTAGGTTTTGGCCAGCGCAATCCGGGCGAGCCGCTCGCCAACCGTGGTTTTATCCGTGGGATGGATGTCGTGCAGGTCTCCCACGTCGTTGATCACCGCCATTCCGGTGTGGGGCTCGGACGTGGCCGCGCTTTGGGCCTCCCACAATTCCGCTTCCGCCTCGGGCCGGCCGCCGTACGTAAATGGCGCGATCTGGACGAAGTTGAAGGGGAACTCTCTCCCCCCCCAGAGCTGGCGCCAGCCGCGGATCAACGCGCGCATGCGGTCGGCGTATTTCATGCCGTCGTTCAGATTGCTTTCGCCCTGATACCAGATGACGCCGGCGAGGGTGAACGGACACAGCGGTGCAATCATCCCGTTGAACAGGGCCGTGGCTTGTTGCAAATCATGCGGTGGCAGCAACGCCGGGGGGAAGGTGGGCATGGCCGGACCCACTCCGCGTTGCGCCAGCGCGCCCCGCGCGTCGGCCACCCAACGCTCGGTGGTCTGCAAAAAGTCCTTCAACGCACGCTCGTGCTCCGCGCTGGCCGGATCAGCCAGCCGCACCTTCGTGTACTCCTCATGCAACGCCGGCACGGCGGCAAATCCTTCAGGCGGCGTCCAGGACTCAATCCGCGTGCCGCCCCAAGTTGAATCAATCAAGCCGATCGGCACGCGCAGTTCCGTGTGCAATTTGCGCCCGAAATAAAAAGCACACGCGGAAAACCCACCCCAGCCACCCTCCTTGAGGCTTGCAGGCGTACAGACCTTCCAGGCGGCATCAATGTTGGTCTGCGGCAACGGCGTCCAGCGATTCGGCACCATCAACAACCGGAGGTGCGGCAAATTCGCCGCGGCGATGGCGGCATCCGCGCCCTGGCACACGGCCACCCCCATTTCCATGTTGGATTGTCCCGAGCACAGCCAGACCTCGCCCACCAACACGTCCTCGAATTCGATCCGGTTGCTGCCCTGCACCACCAATTGGAACGGCCCGCCGGCCGGCTGTGCGGGCAACGCCACCTTCCATTCGCCTTGCGGAGTCGCGATGGTGCGCGCCACCTGCCCGTTGAACTGGACCGACACCGCTTCGCCCGGTGCGGCCCACCCCCAAACGTTGATGGGCTGACCGCGCTGCAAAACCATGTGATCACTGAAAACGTTGGGCAAACGCACCCCGGCCAACGCGGAAACACTCCCGCCGACCAGCAAACTCCACAGACCCGGGCGAACCCACCCCCAGAACAATTGCAAACGTGTTTTCATAATTGAAGCATTCGGCACGGCGGAATACTAAAACAAGGCGTTCCGGAATGAAAAGGACTTCCGTCCGCAAGTGCCGCCCCACCGCGTAGCGCCCGGGCGGCAGGACGGGAACATCTCCGCCGGCCGGGAAGACCAGCGCGATGGAATTTTATTCGTCGAAGACAGAGCGCAGCGCGTCCAGGTGGCGGCAAAGGTTTGGTGCCCGAGTTTTTATGCCTGAGGCCCGATCCTGTCAACAGGGCAGATTCGTCCGACTCACCCGACGAATGACCGGCGGGGCGTTGAACGGTCCGGGCTCCGTCGGACGCGGCTCTCGAACTCATAAAAACACACTCTTCCGGCCCGGCAGCCAGGCGAGCGCGGCACCAGGTTGATCCGCTTGCGGTTGTTTGTGCTCCAGCCCCGCAATCCCACCCCTGCCCCTTTGCGTCTGCCCGACCGGAACCGGAAGGCGTACAGCGCGGACATGCGCCCCACCGGATCACAGATCCACCACGTATCGCGGGACGACAAACGCCCGGTCCGGAAGGTCACTCCGCCTCAATAATGCGCTGGCGAACTGCCGCCGGCCTGGCAGCTCAATGGCGTGCAGCCGCCCCTCCGAAGAGCCTCCGGCAAATCACTGGCCGGCGTAATAGGCGTCCACCCTGGCTTCGACGTCGCGATAGGCCGCATCCACCTTGAAAATCTGTTTGAACTGCTCGATGGCTGCCTCCTTCTGACCCATGCTTTCGTAAATGCAGCCGAGCTGATAGAGCAACTCCTTCTTCTCGTCGTCGAACCCGGGTTTTTCCTTGATGGCATCCTCCAAGGTGCTGGCGGCGAGGTCGTAGATTTTGCGCCGGGCAAAACATTGGGCGAGGTGGTTCATGGCGGCGATGCGCCGGTGCGGGTTGTTTTGCGCCTTCTGAAATTCCTTTTGCGCTTCGCTGATTCTGCCGGCCTGAAAATACAGCGTGCCGAGTTCGAAGCGGAAATTCAGGTCGGTGGGATATTTTTCCACGCGCCGCTGACATTCGCGCAGCTGGAACTCCAGTTTTTCCTGTTCGAGACGCTGCACCTCCCCGGCAAACTCCGGGGCCAGGGGGTCCAGCTGCTTGCGCCGCGCGTCCAATTGCTTCAACTTGACCTGTGCGATGGCCTGATCCAGTGCCGCGTCGTTGCCGGCCGCGCCCGTCTGCAATTGCTCATACCTTTCCAGCGCGCGGTCGAACTCGCCGCGCTGGGTATACAGTTCCGCCAGCGAACGGAGCAGACGGGGATTCCCGCCTTCCGTCTGGAGCCGCTGTTCATACTCGCGGATCAGGCGCTCGTTCACGTCCTCGGACTTGTGGGTGCGTTGTTCCTGCTCCAGGGATTGGGCCTCCGCCTCGTTGCGCAACATCTGCCGGTAGGAACTGCCTTCGGTTTCCGCCGCCTGATAGCCGCCCTCGCGCAGCGTGCGTTTGGCGGAACAGTTTTTGAGGGCTTGATGCACATCGGCGTCGGTGGGGTGGGCCGCGCGCAAGTCAACCAGCAGTTTCTCGGCAACCTTGACCTGGCCGGTGCGCGTCAGAAAATCCGCCAGTTGCATGGTGATGGCCTTGTCCTTCGGATTGTGTTCCCACAGGATTTCGAGCGAGAGCAGGGCCGTTTGCGGGAGATCCAGCGCCGCGGCCGCCTGCACCAGGATCTTGTGGGCCGGGCCATTGTGCGCATCCGCGTTCAACACCTGCTCGGCCAGCAGCATGGCTTCGGTGGGATTATGACTCAGCGTGAGCTGGGCCTTGGCCAGCAAGGGGGTGGCGCTGGCGCTGCTGAACACCTTCTTGAAAAAGCCGCCGCCCTTGGCCGTGGCCTTGCCCTGCTGCGCCCGGCGCAGCGCCTTGCGAACTTCCACCACCTCCGGCGCGCGCGCCACCACTTGCATCAATAGCTCGATGGCGTAATCGAAGTTGTCCCGGCTCAGCGCGTCGTTCGCCTTGGTAAATAACGGCCGCACTTCCCGCGGAATGTCGCTCAAGCTTTTTTCCGGCATGTCGGGGTAATGTAACCCGGAGCTTTCGGGAAAAGCGAATTGAAATTACCTGCGCCCGCGGCGGCGTCCCTTTTCAGAAGCCGGCCGCCACCCGATCAAATGGCGAAGTCCGTGTATTCGGGTTTGGCGGCTTCCGTCGGGGGAAACAACATCCCCGCCCCCACGGTCAGGTTCGTGCCCTGTTCGATCAGGATGAACGAACCGGTGGCACGATTCGTGGCGTAGCCGTCGTAGGCCACCGGACGCGCGGTTTGTAATTGCACCACGCCGATGTCGTTCATCTTGAGTTCGGCCGCGTCCGCCACCAGGTCGAACGACTGCATGTTGTAGCGTCCTTCGATCCGCGCCGCCACCGCCAGCACCGTTTGCGTCCCGTGTTTGAGCAGGTATTTACGGCCGGGGTGCAACGGCCGCTGGCCCATCCAACAAATTCGCGCCTGGAGTTCGGTGCCCAGACCGGGCAGGTTTTCCGCCCCCACGATCATGTCGCCCCGGCTGACATCCAGATCGTGTTCCAGACACAGGGTCACGGACTGCGGGCAGAACGCCTCCGCGCGCGGGCCGTCATACGTCCAGATCTCCTTGATGCTCGTTTTGATGCCGCCGGGCAGCACCACCACGGGCTGCCCCGGACGCACCACCCCGCTGACGATCTGGCCGCTCAGGCCGCGGAAGTCGTGCAGCTGCGGATCCGCGGGATTGTTGGGCCGGTTCACCCACTGCACCGGGAAGCGCAACGTGCCGAGATTCCAATCACTGGCGATATGCACGCTTTCCAGATGCGCCAGCAACGCCGTGCCGGGATACCAGGGCATGCGCGGGGAAAGTTCCACGACGTTGTCCCCACCCAGGGCGCTGAGCGGAATGAATTTCACATCGCGGAAGGCGTTCAACTTGGGCAGAAATCCCTCCACCTCGCGCCGGATTTCGGCGTACCGGGCCTCGCTCCAGTCCACCAGATCCATTTTGTTGATGGCAATGACCAGATGGGGAATGCCCAGCAGGGCGGCGATGAACGTGTGCCGGCGCGTTTGTTCACTGACGCCCTGGCGCGCGTCCACCAGCACGATGGACAGATTGGCGGTGCTGGCCCCGGTGACCATGTTCCGGGTGTATTGAACGTGCCCCGGCGTGTCGGCGATGATGAACTTGCGCTTCCGCGTGGCGAAGTACCGGTAGGCGACGTCAATCGTGATGCCCTGCTCGCGCTCGGCCCGCAACCCGTCGGTGAGGTTGGCGAGGTTGATCTGGCCCCCGCCGGTAAGGTCCACGGATTTTTCCAGCGCGGCCAGCTGGTCCTCCATCAAGGATTTGGAATCATAGAGCAACCGCCCGATCAGGGTGGATTTGCCATCATCCACGGAGCCGCAGGTGTTGAACCGCAACAGTTCAATGGGGGAACGGAGAGCGGCATCCTGCAAGGATGCGTTGTCAATTGATGCTGAGAGCGACGCTGTTTCCATGGGATCAACCTCTAAAAGTATCCGGCTTTTTTGCGATCTTCCATGGCGGCTTCGCTGCATTTATCGTCCGCGCGATTGCCCCGCTCTGTCACGCGCGCCGCCGCCACCTCCGCGATGATGTCCTCCACGCTGTCGGCGGGGGATTCAATCATGCCGGTGCTGATCATGTCGCCGATGGTCCGCACCCGGCAGACCAGTTTCTGGACCGGTTCGCCGGGTTGCGGGCGGGCGCCGTGGTAGGGATCCGCCGCCCCGTTGCCGGCAGGCGGCGGGGGCACCGGCACCCACTGGTTGTGCCGGCGCACCACCTCCCGTTCGTGGCTGAAGTAGATGCTCGGCACGGCCAGCTGCTCCCGCTGGATGTATTGCCACACATCCATCTCGGTCCAATTCGACAAGGGAAACACCCGCATATTCTCCCCCGGATTCACCCGGGCGTTGTACAAATGCCAGATTTCCGGCCGTTGCGCCTTGGGATCCCATTGCCCGAAACGGTCGCGGAAACTGAAAAATCGTTCCTTGGCCCGGGCCTTCTCCTCATCCCGCCGGGCGCCGCCAATGGCGCAGTCGAATTGAAACTCTTCGATCGCGCCGAGCAGCACGGGAATCTGCAACTTGTTGCGGCTGATCTCCCCGGGTACAGGATGCGCCAGGCCGTCCGCGATCGCGGCCTCCACCGTGCGCACAATCAGCCGCGCGCCAAGCTCGCGGGCGCGCCGGTCGCGGAATTGAATCAGTTCCGGAAACTCATGTCCGGTCTCGACATTCAGGAGCGGCAGCGGAATGTCCGCCGGCCGAAACGCCTTCTCCGCCAGCCGCAGGAGGCAAATGGAATCTTTCCCGCCCGAAAACAACAGTGCCGGACGTTCGAACTCCCCCGCGACCTCGCGCAAAATGTGGATCGCTTCGGTTTCCAGATATTGCAGGTGATCCAGTTGATACAAGTTCATTGAAATCCAAAATTTCGATGCCCGGACAGTTTACGGACAGTTTGATCTTTCGGCCAGAATTTCGCCGGGGCGGCGCCTGGACCGCCTGGGGAAACATCGGTGCCACCTGGAATCCCCATCCGGCTCTTCCGATCCCCCGTTTGCCGGCTGCCGAAGGAAATCACACCCGGGCGACGGCCTGGCCGCCCCAGGCGGCATGCAGGCCGCACTCACGCTTTTCGTCCGCTTTGGCGGGATCAAAGTAATCCCACTCGTTGGGCAGGTCATGCTGCTGCAGATAATTTTCCATGTCGGTGTCACTCCAGTAAAACACCGGATTCACCTTGATGGTATTGAAGTTGGCATCCGCCACCACCAGGTCCAGTCCCTCGCGATGCGGATTCTGGTTTTTGCGCAAAGCGGTAAACCAGATGCGCGGGGCCAGTTCCTTCATCCCCCGGCGGAAGGGCTCGAGTTTCATGACGGCGCTGAAATCCTTGACGCGCTGTTCGTTCTCCGGCGTCCATTCCGGCACGCCGCCGCAGAGGGCGTTGTAGTGGGCGGCGGTCATTTTCGGAACGTACGCCTTCAGGTTCAGTTGGAGCCGCTCTTGCAGCACCCCGGCATGGCGGTAGGTCGCCAGACGATTATAGCCGTGGTCCGCCCAGAGCACGGGAATGTCCGGCTGCACCCGGGAAACCAGGTGCAGCAGCACCGCTTCATACGGACGGAAATTCGTCGAAACAATGGCCCGGCCTTGCGCCTGGGCGATGGCCCACTCGATGATCTCGGGCGCGGATTTGGCCCGCAATGCGGCGTTGGCGGCGGCGATCTGTAGGGATGTCATGGTCTCAATGGGGGGTCGCGGTTTCAGTCCACAGGGTGCGGTCGCACCAGTCGCCAAAGCGTTCCTCCGGATTCCGTTCGGTGGCGAACCGCACGAACAAGGGGCGCAATTCAGTTTCCAGGTCCGCCTCCTTGACCACGTCTTTCCAGAGCCGGTTGAGGCGCGTCCCCGCGGCGTTGCCGCCGAGCCACACCTGGTACCGGCCCGGCCCTTTGCCGACGAAGGCCAGTTCCGCCATGTACGGTCGCGCACAACCATTGGGGCACCCGGTGGAGCGAACGATGATTTCCTCCCCGCTCAAACCAAGGTCGTCACAGATCTTTTCGATCCGATCAATGACCCCGGGCAACATCCGCTCGGATTCGGCCAGGGCCAGCCCGCACGTGGGCAGGGCGGGACAGGCCAGAGCCGTGGCGCGCAGGGGCGAGGTTTGCTGCTCCGGCTTGAGCCCGGCGGCCTGCAGCAGGGCGGAAATGGCACTTTTCTCCGTCGCATCGGCGTTGACCAGGATCACATTTTGATTCGGGGTGATGCGGAACTCCAGATTGGGGAATTGTTCGGCCACCTGGCGCAAGACGGCCTTTTGCGCGTCCTTGACCCGGCCCATGTTCACATACATGCCAAAAAACCACTTGCCGTCCACGGCTTGACGCCACCCCAACAAGTCGGTGCTGCTGGTGAACTTGAACGGTCGCGCCGGGGCCAGAATGGTGCCGGCGCGCTGATTTACTTCGTTGCGCGCCCAGGCTGCCCCCCGTTCGGCGATGACGTACTTCAACCGCGCATGCTTGCGGTCCACGCGGTCGCCAAAGTCGCGATGAATCGTCAATACCGCCTTGGCCACGTTCACCACCTTGTCCGGGGTGATGAAGCCCAGCACATCGGCGATCCGGGGATAGGTCGCGGCGTTGCCGTGGCTCCGCCCCATGCTGCCGCCCACACAGACGTTGTAGCCGACGACTTGATCGTTCTCCACGATGGCGATGAAGCCCAGGCAGTTGGTTAGCACATCAATGTCGTTCACCGGCGGCACTGCAAAAGCCACCTTGAATTTCCGGGGCAGATACGCCTTGCCGTAGAGCGGATCTTCAAACTCCTTGTTCTCGGGCGCCTCGTTGTCCAACTGCACGCCATCAATCCAGATCGAATGATACGCCTTGGTGCGCGGCGCCAACGCGCGGGCCACCTCATGCGCGTCGGCATACACCTGATCCCGGGCGCGGGTGTACGCCGGGGTGGGCGGAGCCATGACGTTGCGCGTAATGTCACCGCACGCGGACAGTGTTGAGAGCAGCGATTCATTGATGCGTTTGATCAAGGGGCGCAGGTTGGATTTCACCACGCCGTGAAATTGAATGCTTTGACGGGTGGTCAGCCGGAGCGTGTTGTTTCCATACTGCGTGGCCAGCTCATCAAAGACGCACCATTGTTTCGCGGTCATCACGCCGCCGGGAATGCGACCACGAACCATCATGATGTATTTCTTCCCGGTCTTGCGCAGATCACGGTCGTCCTGCTGGTAGGATCCGTGGAATTTTAAAAACTGGATGTCCTCCGCTGAAAAGTGATCAACCGACTCGTCAGCGATCGTTGCGTAAATGTTTCCCGACAAAGTCGGGATTGATGACTTAAGCTCTTCATTAGGGCTTAATTTTTTGTCGGTCACTGTCGTTGTCATATCGTTACGCCGGGAGTTTACTACGCCAACGTACATTGTCCACAAAAAAGTTTTCTATCTTGATGAACTTACTAGAGTTTAGATTTTCTTCCTTCCGGGTCTCGACGAAAATTGCGGCTCCTCCTTCAATCCCAGAAGCAGGCCAGCACCCTTCGCCTTCCATTTGTCAGGCCTGTCGCAGGTGCGATTACAGCACATCCCAGAGCGGGTTGGGTTTATGAGAAAATTTCGGTTGTTCACCCGCCTCGACGGCTTTCCAATATGACTGCGGCAGTTTCTCCGCGCCGCAATCGTAATCCGTGGCATCCCATTCATCCTCACGGCAAACGTAAAACGCTCAATGTCGGCGCTCCGCCTCCAGCAATTCGGTCAAGTCGCGGAACCAACTGACGACACCAGGCACGCGCCGGTCACAGCCAAATTCACCGGCCAGAATCCTCGTTGCCGAAAGGGGATGCGTTTCGGACTTGGCAATTGCCGTGACGGGACGGATGCTGCCGTCATGCACGCTCTGAAGCATGGTTCATGGCGGATGTCCCGTCGCTGCGGCCATTCTCAAAATCCGGCCCGCCCCTGCCCTGCGCTGCCGTGGCCGAAGGGAGCACGGAGCGGTCGGACCGGAGATTGCAAAGTGCGCCATCGGATTGGAAGCCGGCCCGCCGCGGGCTCCCTTCCCCGTCTCCTCCGGTTGCTGATCGTGGCCCTGCTGGCTGCCTCTCCCGGGCCGACGTTGGCCAGGGTCGTCGCCCATCACGGAGAAATCACCCTGCCCACTTACGGCTGGGCCGCAAACCAGCATCCCCACTTCCGTGGCACAGACGGCAAAAACATTTATCCCTACCCGATGCTCGACTTTCTGAGCCGCGACAAAACCAATCGCACCTACCGCACGGTCGTGCTGGAGAACGAGTATTTGCGCATCACCTTCCTGCCCGAACTCGGCGGGAAGATTCACGAGGTGCTCGACAAGACCACTGGTCAGCCGATGTTCTATGTCAACCACGTCATCAAGCCGGGCCTCATCGGCCAATGTGGCGCGTGGACCAGTGGCGGCGTGGAGTGGAACACCGGCCCACAGGGCCACACCGTCAGTTGCATGCAGCCCGTCAACGTTCTCATTCTGGCAGCGGAAAAGGACGGCTCACGCTCCGTGGCCATTGGCGAAACGGAACGCATTTACGGCACACGATGGACCGTCGTCGTCACGCTGCGCCCGGGCCGCGCCTTCATCGAGGAACGCATCCGCATCTACAATCCCACCGCCACCGTCCGACCCTACTACTTCTGGAACTGCACCGCCGTGCCGAACACCCCCGGCTTCCGTTTCATCTACCCGATGACTCTCGGCTGCGATCACGCCGGCGAAAAGTTTTTCAACTGGCCGATGGACCAGGGCAAGGACCTCTCGCGCGGCACCAATTATCAGGACGCCGCCTCGATTTTCGCCTGGCATTGCGACCAGGATTTCTTCGGCAGCTACAATGACGACCTGGCTCGCGGCGTCGTGGCCTACGCGAACCACCATCAACTCCCCGGCAAGAAGGCCTGGACCTGGGGCCATGGAAGCTTCGGCACAATGCACCAGATGGACCTCACCGACGACGACGGTCCCTACAACGAAGTCCAGACCGGTCCGCTCCTGACGCAAGCCCGGGTCGGACGCCTCGATCCCGGCGAAGCCGTCGAATGGAAGGAATGGTGGTATCCGATTCATGACCTCGGCGGTTTCACCTTCGCGAACCAGGCGGTGGCCGTAAATGCGAGCGTTGGGGGCGGCGCGTTGAACCTGCGGATGCTCGGCACGGCCCGATGGAAGAAGGTCAAGGTCCAAGCATCCAATCAACGGGACCCCGTGGTCCAGGCGCATTGCCGGCTGTCCCCCGAATCACCCGTGGAACTGGGTCTGCCGGTTCCGGATGAAACCGGTCCCTGGCATATCCGCCTTGTGGTTGGTGAACAAACTCTGGCCCAGTTCTCCCTCCCCCTGGATCTGCCCCAACGTCAGCCACCCCCGGCGCGAGCCCAGCCGGCCACCGCCAGCGAACTCGTGCAGACCGCTTGGGAACATTATCTCTTTGCCCGTTTCTCCGAAGCCGACGCGAACTTCCGTGCGGCGCTCAAACTCGACCCCAGCTCCGCCGCCGCGCGCACCGGTCTGGCGTTTCTCAAACTTGATCCGGATCCCTCCGCCGCCGCAACGGAAGCACGCGCGGCCTTGGTGACGGCTCCGGACAAGGGGCTCGCCCATTTGGCGCTGGCCGCCGCCGCGACGCGCACCGGCGATCTCCCCACCGCGCTGGAGCACGCCTGGGCGGCCGCGTTGGATCCAGCCACCGCGGTCGGCGGCCGGGCGCTCGTGGCTAAACTGCTCCTGCGCCAGAACGCCACCGACCAGGCGATCGCGGCGTTGAGCGGCTCCGGCCCCTGGGAAGTGGATCCGGTTTGCCGCGGTTGGCGTGCCGTCGCCCTGTTGCAGCGTGCCGCCGCGTCCGCCACCTCCGCCGACCAGACCGAGGCCGTGCGCCTGGCCCGCTTGAACCTGGCCATTGACCCGCTGGATGAAATCGCCCGCGCCGTACTCTGGCTCGCCGGGCAGGAGGAAAAATCCATCCAACTGGCGCGGCTGATGGAGAACGATCCCCAGTTCGGCCTCAATTTGATCGCGCAACTGGTGGAGGCGGGACAGGAGGCGGCGGCGTTACGCGTGAGCCACGCATTGTCACGGTTGCCCCTCCGCCAAAGCATCCCCATGGTGGATTATTGGTCGGAATACTTGGCGGCACAAACCGGCAACCCCCAGTCCTCGCAACCGCTGCCGAGCCAACCAGTGGTGGCGGCGACGACGGCGTTTCCCAGCCGCTGGCAAAGTGAGCCCGCGCTCCGCTTCGCATTGAAGAAAAACTCCGACCAGGGCGGGGCGGCATTGCTCCTCGGTCATCTGTTGTTTCACCTCGGTCGCCACGCCGCAGGCCGCGAGATGTGGCAGCGCGCCGTCGCACTCGACACCCAACCCGTTCTTGCCTGCCGCGCGCTGGGCATGGCCGCCAAGACGCTCGACAACGATCTGCCCGCCGCCCGCACGTGGCTCACGCAGGCGCACCGGGCCGACTCCGGGGATTCCATCGTCGCACGCGATCTGGCCAATGTTCTGTTCGCGCTCGCCGACAAGGCCGGGTCGGACGCCGAAAAACGCGCGCTCGCCACCGAAGCCCGCGATTGTTTGCAGGCCGCCTTCCCCGAAGGCAAAGGCCGTTCGGATTTCGTCGCCCTGCTGGGCCGCGCCTGGAATCGGCTCGGCGAATTTGCCGCGACCGCACGCATGCTCGACACGGTGCGCGTCACGATTTGGGAGGGCGCGCACGAAGTTCACGACCTGTTTGTGGAATCGCATCTGGCCCTGGGGACCGCGCATCTCGATGCGGGCCGCGCCGCAGAGGCGCTGGCCGAGTTCAATCGCGCGCTCGAATACCCGGCCAACCTCGCCACCGGCAAACTGGAAAACGCCCGCGAAGCGCACATCCACTTGGCCCGCGGCAACGCACTCGCCGCGCTGGGGCGCAAGGCGGAAGCCGCCGCCGCATGGAAACTCGCGGCCACCGAACCGGAATCGTCGGATCCGAAGATCGAAGCCGCGCGAAAGGAGGCCGGAGCCGCGCTGGAGAATCTCACCCAATAACCGCTCCGACAACCGTCCGGAGGGTGACAGAAGTGCCGGACCCGTCCCGGAACGGGCGCGTTGACGACAAATCCACCCGACCGCGCCGCGGCGGGAGCCCCGGAATTGACCGATCCTTCTGCCGGAAGCGCGAACCGGTGCGGGATCAGATGATTTGACCCCTCAGCCGGACCGGTGGGTCGAAGCCACGCCTGCCGGACCTGGACCGCGCGCAACCGCGCGACCGCACGGCTTGCCTGGGACAATCTTCTCCCTTACAACATGCTCGTTGCGCGCCGCCTTCGCCGAACTGTTGATCATGCTGGCCACTGTGTTGCAGTGGCTGGTACTGGCCACGCTGGTGGGAGTGATGGTGGGAAGCGGAGTCAGTTTGTTTCTCATCTCACTTTTTGCGCTGACCCATGCCACCACCGGCATTCCGTTCTGGTGGCAACTGCTCCTCCTGCCCGCCGCCGGCCTGGCCAATGGCCTGTTGCTCCATTACGGCTATCGGCTCAACCGCACGTCCTTGCAGGACGGCATCATCACGGCCTTTCACGAACAGGAGGGACGGTTGCCATTAAAAACCATGCTGATCAAACCCGTGGCGGCATTGATCACCCTGGCGTGTGGCGGCGCCGCGGGCAAGGAGGGCCCGTGCTCGCACATCGGCGCCAGCCTGGGGGCCGGTATGGGACAATTGCTCCATCTCAACTCCGAATTGCAAAAACGCCTGGTGGCGTGTGGCGTCAGCGCCGGTTTTGCCGGCGTTTTCGGCACGCCCATTGCCGGGGCGATCTATGGGGTGGAAGTCCTCGCCATCGGGCGGGTGCGCACGGATTTTTTACTGCCGGCCATTATCGGCGGCGTGACCGCTTATCAAACGAGCCAATTCTGGGGCGTGCCGTACGATTATTATTCCTCCCCTTTTTAA
>Ga0209200_1002219_pt1 | contig 18361 bp, 11 predicted proteins | sample AD_UKC033_MetaG_FD_184406 | JGI IMG/M metagenome (GOLD analysis project Ga0209200, IMG submission 184406) | Active sludge microbial communities of municipal wastewater-treating anaerobic digesters from USA - AD_UKC033_MetaG (SPAdes) (version 2) | ecosystem: Engineered > Bioreactor > Anaerobic >...
CCGGGTGGCGGCGGCGAACAGCGCCAAAAAGACGCCGCCGACCATCCACTGCGTTGCGTAATGCTCCACCAGCTCGGCGCGCGAGACCAACACACGCTCGGGCAAATGGGCCGTGCGCCAGAAGCCGCCCGTTCGGCGTTCGTTGTCGTAAGCCAGCTCGCCCGGCGTCAGCGCCAATCGATAGAAAATGTCGCCCACCACGGCCGCCCGGTGCCAGGCCAGCGCGCAGAGGAGCGCCGTGGCAATGAAAACGCCGTCGAAGAAGGTCAATGGCTCCAGGATCCAACCCCGCGCGGCGGCCAGGGTGGGCCAGTTGCCGGCCATGCCCCAGGTCACAACGCGCAGCACGGCCAGCAGCAGCAACAACTGGGCCGCCTGGAAGCCGGTGCGGCCCACCAGACGCTGGCCCGGCTCCGCCAGCCATTGGGCGCTGGCCACGCCCGCCAACGCGGCGACGAACAAGAGCAGGGGCACAAAGCGGAAATCCTGCGGCGTGGGGCTGATGCTGGAGACGACGACCCACAGGCCGGCGACCAGGCTGGCGGCCTGGATCGCGATCAGCAGCGGCCGCGCCACCTGACTCTGCCAGGCCGAGTCGCGCAGGCTGTCGACCTTGGCGCCGGTGGGTGTTGCATCCTCTTGCCCGGTCATGACGCAGCGCCTCGATAGGCCGGCGCGCGGACGCCGCTCAGCGCCTGCAGCCGGGTCAGATCATCCTCCGACGCCACCTGCCAGGCGGTGAAGCCGAGCCGTCGGGCGCGCTCCTGCACCACCCCAAAGCGGCCGTATGGCTCGACCACCAGCATGACCACGTTCAGGCCGGCGCGCACCAGGCTGTGCAGGCCCTGGCAGACAAGCTCGTCGCCGCTGGGGGAGATGGCGATCACTGTGGCGCCCCAGGAGAGCGGCGCGGCAGTGCGTTGCGCCCAGGCCACGAACGGTTCGGCGCAGTCCACCAGCTCAGCCCGGGCCAGCAGCTCCAGCACCTTCATCAGATGCGCCCGACCGGGGCGAGGTGGAACCTGCATGATCGGCGCGGCCGCCCCTGGCTGGCCGCCCAGCGCGTCGACGCCATGCACAGCCACCCCCACGGCCTGGCGGCGGCTCTCCAGATAGGTGGCCATCGAAGCGGCCACCACGATGGCCCACTCGCTGGCGCTGTAGCGGCGCTGGGACTCGTATTCGTGGATGCGCAGGTTGAGCAAAATCATGCTTTCCAGCGAAATGGCCGGCGCGAACTGCTTGACCAGCAGGCTGTCACTGTGCGCGCTGGCCTTCCAGTTGATACGGCGTTGCGAGTCGCCGGCCTGGTACTCGCGCACGCCGCGCAGCCGGGCGGGGTCTTCGAACATGCGCTGCGGGCTGGGCAGCGTGCCGAAAGGCAGCCGCGAGGGCAACGCCGCCCCTGCCAGGGGGATGATGCGCGGATAAACGGTCAGATGCTGCACCTCCTCGCCGCGATGCTGGATGCCGGCGAAGCCAAAGGTGTCGCCGCTGCTCAGCCGCAGCGGGCCAATGGGATAGTAGCCGCGGCGCAGGCAACGCAGATCGTAGCGGATCGTCACCTGCTCGCGCGGCCGCAGCGTGTAGACGCGGCTGATCTGGGCGGTCGAGGCCAGGTCGGAGGGCAGCGATTCATGGACGCGCAGCCAGGGCATGGGCAGCCGTGTGCGATTGTGCAGCTCCAGCCGGACCGGAATGGTCTCATCGAGGAAGGCGTGGCTGGTGAATGTGCGCTGCACCGAGAGCTTGTCCATGCTACGCGGGGTTGCCCAGCGCGCCAGCAGCCAGATGCCGCCGACCACGTAGATGGCGTAGAAGACGAAGTCCAGCCGCAGCAGCAGGGCGACTACGAGGAGCACGATCAGCAGATAGGGCAGCTCGCGCATGGCAGCTCACAGTTGGCCGATGTCCAGCGGCGTTTCCGCCAGGATCTCCTGCACGATCAGCGCCGCGCTGCGGCCGCGCAGGGCGCTCTCCGGCCGCACGATGCAGCGATGGGCCAGCGCCAGCGGCGCCAGCAGCTTGACATCGTCGGGCAGCACGTAGGCCCGTCCACGCAGCGCGGCCAGCGCCTGGCTGGTCTTGAACAGCGCCAGCGAACCGCGCGGGCTGGCGCCCAACATCAGGTCGGGGTGCCGGCGGGTGGCCTGCACCAGGCGCACCATGTAGTCGCGCACCGTGTCATCCACATGTACATCCCAAACCTGTTCGGTCAGGGGCAGAATCTGAGCGCCGTCGCTCACCGGCTGGAGCGTTTCGACAGGATGCTGGCGACGCAGGTGAAGCAAGAGCCCTTTCTCCTCCTCCAGGCCCAGATAGCCCAGGCTCAGCTTGAGCAGGAAACGGTCCAGTTGGGCCTCGGGCAGGGGAAAGGTGCCCTCGTACTCGATGGGATTTTGCGTGGCCAGCACCATGAAGGGGCGGGCCAGCGGGCGGGTCACGCCGTCCACCGTCACCTGGCGTTCGCCCATGGCCTCCAGCAGGGCTGACTGGGTGCGCGGGGTGGCGCGGTTGATCTCGTCGGCCAGCAGGATATGGGCGAAGGCCGGGCCGGGCATGAACTCGAACTGCCGGCTTTGCTGATTGAAGATCGAGACGCCGGTCACATCGTTGGGCAGCAGGTCGGGGGTGCATTGCAAACGCTTGAAGGAGACTCCCAGGCTGGTCGCCAGGGCGCGCGCCAGCATGGTCTTGCCGACGCCTGGCACGTCCTCCAGCAGCACATGCCCATCGCACAGCAGTGCGACCAGCAGCAGCTCGATAGCCTCGCCCTTGCCAACGATCACCTTTTCGACGTTTTGGGTAATCTCCTGACCAAAGGTTGTAATGGAAGTCATGGGGATCTCGCAACTCTTTTTGGTGCGACCGGCAGCCGGACGCGGGGTTGCGGGCAACCTTGCCACGCGTTCCCATTCTACCGCACTAAGGGCAAGCTTGGCAAGGGATCAACCCACCCAGGAATTCCAAATATGGGCGGAGTCGAGGCTTCAGCCGGGTCTGGACGACGCGAGTTGAGCGCGCAAACCCGGCTGAAGCCTCGACTCCAGTTTGGCAGTCGCCATATTTGGAATTGCTGCAACCCACCGCGGTCACTTGGCCGCAGTCCTGTCTCGTGCTATAATCTCAGCGCCACGCAATATGCTTTACGATAACCGTGTTTCACGTGAAACATGAATTCATCAAACGAGGCAAAAACCGCCATGCCCGACCCGGCTCCAGCCGCACCGCCCGACCAGCCGCCCCAGGTTATCGATTACGAGGGGTCAGATTATCAACAGCGTTTCTGGGAGACGGGCGAGCGCGCCTACGAAGACCTGGCCGAGCGCATCGCCCTGCGCAAGCTGCTGCCGCCGGCCGGCCGGCGGCTGGTGGAATTCGGCGCGGCCTTTGGCCGGCTGGCCGACCTGTACGCCGGCTACCAGCAGGTGTTGTTGCTGGACTACTCGCGCTCCCTGCTGCGCCAGGCCCAGGAGCGGCTGGGCGTGGGCGGTCGCTTCGTCTACGTCGCGGCCAACCTCTACAAGCTGCCGCTGGCCGCGGGCGTGGTCGATACGGCCGTCATGGTGCGGGTGATGCATCATCTGGCCGACGTGCCGGCCGCGCTGGGGCAGATCCACCGCGCCATCGCGCCGGGCGGCGCCTTCGTGGCCGAGTATGCCAGCAAGCGCCACCTCAAGGCCATGGCGCGCTACGCCCTGCGCCGCCAGACGTGGAGCCCCTACGACCTCGCGCCCTATGAGTTCGTGCCGCTGAACTTCGACTTTCACCCCACCTGGATGAGCGGAGAGCTGCACGCGGCCGGCTTCGACATCGAACTGGAGCTGGCGGTGTCGCATTTTCGCATGCCGCTGCTGAAACGGCTGGTTCCGGCCAACAGGCTGGCCGCGGCCGACGGCGCGGTGCAGGGGATCGGCGCGCTCTGGAAGCTGACCCCCAGCATCTTCGTGCGCTGCGCCGCGCCCGGCGCGCGCCCGGCCAGCCTGCCGGCCAGCCTCTTTCAGTGCCCCGAATGCGCCGGCGCGCTGACCCCCGGCGCCGATTCGCTGGATTGCACCGCCTGCGGCTGTCGCTGGTCCACCGGCGGCGGCCTGTACGACTTCAAGGAGCCGATGCCGGGTGCGTAACGAGTAATGCGTAATGCGTAACCGGAAGGCGATGCACCTTGGGTTCGAGCATGGACTGTATACCCCATCCGCACAGCCAACGCCCAACTTTCCGGTTACGCATTACTCGTTACGCATTACGGGATCCGTAACGAGTAATGCGTAATGCGTAACCGGAAGACGATGCACTGCGGGTTCGAGCATGGACTGAACGCCCCATCCGCACAGCCAACGCCCAACTCTCCGGTTACGCATTACTCGTTACGCATTACGGCCTCCGTAACGAGTAATGCGTAATGCGTAACCGGAAGACGATGCACTGCGGGTTCGAGCATGGACTGAACGCCCCATCCGCACAGCCAACGCCCAACTTTCCGGTTACGCATTACTCGTTACGCATTACGGGATCCGTAACGAGTAATGCGTAATGCGTAACCGGAAGACGATGCACTGCGGGTTCGAGCATGGACTGTACACCCCATCCGCACAGCCAACGCCCAACTTTCCGGTTACGCATTACTCGTTACGCATTACGAATCTTGCTCGAGTGAAACATGACGCGTAACTCCACACCTTCAACACCCCCACGCCGCCCGACGCTGGTTTGGCTGCTGCCGGCGCTGCTGATTGTGGCCGGTTTGGCCCTGCTGCTGGCGGGCCAGGGCCGGCGCGGGCAGCCGGCCGCTGAACTGCATTTTGAACAGGCCGCCGCGGCTGAGGCGCCCGGGACCGAACCGCTGGCGACGGCGCACCCGACGCCGGCCAGCGCTCCATCTGCGGCCGCGCCGACGCCGGCGCCCCTCCCCACCCCCGATGGCTACGAAGCCTACTGTCTCTGGCCCGGCGACGTCCTGGCCCAGATCGCGCACAACGCCGGGGTGACGGAAGAGGCGATTCTGGCCGCTAACCCCAACTGGAGCGGCCAGGCGGGCAGCGCGATCCGTCTGCCGCCGGGCAGTGTGCCGCCCAGCCAGTGGGCTGCGCCGCTGCCGCCGGTGACGCGCGTCGAGGATCTGCCCTTCGGCATCTCTGGCCACTATCTCGGCCGGGACAACCGGCAGAAGCGGGTGGCGCTCTCCTTCGACATCGGTTTCGCCGAGGGCAACCTGGCGCTGAAGGAAACGCTGGCCCGGCGCGGCATTCGCGCCACCTTCTTCGTGCTGGGAGGCGCGCTGGTCAAGCACCCCTACATCATCGGCCAGATCCTGAACAACGACCATGAGCTGGGCAACCACTCCTATACCCACGACAACATGCTCTTCATGGATGACAGCATGATCCGCTGGGAGTTGGCGACCACCGAGCAACTGACGCAGCAGGCCTTTCCCGGCGCCACCACCAAGCCGCTCCTGCGCGCCCCCTTCGGCGCGATCGACGAGCGGGTGACGCAAATCGCCTACGGCGAGGGCTACCACATCATCGGCTGGACGGTGGACAGCCGCGACTGGACCGACGACATCACCGCCGACATCATCTATCAGCGGGTGGTGGAACATGTTTGCCCGGGGGCGATCATCGCCTTTCACGACGTCAACCCGGCCAACGCGGCCGCCCTGCCGCGCATACTGGCCTATCTGGAGGGGAACGGCTATCAGTTCGTGACGGTGTCGGAGATTCTGGCGCCCTGAGCGCATCGACCGCGCCGACGCCATCCGCGATCCGACCGGCTGAAGCCTCGACTCCTTTTTGTGCGCCCTGCGCCGGCGCGGAGTCGAGGCTTCAGCCGGTTCTGCGCGTGCGGCGTTGGATGGCCGCGGCCGGCTGAAGCCTCGACTCCTGTTTATGCGCCCTGCGCCGGCGCGGAGTCGAGGCTTCAGCCGGTTCTGGTCAACACCCTGGCCATCGGCGTCATCGAGCGGCGGCGGGAGATCGGCATGTTGCGCGCCGTGGGCGCGACGCGGCGGCAGGTGCGCCGGGTGATCCTGGTGGAGGCCCTGATCCTGGCCGCGATCGGCGTGGCCTTTGGTCTGCTGGCCGGCCTCTACCTGGGCTACATGGCCGTGGTGGCGCTGTCGGCCTTTGGCTTCTCCATGGACTACGCCTTCCCCGGCAGCGCGATCCTCCTGGCCATCGCCGCCGGGCTGCTCTTCGGCGTGCTGGCCGCGCTGATCCCCGCCCGCCAGGCGGCCGGCCTCCCCATCGTCGCCGCGCTGCGGCATGAGTGAGAGAGGTATTTTGGGACACCTCAGCATTCGTCGCTCTTAGCAACCGAGACGATTTGAGCAGGCGGGCTTCATTCGCTTGATGCAAGGCGCGCCGGCCGGTCGTTAGTGGCACTGGCAGAGATGAGTTGATGCCAATAGGCCATCAACTCCCCTCCATCCGCATCAACGCGTTGCCAGGCGTCGCCGAAGCCGGCGCGCTCGGCCTCGCTGCGGAACACCTTGAGCCGGCCGCGACCCCCGACGTAGGTCGGCCACTCGCGCAGCAACGCCCGATCGCGCAACCGTTCCAGGTCCTGGGCGCAGCCTTGCAAATCGGGTACGTACCAACGGACGGCTTCGTTCTGCAGGAAGCTCTCCTCTTGCAGCACGCGCGGCTCGGGCAGTTGCTCGTGGCCAAGGTGGTACAGATGGGCACGCTCCTGACGGATAGTTACGACCAAATCGGCAGCCGATACCGGCGCGTTTGCCAGTTATGCGTCAATGACGTACAATTCAACCATGATATTCGTTGAAACCGCCGTGTTCACCAAATTAGTCGAGGGTCTGTTACCTCATGACAGCTATCTGGATCTGCAACACGCGCTCCTGCTTCGACCGGATACGGGCCCGGTGATTCCAGGATCAGCGGGACTGCGCAAGATCAGATGGGGCATCGAACAGCAAGGTAAGCGCGGCGGACTGCGCGTCATTTACTATTGGGACAAGCCCGATGAGATTATCTACCTACTCTTCATCTACCGGAAGAGCGAGCGCGAGGACCTGACGCCGGAGCAGATCAAGGCCTTGCGCAGGCTGATCAAGGAGTATCTGGAATGAACGAGACTGACTTCGAGTTATTGGTCGAAAGCATCAAGCAAGCGGGAGAGATCAGACGCGGCGAGCGTCAACCCAGTCGCGTGTTCGAGTTCAGCCCCTTGGACGTAAAAGCTATTCGCGCCCGGCTCGACCAATCGCAGAGCGAGTTCGCGCACATGATCGGCGTCAGCGTGGGCACGTTGCAGAACTGGGAGCAGGGTCGTCGCAAACCTGACGGGCCGGCCCGTGCGTTGCTCCAGGTAGCGTTGCGCAATCCAGAGGCCGTCAAGCAGGCCTTGTCTGGCTGCAACGAGGCGCATCGAGCCAGTTAACGTTTCCCACGCGGCGTGCCAGCTGGGGTTTCCCTCCATCCACATCGACGCATTGACTCAGACCATCAGCAGAGCGGCGTCCTCCGGCGCCGCCCGCTCCGGGAAGCCGCCTATTCATCCCGTGTTGCGAACGGGGTGTCAGTCCTGCAGCGGACTGACACCCCGTGGCATGACGACACCAGGACTGTCAGTCCTGCGGAGGACTGACAGTCCTTTTTCCTTGCGCACAGGACTGTCAGTCCTGCGGAGGACTGACAGTCCTTTTTCCTTGCGCACAGGACTGTCAGTCCTGCGGAGGACTGACAGTCCTTTTCGTTACATTACGCGCGACGGCGCAGAGCGTAGGCCGCGCCCAGCGCCAGCGCACTGGCAGCCAGCGCTCCCAGCGGCAGCCCCACCAGCGGCGCTGCCGGCGACTGGCTGGAAGCCGCCTCCACACTGCTCAGCTCCACCGCGGTCGGGGCCTGGCAGCTCTGCACCATCACATCGTCCACGTCCCAACCGGTGCGGCCGATCGAGCTGTCGCTGCCGATGCGCCAGCGGAACTGCACCGTCTGCCCGGCGTAGGCGCTGACATCGGCGATGGTCTGGCGATAGGTGGTGGTGGCGGCGCTGCACCAGGCCTGCAGGCCGGCCAGCGGGTTGCTGAAGCTGCTGGAGATGGCGCCGGTGTAAGGCCCCACCAGCAGGTTGGCGTTGGGCACCTGGGTCCAGGTGGAACCGCCGTCGGTGGTCACTTCCAGGATGCCGCCGTCGTAGCAGGCGGACGCGCCGCTGTTCTCCAGGTTCGGCACGTGCCAGAACTTGAGCACCACCGGGTTCTGACCGGTGGGCAGGACCACGGGCGGCGACACCAGCCGCTGATCGGAGATGCTGGACGGGTCGACGCCGCGCACGTGTTGCGCGCCGGCGTGCGGCAGGGCCGACGAGATGGCCCAGGTGTTGGCGCCCACCCCGGCCGGGGTGGTCCAACTGCCGATGCCGCTCTCGAAGCCGTCGCTGAAGAGGATGTTGGGGGTGGTGCCGGGGGTGCAGTCGCCCGGAGCGGCCACGGTGGTGAAGCTCCAGGTGGCCGAGTAGGCGCCGGTCCCGCAGGCGTTGGCCGCCCAGACCCGCCAGTAGTAGGTGGTGCTGGTGTTCAGCGTCACGTTGGAGGTCCAACTGGTCCCGCTCAGCCCGCTGGCCGAGGCCACGATGTTGCTGAAGCCGGCGTCAGTGGCCACCTGGATGCTGTAGGAGGAGGCCTGGGCGACCGCGCTCCAGGTGAAGGTGGGTGCGGCCGGCACGTTCAGCGCGCCGTTGGCCGGCGTGGTCAGCGCGACTGCCGCCGGCGCGGCGTTGAACAGGTTCAGGCCCACCGAGGTGGAGTCCAGGTTGCCCGACGCGTTGCCGTCGATGACGACGGTGTAGCTGCCGGGCGCTGCCGCGCCGGTGTTGCCGATGGTCAGCGTGCTGCTGCCGGCCGGGGTGACCGGGTTGACGCTGAAGTTGGCGGTTGTGCCGACCGGGTTGCCGCTGGCGCTCAGGGTCACCGGGGTGTTGTAGCCCATGATGCTGCCGACGTTGACGGTGTAGACAGCATTGGACGGCGCGCAGACGTCAGCCGAAGCCGGGGTAGCGCTCAAGGTGTAGTCGGGCGCCAGCACGCAGTTCTGGCAGATCAGGGCGAAGTTCTGGTCGGTGGGATCGGCGTTGCCCGGCACCGCGTCGCCGGCGATGTTGACCGCGTCGACGGTGATAGTGGCGCCGCCGGCCGGGTTCTGGATATAGACGTTCTCCAGGTTGTTGCGCACGTCAGCCGCGCCGCCGGTGGTGCTCCAGCCGCCGCTGAAGACGTTGCCCAGGTAGGTGTTGGCGCCGTTGAGCACGGTCAGGTTCAGGTTGTTGACCAGGGCCGGGTTGGCGCCCACAGCGCCGGCTGCATCCGACCAGGCCAGGGTGACCTTGAGCGGTTTGTTGGTGTCAGCCACGCCCAGGGAGATCGACCACTGCTCGCCGCTGGCGCCGAAGATGGTGGGGTTATCCCAGTACTCCACGGGGACGCTCGGCTGGATCATCTGGGTGATGTTGACGCGGCCCCAACCCTCGTTGAAGTTGGGGATGACGCCCATGGGGGTGGCGCTGTTGACCAGCAGGGCCTTGGCCATGGCCGCGCTGGGGTTGGCGCCGGCGTTGAAGCCGCGCCACCATTCGGTAGCCAGAACGACAGCGCCCGAAGCGTGCGGCGCAGCCATGCTGGTGCCAGAGCAGAAGGCGTAGAGGTTGTTGGTGCCGGCGATGGCGGTGGAGCAGGAGCCGCCGGTGTCGTTGCGGGCCGAGGCGATCTGCTCGCCGGGGGTGGTGATGGTCGGCACGATGCGACCGTCCACCGACGGGCCGCGGCTGCTGAAGCTGGAGATGCTGTTGATGCTGCCGACCCGGTAGTTCATGCTGGAGGCAACGATGATCAGGTTCTTGCCCTCTTTGGGCGCGGTCAGCGTGTTGGCGCCGGGGCCAGAGTTGCCGGCCGAGAAGACCTCGATGAAGGGCTCGATCGCTGCGGTGTCGAAGTTGCCGTCCAGCACCATCAGGTCGTGGGTGCGCTCGGAGGCCTGGTAGCCGTGATTGGTGCCCTCGCCGGTGGTCCAGGAGTTGTTGCCGCCGATGGCGTTGAGCAGCACCGCCTGCTTGCTGTGCTCTTGCCAGCCGCCGGCCGGCGGCCAGGCCGAGGCCGACAGCGAGTTCATGGCCACGATGTCATACTCAGGCGCGACGCCCAAGCCATACTTGAAGCCGTTGGGGTCGGCGAAGGCGCCCGTGGCGTCGCCGCCGACGATGCCGGTGACGTGGGTGCCGTGGCCGCCGCCGGCGCAGTCGGTGCCGGCCGGGCCGGTGCAGGTGCCAGGGAAGCTATAGCCGGCCACAATGCGCGGGCCCAGGTCGGGATGGTCGTAGTCCACGCCGGTGTCGATGGTGGCCCAGCGCACGCCGGTTCCATCCACGCCCAGCGTTCCCAGGTGCGCCAGGTAGCCGGTGAAGGGCACGCCGGCGGTGTAGTTGCCGGCGATGATCTGCGAAGACATTTCGTCGTCCAGCACCGGCACAGGGTGCGAGTAGCCCAGCCAGAGCACCGTGCCCAGGCGGGAGACCGCATCGAAGGCCGCTGCATCCAGCTCGACGACGGCAACGTAGAAAGCCTTGTCAGGCTGGGCAGGGTAGGCCTGGATCACCTTGGCGCCCAGGGCGGTCAGGCTGTCCAGCGTGGCCTTGGTGTCGCCGTCGTTGTAGAAGAAGACATCGACGTTGTTCACCACCCCTGTGCGACCAACCAGATCGCTGTTGATCTTGTAGGCCGGGTGGAAGTTGCCCGCCCAGCGCACGAAATCGAGGCCCTCGGCCGCGTGCAGCGCGCTGGCTTCGCCCCACACCAGGTAGGTGTAGTGCGGATAATACTGCAACACCTTCAGCCCGGCGCCATGCAGGCCGTCCAGCCAGGCATCCTGGGTCGGGCCATAGAACTGTACCAGACGGAAGCCGGCGCCCTGGCCGTCGAAACGTTCGGCGTTCGCCAGCTTTGGCTCGCCGTCGACGATGGGATCGAAGGCAAAGTTGGGGACGCGCACCTCGATGCCGTCCTGGGCTGCTGGCGCGACGCTGGCGGCTGGGGCCGCGCCGGCTGAAAAGGCGGGTGCAGCCAGCGCCATCACGATGGCGACCAGCACAATCAAGGAGGGAAGTCGTCGGGACATGCGGTGTACTCCTCTGGAAAAGATGTGGCCCGGGGGTGGGCTGAAGGGAACGAAAGTCCTCGGCGGAAGGACGGCGAGAATTATAGCATTGCCCTGACTAATGGCAAAACGAAAGCTCCTGACAACTACAAGACTGTCAGGAGCTTTCTTCCGAATCAGCGGTGAGACGCAGTCCGGCGGCGCCGAACTGCGTCTCACAACAGGATCAAGCCGATCGAGCTATTGCTTGCGGCGCAGGAAGACCAGGGCGCCGGCCATGGCCGCACCGGCGGCCAGCGGCAACGCGGCCAGCGGCAGCCCTGCCAGCGGCGCGGCCGGCGATTGGCTGGAAGCTGCCTCCACGCTGCTCATCTCCACCGCGGTCGGAACCTGGCAGCTCTGCACCATCACATCGTCCACGTCCCAGCCCGGCCGGCCGACCGAGCTGTCGGTGCCGATGCGCCAGCGGAACTGCACCGTCTGCCCGGCGTAGGCGCTTACATCGGCGATGGTCTGGCGGTAGGTGGTGGTGGTGGCGCTGCACCAGGCCTGCAGGCTCGCCAGCGGGTTGCTGAAGCTGCTGGAGATGGCGCCGGTGTACGGCCCCACCAGCAAGTTGGCGTTAGGCACCTGCATCCAGTTCGCGCCGCCGTCGGTGGTCACTTCCAGGATGCCGCCGTCGTAACAGGCGGTCGTGCCGCTGTTCTCCAGGTTCGGCACGTGCCAGAACTTGAGCACCACCGGGTTCTGGCCCGTGGGCAGGGCGATGGCCGGCGAGACCAGCCGCTGATCGGTGACGCTGGCCGTGTCGACGCCGCGCACGTGCTGCGCGCCGGCGTGCGGCAGGAGCGACGAGATGGCCCAGGTGTTGACGCCCACGCCGGCCGGGGTGGTCCAGCCGCCGATGCCGCTCTCGAAGCCGTCGCTGAAGAGGATGTTGGGCGTCGTGCCGGGGGTGCAGTCGCCCGGCGCAGCCACGGTGGTGAAGCTCCAGGTGGCCGAGTAGGCCCCGGTCCCGCAGGAATTGGCTGCCCAGACCCGCCAGTAGTAGGTGGTGCTGGTGTTCAGCGTCACGTTGGAGACCCAACTGGTCCCGCTCAGCCCGCTGGCCGAGGCCACGATGTTGCTGAAGCCGGCGTCGGTGGCCACCTGGATGCTGTAGGAGGAGGCCTGCGCCGCGGCGTTCCAGGTGAAGGTGGGTGCGGCCGGCACGTTCAGCGCGCCGTTGGCCGGGCTGGTCAGCGTGGGCGCGCCCGGCGCGGCCGTGAACACGTTGAGGCCGACGGTGCTGGTGTGGGTGCTGGTGGGCGCCATGCCGATCACGTCGATGCTGTAGCTGCCAGCCGCCGCCGCGCCGGTGTTGCCGATGGTCAGCGTGCTGCTGCCGGCCGGGATGACCGGGTTGACGCTGAAGTTGGCGGTTGTGCCGGCCGGATTGCCGACGGCGCTCAGGGTGACGGGGTCGTTGAAGCCGAGGATGCTGCCGACGTTGACGGTGTAGACGGCATCGGAGGGCGTGCAGATATCCTGGCTGGGCGGCGTGACCTGAAGGGTGAAGTCAGTTTCCTGCGCACAGTTGTAGCAGACCAAGGCGAAGTCCTGGTCGGTGGGGTCGCCGTTGTTGGGCACGCCGTCGCCGGCAACGTTGGCCGCCGTCACGGTGATCTGCAAGGCGCCGGTGGTTCCGGCCGGCAGGAAGACCGCCTCGTAGTTGTTGGCGTTGTCGGCCGAGCCGCCGGTGATGCTCCACTGGCCGGAGAAGCGGTTGCCCAGGTAGGTGACGCTATTGACCTGAATGGCCAGGTTCAGGTTGTTGACCTGTGGGCTGACGCCGATGGCGCCGGCCGCGTCGGTGTAGGTCATCACGATGCGCAGCGGCTTGCTGGGATCGGCCACCGCGCCGTTCCAGGTCCAGCTATCGCCCGTGGCGCCGAAGGTGGTGGTCTGGTTCACCAGGGAACGCGCCACGCCGTCGAAGGCGACCTGCATGTTGGGCATGCCGTAGCCCTGGCTGTTGCTGGGCAGGGTGTCGTTGGCCGAGACGCCGGTCAGGTAGGTGGGATGGGCCAGCAGATAGGCTTTCATCAACGCCGGGCTGGGCTCAGAGATGCCGTAGTTGGTCTGCAGCCAGCGGTAGTAGAGCGAGGCCGCGCCGGCCACGGCCGGTGTAGAGTGGCTGGTGCCGGAAGAGGCCGCGAAGACCGTCTGGCCGCCCGGCCGGTACTGGTCGCAGACGCTGTTGCCGGTGTAGCCGGCGTTGGTGCTGGCCGTGCCCTGGATGTGCGTGCCGGGGGCGATGACCTCCGGCTTCACGCGGCCGCCGGGCGCGGGGCCGCGGCTGGAGAAGCTGATGATGTCCATCGCGTTGTCGGCGCCGGTGGGGCCGATGAGGCAACCGTCGGTCCAGGATCCGCTCTCGTCGCTGGGACGGTAGTTTTCCGATGCGCCCACGGTGATCATGTTCTTGCCATTGCCGGGAGTGCCGATGGTGCCGGCGCTGGAGCCGCTGTTGCCGGCCGAGAAGATGTAGATCAACTGCTGGTTGCCAGCCTGGGTCAGGTCTGCATCGCGCACGCCCACGTCATAGGCCTGCGACGAGTCGTCGTAGGTGCCGGCGCAGCCGGAGCAACCCCAGGAGTTGGTGCTGATCTGAGCGCCGTTGTCCTGCTCGCTCTTGATCAGGCCGGTGTCGGTGCCGCCGCAGTTGACCAGGCTGAAGGAGCCGCCGTCGGTGAAGATCTTGGTGTTGCCGGTGCGACCGTAGGGGTTGATGCCCTGCCCGCGCTGGTAGCCGTTGGGATCCAGGAAGGGGAAGCCGGCGCGCTGGTCATAGCCGCTGACGATGCTGGTGTTGATGTGACCATGGCCGCCGATGCCGCCGGCGGTGGGGCTGCTGGTGCAGTTGTTGGCGAAGATGACGCGCGAGGTGATGCCGTCGCCCAGGCGGGTCAGCGTGGGGTCGCCCGCGCCGTTGGCCGTGGCGCCCGAGCCCACCCCGTCGTCGCTGACGCTGACCAGGGGATAGTCGGCTGGGTTCTGGCTGAAGCCGAAGCTGTCCAGCCAGGCCTTGTAGCCCGGCGCGCTGGGGCCGCTCTGGCTGCCGTTCAGGTTGCCGGCCATGATCTGGCCCTGCACCTCATCCATCATCTCGCGCTCGAAGCGCTCGCCCACCCAGACCACATCCGGCAGGCGGGCGATGGTCAGCAGATCGGCCGCGCGCACCTGCACGGTGCTGTTCTCAAAGGCCAGGATCGGCGACCAGCCGGAGATCACCTCGGCCGCCAGGCCGGCGATGACATCCTGCGAAGCCTTCTTGCCGGGGTGATTGTAGATCTGGATGATGGTCGGCACAAGCTGGTTGGGGTCGCTCTGCTCCAGAATGCGCTGCTCGATGGAGGGGCCCAGCTTGTAGGCGGGCTGATAGGCGCCGCTGAACTGGACGAAATCGCCGTTCTGCGCCAGCGCGTCCAGTTGGCTGCGGCTGGCAGCGTCGGCCCAGACCATGTAGGCATTGCTGGCGATGTACTGCACCAGATCGGCGCCGGTGGCCTCCACCGCGTCCAACCAGGCGTCCTGGATGGGGCCAACGAACTGGACCAGGTGCAGGGCCGGGCCGGCCGGGGCCTTGCTGGCCAGCAGCGCGGGCAGCACAGCCTCACCGGCCGTCGTGTCGATGGGGTGACGATCGAATTGGATGGTGTCCATCTGCCCATCGATCTGGAGCTGGCTGCGCACCGCGGCCGGCAGGCTGGCCAGCGCGGCGTCACTCAGCTTGTAGAGGCCAAATGTGCCGTAGTCGTGCCACAGCGTGACGCCCGGCGCAGAGGCGTCGAGCAAGCCGGCTGCGGCGATAGCCTTGTGTGGCTGGGGCGCGGCCGGCGACGCGGGCGACGAAGCCTGCGGCGCGGCCTGCGGCGCGGCCGCAGCGGTGGCGGCCAGCGCAAAGATCATGGCTGCAATCAGTGACGCAACCAGCGCGAAGTTGAGGGTTTGACGACGCACGTTGGTATCTCCTTCCAATGGAACACGAATCGGTCGCGCCGGACGGCCGAATTTCGCACGGCGCAAGGGGAGTAAGTTGTGGGCGCTGTCCGGCAGGGGGAGAGGGGGGTGGACAGCGGGCTGGTGGAGCAACGACAGTCTGGTGCAATTCTACTCCATTGCACCAGACTGTCAACACTCAATGGCGCAAAACAGCGACAGACATTAACAGCCCACCTGCCAACGGATGGCCACCTGCTGGATGTCGAGCACATCCACGACGCCGTTGTTGTCGAAGTCGTAGGCGGGGTTGTTGGTTCCGAAGGCGCCGGCCACCAGTTGCACGTCGATGATGTCCACGCCGCCGCTGTTGTTGACGTCGTAGGGGCAGGATGCCTGACACGACTGCACCGATACGTCATCCACGTCCCAGCCGGTGCGGCCGACCCCGTTGTCGGTGCCGATGCGCCAGCGGAACTGCACCGTCTGCCCGGCGTAGGCGCTGACATCGGCGATGGTCTGGCGGTAGGTGGTGGTGGAGGCGCTGCACCAGGCCTGCAGACCGGCCAGCGGGTTGCTGAAGCTACCGGAGACCGCGCCGGTGTACGGCCCGACCAGCAGGTTGGCGTTGGGCACCTGCGTCCAGGTGGAGCCGCCGTTGGTCGAGACTTCCAGGATGCCGCCGTCGTAGCATGCGGTCGAGCCGCTGTTCTCCAGGTTGGGCACGTGCCAGAACTTGAGCACCACCGGGTTCTGGCCCGTGGGCAGCACCACGGGCGGCGACACCAGCCGCTGATCGGTGACGCTGGCCGTGCCGGCGCCGCGCACGTTCTGCGCGCCGGCGTGCGGCAGGGCCGACGAGATGGCCCAGGTGTTGGTTCCTGTGCCGGCCGGGGTGGTCCAACCGCTCAGGCCGCTTTCGAAGCCGCTGGTGTAGAGAACGTTGGGCGTCGTGCCGGGGGTGCAGTCGCCGGGCGCGGCCACGGTGGTGAAGTTGAAGGTGGCCGAGGGGCCGGCCGTGCCGCAGGCGTTCTCGGCAACAACCCGCCAGTAGTAGCGCACGCTGGTGTTGAGGGTGATGGGCGCGGTGTAGCTGGTTCCGGTCAGGCCCGAGGCCGAGTGTACCATGGCGCTGAAGCCGGCGTCGGTGGCCAGGTCGAAGCGGTAGCTGCCCGCCTGGCTGGCGGCGTTCCAGGTGAAGACCGGCGTCACCGCCACGTTCAGCGCGCCGTTGGCCGGGGAGGACAACACCGGCTGGCCGGCCGGCTGGCTGGCCACGCTGAGCTGCACGCTGTTGGTCTGCGAGCCGGCGCCGTAGGTTCCGGTGATGTCGATGTTGTAGGCGCCGGGGGCGGCCGCGCCGGTGTTGCCCACGGTGAAGACACTGCTGCCGGGGCCGCTGACCGGGTTGGGGCTGAAGAGGGCGGTCGTGCCGGCCGGGTGGCCGCTGGCGCTCAGGCTGACCGAGCCGCTGTAGCCGACGTTGACGGTGAACTGGGCGTTGGCCGGCGTGCAGATCGCGACGCTGGCCGGGCTGACGCTGAGCACTTCCACGTTCAGGAAGACCGCGCTGAAGGCGCCCCAGTTGTTGGCCGCGTCCTTGCCGCGCACGAAGATGATGTGGCGGCCGGTGCCCAGCGCGCCGGTGTTGACGGTGGCCGTCACCCCTTCCACCGTGCTGTTGAAGCTGCCGTCCGCCGCGGCCATCGGGTTGGCCACCGCGCCCGGCTGCCAGGGGGGCGTGTCGATGTAATACTCAGCCGCGGCGATGGCCTGGGTCGGCTCGACGCCGTTGTTGCTGCTGAAGCGGGTGTCGTTGATGGTGGCGGTCAGGACCACCGGGTCGCCCACGGTGATGGTGGACGGCGCGGCTGCCACATTGAGCGCATCGGGGCCGGCCGGCGTCAGGTAGGGGGTGCGCGCCACCTTGGCCGCGTAGATCAGGGCCGGCATGTTGTCGGGCAGGATGGTGTTCTCGAAGGTGGAGCAGGCCTGAAAGAATGAGGTGCCCAGCTCGAAGGTGTAGGACGCCACGCCCAGATCGCCGTAGCCGAAGTCGTCGGTGGTGCCGTCGGTGGGGTAGAGCCCGATGGCCTGTTCAGGCATGTAGTTGTTGAACCAGGCGAACTTGCGGCCCAGGGTCTGCAAGGCTGTTCCGTTGGGCGCGACTGTGCTGGTGAAGCCCCAGGGCCAGAGCACCAACTGGCTGTAGCTGTGAACATCGATGTAGACGCCGGTGGCGTCGGCCGGGGCGGGCGAGGTCAACGGGTCGGCGCGCTGGTCGGGGAAGATGGCGCGCATGTAGTTCTGCACCGCCTGCACCTCCGGCTCCGAGGCCGCGCTGGGGCCGCGATAGGTTTCGGCGCACTGGCTGGAGCTGGAGCCGCCGCAGCAGCCCCATTGGAAGACGAAGTTGCGGTTCAGGTCGGCCCCGCGGCTGTTGCTGGCGGCGCCGCAGTAGTTCTGGTTGGTGTTCTTGCGCCACGAGAGTCCCGTCTCGGCCTGCTTGCGGCCGTCGGGGTTGGTGTGCAGCATCAGATGCACCTCGTGGTGATCCAGCAGCCAGGTGGCGTCAGGGTCGACGCCGTAGCCGTTGATCAGATATTCGGCGAAGCGGGTGGCCAGCTCGGCGGTAGTGTACTCGCGGGCATGGATGGCCGCGGTGATGAACAGCTTGGGCTTGGGGCCAGGCAGGGCCGAATTGGTCAGCACCAGCACGCCCATGTCGTAGCCGGGCAGACCGCCAGGGGTGGCTTTTTCCCACGAATCGCCGGCGTCCACCCAGGTGGCCAGTTGGGGATAGGCGGCCGCCAGATCCGCGGCGGTTTGGAAGGTTTCCTCCACGGTACGGTAACAGGGATAGCCGGGAATGCCCGCTTCTTGACCGGGCAGGGCCTGCTGGCTGCCGTTGAACGCGGCCGTCTCCACCGGGTCGATTTCGACGCGCAGGCCGAGGCTGCGCAGCTCCGGCAACTGCTTCGGATCGACCGCGACCAGCACATACTGCTCTTTTTTGTTGTTGAACTCAAAGAGATCGTAGTCCTGGAGCAGGGTGATCTGCGCCGGATCGTCGTAGTAGATGCGCACGACGACCGGCCCTTCGGGAAGGGGGGTGCTGTCCTGGGCGAGCGGGCGGGCGGGGCTGTCGGCAGCCGCGGGCAGGGCTGGCAGCAGGGCGGTGACAAGAAGCAAAAAGACGCTGGCAAGCAGCCACAGAGGACGGGACATGGGCGAAAACCTCCAGGGGAGCGGTCTCAGTCGCGGCACGAGGTGGG
>Ga0209200_1002220_pt1 | contig 18315 bp, 17 predicted proteins | sample AD_UKC033_MetaG_FD_184406 | JGI IMG/M metagenome (GOLD analysis project Ga0209200, IMG submission 184406) | Active sludge microbial communities of municipal wastewater-treating anaerobic digesters from USA - AD_UKC033_MetaG (SPAdes) (version 2) | ecosystem: Engineered > Bioreactor > Anaerobic >...
TTATCATCATATTCGGCCCTGAAGTGTGAGGTGAGCGAATCGATGATAAAGAGCCTGACCGGCTTGTCTGAATCCCTCAGTTCGGCAGCCCGTTCCCGTGCCGTGTCCAGCATCAGGATCTGATGGTCAGAGGTGTGGGCCCGTGCCACATGGATATGTTCCAGGAACTCTGCGGGGTCGGCATCGATGCCGAGGCCGAGGACCATCTGCTCAATCCTCTCCGGCCGAAAGGTATTCTCGGTATCGATGTAGATAGCACTCCCGGAAAGCCCCCCTTCCTCCTCAGGCAGCTGGACGTTGACCGCCATCTGGTGCACGATCTGACTTTTTCCTGAACCAAACTCACCGTACATCTCGGTGATAGCCTGGGTCTCGAATCCACCACCGAGGAGGTCATCAAGCTCGGGCACGCGGGTCTTGAGCTTCCGCACGCCCTTCCGCTGCTCAAACACATCCTTTCCCGTCCGGAATCCGCCGATTTCCGCCAGTTCACGTGCCGATTTGATCATCTTCTTTGCTGTGGATTCTCCAATCTCCGCGGTCTCTGCGAGCTCGGCAGGGGATGCGGTGGCGATGCTCTCCACCGTGATAAAGCCTGCCTCACGCAGCTTCTCTGCGGTGGTAGGGCCCACTCCGGGGAGATCTTCAAGTTCAAGGGGTCCGTTTGTCATTGCTCGGGTTCACCTTTTTCGTGGAGAACATACATGAATCCTCTCATATATCTTCACGGCCATGCAGCGTGAAAGTATTGGTTCCTGTCACCCTGTCCCGGTAAGGTGGCTGAGCAGCGATCGCACCTTCACCGCATCCTTTTCAATTTCTTCTGATGTGCTGATCGTTATCCGTTCGCCGGAACGTACCCCCCTCACCCGGAACTCATGGCCGTGTGGCAGAGTGCCATTGACAAGATACCGCACCTCCCCGTCATCGAGAAATGTCCCCTCCCTTGTGGCAATCACCGTCCCTTCCATCTCTACCTCCTCCTCAAGCCCGCGTGGCGCGACCACCAAAAATCCCCCGGTGCCGACATGCAGCTCAGGTTCTCCAGAGCGACCCTGTCTGAGCCGTGCATTGTACATGGTGAGATGGTCGCCCCTTACAAGAGGCACCAGTGCCCGGTCTCCCCAAAGGACTGCCCGGAGACTTACAGCCCCGTCCGAGATAACGATGTTCCGCACGTGACCGGTCCTGCCATCCCGCGAGGAGAAAGCCCGGACCGGCTGAAGAGATGCGATCGATCCCTCAACCGACCAATCCCCCTCGTTTTTTACGGTATCAAGGGTGCTGAATGAGAAGGATATGCAGGTGTCATCAGGTGTCACCTCACTTTTCTCATCGATGACAAACTCTACTCCCCAGTTCCTGGCTTTGACAAGCGCTCCCCTGATAAAAACGGTGGTATCAGGGAGGACATCGTCAAAGATCTCGGGAAGCCAGGTCATCAGCCGGGTGACCGCGGTTCCATCGGTCCCGCATCCTTCGATCAGTTCGGCTGTGCTGCCGTCCCGCCGGGTAATTGTCTTGGGGTCCTCGAGATGGAGGATCCTGATCCTGATGTCTTTCCGTTCTGGAGGGGCGAGCTGTGGATGGACTGACATGCCACATTCGATTATGCAGGGGGACTTGCGGAGGGCAAGGACGGTGATATCATTCTTCAGCTTTCCCGCATGCTTCCCAATCACCTCGAGGACCTCTCCGGCCTCTATCTCAGCTGCAGCTCCGGCTTTCTCATCCCAGAGGACTGCCCTTACCTGGCCCGTCTCATCAGCAAGGATCAGATGGGCGACCCACCCTTTCCCGCCATCCTGCCGGGTAAACTCTTTTGGAGGAGTCACGGTGATGACCTTGCCAAAAAAGGAGAAGAGCGTGGACCGTCCGGAAAGCCCGCTGATCTTCACGTGCTGCCGGTCGAGCTCGCCGACCACCAGCATTGCAGCCGTGACATCATCGATGAGATCGCCACACTCCTGCATCTTCTCTTCTACCCGGCGTTCGAACTCCTCCCTGCTGATCAGGTCGTCGACCAGGGCATAGTGGAAGTGCATGGCAGGAGCGCCTCTTTTCAGTCCTGTTTCTGCCAGGGCGGGGACTGCATGGTACAGGTCAGGTCACTGATGGTCTCTCCCCTTCGCATAAGTGCAGCCATATTTCCTTTGAGCAGTATTTCGGGGCATCGCGGCCTGCTGTTGTATTGCGATGACATGGCAAACCCATAGGCACCACAGTCAAGGAGGGCGAGGATATCTCCGGAAACCGGATCGGGAAGGAACCGGTCGGAAGCAAGGATATCCCCGGTCTCGCAGATCGGGCCCGTCACGGTGCAGAGAGTGGTGCTGTCCTGGTCTACGCGGTTTGCGGTGACCACCTCGTGGTACGAGTCATACATCACCGGCCGGACCAGCAGGTTGAACCCGGCATCGACGTTGACAAACGTCCGGTGAGCCTTCTTGACCGAGTTCACCCTGGTGAGCAGGATAGTAGAATCAGCCACGAGGGACCGGCCTGGTTCGATCCAGAGCGAAGGAGTAATTCCTGCAGCAGCAATCCCTTTCCTGAATACCGGCACCACCGCCTCGGCATACTCATCGGGAGAAGGTGCATGGTCGCCTGGGCGGTGGTAGGGGATACCAAGGCCGCCGCCAAGGTCTATGAATTTCAGACGGACCCCCCTGTCGGTGATTACCCCTGCAATCCTTACCATCACCTCGCAGGCTCTGGCAAACGGCTCCACTGAGAGAATCTGGGAGCCGATGTGGCAGTGGATCCCGATTGGATCGATATACTCGCATCCAAGCGCCTCATCGTACGCTGCGGGTATCATCTCGTGGGCGATCCCGAACTTGCTCGTGGCCAGGCCGGTGGCAATTTTTGGGTGGGTCGGCACGTCAAGGGCAGGATTGACACGGAAGGCAATCGCAGCCCGTTTTCCTGCCTGACCTGCAGCAGTATCGAGCTGGTGAAGTTCATCGAGGGAATCGACCGAGACGATAACCCCTTTCTCAACGGCAAGCGCAAGGTCTCCGGGGCTCTTGGAACTCCCGTTGAAGAGGAGCGAGCCGGGACTCATGCCGGCAGTAAGTGCCAGGTGCAGTTCTCCGGATGAGAATACATCTGCTCCTGCACCGAGACCGGCAAGTGCCCGGAGTACAGCAAGGTTCCCGTTTGCCTTGGCTGCATAGAGGATCCGGGTATCAGGATAACGTGACAGGAAGGCCTGCTGATACTGGCGGTACTTTTCTTCAATCCGGTCCTGGTCGGTCACATACAGGGGGGTTCCATGCTGTCCTGCAAGTGCCACCATGTCATGATCCCTGATGCAGAGGTGGCCGTTCCGAACCCCCATGAAGCCGGGAAGCATCATAGGGAAAGTCCTCCGATACGATCAAGGGCCTCCTGTATCCGCTCGGTAGACCGCGTGAGGGCAAACCGGACGTACCCGTCACCACCGGACCCGAATCCTATCCCCGGTGTGACCACGATACCGGCCTCGTCCAGGAGGCGGGTGGCAAACTGCATGCAGTCGTCCACGGCCATCCATACGTAAAAGGTCGCCCGAGGTGCTGTCACATCGAACCCCAGCGCATGGAGTCCTTTGATAAGGACATCCCGGCGTTTCTCGTAGGTCCTGCAGGCATCACGGATGCAGTCCTGCGGACCGGCAAGAGCGGCGATCGCCGCTCTCTGGACGGCGTCAAATACCCCGGAGTCGACATTGGTCTTCACCCTTCCAAGGCCTGCGATGATATCGGCATTGCCGCAGGCCATCCCGATACGCCATCCGGTCATATTATAGGTCTTTGAGAGGGAGTGCATCTCGATGGCCGTCTCCATGGCTCCTTCGGTCGACAGGAATGACGGGGCCTGATATCCGTCAAATGCTATCTCCGAATAGGCATTATCGTGGACGATCAGGATATCATTATCCCGGGCAAAGTCCACGGCCTCTTCGAAAAATCCCGGAAGCGTTACCGCTGAGGTGGGATTATTCGGATAATTGAGGAACATCAGCCGCGCTGCCTGTGCCACCTTCTTTGGCACCGCGGTAAGATCGGGAAGAAACTGGTTCTTTGCGAGGAGCGGCATCTCGTAGACATTCCCTTCGGCAAAGAGGGTCGAGGTCCGGTAGACGGGGTAGCCGGGACTCGGGGCAAGGACATACTCCCCGGGGTTGACAAACGCCTCCGGGATATGGGCAATGCCGTCCTTAGAGCCCATCAGGGCGAGCACCTCTTTTGCAGGGTCAAGGGTGACCGAGAACCGCGACCGGTACCAGCCGGCCACTGCCGTCCTGAAGGTCTCCATGCCGGCATAGGAAGGATAATGGTGATTTCTCGGATCATGTGCTGCCTCGCAGAGTGCGTCAACAATGTGATCCGGAGTCGGGAGATCCGGGTCTCCGACACCAAGGTCGATGACATCCACCCCGCTCCGGATTTTCGCGGCTTTCATCTCATCGATCCGCGCAAAGAGATACGGGGGGAGCTGCCCCATACGTTCCGCGTACATGCGGGATATATTCTCTTTCGCAGGTTCTTTAAGGTGCCCTCATTCCGGGGTGACTGTAGTATGGATCGAAGATCTCTTTATCCGGTATACGAAATGAGGGATGTAGCAGGTGAAGCGGTCATGGACAGTGAGCCAGTCGTCATCCTCTCTACAGCAGCGGAGCAGGAAGCAAAAGGGATCGCACAGGCGCTCGTGATGCAGCATCTTGCAGCCTGTGTGAATATCACCCCGGTCGAATCGGTGTACCGATGGAAAGGGGAACTGTGTGAAGACAGGGAGCAGCTCCTGATTATCAAGACGGTTCGGACAAAAGTGGAAGCAGTGATGGAAGAGATCCAGAACCTCCACTCGTATGAACTCCCAGAGATGATCGTGCTGCCGGTAACCGGAGGATACCCTCCCTACCTCCGATGGCTGGCCGAAGAGACGGGATCATGAATACCATTCGGTTCACCGGGATCCAGGTCAGGGAGGGAAAAGCAGCGCCGATCGAGGATACTGTGGTAAAAGAGGAACGGTTCTCCCTGTTCCTGAACGACCTCCATTTTACCGATCTTGTGGCAAGTGCAAACCAGGCCAGAGAACTCGGCGCCGGTTTTGTCGTCTGCCAGGGCCTTTCTAAGGAGGTGGATGCGGTGGAAGTTACCGGCAAAGAGATCCGGGTCCGGGCCCGCATTGCCGGGTCCATGGAGAAGGAGATAGAGACCACGGGATCGATCGGGGTAATCAGGCGCCCACCCGGTGAGGTGGTCTCGGATCATTCCATCACCATTGCCGAAGTGTATGGGATCACCCGCGAGATAGTGACTGACCTTTGGCGCCAGACTGGCGGTGTCCACTGCTCGGTGCTGTTCCATGCCGGGGAGATCGTTGCGAGGAGCAGTGATGTGGGGAGGCATAACACGGTTGACAAGGTGATCGGATACGCGGTCCTCTCCCGGATACCCTTGAGCGACTGTGTCATAGGCTGTACCGGGCGGCAGCCACGGGACATGGTGGTCAAGTATGCCCATGCCGGGGTGCCGGTTGTGATCTCCCGGGCGGCAACCACGGACCAGGGGATCGCCGCCGCTGACGAGTTCGGCATAACCCTGATCTGCTTCTCGCGGCAGGAGCGCTTTACCGTCTATACCCATCCCTGCCGGATCCGGGATTTGTAAGCGTCCCTGCGGAGCATCGGCCCCGGGGTATACTCGCATGGGCACCACCGCCAGACCATTGCCCCTTTCCACGTCCAGGTGATGCAACCGGTATCCCCTGGATGGATCCTTCGGAAAACCATTTGAGGAACAGGGAGAAAGGATTCTTGCAGAAGATGACAAGCGACCATGAAAACAAGGAGAAGACTGCGGTTCTCGTGCTTGGCTGCCCCCAGGTCCCGATCCAGACCGGGATTGCACTCTACCTGATAAGTGCCCTCCGGAAAAAAGGGATACGGACGGTCATCGCGGGGAACCGGGCTGCACGCAGTCTCGTAGAGGTATCTGATCCAGAGCGGCATTATGTGGGTGAGGTAATGGACATCGACCGTTACATCAGCGAGATTGCCGAGAAAAAACGTGACTTTGGCTTCCACTTCATCTTCATCCATAATGATGCGGGTGTCAGCTATGCCGCCACCGTCCAGGCTATCACCGGAAAGACGGTGGTTGCCCTCATCTACGGGGAACATTTCCAGGAGATTGCAGGCATGATAACATTTCCCTGCGAGAAGATTGCTGCAAAGGCCGTTCACAATCCGATGCCGCTCAAGAACAAGCTCGATGAGGTCCTCCCATGGGTTGTATCGAATCTCTGAAGTACGAGATCATCCTCCGCGATGCAAGTTTCGCCGAATGCAGGGAATATATCCGCTCTGCCTGCAAGGAGTATGTCGATGTTGATCCCGGATTCAAGATATTTGACAAGCACATTATTGGTATTCCCCCGATCTCGATTGGATTCGACGGGGATGTGATCACGTTTCCCTTCACAAAACCCTGTTATGGGACCTTCCTGATGAAGGTTGAGGACCATGATGAGGCGGAGCGAATCCGGAAATCTGCCTCGGGGAAGAAAAAATAACCCGAAATATCGAATAAATCTCTTTTAAAAGGCGAGACTGGGCGGAATGTATATCATCCCTGGTGTGCACCAGAGAGGTAGGTGGAGCAGATGTATGATATTTCGGTTCTGACCGGTGGAAGGGCTGGCGATGGCATCAATAGTGCAGGCCTGCTGATCGCCCATCTCTTCAACCAGATGGGATACCAGACCTACCTGTACTTTGATTACCCCTCTCTTATCAAGGGGGGGCATAACTTCACCATCACCCGTGCAGCGGAACAAAAGATCGGGGCACATAGGGACCAGTGCGATTACCTCCTGGCTCTCTCGCAGGACTCTGTCGATCTTCACCGGCACCTCTTGTCTGACAATGCGGTCATACTCTTCGACAGCGGCAGGGTGCATGGACAGGGGCAGGGGATACCAGTGGAAGCGATATTAAAGGCAGAACAGGCACCTACGGTGATGGGGAACTCCTGCATTATCGGGGCGTTTGCAAAAGCCTCCGGGATACCCTTTGATGTGGTCGAGACGGTAATCCGGCGGCAGATCCCGAAAGCCCCTGAGAAGAACCTGGCGATTGCGAGGAAGGGATATGAGGCGGTCCGGGAGGAGCGTGTGATCCCGCGGGTCGGCACGACCTGCTGCCCGCTTGTCAACGGAAACGAGGCGATTGGCCTTGGCCTCCTGCACGGCGGCCTCGATGCGTACGTAGCCTACCCGATGACCCCTACGTCAAACCTCCTTCATTTCCTTGCGGGAGCCGCACGGGATTTTCCTCTCACCGTGGTCCATCCTGAGAACGAGATTGCGGTGATGCTGATGGCGCTCGGGCTCTCTTATGCCGGGAAGAAGACGGCAGTCGGGACATCAGGGGGTGGATTCTGTCTGATGACCGAGGGATTCTCGCTCGCAGGCGGAGCGGAGGTTCCCATCGTGGTGGTCATGGGGCAGCGTACCGGGCCATCCACAGGACTCCCAACCTATACCGGACAGACCGACTTACGTTTCGTCCTCCACGCAGGGCAGGGAGAGTTCCCGCGGATTGTCGTGGCGCCAGGGAGTCCCGAACAGGCATACGTCTGGTCTTCGATCGCCCTCTCCCTCGCATGGAAATGCCAGGTCCCGGCAGTGATCCTCGCGGACAAGACCCTCTGTGAGGGCACATACAGCCTCGATGAGAAAGCGATGATAGTTCCCGGGACCGGCGATCCTCCAAAACCCGGCAGTTCCAGGTCTTACAGACGGTACGAGATGACGGAAAACGGTATTTCCCCCCTGCAGTTCCCGCCTTTGAGGGATGCCGCGATCAAGGTGAACAGCTATGCCCATGATGAGGACGGGATCACTACGGAAAAAGCTGACATCGTGCGGCTGATGACAGAAAAAAGGAAGAGGAAGACTCAGGCATTGAAGGGGGAGATCGACCTCCTTGAGTGCGTAAAGACCTATGGCATGGGCGGGGCACGGACTGCACTGCTCTGCTGGGGCTCGACCCTCCCGGTCTGCACAGAGGTTGCCAGGCGATATGGATTCGGCGTGATACAACCGATCGTTCTCTCACCTTTCCCCGAAGAACAGCTCAAAGCGGCGGTTGCAGGGGTACGCATCCTTATCGCGGTCGAAGAGAATGCAGACGGGCAGCTCACGCTTCTCTGCCGCCAGCATGGAATAGCCGTCGATATCCACGTTGATAAACTCGATGGGCGTCCGTTCTCGGTTGAAGAACTGGGTGCCAGGCTGAAGGAGGTGTCCTGATGCAGGAGAAGAACCTGATAACGGGTGCCCAGAATACCTGGTGCCCGGGCTGCGGGAACTTTACTATACAATTCGCCCTCAGGAATGCAATCAAAGGGCTCGTTTCAGAAGGTGTTGCCCTTGAAAATATCGTGCTCGTCACCGGGATCGGATGCCACGCAAAGATGAGCGATTATCTCGGCATCAACAGCTTCTATTCGATTCACGGCCGGACGATCCCGGTCGCAACCGGCATCAAGCTTGCCAATCCTGAGCTCACCGTCATTTGTTGTGCCGGGGATGGTGATGCCTACGCTGAGGGTCTTGATCACCTTATCTTCGGGGCAAAGAGGAACACTGACATCACGGTGGTCATCCACAACAACCGGGTGTATGGACTCACTACCGGCCAGTACACTCCCACATCCCCCCTTGGATTCCGGGGAAAGTCGACCCCGCAGGGGGCTCCGGAAGAGCCCTTCAACCCCCTCACCCTGATGCTTGCCAGCGGGGCCGGGTTCGTCGCCCGGAGCACCTCGCGAAAGATGCCTCACCTTACCGGGATCATCGGCCAGGCACTCCGGCACAAGGGATTTTCATTCGTGGATGTGCTCCAGATCTGTGCAAGCTATTTCAACGTGTCAGAACTCTACGACAGGCAGGGATACGAGTTGTCCGGCCATGATCCATCCGATTTCACTGCTGCTTGCCGCAAAGCGGAGGAATGGGACTATAACACCGATTCGCCCATTGCATTCGGGTTATTTTATCAGGAGGCAAAGCCGTGTTTTGAGGAACGTTTCAGCAAGCACCCGGTTTCAACCGTCCACACGGAGGAACAGATACGGGCATTTCTTGAGACAAAACGATAAAGTGTATCGCGAAAAGAGAGGAATAAGAACAGGAAACAGGAGGAAGAAGGTACTGTGGTGGAACAGAATCTGTTCGAGGACGTCAAGCGGCATCTCTGCAGTTGCTCTGCAGATCTCCAGATCACACCCAATCTCGAAGCAGTCATGAAGATGCCCATGCGTGAACTCCATGTCTCCATCCCGGTCAGGATGGATGACGGCTCCATCAGGGCATTTTCAGGATTCCGGGTCCAGTACAACGATGCCCTGGGACCAACCAAGGGCGGGATACGGTTCCATCCGGATGAGACAATCGATACCATACGGGGACTTGCCGCCATCATGACCTGGAAGTGCGCGCTCCACAACCTGCCTCTTGGCGGTGCAAAGGGGGGGGTGATCTGCAATCCCAAGAAGATGTCCCCGGGAGAGATCGAGCGGATCTCGCGTGCCTATATCCAGGCGATCTCCCACTTTATCGGTCCGGACCGGGACATCCCGGCACCGGATGTCTATACTGATTCATCGGTTATGGCATGGATGATGGACGAGTACTCCAAGATCTTCCGGAAGACCACGTTCGGGGTCATCACGGGAAAGCCTGTCAGCCTTGGGGGATCCGAGGGCAGGGAGGATGCCACTGCCCGGGGGGGATGGTTTGTTGTCAGGGAAGCTGCAAAGGACCTGGGCATCCCTCTTGAAGGAGCAAGGGTCGCGGTCCAGGGATTTGGGAACGTTGGTGCACATGCCGCCATTATCGGCCAGGAGCAGTATTCAGTAAGGGTCGTTGCCGTAAGCGACAGCCGCGGCGGCGTGTTCGCGGGAGAAGGTCTTGACCTCCGCGCCCTCCTGGTTCATAAGGAGAAGACCGGGAGTGTCATGGACTTTTCTGGTGCCAGGAATATCACAAACGAGGAATTGCTGGCGCTTGATGTCGATATCCTTATCCCTGCCGCTCTTGAGAATGTGATCACCATCGACAACTCCAGCCGGGTGAAGGCAAGGCTCATTGCCGAATTCGCAAATGGGCCCGTCACCAGCGATGCGGATGCCCTGCTCCAGGCCAGGGGAATCCCGATTCTTCCCGATATCCTTTGCAACGGGGGAGGAGTAATCGTCTCTTATCTTGAGATGGTACAAAACTTCAACCTCGACCACTGGGATGCGGAGGAGGTACAGGCCAGGCTTGAAAAGAAGATGGTTGATGCCTACAGGGCGGTTCATGCCCTTGCGTCCGGAAACAACGTCCCAATGCGCCAGGCAGGGTATACGATTGCAGTCGGGAGGGTGGTAACCGCAATGAAATATCGCGGGTGGGTCTGACCATCCGTAGAATGGTGGTAAGGCAATGGCAGATCCTGTAGCATCATCCGATTTCTTTGCATGGGTGATTTTACCACTCCTGATATTCTTCTTCCGCATCTGTGATGTGAGTCTCGGGACGATCAGGGTCATCTTCATCGCAAAGGGATTGAAGTATATCGCTCCTGTCATCGGGTTTTTCGAGGTGATCATCTGGCTCCTTGCCATAGGGCAGGTGATGAACAATATCTCGAATGTTGCCTGCTACATCGCCTACGGAGGGGGTTTTGCAGCGGGGACCCTCCTTGGAATGACGGTCGAGGAACGGCTCTCAATTGGTACAGTGGTCGTCCGGGTGATCTCAAATGAGGATATTACAGGACTTCTCTCGTTTCTCAGAGCACACAGTTTCGGGGTTACCATCGCTGACGGGGAGGGATCCAAGGGAAAGGTGAAGATCATCCTCTCTGTGATCAAGCGCCAGGATCTCGAAGAGGTTGTCCGGGGGATTCAGCACCATCTGCCGGGAACCTTCTACTCGGTCGAGGAGATCAAGTCAGTGGCGGAAGGAGTCTTTCCCGAGAAGAAGTCGCGACTCCTGTTCAATCATCGTGATCCGTTTGGTTTTTTCAGAAAGGGAAAATAAGGCTCTCCCACCATGGTGTGTTGAGGGTATGGCCGAACTTCCCCGGCCCCCATCCCCATGTATCCCTTAACGGTAACGAGGCCTTTGCTGATTCGATCATTGCATTTTGTGGTTTTATCAGTATCAGATCCGGATCAGCGATCGTGGCCGGGACGCTGGACGAGTCTGTATCTTTTTTATCATCCCGGACCTATCTGGATCAGGAGTCGTTGTGATGACTGACGAAAAGAACGATCCGATGACCGGTACGCAGGCACCTGATTTCTGTATTCCCGATTCGGAAGGGGAAGAGTATTGCCTGAAGGATTTTGCAGGGAAATGGCTCGTCCTCTACTTTTACCCGAGAGACAATACACCCGGGTGCACGATGGAAGCCAGGGCGTTCTCCGATGCGGTGGATGAGTTTGCTGCGCTGGGAGCCGAGATTGTGGGCGTGAGTGCTGACTCAGAGGCAAGCCACCAGAAATTCACGATAAAGCAGGGGCTCCGGTTTCGCCTCCTTTCCGATCAGAACCATGATGCCATCGCCGCATACAAGGTCTGGAAGGATGGCATGCTCCTGAAAGGTATCGAGCGTAGCACCTTCCTGATCACTCCCGATGGGCATATTGCCGCGGTATGGCGGAAGGTAAAGGTGCTCAGCCACGTGGATGAGGTTAAAGAAACCCTCCGTGAGCTGACGGGCTCAGAGGGGTAGCACATTCTGGCGGCTCTCTGCCACTTACCCGGAGGGAACTCAGCCGCCACAATCGGATATTTCCTGCTGTCGCCGATGCAGGGTGGATCCTTCTTACGTTCTCCAACTGAAATATCCCAGGCCTGAAGCATGATCGTGTATCCCCGGGGGGGGGTACGACCCCTTTCATGAATTTCCGGCGACATAGTGATCAATCCATCCCGTAATCTCGTCCCGGATTTCCCGGAATCCCGCACGTATCTGATCATCGGTCCCCGAGAACTCCTTGGGGTTCCTGAAGGTGGCATGAATCGTCTCTTTTGCCCAGGGAAAGAACGGGCATGCGGACTTTGCTGCATCGCAGACGACGACGGCAACGTCCATCTCCACGCCTGAAAAATCCTTCAGGAGCTTTGACCGGTGCCCGGAAATATCCACGCCGATCTCCCTCATGACGCTGATCGCATACGGGCTGACGGCCGATACCTCGGTGCCAGCGCTGAATACCTCAAAACGCTCACCGTACCGGGAACGGAGGTAGCCTTCTGCCATCTGGGACCGGGCGGCGTTATGGGTGCAGATGAAAAGTAAACGGTTCCTGGTCATATCGTCCTCTCCATGCTTTAACGCACGGTCTGATATAGTTCCCGATGTGGCTTGCATGCATGCTATCCAGGCATAGACTACCTGGTAGCACTAACTGCTCCCTCCCCCACCCGTGGACTTGTGCGATCCAAGGGTAGACTGCCAGGTACCTCTCTTCTTCCTTCCGTTGGGTTCCAGGATTTCCAGGAGTTCGGGGAAAGAATCGATGGCATGGTCCGCACCACCGTCAGACTTCGGTTGGGAAAACCGGTCCCCGTACCTGGCATACACGGTACACATGCCCAGGATTCCTGCAGGGGCGATATCCCGCCTCGGGCTATCCCCAACAAGGAGCGCCTCCCGTGCAGTGGCATTCAACCGGACGAGTGCAAGGAGGAACGGGAGACTGCTCGGTTTGTGTGCTCCGGTCATTTCATGGGTCACCACGTGATCGAAGAACGGTGAAAGGCCGGTTGCTTCAAGACGGGTTGTTGCATCTGCCCGCCATGCATCGGTCACTATCCCTAACCGGAATCCCGCTGAGGCAAGGAGTGCAAGGGTCCGTTCAACCCCTGGGTAGGGGGTCAGGTTTCGGGTCTGTATCTCGCGGTAGACCGAAGTGCACTCCCAAAAGAGGCCTCTCTCGTAGCAGGAGTGGTCAAGCATGAAGTCCCTGATATTTTCAGGGTCATCAAATCCTCCCTGCCTGCGCAGAAAATATGAGAAGAGTTCCCCTGGATCGCCTGCCCCAAGTGTGGCTGTCACCCTCCGGCACGCCATGGTCTTGGCATGGACCAGGTCAAAAAGGGTGTTATCCATGTCGAATAAGACTGCCTTGCAGGGGATTTGGCCAACATTCCTATCCATGTATTCCGTGCTTACTCTGTTTTCAAACCTATGAAATCATTGCTCCTGGAACCCCTGCACTCTCTTCCGGCGCTCTCTCTGATCGTCCGTCCCCAACACCGACCAGTCTGGAGCGGCTCTTGGAATGGTACAACCGGTATGAACCGGAGATCCCCTGATAATCGAATGTTCCAGGATTCTGACCATTGATGGACGGATCGGAGAATCAAAGAGAATAATGGTTATCCAATAGCGGTGTATTCCATGTTTTCCGTGGTAAAAAATCCCTGTTGCTCCACCGGAAGCCCTGTCAACCTGTATTCCGGCGTTACCTGATGAGAGGATCACTTTAATAGCAAAAACCATAATAGAGTCTAATAATTTAAAAGAGGGGAACAATGCGGGCTAAAAAGAAGATACTTGTTTTTTTCCTTGTCTTCTTCCTGATATTCTGTACCCTGATACCTTGTTCCATTGCCGATTTCCTGGTGAACGAAACAGCAGAGACCCCAGTCGAAACCACCGTCCAGCCATCTGGTGACGGGTATTCCCTGCCAGGGAACAACCAGGTGATCCAACCGGCTGGAACAATGAATTTCACCGGTCAGCCGACAACCAAATCTGCCACCCTGCAGACGACAAAGCCAACCACCTTGCCAACCACCGCCCTCTCTCCAAAGCCAACTACCCTGCCAATAGCCACCATCACCACCCGACCAACTCCCGAAAGAACAGAGAATCCGACGACCGAAATCACCATAATACCCACTACCAGAACAACAACAGAACCAGAAACCATGTCATTCTCAGGGACTTTCCCACCAACCAGAGTACCAATTGATCCCTCAAGTGCCACCCTTCAGGACCTCTATTTCTCATCACTCACCTCGAAATGGATGATACTTACCCTCATGGGCATTCTTGTCCTTGCAGGGATTGCCTTCTATTATTATCGAAAGGAGTAGGGACACTCCGTTCCGGAAAAATCTCTGAAATCTGATGAATCGGGAGAGATGCAACAGGAGAGTTTACAAAAATCCTGCACATTCAAGGTGCCACTATTCGGTATCCTGCTGAAGAGATGGCCTCTTCGTTCTGATCTGGTGGCGATGCAACGATAATGAAACAGTAAGGACTCCTGAAGGAAACGCGGTCGATTGAGGGCACTTCAATGCCCTGATTGGTATCGAACCGACCAGTTTCTCACACGGCTCTCTCTTGCCCCCTCTCTCAGACCTGATGCACCCTCCTCCTGTTCGAAAACTATATTGGAACCGGAATTCAATTCGGGAACGGGCATACTCATGATCATCCGGAAGATACCATCGGAAGGGCTCTCTCACTATTCATATTTCATCAGTGCGGCAGGAATGGCCGCGGTGGTTGATCCACGGAGGGACTGTGAAGCATACCTTGAACTGGCAAGGGAGCTCGATGTCAGGATTACCCATATATTCGAGACCCATCGCAACGAAGACTACGTGATCGGGTCCCTCGAACTTGCATCCCGGACCGGAGCCGCCATCTACCATGGCACCCAGGTATCATTTGCGTATGGGAACGCGGTGAAGGAAGGCGATACGTTCAGGCTTGGACGTATTGAACTCCGGATCATCGAGACACCAGGCCACACGTTTGAGAGCATATCGATCGTTGTTACCGACAGGGAGGTTTCAGACCTCCCCTATGCTGTATTTACCGGGGATGCCCTTTTTGCCGGTGATACAGGCCGTACCGATTTTTTCGGCCCTGAAAGAAGGGCTGAAGTATCAGCGCTGCTCTACGAGAGCATCTGGAAGAAGATCCTCCCGCTCGGGGATGGCACGCTCGTCCTCCCGGCACACGGGGCAGGTTCGGTGTGCGGATCCGCGATCAGCGACCATGAGGTTACCACAGTAGGGTATGAAAAGCAGACACATCCCCATCTCTCTCTCTCACAAGGTGAGTTCATACAAAAAAAAGTGAACGAGCATCATTATCTTCCTCCTTATTTTGCGAAGATGGAACAGATGAACCAGGAAGGAGCCCCGGTCCTCTCCCATCTCCCGGATCTTCGTCCCTATCTGGTGGATGAACTCCGCGATATCAGGGATAGGTCCCAGATGCTTGACATCCGTTCACCCACCTCATTTGCGGGGGGGCACATCAGGGGCAGCCTCTCGATCTGGAAGGATGGTATCCCTGCCTTTGCAGGATGGTTCCTTTCGTATGATCAACCAATCATTCTCGTCGATGATTTCAACTGTTATCTCGGGGAAGTGAGCAGGCATCTCATGCGACTCGGGTACGATAACCTGAAGGGGTACCTGGCAGGGGGATTTCCGGCATATTTTAAATCAGGAAGCCCGATAGGCCATTTCGAGACCTGGAGTGTGCATGACCTCGCAAGAGAGCGCAAAAATGATGACCTCTTTCTCCTTGATGTACGGGATATTGCAAATGTGAAGAAGTATGGCATGATCCCGGGGGCCCATCATATCTATGTCGGGGAACTCCCGGGAAGGTGGGGGGGAGTGCCGATGGATCGTCAGGTGGCAGTCTACTGCGATGCCGGCTTTAAGGGTTCGCTTGGAGCGAGTTATCTCGCAGGAAAGGGGTATTTGCGATTGGCCAACGTCCTTGGCGGAATGGGGGCGTATCTGCGGGCAGGATATCCCGTGGAGCACGTACAATAAGCGCTTTGCACCAATCCGGTAACCGTTCCTTCGATTCATGGAAAGCCGCGTTTCACCGGAAAAGTTGATTTCACCACTCTCGCATGAGGTGTCCCGGCATCATTGTGATTCAGCTCAAGCCCTCCAGAAGGGGCATTCAGGATCTGCGCTCCTGGAAGGTGAGCCTTCTTCTCCGATATTGCCCCCCCCCTCCTTGGGAACCGCCGAAATTAAATTCGTGATACATGAATTGAATGGTCCCGCGATTCGGAAGGATGCCTTTTTTTTTGCTTTTTTTCGAAACCAGTCCCAATCAAAAGGGGGATTTCGAGATGGGACGAGATTAGAGTCCCCCCCATGATCGGATGCATGAACTCGAATTCCAAAAATTTATGTTACCCCCGCAACTATTGAGGAGAGTAGGAAATCGCATGGAAATCGTTAAAATTCCCCGCATGGAGAAGCAGGACTATGACCATCTTATCGAGGAAGGATATGTCTGCCGTATCGCATTCCAGGGAGAGAAATACCCCTACATTGCCCCCTTCCTCTATGTCTTCGATGGCAAATTCCTCTATTTCCTCTCGACAAAATATGGAAAAAAAATCGAGTATTTCCGGAAGAGCCCCCATGTTGCGGTTGAGGTGGAGAAGTACACAAGCGACCTCTCCTGCTACACCTTCATCACCCTCCAGGGCTACCTCGAGGAAGTGACCGATTCCATAGACAAGAAGATCATCCGCGAGGATTTTGTGAACCTGATCAAGGGACGAAATCTCTCCAACAATATCCTTGCGGCTCTCGGCCACTCACCCCAGGATCCTCCCGAGGCGATTGCACTCGAGGAACGATCCCTTGTATGGAGACTGACAGGGGTAAAGGACATGGTTGCATTGCGGAATCTTTGAATATTTTTTTAAAGCCAGGGTCTTTTCAGGTCTTTTTCCTTTTCAACCACCAGGAGCAGTTCTTTTACCCCTTTCACGGGTACTGAACAGGAGTGACGGTTGCAGAGGTATGCAGAGGTCTTCCCCTCGATAGCACCCAGGTCCCTGGTGAACGGGGCAACCTTTGCCAGTGCATCCTCGTTCTTAGAATCCTTTAAGAGAATCACGGTGAACGGCAGGTATCTGGATTCCAGCGCATCCACCATCTCTTCTGCCGTATCACCCTTGTCTCCCCCGACAATGACAACTTCAGACGAGGGGCCGAAAAGGAGACTGAGCCCACTGAGGAAAAAGGGGTAGGCAGCGGGATCCTCTGCGAGGTGGTCAGCATAGAGGCGGGAAAGATCCGAAGCGCGGCCTTCGAACGAGGTATCCCCGGTGAGCATGGTGAGCCTTAAAAGGTTGGTGAATGCAACGGAATTTGAAGACGGGATTGCCCCGTCATAGAACTCTTTCTGGCGTGCGATCAGGTCGTTCTCGGTCCCTGTAGCAGTAAAATATCCCCCGTTTCCGGGATCCCAGAACTGGCTGTCAAGCGATTCCTGCAGGGAAAGGGCTGCAGCGAGATGGGCAGGATCAAACGTTGCCATGTACAGCTCGGTGAGACCAAAGATGAGGAAGCTGTAATCTGCAGCCTGGGCGTTGATCCCTGCCCTCCCGTTCCGGTACCGGTGGAGGAGCTGCCCGTCTGCATTCTTCATCGACCCGAGAATGAATTCCGCCGCCCTGGCTGCCGCGGTCCTGTAACGTTCTTCGTGAAAGATCCGGGCACCTTTTGCGAGAGCAGCAATCATGAGCCCGTTCCAGTCGGCAAGGATCTTGTCATCCGTGAGAGGCGGGGCGCGGTTCTTCCGGGCTGTAAAGAGTGTTTTTTTGGCTGCCTCGATAAGAGACGCTACCTTTTCGGGAGACAACCCCATGCCTGGCGCAAGGTCCGTGATATCACGCGTGAGATGGAGGATATTCCTGCCTGTTCTCTCTCCTGTCACCGGATCGATATAGTTTCCCGCCGTCGTGACATGCCATGCACAGCATGCGGCAGTGGCTGTCTCGCTGTCAAGGAGATCCTCCACCTCCTTCTTCGTCCAGAGATAATAACCCCCCTCCTCTCCCCCGGTGTCGGCATCCTGGGCTGAAAAAAATCCTCCCTGTGGGGAGGTCATCTCGCGGAGCACGTATTCCAGCGACTCCCTGGCAATAGTTCCATACCATTCATTGCCGGTCAGCTGGTACGCCTCGGTATAGGCAAGGATGTGGAGTGCCTGATCATAGAGCATCTTTTCAAAGTGGGGAACGAGCCAGCGGGTGTCGGTCGAGTACCGGTGAAAACCGGAACCGAGCTGGTCATACAACCCACCCATCGCCATGGAACGAAGGGTCTTATCAACCATACTGATCGCCCGCTCCTCACCCTTCAGTTGTGAATAACGGAGAAGGAACAGCAGGATGTGGGGGAGGGGGAACTTGGGAGCGCCCCCAAATCCGCCATTCGTCGGATCAAAACGGAGGAGGAGCTCAT
>Ga0209200_1002226_pt1 | contig 18283 bp, 18 predicted proteins | sample AD_UKC033_MetaG_FD_184406 | JGI IMG/M metagenome (GOLD analysis project Ga0209200, IMG submission 184406) | Active sludge microbial communities of municipal wastewater-treating anaerobic digesters from USA - AD_UKC033_MetaG (SPAdes) (version 2) | ecosystem: Engineered > Bioreactor > Anaerobic >...
CATCACCAGCGAACACGCCGACACTCATATCCCGTTTACGTCCATACCCCTTGGCCTTGGAAATATGAAACCCCGCCGCTTCAAGTCCGCGTCTTACAAAACCCGCCGCCGTGAACGTCGCTACCCGCGCCTGCGCGCGCGACAGTCGCCCCATATTGGCAAAAAGAACATCCGTCCACATATCGGGATTTTTAGCCGGAGCATGCCCATCAAGAAACCAGCAATCCACCGGAAAATCGAGTTGCGGCAAAGCGCGGTTCACATCGTCAAATATAAGGAGAAGCGTCACACGGTCCGACACGCGGATTTTATGCCACCCGCCGACCCTGAGCGGATAAATTTCCACAAGCCGCTCCAGCCGCCCGCCGAATTCCCCAGACCAATGGCCCAGATATTTTAAAATATCGTCTCTGGACAGCGGATATTTTTCAAAGGAGATATAAGTGAGCTGTTGGGTAGAATTAGCCGTTTTTTCAAACAACGTCCACGTCAGAAGGAAATTAAGGCCCGTCCCGAATCCTGTCTCGCAAATGGTAAACCGCCCCCGCCTGTCCCAGCCCGCCGGAAGGTTATTTTGTTCCAAAAACACATATTTGCTCTCGGCGAGACCATCCTCGACCGCAAAATATATGTCATCAAACTGTTCGGACCTTGGCGTTTCCATTTTTTTAATCCATATATTGTAACTGGAATAAAAAAAAGGAATATTCGCATGTCTCAAAATCCGCTCTTGGCCCTCTCTCCTTTGCGCAACCACGCGCCGCAATTCGACCTGATTAAGGAGGAGCATTACAAGCCCGCCATCGAAGCCGCGATCAAAGAGGCCCACACCAACATTGACAAAATCATCGCCAACCCGGACACCCCGACCTTTGACAACACCATTGTGGCATTGGAAACTGCTGCCGAAACGCTGGGCGTGGCCGCAGGAATTTTCTACAACCAATTGACCGCCGCCGGAACGGATGGACTGCAAGCCCTCGCCGAAGAAATCGGCCCCATTCAAGCCAATTTCGGCAGCGACATCATTTTAAACGCCGACCTGTTTAAGCGCGTCAAAGCCGTCTACGACCAGATGGACTCTCTCAACCTCACCACCGAACAAAAAACGCTGCTTGATGATACCTATAAAAACTTCGTCCGTGGCGGCGCTTTGCTCGACGATGATAAAAAAGCGGAACTTCGTAAAATCAACGAAGCCATGTCCACCCTAAGCCCCGCCTACGCCAACAACGTCAACAAATCATCCGAAGCCTTTGAGATGTGGATCGACAATGAAGATGATCTGGCGGGACTACCCGAAACCGCGATCCACGGCGCCAAACACGAAGCCGAAGAAAAAGGGCAAGCTGACAAATGGCTGTTCACCCTTGATTACCCAAGCTTTGGCCCCTTCCTCACCTATTCCAAAAAACGCGATCTGCGCGAGAAAATCTGGAAAGCGTTCAGCACCCGCGCCTATAAAGATAAATTTGATAACACCGAAAATATTTTCAAAATCGTAAACCTCCGCAACCAGCGCGCCAAATTGCTGGGGTATGAAACACACGCCCACTACGTTCTGGAACGCCGCATGGCTGAAAAGCCGGAGACGGTGATGCACTTTTTGAATGACCTCAAAATGAAATACAAAGAGGGCGCATTGAAAGACCTCGATGCCCTCAAAAAATTTGCAAAAGACACAGACGGCATCGACGATCTGAAACCATGGGATGTGGGATATTATTCCGAAAAACTCCGCGAAAGCCTCTATCATTTTTCGGAAGAAGATCTGCGCCCTTATTTCCCTTTGGGCAATGTTCTGAAGGGCACGTTCGATCATTTTTCAAAACTCTTCGGCCTGGTTTTCACCGAGACAAAAGACCTCCCGACATGGCATAAGGACGTAACCGCCTACGACGTAACAGATAAGGAAACCGGAAGATTCATCGGAACTTTCTACGCCGATTTTTATCCGCGCACCGGCAAAAAACCGGGAGCATGGATGACCAGCTACCGCGATCAAGGTCTCTTCCACGGCAAGGTCGAATGCCCCGTCGTCGCAATTGTGTGCAACTTCACCAAACCCACAAAAGACAAACCGTCTTTGCTGACCTTTAATGAAGTTGAAACCCTCTTCCATGAAATGGGTCATGCCACCCACGGCCTTCTGGCCAAAGGCACCTATGCGTCTCAAACGGGAACGAATGTGTTATGGGATTTTGTCGAGCTACCCTCTCAATTACAGGAAAACTGGTTGTACGAACCCGAAACATTGAACAGCTTCGCCGCGCATTATGAGACGGACGAAAAAATTCCAGCCGAGCTGATCGAAAAAATGCGAGCCGCCAAAAACTTTATGAAAGGCTGGACGGGCGTAAGGCAAATGAGCTTTTCGATCCTCGATATGGAATGGCATATGCGCGACCCGCAAACCATCACCGACATCATGGCCTTCGAGGATGAAGTCCTCAAAGACTGCCAGTTTTTCCCTAGATATGGCGGAACAGCGTCCCATTCCTTCAACCATATCTTCGCCGGAGGCTATTCTGCAGGATATTATTCCTATAAATGGGCAGAAGTTCTGGAAGCCGACGCTTTCGAAGCGTTTCTGGAAAACGGCCTTTATAATCAGGACACCGCCCACCGCTACCGCACGGAAATCCTTGAAAAAGGCGGATCTGAGCACCCTGCAGTACTTTATCGCAATTTCCGCGGCCGCGATGCTGACCTGAAAGCCCTGCTCCGCCGTGAAGGTTTGGCCGCTTAAGGGCGGAATTCCTGCCCTGCGATATTTGTCATATTTTTTACTGGACAAATAAAAGCTTTCCCTCTATATAAAGTTGGGATAAACATAAGCCCGCAATCAAATAAGCAGGACAAGCATGATTACAACGGCCCAAATACGTGGAGCACGAGGAGTATTGAACTGGTCTCAAGGAGACCTGTCCGAACGCACAGGTATTTCCGCAACGTCAATCGGCAGTATCGAAAACGGTTTGACTCAACCGCGCGACTCCACCCTGCAGCTGATTCAAAAAGCATTTGAAGATTCCGGGATTGAATTCCTGCCGGATGAAGGCATTAAAAAGAAAAGCGGTGAAGTAAGAGTCTGTAAGGGACGATCGGGATTCTGGCAGTTTTATGAAGATGTATATGAAACATTAAGCAAAAACCCAGGCGAAGTGGTTGTGCACAATGTGGATGAAAGAAAATTTGAGAAATGGCTGGGAACTGAAAATCTCGAGGTCCATATTGAACGTATGAAGTCCATCAGCGGAATCAATTACAGAATTCTGCTGAAAGAAGGAGATGACTATTTTCTGGCAACGCCTGACTACAGTGAATACAGATGGATACCGTCGAGTTTCTTTTCGTCTGTTCCTTTTTACGTTTATGGACAGAAGCTAGCCATCCTGTTGTTTGACGCGGAACCGACAGTCATCATTTTGGACTATCCTTCTGTTGCAGAAGCCTACCGTGTACAATTCGAAGCTTTTTGGAAATTATCAATTCCGGCAAAAAACAAAGATAAAACTGCTTAATAAAAGAGATTACAAGGCCACTTAGAGCATGAATACCTTAGCTGTAGATGTTGATGATAATACACTTCCAGACGAAAGCCGGAGCGTAATCCGCGTTGACGCTGTGCAATCGCGTGCTGGTTTGTACGATCAGAAATTCAAAAAGGCCTTCTTGAAAACAATCAAAAATCCTGATGCTGAAGGTCTCCTGACGACTCATTTGTTTTACGACATTCCTGAAGAAACGACTGCCGCATTTAATGGATTATCCTACGACGCAAAAATCATCCTGTCTGGCGGACGCGCTTGGGAAAGACACATCGATGATGCCGTTACCTCCTCCAAAGACCCCACACAGAGTTACGGATACTGGGATAATGATCAATCAATCATAACATTCTCGATCAACAAAGGACTTATCGATCTGCTGCCAAGATCTATAAAATTTGTCAGCTATGGTTGCGGAGATATCCACGCCTTCAATGGTAAAGAATCGCAAATTCTCGCAGCAACACTCAAAGACGTGAACAGAGACATTACCGACAGCTGCATAGTAGACATTCTTGAGCGATATGCAATTTCGAATGCCGTGGCCGTAAACCGGAGATTTGGGATCAGTTCCCAAGGCGTTGTAGGAGATTTCCTTTACAACGGAAAGTTGGCCATTAATGAAACGAGAGGAACTCCTGTTGTTATGATTTTTGGCGGATCATTTGAAAACACCCCCTCTACCTCCGGCTACCCGTCACCACAAGATTCTGCTGCCATGGCGTGGGCGAAAATGAATACCCAACACGGATTGGGGAGTATTGTTATCAAAACGTTCGACTCGAATCAGGACCCTCAAGAACAGGAAAGACGATACAAACCGACAAGAAACTTCGAAGCATTCATTTTGAGCGCCTTTGCCCGTGCGGTTCAGCAAGGAATTATCCTAAACCCCCAGTATGACGTCTTAAAGAATTGGAAACTCTCTGAAAGATTTGACACTGGGATATCTGCGGTCAAACTGACTGCAGTCTGCAAAAGAGATCATGTTTTAAATTTTGCTGATGGATCTTCAGTTCAGTTGAGAGCTCAAAAAGATCAACGCGTTATCACTCTTGCCCACAAATGGGATGAAAACACTCATATCTCAATCGCTCAAAGAGCGGGGTTTGAAGTTAAAGAAACGTATTCTCAAGAGGGAAATTTCAACAAGCTTATAGTTGCTGAGGCTATCAGACGGCCTGACAAAGAATTGCTTGAACTTATCCAACAATACCCTAACGGACCTGCCTAGCAGGCACCCTTTCTAAAACATCTCCATAATCGTACAACGGGCCGCGCCGCCGCCGAATTGCTGGATAGTGGGCAGGTCGGCGTAGATAATTTCCGACACATGGCGTAAAAAAATGTCCTTCTGGTCATCGCGGTACGCCCGAAATGCTGAACCGGACATCACCAGTTTCTTGGTTCCATCACTGGAATGCAGTTCAAGAGAGTTTCCGCAAAATTCCAGAAGCTGGTCCATCTCGATCTCGACAATATCGCGCCCCGTAGCCTCTAACGACGCTCGCACCACACCGCGGTATTCAGGCAAAATGCAGTCAAAGCACACAGCCGCAAACCCCGTGCCGATAAACATCATCACATCGGTATGATAAACGGGAAGCCCTGTATGCCCGCGCGTCTCGAATGGTACAAATTTGTATCCCATCCTATCGCACCACTCCCGCCCCAGTTCAAGGTCGGAGCGCGCCGAAAGCCCCATATAGGCCACACGGTTCAAACGATCGAACCACAAGACCGATGTACTCTCCAGCGCACGGTTCTCCGCCTCTGCCGCGGAAAGGTCCAGAACATCCTGATACCCTCGCTCCAACATGGCCTTGATATGGGGCCGCCGCTCAATCCGTCGGTTGAGGGCCAGCATCGGATAATAGATCAGCTTGCGCGTGCCGTCCGGCATCACATGGCTCGACATCCAGTTGGGAAAAATATCGTCAGGCGAATCGGGAGAACCCAGAACGGTCGTCACCATCACGCCCGCTTCGACGATTCTGTCGCGCAAAGCGCGGAATTCGGCCAAGGCATGCTTTTGAATATCCTCAACCCCGCCCTGATCCTCATGCTGATAGGAATTGGTGGGCATGGTCTGGACGTTGCAATGAAACCTGACAGGCTCGACCATCAAGATATGATCGGCGGATTGACGGATTTCTGGCTTCATAAACACTCCCCTTTCCTATAACTATATCTGATTCGTCCAAATGTGACACAATTAAGGCAAGCGTCACCCAAACTTCTGCCATATTTTTCTGTCATCCTTAAATCATAGCAAGAATTTCTGACGTTTCAGCACTGAAAGAAATGACGGCCAATAAGACACCATAGCGATTGACCACCTATGACACCCGATGCTTGTTCCTCCTCGCATCGGGTTTGTCTTTTCAGTTCATTTACAAACGTGGTTAACACGCTCATATTCCTGAAGATTATCGAGAGCCTGTTGACGCTGCTTGCGTTCGGCATTCATGATGTCAGTCTGACGGTTCACAATGGTCTGCATGTTTGACTTGAGATAGGCTTCAAGCTCGGCCTGACGGGATGTGGAAATCGGCCCGAAGGTGGTTTGCCGCCGGACCTCGTTTTTAACCGCCTGACCGATCAAAGGCGCAAATTTATTGACGATCTGACGGTCGATCATCACATGCTGCTGCTCGTGTTGCATAATGGCGTTATGTTTGCAGGTCCCATGGGGAAATTCGCTGGCGATATAGATGGTGGGATTTATATGAAGTGAAATATCAATATCCGTGTACCAATAACAGACTTCATTGGTTCTGGTATTGGTCATGGTGCCGTACCGCATGGATTGGGACACAACAATCCCGCCCTTCATCAATCCGCCAACATCGGTAATGACATTGCCGCCATAGGGATTAACCGTATCAATCGAGAACCCATTGAGGGCTTTCTCTGACAAGCTGAAATTATAGGAAACGCTATCGGTCGAAGTCTTGATATGAATTTGCGGAGCTTGAACGGATTTGCACCAGTTTTCGGCAAAGGACGAAGCGGAAACGCCCCCCATAGCAAAAACTGCAGCAAACAGACCCCAAATGATTTTGACCATAAAACCCCTCCGGAAAAAGCAGTTTCTTCCAGTCCTCCACCAGTATAAAGCCATAAGATTAACGAATTGTCATCTCGGCATTTTCTGGTTAGGATATCAGCCAAAACGGACAGAAACGGAGAAACCCCATGTTTGTAGTGGCCCAGACGATATCCACGCTGATCGGATTGTATATGTTTGTCATCATCCTGCAGGTCGCCGTGAGCTGGCTGATCGTCTTCAAAGTGCTGAACACTGACAACCCTCAGGCCAAAAATCTGGTGAACCTTCTTAAAAGAGCCACCGATCCGGTTATGGTTCCCGTCCAGAAATACGTTCCCCCGATCGGTGGAATCGACATCACACCGATCATCGTGATCATCGGCCTGCAAATTCTCGATACGCTGGTTTGGAGATTACTCAGTTTTTAAATCGGGAGAGGATGGCTTCTTATCGTCCTCGTCACTGCCAAGCTCCGAAGCCTCATCATCAATATCATCGCCGCCGACGGTTTCAGCATCGACCGTCTCGGCAAGGGTTTCGGCATAAATATTGCGCGCCCGCTGCGCCCCGATTTTCTGGGCGGAATAACAAACCCACGACCACACGCCGAGACAGAACGACAACAGCAAGAGAATAACCGACCACGAATTGACCATCGACCCGATATCAAACTGCATATCCTCGATATCACTCTGGACGCAGGAAGCCAATTCCTTGCCGTTCAAATCGACATGCGCTTTGGCGGGATCAAGCTCGACCTCGACACGGTTTCCGGTCAAAGGCCCCCTGAATTCAAGCGCTTCGGTGGTCTGGAGCCACGTCCCGATCTGGTTTTGTTTGCACCCGTCCAGCAGATCGGATTCGAGGGAATGTTTCTGGGCCGCGGAAAACGAACGGGCGTAATTCTGCACGGGCTCGTCATATTTGCTCTTGAGAACATCAAGGCGTCCGATCTTGTATTGCCCCGACACCCACGTCCCGAATGACGCCACCAGCACCACCGCAGCAAAAACAGCCCACAACCGCCAGCGCCCGACGGCGCCGGTTCCAAATTCAAGCAGAATCGGAAAACGGGAAAGAAGCATACTTGAGTCCATACCACACTATCTTTCAGTTTTTAAAGGGGATTTCTGCGGAGACCTTGCCTTTTTGGGAAAATGAGGATAAAGGACAACACATGACCCAAACCGCACAAATTATAGACGGAAAAACCGTATCCGCACGTCTGCTGGAGACGATTGCAACGCAAACCGCCGCCATGTCCACCCCGCCCGGTCTGGCCGTTATTCTGGTGGGCGACGACCCTGCCAGCCATGTCTATGTGGCCAACAAAATCAAAGCCTGTGCCAAGGCTGGTATCCGCTCGATTGAGCACCGCCTGCCCACCACCGCGACCGAAGGCGAAATCGCGAACATGATAACCACTCTCAATACCGATACCAGCGTTGACGGGATTTTGCTGCAACTTCCGCTACCCAAAGGACTGGACTCTGACAAACTGGTGCAGATGATCGCCCCCGCAAAAGACGTGGACGGCCTGACCATTCCTAATATCGGCAAACTGGTTGCCGGAATTGACGGCCTTGTCCCCTGCACACCGCAAGGCTCCCTTATTCTCATCAAAGAAGTCATGCCCGACCTGACTGGCAAACACGCCGTTGTGATTGGCCGCTCTCTTTTGTTCGGAAAACCGATGGCCCAGCTTCTGCTCGCAGAAAACGCCACAGTCACCACCGCCCATTCGAAAACGTCAGACCTTGCGGGTCTATGCAAGACCGCTGATATTCTGGTGGCCGCCGTTGGCCGCCCGAAAATGGTCAAAGGCGATTGGATTAAAAAAGGCGCCATCGTGATTGATGTAGGCATCAACCGCCTTGAAGACGGCAAACTGTGCGGCGATGTCGATTTTGAAGAAGCCAAGAATATTGCCGGAGCCATCACCCCCGTCCCCGGCGGCGTCGGCCCCATGACCATCGCCTGTTTGATGGTGAATACCCTGAAGGCCAACCGCAGCAAATAAGTCTTTATCCAACTAAGGAGCCAAATGATGGAAAAACCAACCGCAAAACCAAACTGCCCCAATTTTTCATCAGGCCCCTGCGCCAAACGCCCGGGTTGGAGCTTTGAAAACCTCGCCGGCGCTTTCTTGGGCCGGTCCCACCGCGCCACAGGCGGCAAAGCCAAACTGAAAGAAGTCATCGACCTCCACCGCTCGACCTTGGGCATTCCCGACGATTATAGAATTGCAATTGTTGCGGGGTCCGATACCGGCGCGGTGGAAATGACCCTGTGGTCGGTTCTGGGCGAACGCGGTGTGGATGTGATGGCCTGGGAAGTTTTCGGGTCCGACTGGCTGACCGACGTGGTGAACCAGCTTAAGATCACAGATGTCCGCCAGTTCAAGGTCGATTTCGGCCAGATTCCCGACCTCAGCCAAATCGACACCGACCGCGACATAGTCTTCACATGGAACGGCACGACATCGGGCGTGCGCATTCCGAACCACGACTGGATAGGGGACAATAGAAAAGGCCTCACCATCTGCGACGCCACCTCTGCCGTTTTCGCATACGACGTTGATTGGAAAAAACTCGATGTCATCACATGGTCATGGCAAAAAGTTTTGGGCGGTGAAGCGGCCCATGGCATGCTGGTTCTATCTCCGCGAGCTGTCGAACGCCTCACCACATTTAAACCTGATCGCGCTCTGCCAAAAACCTACCGCATGACCTCCAAAGGAGAACTGAACGAAGGTCTGTTCAAAGGCGAAACAATCAACACCCCATCTCTTCTTGCGGTAGAAGACTGCCTTGACGCCCTGAGATGGGTAGAATCTTTGGGCGGATGGAAAGGGACGGAAAGCAGGTCCAAACAAAACTTGGCCGTCATCGAAAACTGGGTACAGAAAACCGACTGGGTCGATTTCTTGCCTGAGCGCGAAGACATCCGCTCCCGCACCTCGATCTGCCTCAAAATCACCGACCCGTGGTTTGCAGCCTTCGACGAAGACACACAACGCGCCCTTATCAAAGACTTCGTCAAAATCTTGGAAAAAGAAAACGTCGCCTTTGATATCGCGGGCCACGCCAAAGCCGCACCGGGCATTCGCGTCTGGGGTGGGGCCACGGTTGAATCCTCCGATCTCGAAGCTCTATGCCCGTGGATGGACTGGGCCTATGCGGAGCTTAAAACTTCAAAAGCCTAAGACTCAAAAGCTTGGGCCAAACGCACATACTCACAAACAGGCACATCTTCAGCCCGCAAGGTCGGGTCGATCCCGACCTGTTCAATCTCTGCCGCATAATCCGAAAGCGATCCGCGGATCATCTTGCGCCGCTGACCGAATGCCGCCGCCAGAATTTTCTCCATCGTCTCGAAGCGCGGCTGACCTGCATCCAGATTTTTTGGCACAAAGTGTAACACACTCGATTTCACTTTGGGCGGCGGGGTAAAAGCGGACGGCGGTAAATCAAAGAGCCTCTTCACATCGCAAAGCCACTGCGCCATCACGCTCAAACGCCCGTATGTTTTGCTCGACGGCTGCGCCAAAATCCGGTCGGCCACTTCCTTTTGAAACATCAAAGATAGAAACGCATAGCACGTCACATCTTCCCGAATTTGCGTGAGCCACTTCAAAAGCAACACCGTACTGATATTATAAGGCAGGTTCGATAAAATCGCCCGTGGCGCGGGAACAAGATCGCATGGATCAATTCCGAGCGCATCCCCCTGAACGATTTCAAACCGCTCGGCTCCGTACACATCGACCAACCCTTGCAACGCCGTGACTGCGCGTGGATCAAATTCCACCGCCACAAGTTGCGATGCCTTAGAAGCCAGAATTGCCCGCGTCAACCCGCCAGGCCCAGGCCCGATTTCAACCGCATTCACCCCGTCCATTTTGGGACCGGACAAACGCACGATTTTATCGGTGATATTCTGATCGAGCAGAAAATTCTGCCCCAGCGACTTTTCCGCCCGCAATCCGTATTCACGGATCACGTCACGCAGTGGGGGCAAATGGGAGGAAGACTCAGACACGCTTTTCAATAAAGGCCGATGACATCAAATCCATAAGATAACGCCGTTGAGCGCGATCTAGTCTCTGCGTCCCAATCCGTTGCAAAATTTCTTCGCGGGGCGGAAGCGTTTCCTCAGTCAATTGACGCTTATCGGCCACAAACAGAATATAATACCCCGACGCGGTTTTGATTGGCTGGGACACTTTCCCAACCGCCAAACTGGGCAAAGCCTCGTCGATTTCCTCAGGCATTTGCCCGCCGAACACCCAACCGATCATCCCGCCCTGCTCGGCCCCTGCGCTTTGTGAAAACTGACGGGCCACTTTCGGGAAAGCTTCAGGCGTTCCTTGCAACTGGTCGGATAATTTACGGGCGAGATTGGCAACATCCGAAGATTTGGCCTGCTCGGAAATCGGCAAAAAGATTTCCGCCACACGGTATTGCGTCTTGCCGATTGCAGCGCGCAAAACATCAAGTTCCGAATCGATATCCGCTTCACTCACATCGACGCGCGGACGCACACGTTTTTGAATCACCTTGTTCCATGCCAGTTGCGCACGGATCTGCTCGTTCATTGTCGCCGTGTTGATCCCACGCTGCTGCAACGCTTTGCGGAACGTATCCGCCGGAATATTATTCTGCTTGGCAATGGTCGCAAATCCTTCTTCGACTTCTTTCGGATCGACTGCAATTTTTAAACGGTCGGCTTCCTGCGTCTTGACCGTTTCCTCGATCAGCATATCAAGCACCTGAGGACGAAGTTTTGCAGTCAGCTCCTTGCTGGGAGGAAGTCCGGTGGACATAGCGATCAGATCAAGCCGCGCCTGAAGGTCGGACGATGTCACAACCCCCTGATTGACAACAGCCACAATCGATTCTTTCCCGCCGGCCTGAGCGCCCATCGGCACAGCCACAGCAAAAAGCATCATCAAAAGAAAAACGCGCATCATCATTCTATCCGTCTCCGGTTATCTTGGTTGGCTACTATTTAGGGTTTACCTTTGTGCAGGTAACGCTCCATATAGGATGGCAACACCGCATCCATGGACGTAGGGTGAATCCCCAGATCGGCAAAACCCATCGCCCCGTTTTGCACGACATTGTCAGTTTGCAGACTCGTGATCTGGTCGTTGGTCAAAAGCGGCGTCGGCAACAAGCCGGACAAACCGACGACCCGCGTCAACCACCACGGGATATTGAAGAAGAACGCCTGAATCCGCGCCATCCACCATGGAATATAAAGTTTGTGAACACGAACACCGGTCATGGTTTCAACTTTTTTATAAACCCCTTTGAGCGTCATCACATCCGGCCCGCCCAATTCATAAGTCTGTCCAACACTGGCAGGATTTTTAAGTGCGGCAAGTACAGCCGCAGCAACATCCTCGACATAAACGGGCTGGAACTTCGATTTTCCCCCGCCGAAAAGCGGCAACGCCGGAACGATCTTGGCCAATGCTGCAAATTTATTGAAAAAATTATCACTCGGCCCGAACACAATGCTGGGGCGTAAAATAGTAGCCGCTGGAAAAGCCTGCATCACACCGCGCTCGCCGGACATTTTGCTGATCGCATATTCCGATTCGGAACGGTCGGCAGCCAAAGCCGAAATATGGACGAACCGCGCCACATGATGCATCGCACAAGCTTTGGCAATCCAGTGCGCCAGATCGGTATGCACATGGGCGAAATCATTTCTTCTTTTTTCATAAAGGATGCCCATGCAATTGATAACGATATCAGACCCGATCACTGCGGCCTCGACCTCGGTCTCGGAACGGTAAAAACAGGGTACAGCCACCACCTGCCCGACATCCCCCAGAACCCGCAGAAAATAAGTGGACTGGGGATGGCGTGTAGCAACCCGCACACGGGCGCCCTCCTTCAACAGCTTGGCGACAATCCGCGCGCCGATAAAGCCCGTGCCGCCGAAAACAGTCACAACCGCACCTTTTAATTCAAGATCCGAATAAACAGCCATTTGAAAGATCAACTCCTTCGGTTATAGTACGCCACACTATACCACCCAAGAGCCAATTAAAAAGGCTCTATTTTTTCGCCCGATACACTTTTAGAGAGGTTTTTTTATGGGTAAAATTATTCGCGAACGCCAGACCAAAATCGTCGCAACTTTAGGACCGGCTTCCAACACCGAAGAAATGATCCGCAAATTGTTTGAAACAGGCGTTGATGTGTTCCGCCTGAACTTCAGTCACGGCGAACACAAAGACCATGCCGACCGTGTCAAAATGATCCGCAACGTCGAAAAAGAAACGGGCCGCCCGATTGCGATTATCGCCGATATGCAAGGCCCAAAACTTCGCGTCGGCCGATTCAAAGAAGGCAAGATCGAATTGAAAGTCGGGCAAAGAATCCGCCTCGACCTCAGCACCGAACTGGGCGACGAAACCCGTGTCAACCTCCCCCACCCCGAAGTTATCAACTCGATGACCATCGGTTCGCACATACTCTTGGATGACGGCAAGGTCCGCATGGAAATCGTCGAACGTGGCGACGGATTTCTGGTCGGTGAAATCAAGGCCGGACGCACCCTCTCCAACAACAAAGGATTCAATGTCCCTGGCGTGATCTTGCCGATTGCGGCCCTGACTCCAAAAGACCGTATTGACCTTGAAGCAGCCTTGGGCATGGGCGTGGACTGGATTGCGCAATCCTTTGTGCAAAAACCCGAAGACGTGATCGAAGCCAAAAAACTGATCGCAGGCCGCGCGGCCCTGATGATTAAACTCGAAAAACCGTCGGCCCTTCAATATCTTGATGAAATGATTGCCGAAGCCGATGGCGTGATGCTGGCCCGTGGCGATCTGGGCGTAGAAATCCCGCCCGAAGAAGTACCGATTGCGCAAAAGAAAGTCGTGCGCGCCGTCCGCTTTGCAGGAAAACCGATTGTCGTCGCAACCCAGATGCTCGAATCGATGATCGAAAACCCAGCCCCGACCCGCGCCGAAGCGGGCGACGTGGCGACCGCCGTATTCGACGGAACAGACGCTGTGATGCTCTCAGCCGAAACCGCCGCCGGACAATACCCGCTCGAAGCCGTCCAGATCATGGACCGCATCTGCAAACGCGTTGAAAAAGACGAAATGTACCGCAAACTGATCGACGCCGACCACCCGAACGCCAACACCAACGATGCGTCGGACGCCATCACGATTGCGGCAGATCAAGTGGCCAAAGATATTCACGCTTCCTGCATCGTGACCTATACGACATCAGGTGGAACAGCCCTGCGTGCTGTCCGTCAACGCCCCGCCATGCGTGTCGTGTGCATGACGCAAAATCTGGCTACCGCGCGCCGTCTGGCTGTATCTTACGGCGTTTACGGTCTTGAAATCGAAGGAGTCGACACCTTCGCCGACGCGGTTAAAGTCGCGCAGCAAAGAATCGGTCAGGAAGGCGTCGCCAAGAAAGGCGAACGCTTTGTGATGACCGCGGGCGTCCCCTTTGGCACGCCGGGCTCGACCAACATCCTCCGCGTCGCTTGGGTAGACTAACAGGTGATGTAAAATAGACCTCACAGTCTGAAACTTGACAAACTTGTCCCCGCCAAGTACTTTGTGTTATGTCTAATATATTTTACAGCAAAGACGGGGACAAGGCTCAGGCCTATTTCCTGAACAACGGCCAGCGCGGGCGGGATATTACCAGCCCGAAAACGCTTGAAGCCTTACGGACATACTTTGCCTACAGACTCGAAAACGCAGGCCTGACAGGTGTTACGCACAATACATACGGCAATTGTCCGACCAACGACCTGATTCAAGGGGCCGTCCGCGATTTGTTCAAGGATGCGGTAACTTCGATCAACAACGAACCCGTCAGAGTACAGGTCGGAATGATGCATCACCCGCGCTGCACCTCTTCCGGCGGTGTAACAGGACGGGAAGCTTTTAACGAACGATGGAGCAAAGCCCGCATGACGGGAAATTTCTCTCAAGCTCCTGACATTTAGAAATGATATCCACCCGATAAAATGAACCCCCGTCTTGCGACGGGGTTCGTTTTTTAGACAAACAGAAGAAAACCTATCTCGACGCCGAAGCAATTTGTGTTGCACTTCCCGCCGACTGATCGGTATGCACCCACCACGCGGAACGGTTGATCGAAAAGATCGGCTTGTAATGCGAAATCGCACTGGCCCGGGTCATACGCTTGATCTGGTTATCCAGAACCATCGGCCCTTGCTCGGTATAAACGATCAGGATCGCGTGCGGAATGCCCTTCTCCAGATCCTTGACAATCGCCACGCGCAGCAAGGATTCAGGAACGCCCAGCGCCCGCAACGACGCATATTTGGCAATCGCAAAATCTTCGCAATCTCCGCCACGGGTCATAAATTCGACCGGAGTTTCCCAGTAATCAGACCTACCCCAATTGCGATTGTCACCGATATAATGAACCTTATTCATCAGATCATTGACGCCATTGGCCATATCAACCAGAGACTGGCCGCGAAACTGCGCGAGACCGTTACGCCAATTCTGGATCACACCCTGATTGGAACCATTCGCAACATCGCGCTGAAAACGGTCAAACATGTCGCGCCATTTGGTAAAAGCAGAAAGATCACCCGAACGTTTTTCCCCAGTCCCGAACAAGGCAGTCTGGACAACCCCATCGGCATAATTAAGCGAGACAGATGCCAAAGTAATCGATGACGGAATATCCTTCATAGAACCGGCATGGGACGGCTTGGCCCCAAAACTGCTGAGCGACGCCATAACCGCCATGGTCGCCGCCGCCACACGCAGCGAAGACTGGACAGCCAAAGTCGTCTTGAGATCCCATCTGGAAATAAGTCCTTGGGAGACAAGAATTTCCCCGAGAGCTTTGCCGGAAGCAAGCCCGCGCTTTTGCTGCAAAAGAGCCTCTTTCAACTGCTGGGGTGTCAACAGCCCGCGGCGAACCAGAACCTCGCCAATACGGTGAGAAGAAAGAAAATGCCTAAAACCTGAAAAAACACCAAATCTCATGTACTAAGCCTTAAAATACGAGTGTTACTCTAATAATCCCACATTCAACCCGCCTGCTTTACGCCAGCTGGAGGAGCATTGCTCCACCCTCAATTAAACACGCGAAAGATTGACAAATCCTGAACGGCATGAGAAAAAAACGCAGAAAGACGCCAAAAAACACAGGTTTTTTTCCAACATGATTCCGCCAAAGTCCTTTTACCTGCTCCGCCACGGCGAAACGGTCGCCAATGCCGAAGGCTACGCCTCCGGAAGCCTGGACACACCCTTAACGGAAAAAGGGCGGGAACAAGCCGTTCTGACACAAAAAACCCTTATGGAACTAGACCGAAAACCGCAGATTATCTTCCACAGCCCGCTGTCCCGCGCAAAAGACACAGCCGATCTGGTCAACAGCACCCTAAACCTGCCAATGATCTCCCACTCGGGGTTAAAAGAGCAACATTACGGTGATTGGCAAGGTCGGAACTGGGACATCATAAAATCGGAAATGAAACATGGCGAGGACCCGCCAAACGGCGAATCGCAGAAAGACTTCTTCACCCGTGCACAAAAAGCCATCGCCGAGTGCCTCAGCCAAACGGATCAAATTCCTTTGCTGACATGCCACGGGGGAATTTTCGAAGCCTTTTTTTCCTATACTGGCCACGGAAAAGTCAGGATCGTCAATTGCGCCCTCTATGAATTTTGGCCCGATCAGAAAGGGCGTTGGCAATACAGGGACCATACAAACCTTTCCACCCTAGCAATTGCGCTTTTCGAAGGGCCAAGACCTACTAAATAGCCGCTTCCGAGAACCCGCTTATGGATACGCCAAACTGCGCCCTCTATGAATTTGTGCCATCTGCCGCAGAATTTCCGCTTCACTGGCAGTGGACACGTCACGCCCCGCAACCTTGAACGCCAGCGCCGCATCCGTGAAGAAATCCATCAAACCACCTGAGGCCTTGACCGCAAAACGACATCTCGAATCTGGTTCTTCACTCACCTGATCGTAATAAATCCCCATGACATGACATTCGACGCCTGCGACCTTTCCGGCGGCAAGAGCGGAATTGTATCCCACCAGCGAATCGTCGATAATCAGATACCGTTTACCTTTGACCCCCGCCACTGTGAACGCCAACTCAATCCCCATATCGAACGGATCGGGAAAGGGTTTCTTTTGTTTCCCTGCAGCAAAAACGTCATCTGCCGTGATGAAACCACTCACCAGACCGCTGTCCTTATACCCCGCGATCCGGCTTCCGAAATCGACAATGGCCAAAGGTGAATTGGAAACGGTAATCACCGGCTTTGCAGCATGATTGAATGCCGTCATAAACTCGACCATCCCGTCGCGACGAACCTCGGGACCAGCCTCTTCCAAAGCCGCAGCATATTTTTCCCTATGAAGGGTGACGATATCATTGCGAAGGGTGGTAATTCTGCTCCCCGGAACCGAAGACAAACGGCCTTCCATGGCAAGGCGATCTAGGATTTGATCCGGTTCCAGACCCTTAAGACGGAACATCTCGTCGTACCCGACATCGATTCCGGCATCTTTCAGAATGTTGACACGAATCTGCGCCCGCGTCTCTTCGGCTTTAACCTGCGTCCCGTCAAAATCAATCAGAACGCCGTCATAGAATGAGACAAAACGCTGGAGAAGCGCAAAAACCTCACTCTGGGAAACTTGAACTAACCCATCCATTAATTGCCGGACACCCCATCATATCTCTTTGCGGGGGAGCAAAGACCTGATAAACTCGCCATGTCTTTTCGCCCCTCTTTTAAAAACTGAGGATATATATGATTTTCCGTATTAACACAACCCTTTCTTTGACTGTATCTGTTGTGGCGCTCTCCCTCACCGCCTGCGCCCCGCAAGGCCCAAATCAATGGATGCCCAAAGGCTACACCTATCAGGACAACACCCCTTTGTCTTCTCCGGCCCCCTCTTCGCCATGGCTGAAAGAGGCTGAAATCAAAGATACGGAAAAACTGGCCGCCAGCACCGCGGCATGGCAAGGCGCGACCTTTGAATTGATCGACGGCCTGTCTGCCGTCCTCCCCTCGGACGGAAGTCCGATCAACGTTGAAACCGTAGCCCCCGTCACCAATCAGGATTTGGCCCTCGACCATTACACCCGTCAGGCCTTGATGCAAAAAAACATGACCCTGACAACCACCAAAGGGATCGGTTTGACCATGAAACTGAATGTCGAACCGCTATCCAAGCCTGAAATCATAGAACGGGCCAAGAAAATGGAAGGTTTTGAGTATATCGGAACTGCAAACATAAAAGATGCCTATATGTTGTGCGCCAGACTCATGTCCGCTGACGGTAGCGAACTGGGCAAATCGCACACAATAGGCATTTTTCCGCATGAAAAACTGGAATATTCCCGCCTCCCCGGATATACGACCCAACCGACAACCGGAATCACCAACGCCCCGGCCCCGGTTTACGAGAGCCGATAAAACCGCTTTAAGCTCATGGAAAATTGGGGTAAACAAAGCCCCATGAGCTTATTTATCCCCCTTACCAGATTTGGAAACCGTCTGGCCAGACCCGATATTCTCTTCTGGCTGCTGCCCTTTATGATGGCACTCCTGATTGTAGGCACCATCGCCCAGAAAACCATTGGCCTTTACGCCGCACAGGAAAAGTTTTTCGGATCA
>Ga0209200_1002235_pt1 | contig 18249 bp, 9 predicted proteins | sample AD_UKC033_MetaG_FD_184406 | JGI IMG/M metagenome (GOLD analysis project Ga0209200, IMG submission 184406) | Active sludge microbial communities of municipal wastewater-treating anaerobic digesters from USA - AD_UKC033_MetaG (SPAdes) (version 2) | ecosystem: Engineered > Bioreactor > Anaerobic >...
GGCCGTCGGTTGAGTAGCCTTCTGAGGCGTATCGAAACCAGCGGCGGGCCGGCCGTCGGTTGAGTAGCCTTCTGAGGCGTATCGAAACCAGCGGCGGGCTGCGGTCGGTTGAGTAGCCTTCTGAGGCGTATCGAAACCAGCGGCGGGCTGCGGTCGGTTGAGTAGCCTTCTGAGGCGTATCGAAACCAGCGCCGGGTGGATGGGAGGGCGCGAATAAGACACAGGCGCCGTGCAAATCTGTGTCATTTGCGTATAATAGCAATGAACACGTCTCACGGGCGCTCTCAGCCGCCCTTGCCACAGGAGGAATCATGACCACCTATGATGCCCGCGTCGCCAAACGTCTCTCTGAGGTCTACGCATCGGCCACCGTCGATGCCGGCCGTGAGCTGGCCGATCTGCGGCTGATCGTCTTCTCTGACCTGCACAAAGGCCAACGCGACGACGCGGACGACTTCGCGGCGTGCGAGCCGGCCTATCTGGCCGCGTTGGATCACTATTGGCGGGAGGGGTTCGAGCTCTTTTTGCTGGGCGATGTGGAGGAGCTGTGGGAGAGCCGGCCGAGCTCCGTGATCGACAAGTACAGTGGGGTGTTGAAGCTGGAGCAGCCTTTTGCCGCGGCGGCCAGCCCCAGCCGCTACACACGCTTCGTGGGCAATCACGACGACCTGTGGTACAGCCCGAGTCAGGTGCAGGACTATCTGGCGCGCTACCTGGCCGGCCAGCCGGTGATCGAAAGCCTGCGCATGACCGTCCATCAGCAGGGCCAGCCGCTGGGCGAGCTCTTCTTCCTGCACGGCCACCAGGGCACGTCGGATTCGGATCGTTTCGCCCGCGTCTCGGCCTGGGCTGTGCGTAACCTGTGGCGACCTTTGCAGCGCCTCTTCAACGTCCGGTCGAACACGCCCAGCACCAACTACGAGCTGCGCGGCAAGCATGAGCTGGCCATGTATCACTTCGCCGCCAGCCGGCCGGGCCTGGTGCTTTTTGCTGGTCACACCCACCACCCGATCTGGGAGGGCCTCAACTTTAAGCAGGCGCTGGAGATGATGGGGGTGCGGGGCCTGGAGGTGCAGGTGGACGCAGCTTGGGTGCAGGAACAGGTTGCCGAGGCCGTGGCGCTGCCGGACAAGCCCAAGCCCAGCTACTTCAACAGCGGCTGCTGCGCCTATCGCGACGGCTCCATCACCGGCATCGAGCTCAGCGACGGCCAGGTGCGGCTGGTGCGCTGGGCCGGAACGCCGCCAGCTCGTACTGAGGTCTTCAGCGCCTCGCTCCAGGATGTGCTGGCGGCTGTGGCGGGCTGACCGTTGCGGCGCGTCGTGGTCTTGCGTGTTTCCCCCTTCTCATTTATAATGCATTGCGTCACAAATTCGTGGTTTGTGGCCGACTGGGTCAACCCAGGACATAATTGCTGACAGCGACCAACTTGGAGGCGTTTCCAATGAGCGAACCAGAGACTCTCACCCCCCAGGGCGCCATGGCCGAACGGCTGCGCAAGGCGAAAGACCTGACCACCATGACCGTGCAGGGCGCGCGTTCCACCGTGGAGAGCACGGCCGAGATGGCCGCGGGCGAGGCCACCATGTCGGCCGAAGCTGCCGCGACCGCCTCGCAAGGTCTGTCTGATACGCTGGGCCGCGCCACCAGCAACGCGGTGCAGGGGATGGCGCACGGCGCCGGCGCGGTGATCGGCGGCGCCAAGGGCACGGCCGGCGGCATGGTGCTGGCCGCCCAGATCATGGGCGGGGCCACCGTGGACGCGGCCAAAGGGTTGGTTGGCAGCACCGCCAAAGTCACCGGCAGTCTGGCTGAGGGCTTCGTCGTGGCGTTGGAAGATCAGCAGCAGGGCGCCGAGCAGGTCAAACAGGCGGCCAGGGCCTTCGTGCAGGAGGCCTTCGACGCCACCACCGGCGCAGCCTTCGGCGCGCTGGGCGGCGCGGCCACGGCCACCGGCGCGGTGGTCGGCGGCGTCAAAGGCGCAGCCAGCGGCACGGTGGACGGCGCGAAGGATGTGGTCGACGCCGGCGCGGATGTGGCCTACGCGGTGACCAAGGAAGCCACCAAGGGTGGAACCGAGATCATGCGCCGGGCCCTGCACCGGCCCGACGACGCAGCCTGACGCCCTGGCGACCCAAACGCTCTGGCCGGTCTCCGACCGAGCCAGTCTGACGCCCTGACGACCCAAACGCTCTGGCCGGTCTCCGACCGAGCCAGCCTGACGCCCTCGACTCAAACGCTCTGGCCGGTCTCCGACCGAGCCAGTCTGACGCCCTGACGACCCAAACGCTCTGGCCGGTCTCCGACCGAGCCAGCCTGGCGCCCTCGACTCAAACGCTCTGGCCGGTCTCCGACCGAGCCAGTCTGACGACAATTGAGCGTCCGTGATCCCAACAAGAACTCCCGCATTTGCGGGAGTTCGTTTTTTCGGCGGCAGCAGGAAGTCAGAGACCGGCCCGAGCAGCGGTGGAGGAGGTCGGGGCTCGGTCGGAGACCGGCCCGAGCAATAAGTACACTGTAAATTAAGTTTCTGAGAATTTCTCGTTCTCAGGTACCACCTGCCGATAATGGGAGTTCAGCTTCTGACGAGCGGCAGGTATGGAGAGTTTATCCTGTGCAAAAAAACCGATTCGCCGCCTTCGGCGGCGGAAGAAGCGGAGGACAGAGGGCGGAGGACGGAGGACAAGAACCCTACTCAAGGCTCCTGGCGATACGATACCCCAGGTCGTCGAACCTGACCCTGGGATAGTTCCAGTTGCGGTAGGCGCAGCGCAGCATACGGCGATGGGCGGCAAAGCCGCCGCCGCGCCTCACACGAATACCAGTTGCATCGGGATCTTCCAAATTGGCTTCTGGCCGGTAGGGGTAGTCGGCGTAGCGCGTGGCGGTCCACTCCCAGACGTTGCCACTCAGATCGTGGATGCCGTCAGGTGTGGCGCCGTGCGGGTAGGCGCCCACCGGCGTGGTGCGCATGACGCTGCCCTCCAGCGAGTTGAGCCGCTCCTCCTTCCACCTTCGGCCCCAGGGGAAGACGCGCCCGCCGCGGCGGGCTGCCCACTCCCACTCCGGCTCCGAGGGCAGGCGGAAGGACAGGCTCGTGACCGCGGCCAGCCAGCGGGCGTAGGCCATGGCCTCATACCAACAGACGCCAACCACCGGCTGGCTGGGGTTGTTGAGGTCCTGCTCCTGCCAGTACTCAGGCTCCACATGCTTCTTCTGTGGGTACCACTTCTGGAAAACCTCTCGGGCGTACTGCTCTGTCCAATCAAGTCTGCCACGCCATATGTATGCGTCACGCGCTGTTAGCAGTCCAGCTTTCTGCAGTTCGGCAATCTCGGCTGGGTTCTCCTTCCAGCGCCGCCAAGTCTCCATCCACCAGTCCACCGGATCTTCCTCGCCGGGAACCGGCTCGCCGCGCAGCCAGAAGCGGCCGCCGGCCGTCCACCAGCGATCCTCCTCGTAGCCGCCGGCCGCCAGGAAGCAGGCATACTCGGCGTTGGTCACCGGGTAGCGGCCGATGGCATAGGCGGCCAAGGGCACCTTGTGACGCATGAACTCGTCGGCGAAAGCCTGACCCAGGTCCAGCCGGCTGCTGCCGATCCTGGCCTCAGCCGCGGCGATCTCAACCAGGGGCGGCAAGATGACGCGCACGCCGCCCACCGTTTCCAACGGAAAGCGTGGGTCCTTGAGTCGGCCCAACAACAGCCCGGCCTCGATGCGGCTGCGAAGATGGATGCGCACGTCGCCCAGACGATCTAGCAGCGCCTGACGACACGAAGCGACCTGCGCTGCGTCCACCTCGCCGTTCTGCCAGTCCAGCCCGCTCTCCAACGCGCAGCGCGCGGCCAGAGCCGGGTTGACGGCCTGCACCGCCGCGATCAGCGTCGGGTCGAGGCCTGCAGCCAGGATGGTGGTCTGCTCCCAGCCGTTGGTGGGCGGACCGGGCAGCGGCTCCCATTGGCCGCGCTCGGCGACCGGCATCTCATCGACGCGGCTGGGCGCGCGCCACAGCCCAGCCAAGCCTTCGCCCAGCCGCAGCCGCCAAAGCATTTCGCCGGCCGCGAAATATTCCTGCAGGAGGTGGTGGCTGAAGCGAATCTGCCGCTCCCGGCTGTCGCCGGCGGCAGCATCGCCCAGCAGCGTCGCTGCGTGCGCCAAACGCAGTATGGCAGCTGGCGGGGTGGCCACGTCTGCGCCGTCAGGCATGGCAACTTGTTCGGGCAAGACGTCCAACGCCCAAGCCCGATCGACCTGAGTGCCCTCGCCGATGGCCTGCATGGCAAAGGCCAGCTGCGAAAGGGCCAGGTGTTGCGCCGCCGGCTCGATCCAATCGGGATGGTTGCGCCTGAGCTCCCGACCGAACAGCTTCTCGGTGAAACCGGTCAAAAGTCGGGCGCGCACCGCCGGAAGTTGACCGCCGGCCGCGAATTCCTCGACCATCATCTTGAGGTAGAAGGGAGTACGCGCCAGAGGAAGCAGCGTGCCATGCTCGCCCTGAAGGGCGTTCCAGAAGGCCATTCCCGCCGTGTCGCCCAGATAGCGCCGGCTGAAGTCCTCGATCTGCTCATCGCTGAGCGGATCGATCTCCACCTGCTGCACCGCCAGCTCACCGCCGTAGTCCTGGCTACGGCAGCTAAAGATCAACCTGTTGCCGGCCGGCAACGTCTCAGCAAATACACGCCACTCGTCGGTGCGCTCCCTGAACCGCTCACGGCTCGCTTCGTTGAGCCCATCGCAGAGGATGCACAGCCGACCGCCGTGCAAAGCCTGGATCAGCTCGGCGTGACTGTCGCCGCCGGGGTTCTCCAGCCGCCACATGCGCGCCAGAAACTCGTCCGGCGTCTCGTCCGACTTCTGCGCGGCCAGTCGCACCCACAACGGCAGCCAAGCCGCGTCTGGATCGTGCAGCCGGGCCAGCGCCTGGTCCAGGGCCAATCGCTGCAGAACGGTGGTCTTGCCGCCGCCCGGCAGTCCCTTGAGTATGAAGGCTGAATAGCGCTGCACGGCATCGCGGATGTCGGGGATCGGTACACGTTTGCTCTCACGCTGCGGTCCGACGCCAGAGAACAGGATCTCGCTGTAGCGCGGCGTGAGCTCCGGGGGCGGCGCGGCGCCAGAGAGAGTCACGTAGCGCGTCTGCCACTGCTGAAAGTCGGGATGGATACACAGGCGGGCCAGATAGCGCGTCTCACGCTCAACTGCGCCGGCAGCCGGGACGGCGGCCAGGTATTTGCTCAGCGCCTCGAACTGCGCTGGACCAACCGACAACGCCCGCTCCTGGGCAACGACTGCACCGTCTCCTATACGCGCGTCAGGCAGGCGCAACAGTGTCAGCAGTTGATCCAGCAGCTCCTGCATTTCCCCGGCCGTGTAGCGCAACGTGAGGTTGAGGTTCACATCGCGACCGATGAAGATCCCGTCGCGATTGTCGACAGAGTCGCCAACGAAGCTGCCGCCTTCAGTATTGATGTGTGTAGTCGTGTTGGTGCTCATGGATAAGTTGGAGGGTGGCTCCGCGCCGATGGTCGCCCGGCGGGTTACTGAAAGGCGCGGAGCCGGCGCATCTTTGGCTCGGCACATTACCGAACCTGGACAAAGGCCTGGATCTCTCGTAGGGTTGTCGCGGCCGGGCATCCGTGGACACGCGGCATTTCTGACGCAGGCGCAAGGCCCTGGCGAGGAGAGATGCTGGCGATACGATACCCCAGGTTGTTGTTCCTGTTCCTGGGATTGTTCCTGTTGCGGTAGGCGCAGCGCTTGCGGCCCTTGCCCGCCATCATTGTACACAATGAATGGCGAAACAGGCAAGCAGCATTCGCAGATCGAGCGGCCGCATAGATTGTGTAGCCGACTGCGCCGCAGCGAAACCCTGCCGCCGCATCGAGACCCGCTCAGTTGCGCCAACTGCCCAACAGACCGCCGATCTGGTTGAGCAAGCCGGCGCCATGCTCGTATTGACGCACCGTCAGGCAACGCAACTCGTGGGCAGTTCGTAGCTGCAGGCGCAGGATCTCCAGCTCCACGTCGGCGCTGAGCAGGGCATCAGCCCGGGCCGCACCCTTGACCTTGCGCGCCCGGATCAGGTCCCGTTGGCAAAAGTAGCTTGTATCCATTAAGCGGCTGCCAAGGATGAAGCGCTGAGAGCGGGGAAACTTCTCGACTACCGGCACGAGCCAGGTCATGAAGTCGGCGAAGAGCGGGAAGATGGGAAACTCGATGGACGAATCTGCCATGGCGATCTCCTGATCGTCACACCGTTCATAAGCGAACGGGCCTCAACACGATGTCTGACAGCAGCGCCCGGCGGAGACGCCAGCTGTCCGCGTGGCGCGCATGGGCGATCCACGCCTTGAGCGACTGACGAAACTGTTGCTCGGTCATCTGGCCGGACTGAAAGGCGTCGCGATGGCGACGCAGACGTTGCCGGGCCAGATGCACGTTGTCGGCGCGCAGGCGGCGGTGCGTGGGAAAGACGCGCAAACCCAGGAAAGGAATGCCGGTGCTGGTAGGGTAGACGGTCGAGCGCCGCCAGTTGAGACACAGGCGCAGACCATCCAGATGCCCCTGCACCTGCGCCTTCCAGGCGTGAAGCTGCGCCTTGTCGTTGCCGAAGAGCAGGAAATCGTCGCAGTAGCGCACGTAGGCCGGACACTTCAGTTCACGCTTGACGAACTGGTCCAACGAGTCCAGGTAGATGTTGGCCCAGGTTTGCGAGGTGAGGTTGCCTACGGGCAAGCCGCGCGGCCTGTCGGCAGCCAGCAGGTCGTCGCCGGAGAACCACTCCATCTGATACATGGGAGCCAAAACGCCGGCGCCGCTGGCCAGGATACGGTCGATCAACCAGAGCGCGTCGGGATCAGCGACGTAACGCGCCAGTTTGGCGCGCAGGATGGCGTGGTCAACTGCAGGGAAAAACTGATGCACATCGCACTGCAGGACGTATGGATAGCGCCGGGCGAACTCCTGGCAGCGATCCAGCGCGCGGTGGGTGCCCTTGCCCGGCCGGCAGGCATAGGTGTCGTGGACGAAGCGCCGCTCCCAGATCGGATCCAGCGTGCTGCACAGAGCGTGATGCACCACACGATCGCGAAAGGGTGCTGCGCTGATCAGACGCAGCTTGCGCTCCATGATGTAGAAGTTGCGATAGGCGCCGGGCTGGTAGCTGTGCGTGCGCAGCTCGTGCTGGAGCTGAAAGAGACTGGGTTCCAGGTCGAACTCGAACTTGGCCACTTCAGCACGATCGCGCTTGCCGCGCCGGGCCTTGCGAAAGGCGTCCAGTAGGGTGGCGAAGTCGGTGATCTGGTCGTAGAGGTGGCGATAGGTCTTCATACTTTTCGATCGACGCCTTGCGCACAAAAAACGCCGATTCGCCGCCTACGGCGGCGGCAGAAGCGGAGGACAGAGGGCAGAGGACGGAGGACAGGACCCCTACTCAAGGCTCCTGGCGAGACGATACCCCAGGACGTCGTTCCTGTTCCCGGGAACGTACCCGTTGCGGGAGGCGCAGCGCACATCTGTTCTGTTCGTATACCAGGAACCGCCGCGTACCACCCGGAGACCATCGACCAAGAGGTCCTCACGCCCGTCGCCAGGATCGTAGTGATAGGGGCGATAGAGGGTTGCTGTCCATTCGAAGACGTTGCCGCTCAGGTCATGGAGGCCGTCGGGCGTGGCCCCGCGGGAGTAGACGCCCGCCGGACTGGGCTGGCCCAGCCGACTCTCGCTGCTGTTGCAGCGCGCCGCGTCCCAGTCTCCATTCCAGGCAAAGCGCCGGATGTTGCGCCGGGCAGCCCATTCCCACTCGGCCTCCGTGGGCAGGCGATATGAAGCGCCCGTCGCCTGCGTCAGCCAGGCGGCGTAAGCCATCGCCTCGTACCAGTTGACGCCGACCACGGGCTGGGCGAGGGCGTTGAAGCGACTGTTGCGCCAGAAGAACGGCTCACGGCGCTGCTCACCAAGGATCTGCCGGTTGTATGCCTCCACGTAATCGTCCTCGGTCCATTCGGCTGCAATCCCGCGCCAGTTGGCGATTTCCTCCTCGTTCGACGATTGATTCTCCCTCCAGTCGGCCAGGATGTTCTCCAGGTCAGCGCGTAGCCAGCGATGTTGTCGCCGTAGTGTATCTTCTGTCTCCGGGTCCAACCGACCCACTCCGCGCAGCCAGGCCTGACCGGCCGGCGTCCACAAGTCGGTCTGCTCGTAGCCATGGTCCTCGATGAAACAGGCGAACTCGCCGTTGGTCACCGGATAGACGGCCATCATAAAAGCGGCGATCGGGACGCGGCTCTGGGGCAATTCATCGTTGTCGGCGTCAGGGTCTTCGCCGCCCAACAGAGCCAGGCCGGCCGGAATGGTTACCATCGTCGGCTGGATAGCCTGAACGACGCGCGCTACACGACCGCCGCTGCTGGCACTGACTTGGAAGGACTGACGCACGAAGCGGGGATCGCCCACCTGGGCCAGGATCGTCGCAGCCGCGATGCGTACGCGCAGGTCCACGGACGGCTCTCCCATCAGCCGTTGCAGATAGACAGGCGTGTGCAGGTCGTCGCGCAGCCAAAGGGCCATGATGGCGGTCTCTCGCCAGGCTTCGTCCTGCGCCAACGCAGCCAACCGCTGTGAACAGTCGCTGAGCCGCGACAGGTGGGCTGCGGCCGCGTACTCCTGGATCAACTGGTGCAGCAGCTTGTACGTTCCGTCCTGCAGGTCGATCAGCAAGCCGGTGGAACGCAAGGCCGCATCCAGGTCAACCAGCGCAGCGCGGCGGCCGGCTGCGCCTTGGAGCACGGCGTCCAGCTCGTCGCCGTCGATCACCAGACTGCCCAGCTCCTGCAGGCGCCAGCCCAACAACTCCAGCCCGCGCTCAGCCCGCTCGCGCAGCGCCGGCTTCGTGCGCGCCCACACCCGCGGGCTCCTGACGAAACGCTGCACCAGGCCGCCGCGGTCGGCCGGCAGATCGCCGCTGGCGCCCGTCTCCTTGAGCATCCAGAGGAAGAGGGGCAGGCGGGCCAACGTACGCAGCCGATCGTCGGCGTGAATCTTGTCCCATAGCCGCTTGCCGTCAGCAGCGCCCAGGTAGAGCCGCAGGTAGTCGCGCACGTCGCTATGGCCCTCGCCGTCGTCCCAGTAGCGGATGTCGTCCACCAGCGGTTCAACAGTCCAGATCTGGGCCTGAGGCAGCGTTTGCAGAGATGGCTCGCTGTGAGCATCGGCGTCGAAGTCCGCCGTGCGACAGGTCAGACGGATCGTCTGCCGCCCGTAGTCGGCAGCATGGGTGCGAATGGCGTCGTGGCCTTTTTCGCGCTGTTCCTGGCGCAGCTCGTTGAGCCCGTCCAGCAGCAGTACGATCTGCTCCTCGTTGCGCCGCAGCCATTCCCGCAGTGAAGCCAGATCGTCCAGGCGCAGCCCGTGCAGCTTGAGCGCCTGATCGATGGCTGTCAGCAGGTCAGGCTGGCCGTGGTAGGTTGAGAGGGGAATCAGGATTGGCAGAGCACGCGGCTGACCGGACGGCTGCGCCAGGGCCTGCGTGGCTGTCGCCCAGGCAATGCGCTCCAGGGCCGTGCTCTTGCCGCTGCCTGGCTCGCCCAGAATGATGGCGCGGCGCTGGCCGGCCAGGGCAGAAAGCAAGTCCTCGGAGGGCGGTTGGCCGCCCGGCTGGGCGATGAAGCGGGCGACGCGCATGGGTAGAGCGCGCAGCGGAATGAAGGCATCAGGGCCGGAGTCCGGTCCGCTGGCTTGCTGGACCAGAGGCGGGTCAGGTTCGTCGGGCTGATCGGCCCAGCGCACATAGGCCTGCTGGATCGCCAGCAGGTAGGCGCGCACTTCGTCGTCGCTGGGCAGACGGACCGGCTCGCCGCGAACCATCAAGACGCCGCCGGGATGGACTTCGTACTTGTCGCCCATCACCTTGTCGCGTCCGACTTCGTCACCGAGAATGGACTTGTCGCCCATCACCTTGTCGCGTCCGACTTCGTCACCGAGAATGGACTTGTCGCGGCCAATGAAGTCCCCGCCTCCGGTATTCACATTTCCATCAACGTGTGAACCTCCGCCGGTGTCGATTAATTTGTCAGTGTTGTCCATGTAAACCTCTTGCTGCGTACCGATCGAGTAGGCGTGGTTGAGTAGCTGTGGGTTGAGTGACCGTGGGTTGAGTAGGCGTCTGCGCCGTATCGAAACCTTCCGCCTTCCGTTGGTCGAGTAGCCGGCTGCCGGCGTATCGAGACCTTCCGCCTTCCGTTGGTCGAGTAGCCGGCTGCCGGCGTATCGAGACCCTCCGCCTTCCGTTGGTCGAGTAGCCGGCTGCCGGCGTATCGAGACCCTCCGGATGGGTTTCGGTACGCTGGGATCGTGCGCCCTCATGCGAGTCGTGTGCCCTCAACCCGCTACTCAACCCACGGAAACGCACGCTCCGCCGGTCGAGTAGCCGGCTGCCGGCGTATCGAGACCTTCCGCCTTCCGTTGGTCGAGTAGCCGGCTGCCGGCGTATCGAGACCCTCCGGAGGGGTTTCGGTACGCTGGAATCGTGCGTCCTCATGCGAGTTGTGTGCCCTCAACCCGCTACTCAACCCACGGAAGCGCACGCTCCGTTGGTCGAGTAGCCGGCAGCCGTCGTATCGAAACCTTCCGCCATCCGTTGGTCGAGTAGCCGGCTGCCGGCGTATCGAGACCCTCCGGAGGGGTTTCGGTACGCTGGAATCGTGCGTCCTCATGCGAGTTGTGCGCCCTCAACCCGCTACTCAACCCACGGAAGCCTGCGCGCTGTTGGTTGAGTAGGGGTCTGCGCCGTATCGAAACCTTCCGGCTTCCGTTGGTCGAGTAGCCGGCTGCCGGCGTATCGAGACCCTTCGGAGGGGTTTCGATACGCTGGAATCGTGCGCCCTCATGCGAGTGGTGTGCCCTCAACCCGCTACTCAACCCACGGAAGCCTGCGCGCTGTTGGTTGAGTAGGCGCAGGTTGAGTAGGCGTCTGCGCCGTATCGAAACCCGTCTGCCTTCCGCCGGTCGAGTAGCCGGCTGCCGGCGTATCGAGACCCTCTGGAGGGGTTTCGGTACGCTGGGATCGTGCGTTCTTGACCTGCTGCTTATTCCACGAACAGCGGGGTGACCTCGAATCGATCTACGTCTACCAGCCCCACATCGGTCAGCTTCAGGTGCGGGATGACCTCCAGCGCCATGAAGCTCATGGCCATGAAGGGGTCGTGCAGCTCACTGCCCAGGGCATGGGCCGCGGCCAGCACCTGGTCGAAGTCGCGCCGAATCTGTTCGATGGGCTGGTCCGACATCAGGCCGGCGATGGGCAGCGCCAGTTGGGCCAGCACCTGCTCGCCGTCGGCCGCAGCCAGCCCGCCGCCCATGGCCGCCACGGCGCGGGCCGCGGTCAACATGCTGACATCATCCGCACCCACTACCACCAGGTTGTGATGATCGTGCGCCACCGATGAGGCCAGCGCACCCCGCTGCAGGCCGATGTTCCTGATGAAGCCCTTGCCCACGTTGCCGTTGACGCCGTGGCGCTCGATGACGGCCATCTTCAGCAGGTCGCGGCTGACGTCGGCCACGGCCAGACCCTCTCGAATCGAGGCGTCCAACGTCAAATGCTCGGTGACCAGTTGATTCTCGATCGCGCCGATCACCCGCACCCGGCAGCCCGCGGCCGGGATGCTCAGGTCGATTCGATCCCACGCCACGTGGATGCTGTCGGGCAGCGGCGAGGGGGATGCGGCCGGCGGCGGCGTCAGCATGGTCCCCTCCCGGGCCACCAGATTGCCGCCGACATAGACCAGGCGCGGCCGCAGGTCATCCAGCCGGTCGAAGACGATCAGATCAGCCCGCCGGCCGGGCGCGATGGCGCCGCGGTCATGCAGGCCGAACCACTCGGCCGTGTTGAGCGTCGCCATCTGGATCGCCGTCGCCGGCTCGATGCCATAGGCGATGGCGCTGCGCACCATGAAGTCGATGCCGCCCTGGTCCAGCAGATCGGCCGGCTGGCGGTCGTCGGTGCAAAAGCAGCAGCGGCGGCTGTTGGCCGGCGTCACCAGCGGCAACAGCGTCTCCAGGTTGTGGGCATTGGTGGCCTCGCGGATGAGAATGTAGAGCCCGCGGGCCAGCTTTTCGGCCGCCTCGGCCACGCTGGTGCATTCATGGTCGGAGCCGATGCCCGCGGCCACATAGGCGTTCAGCGCGGGGCCGGCCAGGCCGGGCGCGTGGCCATCCAACGGCCGGCCCTGAAAGGCCCGAAGCTTGGCCAACACCGCGGGCGCGGCCGCGACGACGCCGGGATAGTTCATCATCTCGGCCAGCCCCAGCACGCCAGGATCATCCAGCAGGCTCAGCAGGTCGCCCGCCTCCAGCGTCGCGCCGGCGGTCTCCATCTGGGTGGCCGGCACGCAGGAGGGCAGGTTGACCCAGATGCTCAGCGGCGTCTCCCTGGCGGCATCAAGCATGAAACGGATGCCAGCCAGGCCGTGGACGTTGGCGATCTCGTGGGGGTCGGTGACCACGGTGGTGACGCCGGTGGGCAGCACCGCGCGCGCAAACTGCGGCGGGGTGGCCATGGAGCTCTCGATGTGAACGTGGGCGTCGATCAAGCCGGGGGCCACAAAGGCGCCGGCCAGGTCGATGCTTTGACGGCCCTGATAGCCTGCGCCGATGCCGGCGATCTGTGTCCCGGCGATGGCGATGTCTGTATGTTCGATCTGGCCGGAGAAAACGTTGACCAGGCGGGCATGGCGCAGCACCAGATCGGCCGGCTGCTCCCCGCGGGCGATGCGAATCAATTCTGCCACCTGCATGAACAGACCTCCTTGTCGGTTCTCGGACGAGTCGTGGAGTCGATTTGGCGGGATTGTACCATCAATTGGCCGCCGCGCCTATCGCACGCGGCGTGCTGCGGCGGCTGTGGGCGCGGAGTTCGAGTGAAAAAAGGTACGGGATATGACACGCGTCATGGTTTCGCCCCTTATCCTGTGGTAAAGTGTTGGCTGAGACTGGGCGCACAACGAAGCCAGCGCTTGTGGCGTCCAGTCTGAGCACGGCGCGAACCAGAGTAAACTCCGGTCGCCGAAGGACACCCGGTCTGCCGCCATGCGCGGCGTCGATTTGGGATTGACAGCCAGCGGCGCTTACTGTATAGTGCAATGGCATCGCTGCGTTTGTTCGATCCTTTCGTTGCAGGTCCCTTGAAACCCGGCTTCGGTCGGGCGATTCTGCCAAGGCGCTCAAAGGAGGAGCTCCATGCGACACCCTACCCGTTGGTTTGTCTTGCTTGCCCTGTTGGTCATGGTGGCCCTGGTGGCCGCCGCCTGCCCGGCTCCGGCGCCCACAGCCGCGCCCGCGTCAGAGCAACCGGCCGCTCCGGCTGAGGCCACGGCCGCGCCGGCTGCGCCTGCTGAACCTGCTGCCCCGGCCCCCGAGGTCAAGGCCGCGTTTGTCTACGTTTCCGCCATCGGCGACAAGGGCTGGACCTACTCGCACGATGAGGCTCGCCTGATCCTGGAAAAGGAACTGGGCATCGAGACCGCCTTCATGGAGAACGTTCCCGAAGGCCCCGACGCCGAGCGGGTGATCCGTGATTTCGCCGAAAAGGGCTACAACCCCATTATCACCACCTCCTTCGGCTTCATGGACCCCACCATCAACGTGGCCAAGGAATATCCCGACACCTGGTTCATCCATGTCTCAGGCTACAAGACGGCCGACAATGTCAGCACGATCTTTGCCGGTATCGAAGAGGCGCGCTATCTGAGCGGCCTGGCGGCCGGCGCAGCCACCGAGAGCAACATCATCGGCTACGTGGCGGCCTTCCCCATTCCTGAGGTGGTGCGCGGCATCAACGGTTTCGCCCAGGGTGTGCGCGAGGTCAACCCCGACGCCGAGGTGCGCGTGGTCTGGACCAACACCTGGTTCGACCCGCCCAAGGAGAAGGAAGCGGCTGACGCGCTGCTGGCGCAGGGCGCCGACGTCATCGCCCAGCATCAAGACACCACCGAGCCGCAGAAGGCTGCGGCTGACGCCGGCGCGGTGAGCGTTGGCTATCACACCGACATGCGCGAGACGGTGGGCGACACGGTGCTCACCAGCCCCATGTGGTTCTGGGGCCCCAAATACCTGGAGATCGTCAAGGCTATCCAGGCGGGCACCTACCAGAGCGAATCCTTCTATGGCCACATGAAAGATGGCACCTTCGATCTGGCCCCGCTCAGCCCAAAGGTCAGCGCAGAGACCGCGCAGTTGATCGATCAGCGCCGGCAGGAGATGATCGACGGTACTTTCAACATCTTCTGCGGCCCGCTGTTGAGCAACACCGGCGTGGAAGTCCTGCCTGAGGGCAAGTGCATGACCGTTGGCGAGCGGCTGGGCATGGACTTCTTCATCGAGGGAGTTCAGGGCGAGGCCCCCAACCCCGGCGCGCCCCTGGAGGGCGAGCCTGCCCCTTTTGAGATGAGCGGGGTGGGCGCCGCTGAACTGCCCAGCGCCGCCTTCGTCTACGTCGGCCCGGTCAACGACTTCGGCTGGACCTTCGCCCACGACCAGGGTCGCCTGGCGCTGGAGGAGATGGGCGTCAAAACTGCCTACGCCGAGTTGGTGGCTGAAGGGCCGGATTCGGCCCGCATCATTCGCGACTTCGCGGAGAAGGGCTACGACATCATCTTCGCCACCAGCTTTGGCTACATGGATTCGGTCATCGAGGTGGCCGCCGAGTATCCGGACATCGTGTTCGAGCACGCCACCGGCTACCTGACGGCCGATAATGTGGGCATCTACGATGGCCGCGGCTACCAGGGCTGGTATCTGGCGGGCATCGTGGCCGGCAGCATGACCGAGAGCAACAAGCTGGGCTACATCGCGCCCTACCCCATCCCCGAGGTGGTGCGCAACATGAACGCCTTCGCCTTGGGCGCCCGCTCCGTCAACCCGGACGCGGAGGTGACGCCGGTCTGGATCTTCGACTGGGTGAACCCGCCCAAGGAACGGGAGGCCGCCGAGGCGCTCTACGCCGCCGGCGCCGACGTCATCGCCCGCGAGAGCGACTCTACCGAGGCCGACAAGCTGGCCCAGGACAAGGGCATCTACGTCATCGGCTACAACAGCGATGTCACCCGCGACCAGGCGCCCGACGCATTCCTGACCGCGCCGATCTGGCACTGGGATGTGTACTACAAGCAGGTGGTCGAGGAAGTAGCCAACGGCGCGTGGACCAACACGCCGGTGTGGTGGGGGCTGAACGAAGGGCTGCTGAGCCTGTCGCCCATCGCCGACTTCGTACCTGCGGATGTCAAGGCGCTGGTGGAGGCTGAACAGGCCCGCATCCTCAGCGGCGAGTTCGACATCTTCGAAGGTCCCATCAACGACAACACCGGCGCCGAGCGGGTGCCGGCCGGCGTTGTCATGACCGATGAAGAGAAGCTGGCCTTCGACTGGCTGGTCGAAGGCGTCACTGGCACGATTCCACAGTAGACAATCCCTCCAAGGACTGGCAGCCCATCCCGGACTGCCAGTCCTTCTCTGGGCCGCCAGTGTTGGGATGGCCCCCCTTCCGCTGCCTCTGCGGCGGTTTAGCTCGATTCTTCTCGAATCGTTACTTCTCAGCCATCCGCGTCGGGCGCTTGATTCGATTTGAGCGGTGGCCCTTGCGCAAGGTCACGTTCCAGTTAAGTGAAAGTGCCTGCCCCTGAGTAGTAACCTCGAATCACTCTCCCTTCTTCCGGTGCAGCATGACATCACTCCCCCTGGCCGTCGAGATGCGCGGCATCACCAAGGTCTTTCCTGGCGTCATGGCCAATGAAAACGTCGATCTGGAGGTGCGCGCGGGCGAGATCCACGCCTTGCTGGGCGAAAACGGCGCCGGCAAATCGACCCTGATGAACATCCTGGCCGGTCTCTATCGCCAGGAGGCCGGCGAGGTTTGGCTGCACGGCCAACTGGCCCAGATCCATTCGCCCAGCGACGCCATTCGCCTGGGCGTGGGCATGGTGCACCAGCATTTCAAGCTGGTGGACAGCCAGACCGTCGCCGAAAACGTCATCTTGGGGCTCAAACAGCCAGCCTTTCGTCTGGACATGAAACGCACGGCGCGGGAAATCAAGGAGCTGGGCCAGCGCTACAAGATGGCGGTCGATCCTGACGCCTACATCTGGCAGTTGGGCGTGGGCGAGCAGCAGCGCGTCGAGATTCTCAAGACCCTCTACCGCAACGCCGACATTCTGATTCTGGACGAGCCGACGGCCGTGCTGACGCCGCAGGAATCGGAGGAGCTGGGCCACACCCTGCGCCGCATGGTCCAGGAGCCGGCCACCCGCGGCCACGCCGGCAACAAGGCGGTGATCTTCATCACCCACAAGCTGGATGAGGTGGTGCGCTTTTCCGACCGGGTGACGGTGCTGCGCGGCGGCAAGGTCGAGGCCACCCTGGACACGGCCGGCAGCAGCAAGGCCGACCTGGCCCGGCTGATGGTGGGCCGCACGGTGGTGTTCCAGGTCGCCAAGCCCCCCTTCCAGTCGCATGTCACCCCTGAGCTGCGCCAGGAGGTGCTCTTTGCCGTCAAGGATCTGCACGCGCTGAACGACAAGGGGCTGCCGGCGCTGAACGGCGTCAGTCTGGAGGTGCACGCCGGCGAGATTCTGGGCATCGCGGGTGTGGCCGGCAACGGCCAGCGCGAGCTGGCTCAGTCCATCACCGGCCTGCGCAAGGCGACCAAGGGCCAAGTGCTGGTGCGCTGCGGCGGCATCCAGGGGGTGCTCAAGGAAGTCACCAACCACACGCCACATCAGATCATCGACGATGGGCTGAGCTATGTGCCGGCCAATCGGCTGGGCACCGGGCTGGCGGGCAACCTGCCCATCAGCTCCAACCTGATTCTCAAAGATTACCGCAAAGAGCCGCTGTCGCGCGGCCCCTTCCTGGATCGCACCTCCATCGGCCGCTTCGCCGAGCGGCTGATCGGCGCGTTCCAGATCAGCACCCCCAGCGCCGAGCGGCCGGTGCGTCTTCTTTCCGGCGGCAACCTGCAAAAGGTGATTCTGGCGCGCGAGATCACGGCCGGCAAAGCCATGTTGGTGGCTGTCAACCCAACGCGCGGCCTGGACGTGGGCGCCACCGAGAGCGTGCAGCGCACCCTGTTGGAGCAGCGGGCCCAGGGCGCGGGCGTGCTGCTGGTCTCGGAGGATCTGGACGAGCTGCTGGCCATCTGCGACCGCATCGCAGTGATGTACGAGGGCCGCGTGATGGGGGTGATGCCGGCCCAGGACGCCAACCGCGATGAGATGGGCCTGATGATGGCTGGCGAGCACATTCAACCGGAGGCCTGAACCCATGCCACTGACCCTCGAACGCCGCATGGAGCCGTCCCGCACGGCCAACATCCTGGTTCCCATTCTCTCCGTCCTGCTGGCGTTGGTGGCCGGCGGGGTGCTGCTCTGGCTGGTGGGCGTCAACCCCATCGAGACCTACAAGGCGATGCTGCACGGCGCGTTCGGCAGCGCCTACGCCATCAGCGAAACCCTGGTGCGCGCCACCCCGCTGATGCTCACCGGCCTGGCCGTGTCGGTGGCCTTTCGCATGTTGTTCTGGAACATCGGCGCCGAGGGACAGCTGGCCATGGGGGCATTCGCCGCCTCAGGCGTGGCGCTCTTCCTGCCCAAGCTTGTGCCCGGCATCTCAGCCTGGTGGCTGTTGCCGGCGATGCTGGTGGGCGGCTTTGTGGGGGGCGCGCTGTGGGCCTTGATTCCCGCCATGCTCAAGGCCTTTCTCAGCGTCAACGAGATCATCACCACGCTGATGCTGAACTATGTAGCCATCCTGTGGATCCAGTACCTCTATTACGGGCCGTGGAAGGACCCCTTGGGCTTCGGCTTTCCGGGCACCGCGCCTTTCGTCGATGCCGCCTGGCTGCCGCGTCTCAAGGACACCGCCTGGCTGCCGCAGCTGTTCAACACCGGCCGCCTGCACTGGGGACTGGCGCTGGCCATCGTGGCCGCCTTTGTGGTCTGGCTGATCCTGGGGCGCACCCGCTGGGGCTACGAGATCAAGATCATCGGCGAGAATCCGCGCGCGGCCCGCTATGCCGGCATCAGCATCGTGCGCAACATCCTGTTGGTGATGATTCTCAGCGGCGGCCTGGCCGGCCTGGCAGGTTTCGTCCAGGTGGCCGGCATCTCCCACCGTTTGCAGCAGGGCATCGCGGTGGGCGACGGCTACACAGCCATCATCATCGCCTGGCTGGCGCGGCTCAACCCCTTCGGCGTGCTG
>Ga0209200_1002237_pt1 | contig 18244 bp, 10 predicted proteins | sample AD_UKC033_MetaG_FD_184406 | JGI IMG/M metagenome (GOLD analysis project Ga0209200, IMG submission 184406) | Active sludge microbial communities of municipal wastewater-treating anaerobic digesters from USA - AD_UKC033_MetaG (SPAdes) (version 2) | ecosystem: Engineered > Bioreactor > Anaerobic >...
GAGAGATAGACAAGACCGCATTGAGGGCATTTAGGGATCTCAGTAAAGAAGGTATGACCAAGATATGAGAAATCGGTCTTTTTCGGTATCAATTCCTTATTGCATTTAAAGCAGATGAGCTTCTTCCTCTCTTCCATAGCTTTACTCCTCAATTTTCATCCGGTGACTGTAGCAGTTGATCAGCTCATAACGGCCGTCTTCAAGTACCCGGTATTCTGCCCAGAATGTCATATTGCCAATCTGGAGATGACCGATGAATGAACCATTATCAGGATCAAGTATCTTGTTCCCTGACTGTTCGCAGGTTTCAATCAGGGTAAGGATATCCGATTCAAGTATCATGCTGGTATCAAGCTTTTCCCTGAGACCGGAGGACATTGTCAGTTTGGATTCTTTCATTTCCATGTTGAAATCGTCATTTCCATACTCTTTAAGCAACACAGCCTTCAGACGCAATCTGTTTTCATGGCGTTCCGACACTGTTGGCTGAGGCCTTTGCTCCAGGCCGAAGACCACGTCAAGGATATGCATTGTTTCCTTCCCGGCACGGGCAAAAGTGTCACGGCAGTTTGAGCAATAAGTTATATAAGGATTGGTGTTTCTGCTTATAACCTTTTTTACCGTGTACTCTGCATAGGGTGGGTGTGCCACAGAGACCTGTCCTCCGTAGCTGCAGCATTCTGCAAGCCGGCCTTCCATTGGGAGTGGTTCAAGCCTGAAACCGGCCCCGGTTGCTATACTCCTGATTGTTTCCTGCAGACCATCCTCATATCTTGCCGCACAGGGATCGAAAACCGAAGCCGTTTTATTTCCGGGGATGGAAGAGATGGCGGGGATAGCATCGCTGCGGGTAATCAGGTCATATATAAATATACCTTTCATCTCCGGCAGATGCTTTCTGAACATCAGGTTGCAGGTTGCACATGCAAATACAATGGTCGGGTTTCCAAGATCATTCCAGGCCGACCTTATTTTATTCAATACCTCTTTGTGTGCCGGAGCATTGCCTGCCCAGTCGGCCGGTGCTCCGCAACACCCAAGCAACAGAGCGGTGGAGGGGTAGTTCTTCAACAGGAAATCATAACTCCGGATTACAAGCCTGGGGTCAGAAGCTCCAATCTGGCATCCGGGGAAGAAAAGGTACTTCACCTCACCCTCTTCACGGGGTTGAAGCAGGAGAGAGGCTTCTCCTGTTGAGAACTCCATATCTCTGAGGAAGAATTCATGGAATGCCCATGGCATTTTGCCTTTTTCCCGCATTGTATAATGACTTCTCAGCAGGAATTCGCCGGTATCGATCTCTTTCGGGCATACCTCCCTGCAAAGGCCGCAGTAGTTACATGTTGAGATAAGGCGTGTTGCCAGGGTTGCTTCCCCGTCGAGGGAGCTGGGATTGATGCTGACCTCAACCTCCTCGGTAATTTTTTTCGGAAACTTTCTGAAATAGCTCAGCAGCGGCGAATAACGGACGCAGGCATCGCAGGTACATTTCAGACAACGGTTTGCCTCTGCACGGGCCTCTTCCCTTGAATACTCTTTCCCGCTTTCAGGCCTGACAGCTTCGGAGGGAATGATCTTAATTGCACTGTATGTCAGCTTTGTTTCTGTTGCCGGCGGTTCGAAATGATCCATCCGGCCGGTTTTCAGAAAACCTTCTATTACCGAAGCAGCATTGAGTCCCTGCGCTATTGCCTGCATGACATCAGCCCCCGTAACAGAGCCTCCCATGAATACCCCGTTGCGGTCTGTTGAATAATGCCCCTCAGTGGTGAGAGAGAGTCCGAAAGTATCTCCATGCATGCCTGTGGCCACATAAATTGCGTCAAAGCCAGGCACGGAGATGTCAGTCACCCTGCTGTTCAGTCTGAGGTCAAGGGTTTCATATTTGAACTGCAGCCTGATATCATCAATCAGAATATCTGCATCAGGGAGGTCATTGAGATGCCCTCCTATAAGTCCGCTCTTTTCAAACAATGTGACCTTGTATTTTCTGGTGGTCAGTCTCAGGGCGCATGCCATGCCTGCGGGGCCGGCTCCTATAACAGCTATCCGGGCTGACTTGGGAGGCATATTGTACTGATCCGGCTCCCTGTTGCGGGCAAAATTCATTGATGCTGCTTCAAGCAACCTCATTGAAACAGACCCTCCCTTTTCCTTCAGCGCGCAGACATCCCTGCAGGGTTCAGGGCAGAGCACGGATACAATGCCGGGAAACCCGACGGTGTTCTGGTAGGTCTTATAGGCGGCATTGTACCTGCCCTGTTGCAACTTCCCAATAAAATCACGCACATCGAGGTTAAAAGGGCACTTCACCGTACAGAATGCCTTTTCATCCTGCAAACAATCCCTGACAAGTTCGTGTAAGAATGCCATTTTCCCGTGGGGGCAACATGATTACCCCATAAACTTACTATAAAATCAATAATGAATATAACTTTCTTTCCGGCCGGGGTTCCCTGCCTTGCGAAAATGGAGAGAAGCCCCGCGAAAGGGGGCTTCTCCGGTATTGGTATAACATAATCAGAAGAATCTTTCTCCTGCTCCGCCTATGGGTTTGAAGAAGTCATTACCGCCAAATGGAACAGGATTGGCTTTAATGTTCTCCAGTTCATCATAAAGGTCAGAGCCAAGGAAATATTTCTTCTGCGGCTCAATCTTTTCTCCGCGTGCAAGAATATCCAGACCTGCCTTGACCTTCTCCTTCGTTGCAGGCATCTCATGTACCCTGACTCCGCAGGCATTATAAATGGCGTTCAGCACAGCAACGTGGCCTGATGCCTGGAATGCCTCAGAGGCTCCGGATGAGCCGAATGGTCCGGTCTTGTCATAATTGTCATTGTAGAGAACGATAATTTCATCAGGAATATCCTTGATATAGGGGACACCGCTTCCGGCAATGTTTGAATGCTTTTTCACATCATCATAATCTTCCGAGAGGGCAAAGCCGATGCTATGGGATATTCCTCCGAAAGCCTGGCCATTCACTGCGTCTATATTCCCTATTCTGCCAACGTCAGCAACGCAGACAAACCGTGTAACGGTGGTTTTTCCGGTTTTTGTATCCACTGCCACCTCGGCCATGTTGAGAGCATAAGTGAATGCAGGTGTCGGGTCGCCCATCCCGGTATTCGGGTCAAGGCGGCTCAGGCCCGGGGTAACGACATTTGCAAATTTGCCTTCAAACTTTGTTGGTAACCCTTCCTTAACCATTTCATCATAGGTCCGGAAAGTGCCGTCAGGCTTTCTCATCGCGTCAAGCATCTTATTAGCAGCAGCAATTGTTGCATTGCCGTTCATATAGTGTGAGCGGCTGCCGGCTGACATTCCGCTGTCAGGGCAGATTTTGGTGTCACTCTGAATAAGCTTGATCTGTTCCGGCTTGAGCTTTAATGGTTTAAGAGCCTCGAGGGTCACCATGAGTGATCCTACGTCACCTCCCTGACCGAGTTCCTGCCAAGTGTCATACTTGGTAATGGTGTTATCAGCGTTCAGTTCGAGGTGAACAGTTGCATTATCCGTTGGCCCTTCACTGACGTTGAAACCACCCCATGCAAGGCCTACACCACGACGAACCCCGGGTGTATCCTTTTCCCTGGCTTCCTTTACTGCCTTGTCATAATGAGGCTTCATAAGCTTCATCATATCCTCCATCGGATACATCCTGAATGGCCTGCTGTTGATATTGAGGTCGCCTTCACGTGCAATATTCCTCCATCTGAATTCAAACGGGTCTATTCCTGCCTTTTCTGCAAGCATATCCATGAGTGATTCACTGAGGGTATATGCCTGGGGTGAGCCGTAACTACGGTATGCTGTTCCGAAGTTATGGTTGGTGATGGCTATGCGTGTGAGACCGGCTACGTTTGGCACCTTATAGGGGAAGAAGGCAAAGCGCGAAGGCTTGGAAATGATATCATCACCTCCGAAAGTGTAGGCACCCTGGTCCATGCCATAATCATACTCAACAGCCACCAGTTTTCCATCCTTGTCACATGATGCACGGCCGTTTGAGTAGCAGGGACGGCGTTTGCCGGAGAAGTGCTGATGTTCCTCGTAACTCATTGAGAGCGCAATGGGTTTCTTTGTGATATATGCAGCTGCAGCAGCCAGGCACAGGTCACCGGCATTGGTTGACCATCCGAAACTGGCTCCTGTGGGATTCATGATTATCCTGATCTTGTCTTTTGCAACACCTACCGAGCTTCCGATACGTCCGATTGAGGAGTATACACCCTGTGACTTGCACTGGATTGCGAGCATGCCGTCCTCGTCAAAGTATGCCTGAACCGAGTCGCCTTCCACCGAGAGGTGCGGTTCACGGGTTGAGTAAAAGCTTCCTTCAACACTGTATGCCGAATTGTCAATCAGTTCCGCAACTTTTGAAGGCTCTTCCAGTCCCACACCCTTAAGCACCGGCTGCTGGGCGAAGATGTTTGGTGTTGACGGGTGAATGCGCTGGGCATCCGGCATGACCGCATCAAGATAATTCAGATATTCAGGCAGTTGTTCAATCTCAACCTTAACCTTTGCTGCTGCTTCACGGGCATGGTCTTTTGTATCAGCGCATACGAGTGCCACCACGTCACCATAACGGAATATCTTGTCTTCGCACAGGACGTGGCGGGTGGGGACGGTGAGCGTTGTGCGTTCAAAGAAATGACCCTCGGCCATGATGTTGGTTCCTCCTGCCTCCTTTATGTCTTTGGCTGTGATTATGCGTTCAACCCCAGGCATCTTCTCAGCTTCAGAGGTGTCTATACGGATGATTTTGGCATGATGTGCCACCCTCGGCTGGACCATAGCTACCTTGAGTGTTTCAGCCGGCATCTTCAGCTCCTGATCATCACCGTAATCAGCCAATCCGCATACCTTGGCCAGAGCCGTCGGGCGGGTTATCGGCTTCCCGTAATATTCTCCATCTTCCTGATGACCTAATGAGAAGTCTTCAATGGTTTTTTCTCCTCTCATCACAGCGGCTGCCATCATGACAGCATCAACAATCTGGACGTACCCCGTGCAACGACACACATTCTTGTTTTTATGAAACCAATCTCTGACCTCTTCACGGGTGGGGTTATTGTTTTCAAGCAACAGGGCATAGGTTGATACGATAAATCCCGGAGTACAGAATCCGCACTGAACGGCTCCCGCAACAATCCATGCTGCCTGGATGGGGTGAAGATTATTCGGTTGCCCGATTCCTTCAATTGTTATTACCTTGCTGTAATCATCCAGATTACGCATCTTTTTTGTACAGGCACGTGTCAGCTTGCCATTGAGAATCACAGAGCACGAGCCGCATACTCCCACATTGCAGCCGACCTTGGTTCCCGTAAGTCCCATCCGTCTGAGCACATCGGCCAGTGAATCCTTTTCAGGATTGCAGGCAAACATCCTGTTGGCTCCGTTGATATTGAGCCACATCTTTTTAAACTTCATAATAGACTCCTCCTTGTTCATTAGTTATTTATCTATAATTCTTCTTCAAGAAATGTTACAACTGTTTCCAGGAACTTCTGGCATCTGCTGTGAAAATGAGGAAGCATGGCCATAAGCTCAGGTCCGTTAAGCTTCCGCTGGTCAAGACCTGTAAGATCATTGCAGAGGGTTGTGCCATGTTCATTTTCGAAGAACTCAATCAGCCTCCGGGTCTTCTCACGGGCAAGTTTCTTGTTGTCAGTTTCGTCCTGGCCGGCGGCTCCGGATTTCATTTCGGGCTGACCGGCAGCTCCGGATTTCATGCCTATCTGGCCGGCGGTTCCGTATTTCATGCCGATAACCATCATTGCACCGGTGAGTGCTCCGCAGGTACATCCGCAGCCACCCATCCCTCTTCCGAACGGGTAAGCCATCCTTATTGCAGTCTCTGCCGGAAAACCATGCTCCTCACTGAAGACAGCAACTATGGCCTGTGAACAATTGAACCCAGACCGGAATAATTCATTTGCTTCTGCCAGATGATCTTTTAGCATATTGTTCGACCTGCAAATTAATACATAACGAAAACCATAAAAAAAGCGGCAACCAACCGCCTTGCTGTTATCCTACCCGTAAAAAACCAATTTTTGCTGAGCAGGCATAAAAGTCTTATTTACAGTATTATTATCTATAGTTACCTGCATTTATGGCAGTAGTCAATTCTCATTAATAAAAGTAGTGTTTGCCGGAGCAAAAAAGCGTGAGAAAAATCAGCTATTTGGTTTTCTTGTTTTTGAAGCTGTGGAACAGGAGAGTTAAGGTGACAGAACTCCTGACATAACATATCAGTAAAATGGTAAAAAGCTGCCTGTTTCCAATAGACAATAATCAATATAATAACTCAATACGCACATTTTCAATAGTATATATCGAGGCAAAATAGTTGCAGCCCATATATCAACCGGAGAAAAAGCCAGCTGGAATTGCGAATATGATTTTTGTTATGAAAAAAAAGGCATATCGGTCTTATGTTTGAAACCTCATTATAGAATTTTAAAGAAACAATAGTTATGGAAGAAAGAATTAATGGCACCCTGGGAAAGTTGGAAATTGAAAAAATCAGTAGTGGAATATGTACAGGAACCAGTTGGTTTGAGACGCATGGCCCGGTGATTATGTCAGAGGACCCGTCTACCGGCAGAGATATAGCTGCTGTACAAAGTGCAGGTTATGATGATTATGATCTGATGATTAAAGGGGCGGAGCGTGCATTCCTGGAGTGGCGCAGGTGGCCAGCTCCGAAGAGGGCCGAGATTGTGAGGCAGATAGGCATTAAGCTGCGTGAATATAAGGAAGATCTGGGCAGGCTCATCAGCATCGAAGCCGGCAAGATCCTTCAGGAAGGAATGGGTGAGGTTCAGGAGATGATCGATATATGTGATTTTGCACTTGGGCAGGCCAGGATGATGAACGGGGTGATGCTGAGGTCAGAGAGGCCTGATCACAAGATGTACGACCAGTATCATCCGCTTGGCATAGTTGGCATTGTAACATCATTCAATTTCCCGATGGCAGTGTGGGCGTGGAACACAATGCTGGCAGTGACTGGAGGCAATGTCGTGGTCTGGAAACCAAGCTCCAGGACACCTCTTACGGCCGTGGCAGTGCATAAAGTCATTAGCGGGGTCCTTTCTGCAAACGAGGTGCCTGAGGGTGTTTTTAACCTTGTAGTTGCAAAGAGCTCAGTACTTGGTGACAGGTTCATTGAAGACAGGCGTATCGCTCTCCTGTCAATTACCGGATCAACGAAGGTAGGAAGGCATGCTGCTCAGCTGGCCGGCAAGCGGTTCGGCAAGGTAATACTTGAACTGGGAGGCAACAATGCTGCATTGGTGATGCCTTCGGCAAACCTTGATCTGGCAATCCCGTCAATTGTGTTTGGTGCTGTTGGTACGGCAGGTCAGAGATGCACAACCACCAGGAGGGTTATTGTGCATGAAGCAATTTATGATAAGGTAAAGGAGAGGCTGGTCAACGCATACAGGCAACTGGAAAGCCGTATCGGAAATCCGCTGAATGAGAATACCCTGATTGGCCCGCTCATTGATTCGGCAGCCGTGGATGCGTACAAAATAGCAATCAGCAATGCATTGAGCGAAGGAGGCAAACTCGCTTACGGAAACAGCATAGTTTCCGGTCCCGGGATAGAGACAAACAACTTTGTTATGCCAACAATTATCGAGGCTCAAAACCATTTCAGAATAGTACAGGAAGAGACTTTTGCTCCGATTCTGTACCTCATTAAGGCAGGTTCTCTTGAAGAGGCAATAGCATTCAACAATGATGTGCCGCAGGGCCTCTCTTCGACTCTGTTTACAACCAGCCTGGCTGAGGCAGAACAATGGCTGGCAGAAGGCGGATCAGACTGCGGTATGGCAAATGTCAACCTGAGCACATCCGGCGCCGAAATTGGCGGGGCCTTTGGAGGAGAGAAAGATACCGGCGGAGGGCGCGAATCGGGTTCTGATGCGTGGAAGCTGTACATGCGCCGGCAGACTGTCAATGTAAACTACGGTAACGAGATGCCTCTGGCCCAGGGGATTCGTTTTGAGCTTTAATGTGACTGGAGATATAAAACACTTTATACCATGACTGCACAGCAAGACCTGACCGGACCTGTTTTGTCGGTTCGCGGGAGATTCTGGATAAACATTGAAGGAGTTTCCCGGCTGGGAAAAGGGAAGATAGAGCTTCTTGAGAAGATAAGGGATGCAGGCACACTGCTCAAAGCTGCCGCCGAGCTTAATATTCCTTACCGGCAGGCATGGAGCAAAGTGCAGAGCATGAATAAGCTTCAGGATTATCCGGTGGTTGTTCTCAGACATGGAGGTAAGGACCGCGGAAGTGCACGGGTTACCGAATTCGGCAATAATCTCATCAATGCTTTCAGGATCATCGAGTCAAACCTGGAGAAGTTCCTTGAGGACCAGGCATCAATATTGGAATTCCCCCGGGAAGAGACTCCGGAAGATCAGGGCCGATGATACAAATGTTTAACCAGAGATGGATAAGCAAAGACGAAGCACGTAAAACCTGCCTTATAAATGAGTAACCGCAGACTCAGCGAAAAGTGGATCAAAGCCTCCATAATTGGTACGATCTGGGCAGCATCAGAGATTGTACTCGGCAGTTTTCTTCATAACCTGCGCGTTCCGTTCAGTTCAAACTTTCTTACGGGCATCGGGATCATCATAATGATCTCGACAAGCTACAAATGGAAAGAGCGGGGTTTGTTCTGGCGGGCAGGACTGATATGTGCCTTAATGAAGACCATGTCACCCAGCGCGGTCATCTTCGGCCCTATGGTGGCAATCTTCAGCCAGTCGGTAATGCTTGAACTGTTCACAAGGGTTTTCGGAAGAAATGCGGTCGGGTACCTGACAGGTGCCATATTCGCAATGACGTGGAACCTGTTCCAGAAGATAATGAACTTCATTATCTATTACGGATTCAATATCGCCAATATCTATGCTGACCTGTTAAAATATGCAGAGAGGCAGCTGAATATTGATTTTGACCTCGTCTGGTCACCCATTTTTGCCCTTGCCGCCATTTATGCCACACTGGGAGTTATTGCCGGTATAGCAGGGATGATGGTCGGTCGGCGCCTTGTAAGGGAGCCTGCGGCATACCGGCTGGGACATGCAAGGAAAAACAATAATAGACTAAGTCCTGACCGTCAGCAATTCAATTATTCAGTTTCGTGGCTGTTCTTAAATATCGTGCTGATAATAACTGCCTTTTTCCTTCTGAACTATGCCGGCTGGCCGGTCTGGAGCATTGCAATAACAGCTATCGTCATCGTCTGGATATTAAGATATAAAAGGGCGCTGCGACAGCTTTCAAGGCCCCGTATCTGGATCTTTTTTGTGATTATTACGATGGCAACTTCATTTGTTATTGGCAAGATTCAGTCTGATGACTGGATAAGAGGACTGGAGATTGGTATCCAGATGAACTTCAGGGCAATGATTGTAATCCTTGGGTTTTCTGTTATGGGAACAGAACTCTATAACCGGAAGGTAAGGGAGTTTTTTGCAAGGACAGCATTCAGACAGTTGCCGTTTGCATTGGAGATATCGATGAAGAGCCTGCCCATGACGATTGCATCAGTGCCGGAGGCAAAGGTCATTGCCCGGAGTCCGGTTTCCGTGATTTGCTCGGTAATTTCTCAGATTGAGCAGAGGCTTACGGAGGTCAAGAAGGAGCTTTCCAGGCATATCTATATCATAACCGGTGCCATCGGGGAGGGGAAAACAACCCAGGTGCGAAAACTGGTTGAACAGTTAAAGGCCGGCAATGTCAGTGTAATGGGTATTTATTCTCCAAGAATCATGGTTGATGGCCAGACGGCAGGTTATGATGTTGTGGATGTTGATTCAGGATTAAGAGTGCCGTTTTTGCGTGTTGACAGTAAGAGTGAATCAAAGAAGATAGGCCGGTACAGCATTAACCCGGCTGCAATTGAGGCCGGACTGAAATCACTTTCAGCTGCCATGGACAGCAATCCCGATGTGATAGTGGCAGATGAAATAGGAAAGATGGAGCTTGGCAATGAAGGATGGTTTGAGAAGATTGATGGAATGTTGAAGGGCTCTTCAATCCTTGTCTTTGCCGTGCGGGATTCCTTTGTTGAGGAAATTGTTAATAAGTTTGAAATGAAAGATTATTCGGTCATGCCTGTATCTGAACATCTTCACCTTGAGCTTGCCCGGGTGATAGAGGAGCGCATCTCCAGTTACCGGCCGGCACAATAATCAGCTCAGGGTGCTGATCCTTCGCTTTACCGGATGATACAGGACCGCAGTTACCGGCCGGCACAATAATCAGCTCAGGGTACTGATCCTTTGTTTTCCCCTCTGCCAGGAGGGGGCCAGTGTTGCCATAAGTTATCCTTATCCTGGGAGCATGAGCGAGTCTCTTCCTCAGCATTGATGAATTCGTCCTTCCCTCTGAACCTATTACGGGCTCAGGGGTCATTATTCTGTTCCCGGGCATGGCCGCCCCCGTCCTGCGGTATCACAGTCAGCCGCTCAGGGGTCATCTGTCTGTTCTCAATAACTGACTTTAAAACAATGAATCATAATCTTTTAATGTTACAAAATTTTTGTATTTTCCTTGCGTTAACAAATAAGGCAATACTGTGAAAACAATAAACCGGGGCAAATGAAAAAGAACAGAATCATAAATGGACTGCTGATTTCCGCTTTTTTCTTTTCAGTGACACTTGCATCTGCCCAGACTAGGATGCCTGATGAACTTAACACCGCAGCGATCAGGGAACAGATTGAGTATGTGGAGGATCATACCAGGATTTATGATAACTTCCGGGCCATAAGAGAAGACATTTTCCAGAAGCTCAACAAGAATATCCTTGATTCACTTACAGCCGTGAAAAACAAGGTGGCAGAACTGAAGGGCGATACTGCAAATCTGATTAGCCGTACCGATTCGCTCAACGTTTTGCTGACATCAACCAGGAGCCAGCTTGAGGAAGTTACCGCCACAAAAAACAAGATCAGGGTATTCGGCATGGAGATAAACAAAACAACCTACAACACCATCATGTGGATACTGGTGGGCGGATTGATACTGCTCATGGTGCTGGGCTTCCTGGTCTTTAAAAGGAACCTTGTTGTTCTCCTCCGTACCGAGAAAGACCTGAAGGAGCTCAAGGAGGAATTTGCCGCCTACAGACAAACGTCAAGAATAGCCCGCGAGAAAGTGGAGATGGACCTCTTCCGCGCAAACCAGAAGCTCAAAGGGCTGGTCTGACAGTATCGTTTTCCGGTGTTCAGGGGCTGATCTGACAGCATCGTTTTTCACTATTCAGGGGCTGCCCTGACAGTCTGGTTTTCCGGTATTCTGCCGGGGCATGGCTTCCCTGAGGGGTATGGAACTGCCGGGACTCCTCCCGGGCCATCTTGTTTTCAGCATCGAGACATAGAGTTCATGAGGCTTGTGACATTGTCACGGTTGCTTTCTGTCATATCCGGGAAGCTGGAGATATGATCTAATACATCATGAAAGCGCACGGTGGTTTTCACAGAAGAGGCTTTTGCGAAGGCTGACCAGATTGCTGCGAAGGTAAGTGGACAAGTCAGGGGACAGTTGCACAACTACCGGCAAATACTTTACTTTGGGCAATTTTTTATCTGTACCGCTTTATGTTAAACAAAATCAGGAAAAGAGACACAATGAGAAAAACAATACTGACATGCCTTATCATTATGGGTTCTGCATCTGCTTTCGGCCAGGTGGTTGCCGACACACTCAGAAAAGACGCCCTTAAAGTTTTCATGGAGGCATCTGATTATATCCGCAAGGAAATTCCCTGGGTCAATTATGTACGGGATATAAAGGACGCCGGGTTATATATTATTTCAACTTCTCAGAATACCGGTTCGGGGGGAGTGGAGTATACCTATTTTTTCATAGGGCAGAAGGAAAATGAGGGAATGCGTGACACACTCAGGTTTACTTCGAGTCCTGACGAGACTGCTGAAATCATCAGAGAGAACGAGGTCAAAACATTGAAAATGGGCCTTGTCCGCTATATAGCCAAAACACCATTGTCGAAATATATGTCGATCGGTTTCAGTGAGCCGCTTTCTGAAACCGTAAGCACTGACAAATGGAACAGCTGGGTTTTTAAAACCTCACTTTCAGGTTATGCTTCAGGAGAGAAGTCATACCGGTCATCATACCTTAACGGCAGTTTCTCAGCCAACAGAGTGACTGAAAAGCTGAAGTCAAGTGTCTCTCTAAAGTACAGCTACTCTGCAAACAAATACGATGTGAATGATGAAGTGATCAGCAGTGAATATAATTCAAAAGGCTTAAGCGGACTCCTGGTGGGCAGCCTTACTGATCACTGGTCAGTAGGAGGCAGCATGTATGCCGGCGCATCAAAATACAATAATACGGATCTTTCCCTGAACATACAGCCGGGGATAGAATACAATGTTTTTCCATATTCGGAATCAACGCGCCGCCAATTGAGGCTTACCTACAAGGCAGGATTCAGTTATGAGAATTATATTGACACCACTATCTACAACAAGGTAAAGGAAAACCTCCTCTCTCATTCCCTCACGATAAGCTATGAGGTTATCCAGAAATGGGGATCTGCAGATGTGTCTCTCGATTACAGCAATTACCTGCATGACTGGTCAAAAAACAACCTCTCTCTCAATGCTTTCCTTAACCTTAGAATAACGAAGGGACTCTCCCTTAATTTCGGAGGTGGCGGAGCACTTGTTCATGACCAGCTGGGTCTTGTAAAAGGAGGAGCCACACAACAGGAGGTTCTGCTCAGGTTAAGAGAACTGGAGACCCAGTTCGAGTATTTTACCACTTTCGGGTTGACATACACTTTCGGCTCCATCTACAATAATGTTGTAAATCCCCGGTTCGGGAACACCGGAGGAAGCGGAGGGATGACTATCATAATGCACTGATCAGCCTTTAGTTCTGTACCTAAGGCTGACCGGAAACATGCCTTCCCGGGTCAGCCTGGCGGGTTCGTTCGGAGAGGCTGAATTATCTGCCTGCGGGGTGCACATTGTCAGTCCGGCAGTCAGAATGATGGCAGAGAAGTGCAGAATACGGTTCATGACAGGTTCCTTATGATACCCAAAAAGAAGTAAAATGGACTGTTGCAGCATCTTTCGCGGGTTCCCTCAGGGGAAGAATGTGAATAAATGTTAAAAGAGGCCGGTTATGAAGAGGATAATCTGTAAATTAGCTGAATATAATTCAATCAGTTAACCCAATCTCCAAAATCATGAAGAACTTATTGAAAGCATCTTTGATCTTGTTGTTTGTCATAGCAGTCTCCTGTCAGAGGAAGGCAGCTGATGAACTATCACTTCCGTTCGAAAAATACGAACTGGAAAATGGTCTGAATGTAATTCTGCACCAGGATCACTCAGATCCCATTGTTTCAGTGGCAATTTACTATCATGTAGGTTCCAGCCGTGAGGTTCCGGGCCGTACCGGTTTTGCGCACCTGTTTGAGCATATGATGTTCCAGCAGAGTGAAAATGTTCCGGAAGATCAGTATTTCAGTTTTATTCAGTCTGCCGGTGGAACACTGAACGGATCAACCAACCAGGATCGCACCAATTATTTTGAAACCGTGCCTAAAAATGCCCTGGAAATGGTGCTCTGGATGGAGTCTGACCGCATGGGATACCTGACAAACACCATTACACAGCAGGCTTTTGCCATTCAGCAGAACGTGGTTCAAAATGAGAAACGCCAGAACTATGACAACAGGCCTTATGGTCATTCGTCAACGGTAATGGCTAAAGCGTTGTTTCCTGAAGGTCATCCCTACAGCTGGACGACCATCGGCGAGATGAAGGATCTTTTCAACGCCACAGTTGATGATGTGAAGGAGTTTCACGCGCGTTTTTATGTACCGAACAATGCAACCCTTTCAATTGCAGGCGATTTTGATGCCGCTGAAGTTAAAGCATTGGTTCAGAAGTATTTTGGCGAGATCCCGGCTGGGGCCGATGTGGAAAAAATGTCTCCCATGCCAGTAACCCTTGCTGAGACGAAAAAACTATATCACGAAGACAACTTCGCCAATACTGCACAATACACGATGGCTTTTCCAACAGTTGAGATGTACAATCCCGACTCCTATGCACTGACCATTCTGAGTAATATACTTGCCGGTGGTAAAAAGTCACCGATGTACAATGTTCTCGTTAAGGAGAAGATGCTTACCTCCGGTGTGAGTGCCTATAACCAGGCACAGTTGCTTGCCGGCACTTTCCGCATATCAGTCAACGCCAATCCCGGTGTTTCTCTTGCGGATATCGAAAATGCCATCTTTGAATCCTTTGAACGCTTTGAAGCCGAGGGATTTACCGAGAAGGACCTGGAAAAAGTCAAGGCAGGTCAGGAGACCTATTTTTACAACAGGATCAGCAGCGTTGACGGTAAATCGAAACAACTTGCCGAATACAATATGTATGCCGGTGACCCCGGTTATTACAAGAAAGATATGGAAGCCATGATGGCAGTCACCATTGACGATGTGAAGAGGGTATATGAAAAATATATCAAGGGGAAAAACTTTGTTGCCACCAGTTTTGTCCCGAAGGGGAAGGTTGACCTTGCAGCGGAAGGTTCAGTCGATGCCGGCATTGTGGAGGAGAACATACTGACTGCCACAGAGGTAAAGGTGGAAACCGGTGTTGCCGAAGAGATTAAGAAGACCCCGACTTCTTTTGACCGTTCGGTTAAGCCACCGCTCGGCCCTGATGTATCTGTTACTATTCCGGCAGTATGGAAGTCATCATTGGAGAACGGCATGAAACTTTACGGTATACAGCACACGGAAGTACCTCTTGTACAGTACGAAATTGTCATCGAGGGAGGTCACATGCTTGATGATATAAGTGCTCCGGGTGTTGCCAGCATGCTGGCAACCATGCTCAATGAGGGTACCAGGAACAAAACCCCTGAGGAGCTTGAGGAAGAGATTGATCTCCTGGGAGCCAGCATCCGGATCGGAGGAGGCAGTGAAAATATTACCGTGAGCGTAAACACACTTGCCCGCAATTTTGAAAAGACCCTTGCCATTGTTGAGGAGATGTTGCTACAGCCCCGGTGGGACGCTACCGCCTTTGAACTGGCCAAAACCCGCACTCTCAACAGCCTCAGGAGGAGCTCTATTGATCCTACATATCTGGGCTCAAACGCCCTCAAGAATCTGATCATGGGTGAGAATAACATTTACGCCACCGATGTGTCAGGCACTACAGAGAGCGTACAGGCGATGACCATGGATCAGCTCAAGGCATTCTATGAGAAGAATCTCTCTCCTTCAATCTCGCGCTTCCTGGTTGTGGGAGCCGTTGACCAGCCAAGGGTTGAGAAAGCGCTTGCATCGCTGAACGCCAACTGGGCTGCCAAAGAGGTTCAGATGCCTGAGGTCTTGCCCGCACAGACACCTGAAAAGTCCGGCGTCTGGTTCGTGAACATTCCTGATGCAAAACAGTCAAATATTTATATCGGAGCGCCTATTATACCAAGGGGTCATCCTGACTACTACCCTTTATATGTTGCAAACTACAAGCTCGGAGGTTCATTCAGCGGTTACGTCAACCTGGTCCTCAGGGAGGAAAAGGGTTACACCTACGGAGCCAGAACCAATCTCATCGCAATGAAGAATTATGGTTATTTCAGTACCACCGCAGCAGTAAGATCAACTGCAACCCTTGAATCAGTGGAGATTTTCAGGGACCTGATGGCGCGTTACCGCGAAGGTGTCTCACAGGAGGATGTTGACTTCACGAAGGATGCCCTTCTCAAGGGGAATGCCCTCAGGTTTGAGACCCAGCGGGCTCTGCTCGGGGTGATCAGCACCATGAGCGAATACGGGCTTCCTGATGACTACATCGCACAGGAGGAGAACTATGTAAGGGAGCTTACCGTGGAAAAGGTAAACGAAATGGTAAACAAGTATATCGATCCGATGAAGATGTACTACGTTGTTGCCGGAGATGCAGCAACACAGCTTAAGGACCTTAAAAAACTCGGCTTCGGAGAGCCTGTACTGGTTAAATAAAAAAACATGAAACCCACATGTGTCAAATGGATAAACAGGTGTTTATCTGACATGTGGGTTTCTTTATACCTTTAAAGTCAAAATTATTTATATATGATGAAAAGAACCATATCGTTTTTTATGATTGCCTCAATGCTGCTGATGACATCATGTGGCGGGAAGGAAAAAAACAGGCTGAGTATTCCCTATGAAGAATACAAGCTTGACAACGGTCTGACTGTCATATTGAATGAGGATAAGTCGGATCCTATCGCTTCACTGGTTATCCTCTATCATGTGGGGTCAAGCAGGGAGGTGCCCGGTAAAACCGGTTTCGCTCACCTTTTTGAGCATATGATGTTCCAGCGTTCGGAGAACGTGGGTGAGGATGAATATTTTAAGTACATCGAAGGTGCAGGCGGTAACCTCAACGGAGGCACCAGCTATGACCAGACAATCTACTTCGAGGTTGTGCCGAAGAATGCGCTTGAACTTGCCATGTGGCTCGAGTCAGACCGCATGGGATTCCTTCGCAACACTGTTACGCCGCAGTCATTTGCCCTGCAGCAGAATGTGGTGCAGAACGAGAAGCGCCAGGGTGTTGACAACAGACCCTATGGCCATACTGAAGCCGTTATCCTCAAAAACCTTTACCCGCAGGATCACCCCTACAGCTGGGATGTGATAGGGGAGATGGCTGACCTGGCCAATGCCACAATAGACGATGTAAAGGATTTCCACAAGAAGTTCTATATCCCGAACAATGCCACACTGGTCGTGTCAGGTGATTATGACGTGGCAGAGGTGAAGGCAATGATCGAGAAATATTTCGGCGAGATCCCCGCAGGGGAAGAGCTTAAGGATCCTGATCCGATGCCGGTGACCCTGTCAGAGACGAAGAAGATCTACCACGAAGACAACTTCGCGCGTGCGCCGCAGTACACGATGGTGTTCCCGACCGTCGAGCAGTTTGGAAAGGATGCCTATTCTCTTGATGTACTGGCACAACTGCTTGGTGTGGGCAAAAAATCACCGATGTATAAGGTGCTTGTAAAGGAAAAGCAGCTTACATCCAACGTATCCGTTTACAACCAGGCGCTTGAGCTCACCGGCAGATTTCAGATTGGCGTTACTGCCAACCCGTCAACCAGCCTGAAAGAGGTGGAAGAGGCGATTTTTGAGGCCTTCACCAGGTTTGAAACAGAGAAATTCACCGAGCAGGACCTGGAGAGAATCAAGGCAGGCCTTGAGACTGACTTCTACCGCATGATGAGCAGCGTGATGTACAAATCGTTCATGCTTGCCATGTACAGTGAGTTTGCAGGCTCACCCGACTTCATGGTTGAGGAGCTTGAAATGATGAAGAAGGTATCGATGGATGATGTATGGGATGTGTACAACCGCTATATCAAAGACAAGAACTACATTGCCACCAGCTTCGTCCCGAAGGGACAGACTGATCTGATTGCAGAGGGTTCAGTGATTGCAGACATTGTTGAGGAGGATGTCACCAGGGCAACGCAGATGGAAGTTATCGCCGGAGGCGAAGAGGTGATAGAAAAGACCCCGAGCAGTTTTGACAGGTCAAAGCCACCGGTTCCGGGTCCTGATCCGTCAGTCACCCTGCCCTCCATCTGGAAGAGTGAAGCGGCTAATGGTATGAAGGTCTTTGGTATTGAGCAGCATGAGTTGCCGATGATGACATACAATATTGTCATCACGGGCGGTCACATGCTTGATGATATCTCCAAACCGGGTGTTGCCAGGTTCACTGCCCAGATGCTGAATGAGGGAACGAAAAACAAGACCCCGGAAGAGCTTGAGGAGGCGATACAGCTTCTTGGAGCCAGCATAAGCATCAGGGCCAGTGAGGAGAGAATCACCGTTTCTGTGAGCGCACTTGCCCGCAACTTTGAGAAGACCCTTGCACTTGTTGAGGAGATGCTTCTTGAACCCCGCTGGGATGAGGAGCAGTTCTCAATCAACAAGACCCGTACCATCAACAATCTAAAGCGCAATCTTGCTGATCCGAACTATGTTGCTGGCATTACTTTCGGCAAACTTGTGCTGGGCGCTGACAATATTCATTCAACGGATGTCAGCGGTACGGTGGAGAGCGTGGAGACAATCACGATGGATGATCTCAGGGCTTATTACGAAAAGAACTTCTCACCTTCAGTTGCCACCTTCCTGATTGTG
>Ga0209200_1002247_pt1 | contig 18196 bp, 15 predicted proteins | sample AD_UKC033_MetaG_FD_184406 | JGI IMG/M metagenome (GOLD analysis project Ga0209200, IMG submission 184406) | Active sludge microbial communities of municipal wastewater-treating anaerobic digesters from USA - AD_UKC033_MetaG (SPAdes) (version 2) | ecosystem: Engineered > Bioreactor > Anaerobic >...
GCGTCCCGGCCCCTCCCGCCGCCCGCGGTCTGGGAAGAGGCCGAAGATCTCGATCTGCCCGCGCCGCCGGCGACGTGGGTGCAACCGTCCACACAGCCCAAGAAAGCTGCCAAGGCAAGCGCGACGGCCGGCGCGGCCAGCTATTGCCTGACGCTGCTGGTGATGCACCCGCAGATGCTGCCCGACCTGCAAGCGGAGCTGGTGAGCCTGGGCGCCGGCCCGCTGGACGAGGATGACTTCAGCCGCGCCGATGAACGGACGCTCTGCGCCGCGCTGGTGTCGGGCGAATTCACCGGCCAGCAGTGGCCAGGCATGGGCGCAGCCGAGGCCAGCCTGTTGGCCCAGCTCCAGGCGGCCGGTCAACGCCAGCCCACCCTGGCCCGGGATCAACTGCTGGAAGACATGCTGCGGGCCGTGCTGCGGCTGCGCATCAGCACCCTGAAGAACCAGGCCCGCACGCTGCCAGCCCTGACGCGCAGCGCACGCGAGGAGGGCCAGGGCGAAGATGTGCGGGCCTACCAGCAGCTTCAGCAGTCGCTCAGCGAGCATCTGCGGCTGTTGGAGCAAATGCTCAATCAGCGCACCTACGCTGGCCGACGCCAGCTCACACCAGGTGCTTAGCGTTCATGCCATTCACGGCTTGGGGCGGCGCTGGCGGCGGCTCCCCAAGCCTCAACCTTCGGATTTCCGCAATGCTGCTTCTCAGTTGACACCATGCCAGAACCACGACGGCGCCGCGAGCGTCAGCCCAAACTGAAGATGGACCCGTCGCTGAGCCTCGATGACCCGCTCGACGCCGAGTTGATCGATGCATTCGACGACGACTTGGGCGATGAGCTGGCGCCGCCGGCGGCAACGCGCGCGGCGTCCGATAGCGCCGGAGATCAGGAACCTCTCGGCGACGAGGAAGAGGAGGAATTTGCCGAGGAGCCGGAAGATTTCGACACCGCCCTCCCCTCCATCGAGCGCGACGAGGACTTCGAGCGCGAGGTGGAGGAGGAGATCAGCCGGCCTGTCGAAGAGCTCTTGCAGGAGTTCGCTGATCCCACCATCACCAGCGACCCGGTGCGCATGTACCTGCGCGAGATCGGTCGCACCTCGCTGCTGACCGGCGACGAGGAGATCGACCTGGCCCTGCAGATTCGCCGGGGCCATGAGGCGGCCGAGCTGCTGGCCTCGCAACCGGACCTGGACCCGGACCGGCGCGACGAGCTGACCCTGGCCGTCCGGCGGGGCGACGCCGCCCAGCAACGTCTGACCAATGCCAACCTGCGCCTGGTGGTCAGCGTGGCCAAGCGCTACATCGGCCGCGGCATGAGCTTCTCCGACCTGATCCAGGAGGGCAACATCGGCCTGCTGCGCGCCGTGCAGAAGTTCGACCACGAGCTGGGCTTCAAGTTCAGCACCTACGCTACCTGGTGGATCCGCCAGGCCATCAGCCGCGCCATCGCCGACCAGGCGCGCACCATCCGCATTCCCGTACACATGGTCGAGAGCATCAACCGCCAGGTGCGCATCCAGCGCCGGCTGGCCCAGGAGCTGGGGCGGGACCCGACCCCAGAGGAGATCGCCCTGGAGACAGACCTGTTGGCGCCCGAGGATCGCCAGGCCATCGAGGCCGCGCTGCGCAGCGCCATGACGCTGGATCCGGAATTGCTGCGCCGCTGGCAGCGCGCGGCCCAGAAGGTGCAACGCATCAACCGGGTGTCGCAAGAGCCCATGTCGCTGGACATGCCGGTCGGCCAGGAGGAAAACAGCTATCTGGGCGACTTCATCGAGGACGACAATCTGCCTGGGCCGGCCGACGCGGCCAGCCATCAACTGCTGCGCGAGCAGATGCAGGATATCCTCGACCAGCTCAGCCCGCGCGAGCGCGAGGTGCTGGAGATGCGTTTTGGCCTGGGCGACGGCACCAGCCACACCCTGGAGGAGGTGGGCCAGTATTTCGGCGTGACCCGCGAGCGCATCCGGCAGATCGAGGCCAAGGCGCTGCGCAAACTGCGCCACCCCAACCGCAGCCGCAAGCTGCGCGACTATCTCGGATAGGCGTTTTTTTGACAGCGCCCGACTTTCAGGTATAATCCAGACCGTTGGACATTTCCAGACGACATTTTCCTGCGTAGCTCAATCGGCAGAGCGACCGGCTGTTAACCGGTTGGTTCCTAGTTCGAGTCTAGGCGCAGGAGCCTGAGAGCGGCAGCGACAAGCTGCCGCTCTTGTTTTTCCCAAGACCGCAGGTATAATCTGCTCCATGACCGGCAGCATCTTCCTGCTCAACCCGCCCAGCCTGCCCGGCGCCGTCGCCAACCGCGAGGGTTCGGCCGGCATGGGCGCGCTGGGCGATTCGGCCCATGGGTTTATCTACCCGCCCCACCTGCTGGCCACGGCCGGCGCGACGCTGGCCGCGGCCGGCTGGCGGGTGGCTGGGCTGGACGCAGCCAGCCAGGGGCTGGATGCCGACGCGACGCTGGAGCGTCTGCCCCACAGCCAGGTGCTGGCGCTGCCGGTCAGCTACGCCACCCAGGCGGCCGACCGGGCTTTCCTCAACCGCCTGAGGGAACGCCAGCCGCTGGCCCGGGTGCTGGCCATCGGCCCCGCGCTGAGCTACGCCCAGGTCGATCATGTCTTCAGCGACCTGGTGGACGCCCTGTTGATGGGGGAGGCGGAGCTGGCGCTGCCCGCGGCCGCGGCCCGTCTGTTGGCCGGCGAGCTGGCGCCTGGCCGGGCGGTGAACCCCTACACCCTCGCGCCAGAGCACTACACCCCCGATGGCCTGCTGGCCAACCTGGACGCGCTGCCCATGCCAGCCTGGGAGCTGTTCCACGGCCGCGGGCATCGCTACCCCTTCCTGAGCGTGCTGAGCAGCCGGGGCTGTCCGGCCGGCTGCGGCTTCTGCCCCTACGTGGCCGCGCAGGGCGCGCTGCTGCGCTGCCAGTCCCCCGCGCGCACGGCTGAGGAGCTGCTGCACAGCGCCCAACGCCATCAGGTGACGCACATCATGCTGCGCGATCCGGTCTTTGCGCTGGATCGCGACCGCGTGCTGGCGATCTGCTCGGAGCTGCGCCGCCGCCAGACCGGGGTTACCTGGGAATGCGAGAGCCGGCCGGAGCATTTCGATGGCCGCCTGCTGCGGGCGCTGCACGACGCCGGCTGCACCACGATCAAGCTGGGGCTGGAAAGCGCCGATCCCGACCTGCTGACGGCCATCGGCCGGGTGGCCGACGAGCAGGCCGCCGCGGCCTATCTGGCCCAGGTGGCGGCCGTGGTGCAGGAGTGCCGCCAGGTGGGAATCACCTGCCGGCTGTTCGTGATGGTCGGGCTGCCCAACGAGACGGAGGATTCGCTGGAGCGCACCGCCCGGTTCCTGCGCACGCTGCACCCGATCCGCCTGCACGTCAAGCCTTTCCACTGGTACCCGGGCATCGCGCTGCCGCCCATGGCCGAGAGCGACCTGAGCGCCCAAATCGGCCGATTGCAAGAGGCGGTGCGCCGGCGGCCCAGCCTGCTGCGCCGCGTCGCCCGGCGGCTGGGACGTTGAACGCCCATGCCTGAACGCAGCATCAGCCACGCCTTTGTCACCGGAGCTGCCGGCTTTGTCGGCGGCCATTTGGTGCGCCAGTTGGCCGCGGCCGGGGTGCGCGTGACCGCCCTGGCGCGCGGCGCGCAGGCCGCGCTGCCGCCGGAGCTGGCCGGGCTGGCGGGCGTCAGGTGGATCCAGGGGGATCTGCTGGCGCCGTCGGGCTGGCAGCGCGGCCTGCGGGAGTGCGACGCCCTTTTTCACGTGGCGGCCCTCTACAGCGCCCAGCCGGCCGATGCCCCCAACCTCTACCGGGTGAATGTCGGCGGGACGCAGAGGGCGCTGGCCGCGGCCGCCGATGCCGGTGTGCAGGTCGTCGTGCATACCAGCACCATCGGGACCATCGGCCGGCCGGCCGGCGGCGCCCCGGCCGACGAGGAGGCGCCCTTCAACCTGTGGCCGGCGGCCAGCGACTACGTGCGCTCCAAGTGGCTGGGCGAGGCGGCGGCGCTGTGGTGGAGCCAGCGCGGGCTGCCGGTGGTGGTGGTGCACCCCACGGCGCCGGTGGGCGCGGGCGACCGCAAACCCACCGCCACCGGCCAGCGCATCGTCGATTTTTTGGCCGGCCGGCGACCCGACTATCCCAGCGGCGGGCTGAACCTCTGCCCGGTGGTCGATATCGCGGCCGGCCACCTGCTGGCCGCGCAGCGCGGTCAGTCCGGCCGGCGCTACATCCTGGGCCACGCGGCCGGCAACCTGGACGAGGCCGGCTTTTTGGCGCTGCTGGCGCAGGCCAGCGGGCAGCCGGTTCCGCCGCGGGTCGGCCAGCCGCCCCGCCGCCGGCCGCTGTGTCTGACCGCCAATCCCCGGCGCGCGATCGAGGAGCTGGGCCTGCCGCAGAGCGGGCTGGCATCGGCCGCGGAAGCCGCCGCGGCCTTTTACCGTTCGCCGCCCGAGGGTCGGGTTTTCCTCCCGCAACCCCAGGGCGTCGGGCCATGAAAAGCGTTTGCAAGGCATCCCGGCTGAACCGTTGGTTTCGATACGCCTCAGAAGGCTACTCAACCAACGGACAGCCGTTGGTTTCGATACGCCTCAGAAGGCTACTCAACCAACGGCTGGCCTGGCCGGCGATCATTCCGAATGCGGAGGTTCTTGCCGCGACACATTTCGATCCTGCACGGGTCGATAGGAAGAGGTTGTGATGCAACTCAAAGCGCGCTGGGCTGGGTTTTGGATGCGCCGCAGCGGCCTGAGCCGGTGGGGCCGACTGGCCATGCGGCTGGCGGGTTGGGGCCAGCCCCCCTACAAGGCGCGGCGCCACCTGGCCCGGCTGGGGCCCCTGGGCTACATCTCGCCGCAGGCTGTGCTGCACGGCGTGGACCTGCACCTGGCGCGCGGCTGCTTCGTGGACGACGACGTGGCGGTGTTCCAGCATCCCGGCGGCGGGCCGGTGCATCTGGCCGAGCGGGTGCATCTCTACCGCGGCTGCATCGTTGAAACGGGGCCGGGCGGCAGTCTGCGCATCGGCGCTGACAGCCACATCCAGCCCCGCTGCCAGTTCACCTCCTTTGCCGGGCCTATCGTTCTGGGGGAACGGGTGCAGGTGGCCCCCAACTGCTCCTTCTACCCCTACGGTCACGGCATCGCCGCCGGCCAGCCCATCGTCGATCAGCCGCTGCACAGCCGGGGCGGCATTGTGATCGAGGACGACGCCTGGCTGGGGGTGGGCGTCGTCGTGTTGGATGGCGTGGTGATCGGCGCCGGCGCGGTGATCGGCGCCGGCGCGGTGGTGACGCACAGCGTGCCGGCCGGCGCGATCGCGCTGGGCGCGCCGGCGCGCGTGGTGGGGTATCGGGACGTAACCCGTAATGCGTAATGCGTAACCCGGAGTGTGGGAGGGCGCGATGCGCGTCTGGGTTGCGTCGGGATGCGCAGAATGACCAGTTGCACTCGCTGTAGCCCGTCTGCCGCCCCGCGCAACGCCCAACCGGCCCATGCCGGCACGTTCCAGCTTCCGGTCACAGCTTACGGGTCACAGATCACAGGCTCCGGGTTCCGATTCCGGATTACGCATTACGCATTACGAGTCCCCCTACCCCTTGCGCCAGATGAAGAGACCGGCCAGGGCGCGCGCGATGGCGCCGACCATCAGCGCAGCCAGCAGGCCAATCCAGCCGGCCAGCAGCGGGCCCAGCAGGGAGCCCAGCAGGATTGCGGCGTTCAACGCCAGGTTGTACCAGGCCAGGTGGGCCGGCCGGTCGTTGTCGGGGGTGCGCTCCAGGATGTAGTTGGCGATGGCGCCGCCGGCGAAGGACCAGCCCAGGCCCCCCAGCAGCGACACCAGCAGAAAGGCTGGCGCCCCCTGCATCAGCGCGGTGATGGCTGGATAGCCGGCCAGCAGCAGCACGCCCACCGCCAGCACCCGCTGGTTGCCCAGGCGCTGCGCGGCGCGGCTGAGCTGGGTGGAGCCAACGAAGACCGCGGCATAGAACAACGCCTGGCCCTGGCTGATCAAGCCATCGGTGAAGCCCAGGCGGTTGACCCAGACGAGGGGAAAAAGAGGGATGGCCAGGTACTGCGCCACGTGGAAGGCGAAGAGGCCGGCCACGACGATCCCATACGGCCCGCGCAGAATCTCCAGGCGCAGCAGATTCTTGCCGCCGCTGCGGGTCAGAAAGCGCAACCCGATCGCGCTGCGTCCCTGATCGGTGACGCCATGAAAGCGGCCGGGCGAGGCCAGGTCGCCCAGGCGATACCAGCGCCTGCTGGGCTGAAGCCGGCCATCGGAGAGCGGCCGGACAAAGAACAGGTGGGCCGTGCTCGCTGCGGCGCCCAGCGCACCGATGGCAAAGACCACCTGATAGCTCTGGGGAAAGGGCATGGTCTCCAGGATCAGGCCGCAAGCCAGGCTGGTGACGATGAAGGTCACCGACAGGACGGCATTGCGCACGCCGGTCACGTGGGGCCGCCACTCCGGCGGCACAGCGTCGGCGAAAAGCGCGTTGAAGCCGACGGCCAGCCCGGTGCCGGGGATGCTCATCAGCAGCGTCACCAGGATATAGGCCCAGATTTCCAGCTTGGGCAGCAACAGCCAGGGCATGATCACCCAGAGCAGATAGAAAAGACGATGGAAGGTGGCCGACCAGAACACAGCCGGGCCGATGGGACGGGTCTCCAGCCAGCGGCCGGTGGGCAGGGTGGCGATCAGGTTGACGATGGCCGGGCCGGCCGTCAGCAGGCCGATCTGGAATGCGTTGCCCCCCAGGCGGGTGGCGTAGACGGTCAGGAAGGAGATGGCGCTGCCGCTGAGCACGCCGAACCAGGCGATATCCCAGTACAGATGTGTGAAATTGGCGCGCAGAGCCGCGGGCGTTGGCCCTTGGTTGCTTCTCAGGCTAAAGGTAATCATGGCGGCACAAAAAGCCCGTGGCCGCCTGTCCGATAGAATTCGGCAGGCGGCCACGGGGTCTGTCTGTCGATAGCGGGCAACGAGGCGATGGACTGTCGAAGCTGCGACTGCGGAAGTCGCCTGCATCCGAAGTCGCTGGGCTGGCTCGGTCAGGAGACCGGCCAGAGCGCCAAGGTTGATTGGGCTGGCTGGGCTGGCTCGGTCAGGAGACCGGCCAGAGCGTCAAGGTTAATTGGGCTGGCTGGGCTGGCTCGGTCAGGAGACCGGCCAGAGCGCCAAGGTTGATTGGGCTGGCTGGGCTGGCCCGGTCAGGAGACCGGCCAGAGCGCCAGGGTTGATTGGACTGGCTCGGTCAGGAGACCGGCCAGAGCGTCAGGGTTGATTGGGCTGGCTGGGCTGGCTCGGTCAGGAGACCGGCCAGAGCGTTAACGTGGTTGGCGCCGTTGCTTAGGTTTCAGGCAGGCTTCGACGCATGACGGCGTAGTTCTCCAGCGCCTTGCCAGCGCCAATGGCCACGCAGGCCAGGGGATTCTCAGCCACATAGCAGGGCACGCCCGTTTCGCGGGTCAGCAGCTCGTCGATGTTGCGCAGCATCGAGCCGCCGCCGCTGAGCACCATGCCGCGGTCGATGATGTCGGCCGCCAGCTCCGGCGGCGTCTTCTCCAGCGTCTGCTTGACCGTGTTGACGATGGCAGCCAGCGGTTCGGCGATAGCCTCGGTCACCTCTTCGGAGCTGATCTCGATGGTGCGGGGCAGGCCAGCCACCTGATCGCGGCCGCGCACCTCCAGCTTGAGATCTTCCTCCAGCGGCAGGGCGGAGCCGATCTTGATCTTGATCTCCTCCGCGGTCTGCTCGCCGATCAGCAGGTTGTATTTCTTGCGCACATAGTTGACGATGGCGTCGTCGACGCGGTTGCCGCCCACCCGCACGCTGCTCCAGACCACGATGTCGTACATGGAAATCACAGCCGCCTCGGTGGTGCCGCCGCCCATGTCCACCACCATGTTGCCAGTGGGGGTGCCGATGGGCAGTCCGGCGCCATAGGCCGCGGCCAGCGGCTCAGGGATCAGATAGGCCTCTTTGGCGCCAGCCTGCTCGGCCGCGTCCTTGACCGCCCGGCTCTCGACGCTGGTGACCCCGCGCGGTGTGCTGATCATCACCCGCGGCCGCAGCAGCGGGTTGCGCCCGATGGTGCGCCGGATGAAGTAGCGCAGCATGGCCTCAGTGACCACAAAGTCAGCCACCACGCCAGAGCGCAGGGGGCGGGCCACCTCGATGCTCTCGGGGGTGCGGCCCAGCATGTCGCGCGCTTCCTGGCCGACGGCCACGATCTTGTTGTCGCGGGTGGAGATGGCCACGACCGAAGGCTCCTGCAAGACGATGCCTTTGCCGCTCATGTACACGATGACATTGATCGTGCCCAAGTCAATGCCTATTTGTTTCTCGAACAATTCTTGCTCCTTTTTGCACTCTCACGATCAGTGCGAGACTTAGCGCACAAGTCGTTTTCAAATGCGGCCGTACCTTTGAGCGACTGCGGCGCCAACGGCGCAGGCACGATGCTGTCCGCGCTGAGGAACGACCCCGGCTTAGGATTATACCAGCGCTCGTTGTAGAAAGACAATCCCTCGCCGCAGGTCGTGGTAGTCCAGGGTCTCAGGCATTCTCTCAGAAACGCTGGATGCCCCGCTTGCGCGTGCCAGCGCCAGGCTCGGCGGCAACAGAGTAATAGTCAAAGCAGAATCACTCGAAGCGAGAAAGTCAAAAGCGCTCGAAAACCTGTGGAAATTTCAAGCAACCTATTACAGAATGCTCATTGGACACTAAAAAGGGGGTCAGAGACAACATGTCATCTGACCCCGGTGGACGTGCGGGATGGGGCGGCGTCGCCTGATGGCTATTCGCCGCGCGGAATGGGCGTGCGGGGCGGGGCCTTGTGGCGCCGCTCGGCCACCTTCAGGCGCACACGCGAGCGGCGCAGGGCCAGCTCCATGACGCGACGGCGCTCGGCGCTGTCGATCTCCGAGCCGGCCAGCAGTTCCTCGGCGCGGCGGCGAGCCTCCTGAGCGCGGACCAGGTCGATCTCCTCGGCCGACTCGCCGGAGCGGGCCAGGAGAATGACCTTGTCGGGGCGCACTTCCATGAAGCCGCCGCCGACGGCGAAGAAGCGGTCGGGTTGGCCCTCGGACTTGACGACCAACTCACCCGGCGTGATGACGGCCATCAGCGGCGCGTGGCGGGGCAGGATGCCCAGCACGCCGCCCGCTCCCGGCGCGATCACCATGCTGACATCTTCCTCGAGGATCCTGCGCTCCTGGGCGATAAACTCGAACCGGATAGTATCTGCCATGCACTACCTCCGTGGGACGGGCAGCGGTGAACAGTGAACGGTAGTCGGGCAGTCTCTCATGATCACGAGATCAACTACCGTTTAGCCTTCACCGCTTACCGCTTACTTCCCAGCGCGCAGGCGCTCAGCCTTGGCCATTGCGTCCTCGATGGAGCCAACCATGTAAAAAGCCTGTTCGGGCAGATCGTCGTGTTTGCCCTCCAGGATCTCCTTGAAGCCGCGCACGTTGTCTTCCAGCTTGACGTAGGCGCCGGGGGTGCCGGTGAAGACCTCGGCCACGAACATGGGCTGGGTCAGGAAGCGCTGGATGCGCCGGGCCCGGGCCACCACCAGCTTATCGTCCTCGCTCAGCTCTTCGACGCCCAGAATGGCGATGATGTCCTGCAGGTCCTTGTAGCGCTGCAAAGCGCGCTGCACACCGCGCGCCACGTTGTAGTGCTCCTCGCCCACGATCAGCGGGTCGAGAATGCGGCTGGTGGAGGCCAGCGGATCCACGGCCGGGAAGAGCGCCTGCTCGGCCAGGGCGCGCTCCAGCGAGATGGTCGCGTCCAGGTGGGCGAAGGTCGTGGCCGGCGCCGGGTCGGTATAATCGTCGGCCGGCACGTAGATGGCCTGCATGGAGGTGATGGAGCCCTTGGTGGTGGAGGTGATGCGCTCTTGCAGCTCGCCCATCTCCGTGCCCAGGGTCGGCTGGTAGCCCACGGCTGAGGGGAGACGGCCCAGCAGCGCGGACACCTCAGAGCCGGCCTGCACAAAGCGGAAGATGTTGTCGATGAAGAGCAACACATCTCGGCCCTGATCGCGGAAATACTCAGCCATGGTGACGCCGGTCAGGCCGACCCGCAGCCGGGCGCCGGGCGGCTCGTTCATCTGGCCGAAGACCAGCACCGTGTTCTTGATCACGCCGGTGTCGCGCATCTCGTGCCAGAGGTCATTGCCCTCGCGGCTGCGCTCGCCCACGCCAGCAAAGACCGAATAGCCCTCGTGGAACTTGGCGATGCTGTGGATCAGCTCCTGGATGATGACGGTCTTGCCGACGCCGGCGCCGCCGAAGACGCCGGTCTTGCCGCCCTTGGTGAAGGGCGCCACCAGGTCGATGACCTTGATGCCGGTCTCGAAGACGCTGGCCTTGGTCGACTGTTCAGCGAAGCTGGGGGCAGGCCGGTGAATGGGGTACTTGACATCGGTCACCACGGCCGGCCCGGCGTCCAGGGTCTGGCCGAGGACGTTGAACAGCCGGCCCAGCGTCTCTTCACCCACCGGCACGCTGATGGGCGCGCCGGTGTTGACGACATCCATGCCGCGGCGCAGGCCATCGGTGGTGGACATAGCCACCGCGCGCACCCGGTTGTCGCCGAGCTGTTGCTGCACCTCGCAGACCAGGATGCCGCCGTCGTCCTGGGTGATCTCGATGGAATCGTACACCTCAGGCAACTGGCCGACGGTGAACTCAGCATCCACCACCGGCCCCAGGATGGAGACAATGCGACCAACTGCATGACCATTTGAGCCGTTTTGGGCCATAAAAGCGTCCTCCGGGATTTCGGTAATCGGTGATCGGTGATCGGTGGTTCTACGGTTTCAGGAAACCGTTGGCCGTGTACCGTCTACCGACCGGGCCGCTACGCCAGGGCATTGGCGCCGGCGGCGATGTCGATCAATTCCTTGGTGATCTTCTCCTGCCGCGCCTTGTTGTAGCTCAGCGTCAGGTCGGAGATCAGGTCGTTTGCCGCGTCGGTAGCGCCGCGCATGGCCACCATGCGGGCCGCGTGCTCGCTGGCAATGGACTCGTAAAGCGATTGCAGAATCTGCAGCTCGGTGATGTTGTACGTCACCATGTTCAACACCGTCTGCGCATCGGGTTCGAAGATGTAGTCCGGCGCCATGGGCGCGGTGGGAGCGCCTGGGCGGATGGGCAGAATCTGGCGCACCGTGGGCGTCTGGCGCAGCACATTGCCAAACTCGGTGTAGGCCAGATAGACCGCGTCGCAGTGGCCCTCGGTGAAATCGTCGATGATCACGCGCGCGATGGGGGCGACTGAGTTGATGTCGGCGCCAGTGGCCTTCTTGATCCCCTCCAGGAACTCGCTGGTGGGCCGGTCGCCGATGTTGGCGAAGGTGGCCCGCATGGGCACGCCGAAGCGGGCCATCCAGTCGCGTCCCTTGCGTCCCACCGTCACCAGTGAGACTTTCTTGCCCTCATCTTCCCACTGCCGGATCTGGCGCCAGGCGGTGTTGATGATGGCGCTGTTCAGGCCGCCCGCCAGGCCGCGGTCGGCGGTGATCAGCACCAGACAGATGGTGTTGATGGTGCGGTCCTGCAACAGCGGCTGCAAATCGGCCTGGCTCTGGCGCAAACGGGCCAGGAAGGTCAACACCTCCCAGGCCTTGGCCGCGTAGGGGCGAGTTGCTTCCACCTGGGCCTGGGCGCGGCGCATCTTGGAGGCTGAGACCGCCTCCATGGCTCGCGTCACCTTAGCGGTGTTCTTGACGCTGCGAATGCGTCGTTTGATTTCTCGGTCGGCTGCCATTAGCTGTTTCTCTCGACAGGCGCCGCCACTGGGCGCTATTGCGGTTTCAGGAGGACGACGCGCGTCTCGCTGGGCGGACTGATGGGGGTGAACCGGTCGGGACCGGTCTCGCGCACCACCTGGACGAACCACTCGCCGCGGCCCTCGCTGCCGCGGGGATAGAACAGGTCCATGAAACGCTCGCCGGCGATCAGCTTGACGCACGGCGTGTCGTAGTCGCCATCGCAGGCGTCTCCTTTGCCGCGCACGCTGCCAGCGTTGTAGACTGTGCCGGTCAGATCCTTGGCCACCAGCACCAACTCATACCACTCGTCGGCCGCCAGCGTCTCGGCTACCGGAATGAACTCCACCACCAGCGCCGAGCCAGGGCTGCGTGATGTGAGCACCTCAGGCCAGAGCGACACCGGCGCGCCGTAGGCCGTGCTGGGCGCCGATGTAGCGGTCGGCTCGGCCGTTGGCGCGGTAGTTGCCGCAGGCGCGGCCGTGGGGCGGGGCGGCTGGGTCGGCGTCGGCGGGGCGGCGGTGGGCGTCGGCGGTGCGACGACAACCGGCGCCTGCACGTCGAAGGTGATGCCAGTATTACGGGTCGAGTCGCGCAGCGCCTGCGCCCACCAGATCCAACGGCCGGCCGGCAGCTCGCCGGTCTCGGCGCCCGGATAGGTCACCTCAACCGTGCCCGTGCTGTCGGCGACGCCGAAGAGGGGGTCCAGCAGGGCGCCATCGGCCAGCTCCAGCCAGACCACTACCGTCTCACCGGCCTGGAAGCCAGAGGCAAGAAAGCGCAGTTCCTGGCCGGCCACGGCCGGGCTGGTGAGAGCCTCGGCGCGGGGCAGGGTGGGCGGAAGCGGCGTGGCGGCTGGGGTGAAGGGGCCCAGAATCACGTCATCGATCAGGAGTTCACCGTTCTGACGCGCCACCAGCACGGTGGCCTCCTGGGCGCCAACCTCGCCCTGGCCCTCGAAGGTCTCACGCCACACCACATCGACCGCCACGCGCTGGTCTTCCGGCCTGGCGCCCAACAGCTCGAAGTAGCTGATGTGGGGATTGGCCAACGACAGCCGCCCCAGCACCAGTTCCGCCAGCCGCTGCTGCCCACCGGTGGTGAGCAGGGCGCCGTAGGCGGCTCGGAAGTCGCCGGTGGAGAGCCGCGCCAGAAAGTCACGCGTCCTGGCCAGAGAAGCTTCGACATCCGCTTCGCTGACCGGTTCCAGCGTGGGGGTAGCCGTGGCTGCCGCCGTTGGGGTGGACGTGGCTTCGGAGGGGGTGGGCTGGACAGTCGTTGTCGCGCTGACGGGTGGGAGAGGTGCAGAGGTTGGCTCGGCGGGCGGTTTCTGGCAACTGGCCAGCAGCAGCGCTGCCACCAGCACAACCGGCCCGGCGATTCGTTTGATCACTTTCATCGTTCTGCGCCAACCTCACACGTCAACATGCTGACCGACACTGCTTCACCTGCTTAGCCAAGGAATTGGTTGTTAAAGTCGCCCAAAGCCACGCGCAAGCCATCGACGTTGGCGTCATCCAGGCGCTTCTCGCGCAGGATGGCCTGGCCGATGCCGGGATGGGTGGTGTCCATGTACTGGGCGAAGGACTGTTCCCATTCGGCGATGCGCGACACCGGCACCTTGTCCAGGAAGCCATTGGTGCCGGCGTAGATGGCCATCACCTGCTTGTCCAGCGGCGCCGGCCGGTACTGCGGCTGTTTGAGCAGCTCGCTCAGCCGCTGGCCGCGGTCCAACTGGCGCTGGGTCGCCTCGTCCAGGTCGGAGCCGAACTGGGCAAAGGCTGCCAGCTCGCGGAACTGGGCCAGCTCCAGCTTGAGGCGACTGGCCACCTGCTTCATGGCCTTGGTCTGGGCCGACGAGCCGACGCGGCTGACGCTGATGCCGACGTTCAAGGCCGGGCGCACGCCGGCGTAGAAGAGGTCGGACTCCAGGTAGATCTGCCCATCGGTGATGGAGATCACGTTGGTGGGAATGTAGGCCGAGACGTCGCTGGCCTGGGTCTCGATCACCGGCAGGGCGGTCAGGCTGCCGCCGCCATGTTCAGGGGCCAGCTTGGCGGCCCGCTCCAGCAGACGGCTGTGCAGGTAGAAGACGTCGCCGGGATAGGCCTCACGGCCAGGGGGGCGGCGCATCAGCAGCGAGACCTGGCGATAGGCCTGGGCGTGCTTGCTGAGGTCGTCGTAGACGATCAGCGCGTCCTTGCCCTGCTCCATGAACTCCTCGCCCATGGCGCAGCCGGAGTAAGGGGCGATGTACTGCAAGGCGGCCGGGTCCGAAGCGGTCGCCGACACCACGATGGTGTGCTCCATGGCGCCGTGCTGCTCCAGGATGCCCACCACCTGGGCGACCTGAGCGCGCTTCTGGCCGATGGCCACGTAGATGCAGATCAGGTCCTTGCCCTTTTGGTTGATGATGGTGTCGATGGCGATGGCGGTCTTGCCGGTCTGGCGGTCGCCGATGATCAGCTCGCGCTGGCCGCGGCCGATGGGGATCATCGAGTCCACCGCCTTGATGCCGGTCTGCACCGGGGTATCCACGGACTTGCGCACCACCACGTTGGGGGCGATGCGCTCCACCGGGCGGTACTTGTTGCTGTCGATGGGGCCCTTGCCGTCGATGGGCTGGCCGAGGGCGTTGACCACGCGGCCGATCATGGCGTCGCCCACCGGCACCGACACGATGCGGCCGGTGCTGCGCACCAGGTCGCCCTCGGCGATGTCGCTGTACTCACCCATGATGATGATGCCGACGTTGTCTTCTTGCAGGTTGAAGACGATGCCGGGGGTGCCGTTGGCGAACTCGACGATTTCACTGGCGGCGGCGTTGGCCAGGCCAGCCACGCGCGCGATGCCGTCGCCGACCTCCATGACGGTGCCCACATCAACCATGCGCTGGGGCGCCTGGAAGCTTTCGATTTGTTGGCGAATCAGGCTCGCCAAGTCTTGGGTGCTTACTGCCATCTGGGGTCCTCCACAGACCTGCTACTGGGCGGCCATGCCGGGCTTAGCCGGTAGATGCTACCGGCTGACGACGCCCAGGCTCTGGCGCAGGGCAGCCAGGCGGCTGGAGACGCTGTCGTCCAACAGCTTGTCACCCACGCGAATGACCAGGCCACCGAGAATCGACGAATCGACGGTATACTTGAACTCCAGGCCGGCGCCGAACTGATCTTGCAGACGCTGCTCGATGCCAGCGCGTTCCTCAGCGGTCAGTTCGACGGCGCTGGTGACTTCGGCGGCGACAATCTGGGGGCGATCGCCCACCGTCGTCATCTGGCGCAACTGGGCGAGGACATCGTCGAGCAGCGCCATGTCGCCGTTAGCCAGCATGCCAAAGAGGAAGTTGCGTATCGGCTTTGCCATGCTGTCAGGCAGCAAGTCTACCAGGGCCGCCTGCCTGGCTTCGAAGCCTTTGCTTTCATCGGCCAGGTTCTGCAAGAGCTTCGGGTTGCGGTCAAGCGTGGTCGCGACGTGCTGCAAGCCCTTCAACCAATCTTCGAAGGCGACCTCGAAGACGGCCCTGGCGTAGGTCTGTGCGGCGCTGCTCCCAGGCTTGGCGCGGGACGTTGCAGTTGCGCTCACGTCAGTTCCTCGCTTTGCCGTTGGCGGCCAGGAACTCGTTGACGAAGGCGCGTTGCGCGTCGCGATTGCTCAGCTCGCGGCCCAACACCTTCTCAGCCGCCAGCATGGCCAGCTCGGCGATCTGATCCTGCGCCTCGGCGATGATGCGCTCTCGCTCGCGGACAGCTTCGTTGCGGGCATCCTCCAAGATCTTCTGCGCGTCCTGTCGGGCGCTGCCTTCGATCTCGGCTGCCAGGGTTTCGCCGCGCTTGGAAGCTGCTGCAACGCGCTCCATGGCCTCGCGTCGCTCTGTGTCGATCTGGGTCTGAAGCTGCGCCCGCTCTGCTTCTGCCTCTCGTCTTGCCAGCTCTGCCGCCTGAAGTCCGTCGGCAATGCGCTGCTTGCGGCTCTCCAGCATGTTGGTCATGGGCTTGAAGAGAAAACGCCGCAGCAGGATGAACAAGACGAAGAAGTTGAAGATCTGCGCCAGCAGGAATGGGCCATTGATTCCCAGGCTACTTAGTGCGTCCAATCTGGCACCTCCTTCTTGCCTGATAGGTGGGGTTGTCCTTCATGGGGACAAGATCACCCACTGAGGCCGGGAGCGCCGACGAAGAGGAGCAACAGCGCCACGACGAGCGCGTAGATCGCGATAGCCTCTGCGAAGACGATGCCCAAGATCATGTTGGTGCGGATCTCGCCTGCGGCCTCGGGGTTGCGGCCGATGGCTTCCATGGCGCCGGCAACCAACAGACCGACGCCGATGCCGGGGCCGATGGCGCCCAAACCGATGGCCAATGCGGGAGCGAGGATTTCTACCATGCTGAATGTCCTCCTAAAGGATGATACTGTGCGCTGGATTGGGATTGCAGCGCTGTGGCAATGTGTGACTTGAACTTTCAACGGTGACTTGTCACCTGGAGACGCCTGCAGCGCTTCCGGTCACGCATCACGTGTTGCGCATGACACTTCTCAATGATGATCGCTGTCTGGCCCGTGGCCGACGGTGGCCATGGACATGAAGATCAGCGTCAGGATGGCAAAGACGAAGGCCTGCATGAAGCCGACGAAGAGCTCCAGGCCATAGAAGGGCAGCGGCACAAAGAAGGGCACCAGGAAAGACATGACGAAGAGCAGCACTGCCCCTGCGAAGACGTTGCCAAAGAGACGGAAGGTGAAGGAGATGATCTTGGCGAACTCGCTGACCAGCTCCAGCAGGCCGACCACCAGGTCGATGACTTTCATGCCGGTCATGTGGGGCAGGAAGAACTTGCGGAAGTAGCTGCCGCCCAGCGCCTGCACGCCGATGACTTGGGTCCAGATCACGGAGATCAGGGCGATGGCCAACGGGACGTTGAGGTCAGTGGCGGCCGGCCGCACATAGGGGGCAATCACGTAGTAGCCCAGCTCACTGTCGTGATGCGCTTCTTCCTCGCCGCCGTGCGCCTCGGCCTCGGCCTTCTCCGCGTCCAGCCTGGCCTTGTCCTCAGCGGTAAGGGTGTACATGCCCTGGGCGCGGCTGAGCGAGCGGATGCCCAGCGGCCAATTCACGGTTTTGTAGCCGGTGGTGACGCCCCCGATCTTGTACGCGGTCTCCAGGGGCTCCAGCTTGCCGATGCTGTCCACGCCGGGGATCAATCCCATCCAGTTGGCCGCCAGGATGAACATCAGGATGGTCATGAAGATGGGGAAGAGCTTGCTGACCATCTTCTTGCCGGCGATGTCCTCGTTGAGGTTGTGGAAGGTCTCGACAAACCACTCCAGCCCGTTCTGCAGGCCGCCCGGCACGTCCTTCATCTTGCGCGTGGCAAGAATCGCCAGCACGACCAGGATGATGTCAACCAGGATCGTGGCGATGATGGTATTGGTGATGGTGAAGGGGCCGAGGTGGAAGATCGCTTCTGCGGGCAGAATGATTGCGGGAAGGGGAACTTTGAGGACGACGGCGCTGCCGATCATCAGGACCAGCACGCCAACAATGAGGGCCAGGTTGCGTGGCGCAAGTAATTTTCGCACGTCTTCGTGTCCTCCTGGGTGGGTTTCTACCTGTGTGCTTGGACGATCACCTGATCGCCGTGCGGTCGTGTTACATTTAGAACTAGCAGCGAGATTATAACGCCTAGCGTCAAAAGTGCCAAATGCCGATGGGCAGTTGCACCGGCCAGCGGCGGTGTTGATCCAAACACCCGGCCTGCGGGCCATCCAATACGCGCTGTTATCCCGCGACGGGTTCAGCGAGACGTGGGTTGCCGGCGCTCAGCACGAGGAGGTGCTTCTCGTCGGACCAGACGGGCTGGTGCAGCCACCCGCGCCGCCGCTGCGGACAAAAAGAGCCGGGCTTTCGCTGAGAAGCCCGGCTTCAACACGTCCCGCCGGTCGTCGCCGCAGCACGGCCCTGGCTGCGACGACCAGCGCAGTCGCACTCGGCGCGCCGAAATCCACGCTCACTGTCCCGTGCAGAGTCGTCGCGCCCGCCAGGTCCACATCCTCCAGCCCACCCCCGAAGGCCCGACAGAGGATACGATCTAGGCCACGACGGGGCCGGCGCCAGCCAGCATAGCCTCTACGGCTGCGGCCACCTCGTCCAGCGACGCAGCCGTCAGCGCCACATCCAGCAACGCGGGCATCTGCTCGCTGGGCACGCTGCGCACCCGTTCGGCCAGCCAGGGCGGTGTAGCCTCGAAACGCCGGCTCAACAGCCGCAGCAGCAGCTCGGCCTGGCCCTGTTGCATGCCCTGTTGCATGCCCTGCTGCATGCCCTGTTGCATACCAATGCGCTCTACACTCGTTATGTACTGCATACGCTTCTCCTCTTCGATCTCCTGC
>Ga0209200_1002250_pt1 | contig 18178 bp, 12 predicted proteins | sample AD_UKC033_MetaG_FD_184406 | JGI IMG/M metagenome (GOLD analysis project Ga0209200, IMG submission 184406) | Active sludge microbial communities of municipal wastewater-treating anaerobic digesters from USA - AD_UKC033_MetaG (SPAdes) (version 2) | ecosystem: Engineered > Bioreactor > Anaerobic >...
TGCATACACACCATTATAAAACCAATTGCCGGGGTAAACAGTATAAGTTTGAGAGGTAACATTTGCATTCCCATCATCACCCTGCGGTCCTGCTGGCCCAGGGGCACCGTCCTCTCCATCTTTTACACATCCTGTAAACAGCAATGTAGCTGTCATAACTAAATAAATAATTTTTTTCATTTTCTTTAATTTTTAAATTACGCCTACTCTCTTTTTACATTGCGGCATTTCGGCTGCCTCCGCATTTTTAATGAGAATGGTTAGTGTTGTGTGTTTCTTGTTAATTAATACTTGATACTTTTTCTAACGAAACCCTTAAGGAGAGCCTGCGCACAACGCCACCCTGCTACCTTACAGGTTTGGTTACCCCCCAAACGTTACCTCCACCACATCGCTTTGCTGACCAATTTGTGCATCGTCCAACACGCCTATTGCCATGTACTCGCGTGTTTCGGGGGTGTTGGGGGTGGTTAGTGGGCGGGTGTCGTTGTAAGGGCTGGCGGTGTCGCGGGCAAGAAAGGCCCAGTTGGCTGCGCCTTTTAGTCTTGTGTAAATGTTTACGCCATCACTCTTGCCTTTTAAAAACTCTATGTTTACATAGCCCGGGAAGGTGCGTGCCTTTAGTGTGGTTTTAAAGGTGGCGGGGTCAAACGGCTGCTCGCTGCCTACTATGCCCAGGTCTTCGCCTATGGCTTCGGTGTAGGCTACGGTGCTTTTCATGTTTTTAATACTCAGGCGCATGTCGCTAAGGGTACTTGCTTTAAGGGTGTTTTTGGCGTTGGTTACCTCTTGTGCATCGCGCTTGCTTTCTTCGGCTTTGGTAATAGAGTCGGATAGCTTGGCGCATAAATCCTGCAGGTCGGTAATTTGTGCTGCGGTAAGTCCCAAAACAGGACCTTGCGTGGCTATTTTGGTGTTAAAGTTTTGGAGCCATAACAGGAGTTCGGGCTCGCGGAGAGGGATGAAATAAGCTTTTGCCATTTTTTTAAGGGGTTTTTAATTGTTTGTTATAAATTATTGATTTTTAGGATATTATATTCTACAATGGTTTGATTTTGTGATTTTATCAATTGAATATGCCGCATATTCAATTGAATGTGTGGCAAAATCAATTGATAATACGGTATAATCAGTTGGTGGAATGGTTTTATCAATTGATGATACTGTACAATCAATTATTAGTGCGTCACTGTCATTTGATGGAATGGTTTTATTAATTGATGCAAAGATTTTATCAATTGAAAAAATGCCCCCATCGTTTGCTAATGCTACGTTAGCAATTGACAGCAGTACATTATGGCTTGCCATTTTTTTTCTATATGCCTGCATCATTTTTTTATTTAATGACTCAAACATATCCCCGCACCCACCCCTCCATCAAGCCAAAGTTTGAGTTTGGCGGGTTTGGGTTTGAGTTTGGCGGTTTTTGGCGGGAGAAGAGAGAAAAGCAACACGGGGGAGCAGAGAAACAGAGTAGCACAGAAAAGCAGTAGAAGAAAATTGCCATATTACCACTGGCTCCTAAAGGGGAACCAGGCAATGATACAGCAGGAATAAGCAGAAGCAGGTTCCCCTTTAGGGGTAAGGGGTTAATAAAAAGCGCTTAACTTAATAGAATTGCTCTTTACAGGTCAGGGGTTAAGGCTCAGGGGTTATTAAAAAACTCTCTGTGATACCCTGTTTTTCTGCGCCCCTGTGTTGCTTTAAAAAAATTATTTTTTTGATAGCAGAAATGCGATTTTTTCTCTTAAATTATCAACATAAGGATGTCCTTTAGGATGGAATTTCTTCAGAATAATAAGTGCCTTGTTATAACAGTCTATTGCTTTGTCGTATTCCCCTTTGTTACTGTAAGCTCCACCGAGGTTGTTGTAATCAATGGCAATATCAGGATGCTCTTCGCCATTATATTTTTTATCAATGACAAGTGCCTTTTGGTAATAGTCTATGGCTTTGTCGTATTCGCCTTTGTTATCATAAGCTAAACCGAGGTTGTTGTAATCAATGGCAATATCGGGATGCTCTTCGCCATAGTATTTTTTATCAATGGCAAGTGACTTTTGGTAATAGTCTATGGCTTTGTCGTATTCGCCTTTGTTATGGTAAGCTCCACCGAGGTTGTTGTAATAGGTGGCAATATTGGGATGCTCTTCGCCATGGTATTTTTTATCAATGGCAAGTGACTTTTGGTAATAGTCTATGGCTTTGTCGTATTCGCCTTTGTTACGGTAAGCTCCACCGAGGTTGTTGTAATAGGTGGCTATCTTGGGGTGCTCTTCGCCATTAAATTTTTTATCAATGGTAAGTGCCTTTTGGTAATAGTCTATGGCTTTGTCGTATTCGCCTTTGTTATGGTAAGCTGAACCGAGGTTGTTGTAACGAGTGGCAATCTCGTGCTCTTCGCCATTAAATTTTTTATCAATAACAAGCGCTTTATTATAATACTCTATGGCTTTGTCGTATTCGCCTTTGTTATGGTAAGCTGAACCGAGGTTGTTGTAATAGGTGGCAATCTTGGGGTGCTCTTCCCCATTATATTTTTTATCAATGACAAGTGCCTTTTGAAAATAGTCTATGGCTTTGTCGTATTCGCCTTTGTTATGGTAAGCTGAACCGAGGTTGTTGTAACGAATGGCAATCTTAGGATGCTCTTCGCCATGATATTTTTTATCAATAACAAGTGCCTTTTGGTAATAGTCTATGGCTTTATCGTATTCGCCTTTGTTACGGTATGTTTCACCGAGGTTGTTGTAATCAATGGCAATAGAGGGATGCTCTTCGCCATAAAATTTTTTATCAATGGCAAGCGCCATTTGGTAACAGTCTATGGAATTGTCGTATTCGCCTTTGTTATCATAAGCTCCCCCAAGGTTGTTGTAATAAGTGGCAATTTTAGGATGCTCTTCGCCATGATATTTTTTATCAATGAAAAGCGCCTTTTGATAATAGTCTATGGCTTTGTCGTATTCGCCTTTGTTACCGTAAGCTGAACCGAGGTTGTTGTAATAGGCGGCAATATTGGGATGCTCTTCGCCATTATATTTTTTATCAATGGCAAGTGACTTTTCAAAACACTCTCTTGCCAAATCGGCATTGCCTTTATCAAGCCATGTTAATCCCATTTGGTTGTAAAGCCGGGTTAATATTTCGTATTCTTCTTTCTCAAACTTACCGGCTATTGCCAATGCATTTTCGTAAGCAGCAATAGCCATGTCATAATAAAAAACATCATTATAATTCTTAGCCAATTGCATGTAAAGATTCAACTGTTCTCTTAGCTCTCTTTCGGTAGGTAGCTTGTTTAAGGTTAGGCTGGCAAGCGCATTGCTCAGTTCCTCTATGGTTTGCTGTTGCTCTGCTGTTAGTTGTTTTCGTTCTTCGGCATAAATGGGTTTTGTTACCGGTATTAATGTGCCGGTGGTGTTAAAAGAATAATAATACACCACCCAGCTCCAAAAGTCCATTGCCTCCTTTTGCAAAGTAGTTATAAAAACCTCGGTAGTCCATATTACCATTACAAACGGAAACTGATGAAAAAGAATTTCGCGCTCAAAATTAATTTCGGTGATTAATGCAGAGGTTTCGGTATTATCTTGCCTGCTTAATAAAAAACTATTTTCCAATGCCTTTACATGCACCATGCAGGTAGCCGGATGGCTGTTTAAAATTTTTTGAGGCAGTTTTTCTTTAAGTGAACGTGCAAGTGAGGTAATGGGGTTTGCCGTAAGGTCAAGCACATGGTGTTGGTACTGCACAAAGTCGCGCTGCATTTGGCTTATCAGTTCATCTCGCAAGGGCAATTTATCAAACTGTATAAACACAATTGCCGGTGTTTGCCGGTTTTCTAAAACAAATTGCAGACGCTTTTTTTGTTGCAGATTATGTTCTTCTGCACTAAGAGGCTTTTGGCTTTGCATTAAAAAACTGATTTAATAAGGGATTTAGTTCCCTGTCGCCATTATAGGCAAGCACAACAAGCGATTGCAACATGTCTCTCATCAGTTTATCAGCATCTTCAAATCTGCCTGCTTTAATTATTTCTACGTGCTTGCTTGTAAGAGTTCTGCGCAGGCGGTTGCCCAATTCATAAATGGCTTCATTGGCATGTTGCATGTTAATTTTTTCGCCCAAAGCCACTTCTAACGATTGGTGCACGAGTTGTATCATTTGCCTCACACACCCTCCTGAGTATTTTGCAAGATGGTTAAGTACATTATTTTCAAAAAAAGTACCGCTGTCAATTCTCTTGCTAATAACCTCCTCAAATAAAGGTGTGGCGTTACCAGTAATCTTTATCATAGGTATGGTATAGGAATTAGTAAAAATGTTAGATGGGCTGCAGGTAATATCATAGTAAGCATCTATTCGCACAGCAATTATCATGTTGGCATGTATATCCTTTACCAGGTGGGCATCAGTAATAAACAAATCTTTATAAATCTGTTCAGGCATTTTTTCTGAACCATCTACTATAAATAAAATATCCTTAGGAAGTCCATTATCATCTTTAAGCGTAGTGCGAAGCTTACGCAGGTACTCGTTAAATGAACTGATAATTTCAGTAATAGAAACACGCAGTTTTTCGCGTGTAGTTTTAACGATGGCAGCTTCACCAGCAAAAGTTGTTTTAAAACTTGCCGAAAATCCAAGAAAATATTTCACAATAGCAGGCAACTCCGCTCCGGCATCGGCAGTTGCACCAGCCGAGGCTTTTTGGGTTTGCTCCACTTCTGTTTCAAGAGAAAGTTTTTTGGCAAGATCATTTAAAAAACCTGTAGTGGCTTTTATATCGCTTTGGTGAATTTTTTCAATTAGCTTTAGAATTAGAAGCAGATAAAAATCATCGCGGTTAAATTTGTTAAGCTCGGTTTCATTTTCAAGTTCTATCAATACCACCAAATATCCCTTTTCGTGATCAAGGTCTTTGGCAAGCCTTCTCAATTCTGTTGTTTTACCGGTACCTCTATGTCCCGAAAAAAGTAATTTGCAAAATGAATCGGTAAGTTGCTCCAGTTCATTTTTTGAATCAATTTTTAAATTAAGTTTTATACGATTCAAATAATCTTTACCCCTTACCCTATCCAAATCAACATACAATTTCTCCTTCTTTAAATCGGGATCATACTCAGGCTGTGTAACCTCCAAAGCATGGTATTTATTTTTAACAGGAAAAGAATACATTGTTTAAATTATTTAATGCAAAAGTAGTTGAAATTTTGTTTTAGAGTTTTAAACAAAAAGCCACAACTCTTCCAGTCAATATCTCACAACCGCTGCACTTGCCCCGCCAATAATTGCGGCATCGGCTAAAGATTTTACTACAAAAAAGGTTGCTAAAGAAAATGGTTCCATAGCGTTATGGTTTTTAAAATTTCAAGTGGCGTAAATGTAACAACAAATAGAATTTGAAATGGCAATACTCCCCCCTCAAAAAAAAGTCAACTCGCATTATTACTTTAGTGGCCACCAATCACACATATAACCAATGTTTGTAATTATTCCTGGTTTTACTTCCGATAGGGTAATACTTCAAATCAGCGTCAGCCACAACTTTTTATTCAAATGAAACTCTCTTTAGATTTAAAATACGATACACCACCTGCATGGACTGCAACAGTTATGAATGATTTTAATTCGTTTTTGCAGGACCATGCCGATTGCGAAAGAAAAGCATCGGCTATGGCAATGAGTTTAGTGTATAAATGCCCCGACAAAACAAAAATTATTCCTTGGCTTGTAGAAACAGCATTAGAAGAAATGGAGCACTTTAAGCAAGTGTACGATATTATGCACGAGCGCGGTATTGCATTAAAATCAAATGCCGAAAAAGATCCTTATGTGGAACCTCTGCTAAAATTGTTGCGCACTCCCTCGCACCAGCGCTTACTCGACAGGTTTTTATTGGGCTCTATAATTGAATGCCGCGGTACAGAAAGATTCAGGCTTGTGGAAGAAGCGCTGGAAGATGCAGCCCTCAAACGCTTTTATAAAATACTGTGGGCAAGCGAAGCCAAACATGGAAACATTTTTGTGAAAATGGCATTGGAATATTATAATAAAGACGAGGTGTATAAACGCTTAGAGCAACTTACAGAAGAAGAAGCTAAGATATGTGCATCGCTTCCTCACCGCGCTGCACTGCATTAAGTTTAATTGGTCAATAATAAATCAGAGTACAATTTTTATTTTTGTTAATCGCTAAAACAAAATAAAATGTTGCAACCCTCCACTTTATCCTTTATAAAAGACATTAAAAAAAACAACAACCGCGATTGGTTTGAAAAAAACAAACTGCGATACGAAAACGCTAAAACCGACTTTGAAAGTTTTGTTGCCGGAATACTTAATCAATTTGTAAAAATAAATCCCAAACTAAAAGGATTAGAAGCACGTAAATGCACTTTTAGAATTTACCGCGATGTGCGTTTTTCAAAAAATAAGGACCCATACAAAACCAACATGGGTGCATCCATTAACGAGGGTGGAAAGAAAATGGAAATGGCAGGAGTTTATGTACATATTGAACCGGGTGGTAATTCATTTATTGCAGGTGGCAGGTATATGCCAATGCCTCCTGAGTTAAAAGCCATACGGCAGGAAATTCAATACAATACCAAAGCGTTTAAAAAAATAATCAGCGAAAAAAATTTTAAAAAATATTTTGGAGGATTGGAAGAAATTAAACTCAAAACAAACCCGAAAGGATTTGATAAAGACTTTGCCGATATTGAACTTTTAAAATACACAAGCTACATTGCCACAAGAAAACTGGATGACAAAACCATCGCATCAAAAAATTTTGTGAAAGAACTTACAGCTTCTTACAAGGCAATGATGCCGTTGATAAAGTTTTTGAACGAGGCTGTGAGATAGTTTTCAAGCATAGTGTTTTCCAGTTAAAAAAGGTTAAACCAATTTAGCTCACTAAGCATTATTTTATTTTTGTTTGCATGAGCAGAACCAGGCTTTTTGTTATTGCTGCATTAATGAGCGTGGCGCTTGTAGGTATTATTTACATGCAGGTAAACTGGATTGTGCACGATTACGAAGTTATTCAAGAGCAGTTTAATACCCGTGTAAACGAGGCATTGCATAATGTTGCCGACAGACTTGAAACAAAGGAAGCATACAGCATAATCAGCAACAGGCTTGTAACCATTAATAACGATTCGGTTTTTTCCGTTTTCAGAAACAAAGAAAGTTTAACTGAGTTTCCTGAAGAGCCGCCTGAACCTCCTTTGCCACCCAAAATTAGTTCTGTGTCGTCCCCTCTTTATCCGCCCGATTACCCCGATCCGTTAGATGATGAAAGCTTTGATGAGATAAAAATGGAAGTAAGAAATGTGGGTGGAAGAAAAATTATTTTACGGCACAACAACAATGTAATTACCATTGATGAATCTTCAAACGCAATTATTGCACAAACAGAAAAATTAGAACAAAAAAAACTATTACTGCAAAAACAACGCGAAAAGATTGACAGCAAACTGAAAAAATTTCAATCGGTAATGAACGAAGTTGCCATAGAATTTGCAACCGATGACAGAACCCTGCAGCAACGCGTAAACCAAAAACAACTTGACAGTTTAATTCGTCACGAATTAAACAACAAAGGAATTAACATTGAATACGACTATGGGGTGAGTGACGATAACTTTAGTACACTTGCTTATGCTAATAGAGGAAAGGATGTAAAAGCATTGAGCCAAAGCCATCATATTGTTGACCTATTTCCCAATGATGTTTTTTCTCAGCCTGTATTTTTATCTGTGATATTTCCGCAAGATGTAAAATATTTTCTTTCGGGCATGTGGCCCATGTTGCTTAGCTCATCGGCTTTTTCACTAATTATTGTTTTAGGACTGGCTTATACCATACATGTTATTTTGCGTCAAAAAAAATTGGGTGAAATAAAAAATGATTTCATTAACAACATGACGCATGAGTTCAAAACACCTATTGCAACCATATCACTTGCAAGCGATGCCGTAGCCAACCCCAAAATTTATGAGAATAAGGACAGTGTTGCACGATACATGGGCATTATAAAAGAAGAGAATGCGCGCATGCACAAACATGTAGAAACCATTTTGCAAATGGCGCTGTTGGATAAAAAGAATTTTAACATCAAGAGTGAAAGAATTTTGATTAACGAATTAGTTGCAAAAGCGGTTGAACAAATACGTTTACAAGTTGAAAACAAAGAAGGAAAGATTGAATTTGCACCTGCTGATACTGTTGGAGAAATTACCGGTGATTATGCCTTGCTTTTGAACGCTGTGCTTAATCTTTTAGACAATGCCAATAAATACACACCGGAGAAACCCGAAATAATTGTAACTACACAACTCTTGTTAAATGCTGTGCATATTTCCGTAAAAGACAACGGCATTGGCATGAGTAAAGATGTGCAAAAAAATATTTTTGAAAAATTTTACCGTGCCACAAGCGGCAATGTGCACGATGTAAAAGGGTTTGGCCTTGGATTGAGTTTTGTAAAAGCTATAGCACTTGCGCACAAGGGCGATGTAAGAGTAACTGAAAGCACACCCGGCAAAGGCACCACTATTCAATTAATTATTCCAGTCTCTAGTTCAAATTCACAATCATAAACAAAAAGAAAAATGACATTACTTACAGGAAAATCAAAAATTTTAATTGCTGAGGACGACACCAACTTTGGAATGGTGTTAAAGGATTATTTAAACATGCAGGATTTTGATGTGCATCTATACCGCGATGGTGCCGAGGCATTAAAGCATTTCGAAAAAGGGAAATTTGACCTTTGCATTTTTGATGTAATGATGCCTGTAATGGATGGCTTTACACTTGCCGAAAAAATAAAAGACAAAGACAAAAACATTCCTTTAATTTTTCTTACCGCTAAATCCATGAAGGTAGATATGATTAAGGGATTTAAAATTGGTGCTGATGATTACATCACCAAACCATTTGACTCTGAAATTCTTTTACTCAAGATTAAAGCGCTGCTTAACCGTAGTGAGACCATTACACAGAAGTTAAACGAACAGCATATTTTTAAAATTGGCAAGTTTACTTTCAATTCTAAACTTCGCACAATTAATGGTTTTAATAAAGAACAAAAACTTTCCCCCAAAGAAGCTTCTCTTCTTGCCTTGTTGTGTGTTTATTTGAATGATATCCTCCCTCGCGAAATTGCGTTACGCAAAATTTGGGATGATGATAATTACTTTACCGCACGCAGTATGGATGTGTTTATTACTAAACTGCGCAAGTATTTAAAAGAAGATGACAACGTTGAATTAATGAACGTGCATGGTAACGGCTACAGGCTGGTAGTAAAAGATCAGTTGCAATAAAAAATCACTGTTTTTTACTCCCTAACCACCTTCACCGTTTTTCTTTCAACTGAGGTAATAACATTTAAGAAATACACCCCGGGTTTAATGTTAAGTGTTTTGAGTTGAAGGTTTTGTGAGGAAGAAGTTACAATGTATTGCAATACCGTTTTTCCCAAAACATCAATCAAATCAGCCCTATCGCCTGCATTAAACGTCATGCCTGTTACGATTAATTCATTGGTAAACGGATTAGGCATTACCCTCAGATTGCTTTCTTCTTTCTCTGCCATGCCAACTCCAGCTTCGCGGCAATTAACCGTAACAGTAACTGTTGCCGATGATTTAGTGCAACCATTTGCAGTTTGTTTTACACGATAGCTGCCCGCAGTAGTGGCTGTGTAATTTTGGTTAATAGCCCCTGCAATATCAATTCCATTCTTTTGCCATTGAAAAACAACTCCTGCAAAAGAGTTAGCTTGCAGCACCACACTTTGCCCTGCACAAAAAGTAGTTGGGCCCTGCGGGGTTACCGTAGGCGTTGGGTTGTTGGTTACGCTTAATACAGAGGTAACACTGGTTGCAGAACATACACCGCCCTGCGTAACCCTTACCGTATAACTTCCATAATTAGAAGTAGCATAAGTTGAAGAAGTTGCCCCTGCTAAAGCAACGCCATTTCTGAACCACTGGTAAGCAAAGTTATAACCGGTGTTTGCAGTAAAAGTTTGAGCAGAGCCTGCACAAATGGTAGGAGAACCTGATGGAGAAATGGTTGCAGTAACATTGCCAATACTAACGGTAGTGGCAGCCGAAGTAGCATTACCACAAGGTGATGTTATAGCAACAGTGTAACTACCTGCAATAGTTGCACCATAAGTTGAGTTGGTAGCTCCTGTTATGTTGGTTCCATTTCTCTTCCACTGAAAGGTATAGTTAGTTCCTGTATTTGCACTTAAAGCAGCAACGGCACCCGAGCAAATTGTAACAGCACCTGATGGATTAACTGATGCTGTTATACCCCCTGTAGAAACCACAATGGCATTGCTGGTGGCTGTGCCGCAGTTGGCAGTAACGGTGCAGGTAAAACTTCCTGGTGTGGTTGCAGTGTAAGACGAAGAAGTTGCATTAGAAATATTTACCCCGTTGTTTTTCCACTGATAACCATAGCCGGGCACAGCGTTAGAAACAGAAAGTACTACGCTGCCACCTGTACAAAAAGTAACCGGACCATTAGCCGTAATAGTTGCCGTAACCGATGCGGCAGTGGTAACAGACACAGCCGGTGAATATTTAAAACAACCATTGGCAGTTTGCCTCACGCGGTAAGTACCATTACTTGTTGCAGAATAATTCTGAGAAGTAGCGCCTGCAATATCAACAGAGTTCTTTTGCCACTGATAACTAACACCACTAAACGTGCTTGAAGTTAACACCACACTACCCGGAGCACAAAACGAAAGGGGAGTGGTGTAACTTATAGTAGCATTAGGATTGTTTATTTGAGTTACTACAATAGAATTACTTTGAGCAGTACCGCACGAACTGCTCTCAACAACATAATAAGTTCCATTGCTGTTGGCGTTAAAGGTGCTTGAAGTGGCACCGTTTTGCAAAACAGTGTTACGATACCACTGGTAAGTAATGCCAGAGCCGGTGTTGGCGGTTAAGATATTGCCGCTACCTGCGCAGAAGGTGGTGCTGCCGGTTATGGATGCCGTGGAGCCCGTGCCCGTAAATACGTTAATATAATTTGAATTAGCAGTACATCCGTTGGTGTTGGTTACTACGCATCTGTAACTCCCTCCCAAATTTGTGTTATAGGAAATAGCAGAAGCACCAGTTATTAACGATCCATTTCTGTACCATGCGTACACCAATCCGGTTCCGGAATTAGCATTTAGTGTTACACTTGCTCCATTGCACAAATTAATTGAGCCGCTGGCAGTAATAGCTGCTGTTGGTAATGGGTTTACGGAAAGAGTTAATGAGTTGGCGCTTAAACTTCCTCCACAACCATTAGCTAAATAACAAGAATATGTTCCAGCGGTACTGGTATAGTAAGTTCTGCTGGTTGCACCCGGTATATCAACACCATTTAACTTCCATTGCCATGTTCTTCCCTTAACGTAACTGCCATACTGATACCCAACATTTACATTACTGCAAGTAGGTGACCCACCGCTAATATAACTTATGTTTCCGGCAGTAATAGGCGCAGAGCTAATGTAAACTTCAACTGAAGGTGTTATTTCAGTACCGCAACTACCGGTTATATAACACTTGTAATCGTAAGTTGCCAATGTTGGTGTAGCAGGAGCTGAATAGGTGGCGGAGGTAGCTCCGACAATATTTCCGGTACTTCCCGTAATATTGTTATAGTACTGCCATTGATAGGTATATCCGCCCGAAGCAGGAGAAGCGGACAACGTTAAAGGAGCACAAGCAGAAGTAAATGTATTTGGTGTTATTGTTGGAAGAAATCCTTTTGAATAAACACCTACGTAATTTGATGCTGATGTACAACCCGAACCATTTGTTACCATCATATTGTAATTACCGGCTACAGTAGCAGTAAAGTTTAAATTGGTTGCCCCGTTAATACTAGTGCCCCCGTTTCTCCATTGATAGGTTACTCCTGTTTGTGAGGTTGAAGTAAAAGGGACAGAACCTGTTGTGCAGAAATAATTATTCCCCGTGTAAGATATTGTCGTAGAAATTGGATTTGGGTTAACCGTTATAACCAATGGATTAGAGGTAGATGTAACACAATCGGTAGTAATATCAAGCGTGTAGGTTCCAGCGTTAGCCTGAGTAGTAGTGAATATATGAGTCCAGTCTGTTGCCCCTGTAATATTAACCCCATTTAACTTCCATTGATATTGATAAGAGGACGGAACGTTGTTTGTTCCATTTACGAAAGAAACAAAATCGTGATTAAGATAAACTAACCTTCCCTCACAAAAAACTGTGGATGCAACACTTGTTCTTATTGGATAAGATTGAGGACCAGATATAATATTATAATCAGTAGAAGTGTTATAACATCCGCTAGCATCGGTAATCCTGACTTTATACCGTCCGGTTGCTAATGCGTTGTAACTTACAGATGTTGCACCACTAATAGCGTTAGTACCCAAATACCATTGATACAAATATCCTGCTCCAATTTGCGTTTCAAGCAAAACGCTTGAATTGTCGCACTTAAAGGCAGGCCCATTAGATAATACAACTGGAGTAAAACTATTTGCAATTGTTACAGTTGTAGTTGGAGAAGTTGAAACTGCCCCACAGCTATAGTTTATTGTTACAGTATAACCACCCACTGCAGTTGCTGTAAAATTTGAATTAGTTGCACCTGTTATATTATTACCATTCAGTTTCCATTGATAACTGCTTATATTAGGATGTGTGTTGGCGGTTAATAAAACATTTCCTCCCTGACAAATGGTTGCAGAGTTTGCAGGAGTGATTGATGCAGATGGCACAACATTAACATAAATGCTGTCAGACCAAGATGTAAAACTACAACCACTCCCTGCAATGGAATATTTATAATATCCGGATGCTTGTACAGTTATGCTTGGGCTAACATTTGAGATGGAAACATTGTCCTTATACCACGATATTGAAGTAGCCCCCCAACTAAAGTCCCATAAAACTGACGGTACACAAAGTGTAGCTGATGTAACACAGTTTGTTGAAATATAACTAACAATGGGCGCATAAATCGTGTGTGATTGCGGAGCAAGCACCCGCACCAATATTTCGTTGGAAACCGGTGTAACATTACCATTGATGTCAAACCCATTACATCGCAAAAGTCCGGAAGAATATACGTAAACTGTTGAACCGGTAAAAAAATTAAACCAACCACCATAATTAGAAGAGCAATCTCCCATAATTTGTTCCCACTGATATGTATATCCGGGTAAAGGATTTATAACCTGTAACGTAACGAATGAAGCGTATGAAGGAGAGCAAATATCTGTAGGTCCTAAAGCCTGAATAACTGGAGTCTGTGCTCTAAGCATCGTGTTAGTTAATAGACTTACTAAAATTATTAAAATTACTTTCTTCATTTATTTAAAATTAAAAGTTCAACACATTTTTTAAGGTTAATAAATCATCAATAATGATTAATAACCAATCTTACTTGCGCAATATATTTAAATGAAACGAAAAACAGAACAGCTTCTTAAAAAAATAGCTGTTTCTACAACGGTATATTCCCGTGCTTCTTCCTCGGAAGCTTCACCGCTTTATTCTCCAGCATCTTAAATGCTTTAATCAACTTACTGCGTGTTTCACTGGGTTCTATCACCTCATCAATAAAACCACGCTCGGCTGCTTTGTAGGGGTTGGCAAAAAGCTCGTTGTATTCCTGTTCTTTTTCTTTCCACTTGTCGGCAGGGTTTTCGGCTTTGCTAATTTCTTTTTTGAAAATAATTTCAGCAGCGCCTTTTGCGCCCATCACTGCTATTTCAGCACTGGGCCATGCATAATTCATATCGGCACCTATATGCTTACTATTCATTACATCATAAGCACCACCATACGCCTTGCGTGTAATAACCGTTATGCGCGGCACAGTAGCTTCGCTAAATGCATAAAGTAGCTTGGCTCCGTTGGTGATGATGGCATTCCATTCCTGGTCGGTACCGGGCAAAAATCCGGGCACATCTTCAAACACCAACAGCGGAATATTAAAACAATCGCAAAAGCGCACAAAGCGCGCAGCTTTTGTTGATGAATGATTATCTAACACGCCTGCTAAAAACATAGGCTGATTGGCAACCACCCCAATACTTCTTCCGCCAATGCGCGCAAAACCCACCACAATATTTTCGGCAAAGTTTTTATGCACCTCTAAAAATGTATCACCATCAACCACATGATTAATTACTTCTCTTATGTCGTAAGGTTGATTAGGGTTCGCAGGAATAATGTTGTTTAATTCAATTCTCGTTTCATTTCCTTCTTCGTATTTTAATCGGGGCGGTAAATCCTCGCAGTTAGAAGGCATGTAACTGAACAATTTTTTAATGTTATTAATACACTCAATTTCATTAGCACAACTAAAATGCGTTACGCCCGATTTGGTTGAATGTGTTGATGCACCACCCAACTCCTCGCTCGTAACTTCTTCGTGCGTTACTGTTTTAACCACATTGGGTCCCGTAACAAACATGTACGAAGTATTTTCCACCATCATAATAAAATCCGTAATAGCAGGCGAGTACACGGCACCACCCGCACACGGCCCCATTATGGCGCTTATCTGCGGAATAACGCCCGATGCCAGCGTATTACGGTAAAAAATATCGGCATAGCCACCTAAAGAAACAACACCCTCTTGTATGCGCGCACCACCGCTGTCATTCATGCCAATTACGGGTGCACCGTTTTGCATAGCCATATCCATAATGCGGCAAATTTTTTCGGCATGTGTTTCACTTAACGAACCGCCAAACACCGTAAAGTCCTGCGAAAAAACATATACCAACCTGCCGTTTATCTTTCCATATCCCGTAACCACACCATCGCCTAAATATTTTTCTTTAGCCAAACCAAAATCCGTGGCACGGTGCGTAACCAGCATACCTATCTCCTCAAACGAACCTTCATCCAACAAAAAATGTATGCGCTCGCGTGCTGTCAGCTTTCCTTTTTTATGCTGGTCATCTATCCTCTTTTTCCCTCCGCCTAAAAGTGCTTCCTCTTTTTTCGATTTAAGTGACGCTATTTTATCCTGCATTTTTCAAGTATTAATTTGCAGGACAAACCTACTTGATTTTTTTAAAAGGCATTTATGCCAATAAAATAAAAAATCAGTATGGTTCATCAGGCGCAATTAAATCCAAATCAAAAAAAAGCCTGACTAAACCTACTTGATTTTTTTAAAAGGCATTTATGCCAATAAAATAAAAAATCAGTATGGTTCATCAGGCGCAATTAAATCCAAATCAAAAAAAAGCCTGACTAAACCTACATGATTTTTTTAATTAGTAAACACCTCCTCTTATTCACTAATCACCTTCAGTCCCGCTGTCGCCCCGGTGCACGGCACCGCCACCGCACAACCTTGCAGGTCTCCATCGGGTTTAGGCTCTGTTACCGCAGTTTTTTATTTTACTCTTTTATAAATACCATCTGCAAGTAGCCAGAAAACAAAATATTTTTCAACCCTATTGTTTTTCTCAAATCATTTTTTATACTTTTACTTCTACAATTTTCTAAACTCTAATCATGTAAAATTTAAAACGTATGTAAAAACTTACCTTACATCAAGTGCTAAATGTTTGCAACTTTAGCAACAGCAATTTTAAACTCATTTTAGCAATAGCATTTTTATTTATTAGCACATTATGTGCAGCCCAAACCGTAACACTTACAGCAAGCAACTATAATGGTTACAACATTAATTGCTTTGGTTATCAAACCGGCAGCATAACAGCCACCGTAACCGGTGGCACCCCGCCCTACACTTACCGATGGAGCAACAATGCCACCACAGCCGCACTTAACAATATACCTGCCGGATACTATTATGTAGAAGTGGACGATGCCGACTCATTAACCGATGTGGTGATTGAAGAAATTACATTAACACAACCCGAACCACTAAACATGGGAGAAATGTTGCCATATAAGTACTTAAATGGATTTAACGTAAGTGCTTATGGAGCATGTAACGGAAGCATTACCACAATCATTGAAGGGGGCGTTTTACCATACACCTACCAATGGGAGCCCGGACAACAAACAGTTTTATCGCCCACTAACTTATGTGCAAACGAAAACGTGTTAATAGTAACCGATGCCAATGGTTGCCAAATAAACCAAGGCATAAGCCTTAGCGAACCCGAGCGCGATGACTGGACAATGAACGGCAACCACAACAGCAACCCAGCCACCCAATTTATTGGAACAAGTGATAACAAAGATTTTGTCTTAAAAACAAATGCAATTGAAAGAGCAAGAATAAAAGCTAATGGCGATTTTAAAATCAATAGAATTTTAACAAACAGAATTGTGTCAACCGACACCTTGATTTACTTTGGCGATAGCACCATTATTTTACACCCCAACTATAACAGGATTTATGGCGACCCTGCCGGAACAGGTGGCGGAACTGCTATTGGAAGATATGCATGGGTGTGGTCTCCATACTCAACCAGTATAGGTTACTTTACATATACCAATGCCCCTCAATCAATTTCTTTGGGGTATCATTTAAATACTGAAGCGGGTGCCGACCGCTCCATAATAATTGGTTCAGGATTGCAAAATGGAACAAAATTTAAAACCAATTTGCCAGATAGAATATTAATGGGAACTAACAGCAATGTGCCTACATTTTTAATAACACCTGCAAGCGGCAGCAACAGTACAGGCAAAGTTGGTATAGCCACCGGAAGCAGTGAACCACTTGATAAACTACAAATAGAAAAGGGCATTTATAAAATTGTAATGGGAAATATTTCCTCTTCAGCATCTTATGGTGGTATGCTTACCTACATTGGCTTTAATGCAGGGCGCAATAATGGCACCTGGACATTTAATGGTAACACAGGCGAGAATGGCGGCAGTGCAATTGTAGGATTAACCAATGGAGGCATGAACTTTTTAACTAAACCAACCTCAAGTGGAAATGATGAAACAAAAACAGATGCTGATTTAACCGGTTTAGTTAGAATGACAATAGGTAAAACTGGTAAAGTAGGCATTGGAACCATACCTCCCAACCATGGTTCTGCCTATTTACTTTATGTAAGCGGTGGTATAGCAACCCGCGATGTAAAAGTTACTGCTAACCCCAACTGGCCCGATTATGTTTTTGAAAAAGATTATTCACTAATGAGCATTTATGAATTGGAGCAATACATCAAGCACAATAAACATTTACCCGAAATACCATCGGCAAAAGAAATTGAAAAAAATGAGGGCTACGAAATTGGAGATATGGTTGCAAAACTTGTAAAGAAAAATGAGGAACTAACGCTGTATATTATTGAACAACAAAAACAGATTGATGAGTTGAAGGTAGTTGTTAATCGTAAAAAATAACATGCAATGAAAAGAATATTATTAATTAAAGCATTTCTGCTTTTCTATTTTAACACTTTGTCTGGACAAGGTGTTGGGTATTTTACTTTAAAAGGCAATCAGTTTTATGACGGCTCCGGTCAGTCATTTTTTCCTAAAGTAATGCCATATGGAGTTATAATTTGTCATTATGATTATGATGAAAAAACTCCAAGTGCAGCACGGTTAGCTTCAGACTATTTTATTGCACCGTCTGATGGTTTTGGATCCACTAATGATTTTGAATGTCTAACTCCTTCAATCTGCTTAAACGATTACATCTATACCGATTTTTTAAAAATTCAAAGTATGGGTTTTAATACAATTAGATTTACGGGAGGTGTCTTACCTATTTGGAATCCACAAATACTCGTTGACAACAATGGCGGTGTACCACCTGATAAATTTTATCTTAGAACAAGAAGAAATTGCGACCAAACTCTACACCCTAACGATCCTTCTAATGATTGCTGGACAGCCGATGATTATTTGGAGCTAAACCCATTTGTAGGAGACCCTGTTTTTGATAAATTAATTAGCTCTTTAAACTCTGTGATAAATATGGCTACATCCACTCCATTTAATTTTAAGGTAATACTTGAATTTGGACTTGGCATGAGTAAAACACCGGCTGGCGATGCAGCATATAAAAATTTATTAGCCGCTTTTGGCGATGCCTTTGGCACCAACACCAACATTACTCATTTTATAATACAGTCTGAACCCCAGTTTTCTGATAATCCAAATGTTACAAAAGCACAGGCTTGCTC
>Ga0209200_1002251_pt1 | contig 18177 bp, 16 predicted proteins | sample AD_UKC033_MetaG_FD_184406 | JGI IMG/M metagenome (GOLD analysis project Ga0209200, IMG submission 184406) | Active sludge microbial communities of municipal wastewater-treating anaerobic digesters from USA - AD_UKC033_MetaG (SPAdes) (version 2) | ecosystem: Engineered > Bioreactor > Anaerobic >...
GCTCGGCGCCGGCTGGCGCGACCAGCCGGAGATGAAGAAGCTGCTGCACGACGCGCACCGCGGAAACATGAAGCGCCCATCGGAGGCGGCCAGTGCGGACCTGCTGGCCCTGGTCGCCTTCTACGAACACCACGTCCCGCAATCGCAACGCAACAAGGTGCTCGACGCACAGGTGCGTACCTTCCGCCACAACCGCGAGCACTACCAGAAGATCACCGCCAACCTGCTGCCGGTGCTCTCGATGCTGACCTCGGGCGACCTCGGCCGCAGCCTGTCGCCCGACCCCTTCGACGCTGGTGATGCGAGGCCGATCATGAATTTCGAGAAGATCGAGCGCGCTGGCCACGTGCTGTACATGTGCCTGGATTCCCTGCCCGACCCGTCGGTGGCCACCGCCATCGGCGCACTGGCCCTGGCCGACCTGGCCGCGCGTGCGGGCATGCGCTACAACCTGGGCGGCTACCGGCGCATCTCGCTGTTCGTGGACGAGGTGTCGAACGTCATCAACCAGCCGCTGATCGAGATCCTGAACAAGGGCGCCGAGGGTGGCATCTTCACGACCTGCGCGATGCAGACACTGGCCGACCTGGCCAGGCGCCTGGGCAGCGAAGACGCGGCGCGCATGGCGCTGGGCAACCTGAACAACCTGATCGCGCTGCGATCCAAGGACCGGCCGACGCAGGACTTCGTGGTCGAGACCTTCGGCAAGACCGCGATCCACTCGGTGCGCGTGGGCCTGAGCAGCGGCGCCGATGCACACCTGGGCGACTTCTCGTCGAGCTACTCGACGCAGCTCACCGAAAGCTTCGAGGAGATGGTGCCGGCCGACGTGCTGGGCAAGCTGCCCAACCTCCAGTACTTCGCCTCGGTGTCGGGCGGGCGGATCATCAAGGGGCGGTTTCCGATCCTCGACCCGGATGCGGATGAGCCCAGAGCAACACGTGCGGCGCCACCCAAGCCGATCCGGACTCCAGCTGCGATAACGGGGCATGCGTCGTGATCCGCGTCGTCACCATCGCCGCGCTGCTGTGCCTGCTGGTGCTGGTGCTCTACCTGCCCTCGGCGCATCCGCCGGAACGGTTCCTGGCGCAGATTCGAAGCGAGCACCAGGCGATGGAAGAGATTTGGGGCGAGACGCCCGCGCTGCGTATCCTCGACCGAGCGCTGGGCCTGCAGGGCGCGGCACGCGAGTCAACACCCATCCCCACGACCGCCGGCGAGTCGGCGGCCAGCGGCGTGGACGGCGCCGTGGCGCGGGAGATGGCTTCCGTCAACCAGCGACTGTTTGGGAACGGCTACTTCCGTGCGATCGATGCACTCGTGCTGCTGGCCGCCTTCAGGCTCTCGGCGATGCTGGAGTGGCTGCCTTGGATGGCGGCCTTCCTGGTCGCAGCGGTCGCCGACGGCGCGATCAGCAGAGTGATCAAGTCCAAGGAGTTCCTTCACCACGATCCGGAGCGCTTCGCGCTCTACGCGTCGCTGGCCATCCTGCTAACCTGCGGTGGCGCCGTCGCGATGGTGGTGCCGACATCCCTTCATCCTTTGGCCGCTCCGGCAGGCTTGTCCGTTCTAGCCATGCTGTGGGGGCGGTCGATCGCGCACTTCCACCGACGCGGCTAGGCTGTTCTACGAGCAACAGCCTCTGAGTCGGCCAAAGCTCGCTATTCTCGACACACAGTACAAGTGTGCTTTAACTAAACCGCTTCTGCTGGTAGCATCCAGCGGATGAGGGTCTCCAAAGAAGAGCTCGTCGCCGTTCTCGCCCAGTTCAACCCCTGGTGGCGAGGCGAAGCCATTGCCGACCTACCGATCTGGCGCCGAGCGGCATTCCGCGAGCTTCAGGCCTGGATGACGCAGCCACCGGCGCCTCGGGCCGTGCTGCTCTCCGGCGCGCGCCAGATCGGCAAGACCACGCTGCTGCTGCAGGCGGCCGACACTCTGCTTCGCGGGGGTGTGCCGGGTGCAAACGTCCTGTACGCGACCTTCGACCATCCCATCCTGAAGCTGGCCGGCATCGATGCCGTCATCGACGCGTGGCGTGAACGCGAGCCGCGCGCCGACGGCCCAGAGTACCTGTTGCTCGACGAGGCACAGTTCATCCGCGACTGGGGCACTTGGGTCAAGCATCAGGTCGACTTCCGTAAAGACCGGCGCATCGCGTTCACCGGCTCGGCAATGCCCCTCGTGGAAGCCGACCAGGAGTCCGGCGTGGGCCGCTGGCACACCATCCGGCTGACGACCCTGTCGTTCTTCGAGTACCTGCAGATCAAGCGCCTCGAACTGCCGGACCTGCCGCGGCTGCGCAGCCTGCGCGACCTCTTCGATTGGAAGCCCACGGATTTCTATCGCGTCACCGAGCGGGCCGCTCCCTATGTCGGCCACTTCCACGAGTACTTGGTCCGCGGCGGCTTTCCGCAGACCGCGCAGGTGGACAGCATCACGCAGGCGCAGCGCCTGCTGCGTGAAGACATCATCGACAAGGTACTCAAGCGCGACATGACCGCGCTGTTCGGCGTGCGGCGGGTGCTGGACCTGGAGCACACCTTTCTGTACCTGTGCATGCACGACGGCGGGCTGCTCGACATGGTGGACCTGTGTGCCAACCTGGAAGTCAAGCGCCCGACCGCGCAGAACTTCATCGAACTGCTCGAGGCCACACACCTGATCTATCGCCTGGCCCCGTTCGGCTACGGCAAGGACGTGCTGCGCGCCCGGTTCAAGATCTACTTGGCCGACGCTGCCATTGCGCCGGCCGTCATGCTCAAGGGCAAGGCGATCCTCGAGGATGCGTCCGCCCTTGGCGTTGCCACCGAGACTGCTGTCTTCAAGCACCTGTTCGCGAGGTACTACTCGCAGAACGTCCGTTTCAGCTACTGGCGCGGCAAGCGCGACCACGAGGTCGATCTGGTGGCCGAAGTCGCCGGCGAACTCATTCCCTTCGAGGTGAAGTACCGCGCACAGCACACCGGCGCGCGCGAACTCAAGGGTCTGGTCGAGCTCTGCCAGTCGAAACGCATCGAACGAGGCTACGTTGTCACCAAGTCGCTCGACGACTTCGGCTTGATGCAGGGCCTGGCCGCTGGCACGCAGGTCATGCGGGTACCTGCCCCTCTGCTCTGCTACTGGATGGGCGCCACCGAGCTTCCAGGCCCGAGCTCATGACCTACGGCAGACTACACACAACACTGCGCTGCGGCACGCGCCGCGCCGAGGCATTCACCATCAACTGCATTCACGCTCACGGCCGCACGGTCGAACAAGAAGCGAGGAGGATCGTTTGTCAGCCATCCATGATTTGATTTCGCAGGTGACCGACCCGCGCCTGCGCGAGCGGCTCGCCGCCGAATGGGCAAAGGCATCGAAGGAAAAGAAGTTCGGCCTTGTGTTCGAGGACCACTTACCGGAACTGCTGCCGCTGCACAAGGCGAGACCGCGCCGTGGTGACTTGGTTTGCCTTCGCGACGGGTCCATCAAGGACGTCTGGCAGGTACAGAAGGTCAAAGATGGCGTCGCGCTCTGCATCAAGCCCGGGAGAGAGACCGACGAGGTGCCCAAGCGCGCAACCGAACCTGAAGCTGCTGCTGCCACGTGGCCAATAGAGGAACTCCTCGTCGTTCGACAGTTCGGAGAGCCGATCTTCCCGTCACTGGTTCCGGTGGAAGCCGTGGCCAACGGGCCGGCAGACGCCCCATGGCATACCTTGATCGAGGCCGACAACTACCACGCACTGCAGTTGCTGGAGTACCTGTACGCAGGTCAGGTGGACTGCATCTACATCGATCCGCCGTACAACACTGGCGCTCGCGACTGGAAGTACAACAACGACTACGTCGATGGCAACGACGGCTGGCGCCATAGCAAGTGGCTTGCGTTCATGGAGCGTCGACTGGCGCTTGCCAAGCGCCTACTGCGCCCTGAATCGGGTGTCCTGATCGTCACAATCGACGAACATGAAGTTCACCATCTGGCGATGCTTCTTGAACGTGAGTTCCCAGAAGCACGAACACAGATGATCAGCACGATGATCAACCCTGCGAACGTGGCGCGGGCGGGTAGCTTTGGACGGAGTGACGAGTACATCTTCTTCGTAATGCTTGGCGCCGCTGCCCCGTCCAGACTTCGACTGGCACGCGAGTGGGTCTCGGCAAAGGGAAGAACACATACTGGCAGCGTTCGATGGGACCTTCTTCGCAGGTCAGGAACCAATGCCTCACGCTCGGACAGACCAGGGCTCTTCTATCCAATCTATATCGATCCTGACGGTCCGCGAATTGCCGAAGTCGGCAAACCTCTACCAGCTGGCATTTCAGAACCGGAGGAACTTCCTGGTCTTGTGGCATTGCTGCCCATTCGAAAGAACAAAACTGAAGGCAACTGGCAGTGGTATCCAGAGACCTTAAAGGATCGCATGACGCAAGGCCGCGTGCGGATCGGCGGCAATGCCACGCGTGGCTACGTGATATACATCCTGAAAGATGGCGAATACGCCAAGATTCAACGCGGTGAGTTTCAAGAACTAGGGCGAGCGCCTGACGGCTCGCTCATCGCCGACGAGAACGATGCCACCTTTGTAAGGGCCGTACCCGGTACCCAATGGAGAATTGCAACGCACGATGCCACCCAATATGGGTCGAGAGTATTGGGCGACATCGTTCCTGATCGGAAATTCCCGTTCCCAAAGAGTCTCTACGCGGTGCGAGATACGTTGCGATTCTTCGTTGATGAGAAGCCAGAGGCCCTTGTACTGGACTTCTTTGCCGGGAGCGCGACCACACTGCATGCGGTCAACCTTCTCAATGCTGCAGACAGTGGTCGGCGCCGCTGCATTCTGGTGACCAACAATGAGGTTGCCGCCGATGAGGCGGAGACGCTTCGCGCCAAAGGTCATCAGCCTGGCGACATTGAATGGGAGTCTCTCGGCATTTGCCGTTCGGTGACATGGCCTCGAAGCAAAAACACAGTCTTAGGGCGGCGCGATGATGGGTCCATACTGACGGGCGAATACCTCTTGGGCACTCCTGTCGAACGGGAAGTGTCCCGGCGCTTCACACAGATTGGCTTCTTGGACTCAGCGACACTCGACACCACGGCCAAGAAGAAGCAGGTCGTGGCGCTTATCGACGGCCTGCCGCAAACGCTGGTCAAGGATCCGTGCCCCTACATCGTGTCCGAGGACCACACGTCCAGCGTGCTGTTCGATGTGTCCGATGCCGAAGCCTGGCTGGAGGCGCTGGAAGGTCAGGAGCACATCACCGACATCTACATCGTTACGCCCATCAAACGCGTGTTCGATCAATTGAAGGCAGACGTGACTGAGCGGCTTGGCCCTTGGCTCGTGTCCGAAGAAGAGAAACGACCGATGAGCGCGGGCTTTGCCGCAAACCTCGAATACTTCAAGCTCGACTTCCTCGACCCCGAGCGCGTGTCGCTGCGCCGCGCGTTCCGCGAGATCCTTCCATTGCTGTGGCTGAAAGCCGGTGCTGTGGGGCCGAGGCCGGAGCTCAAGCGGGGCGAGCCTGAGCCAGCTCTGTTCGCGCCCGAAGGCTGCAACTTCGTGGTGTTGCTCGATGAAACCCGAATGAGCCGCTTGCTGAAGTCACTGTCCAGCCGTACCGGTCTGTCGCACGTCTTCATCGTCACCGACGCCGACGAGTCATTCAAGTCCATGGCACAGGACGTCCGGGAGGTGGCCGATAAAGAAAACCCCGGCCTGCAGGTCGTACAGCTCTACCGCGACTACCTGCTCAACTTCATGATCAACCAGAGCCAGGACCGTGCCTCCGCTCAAGCCGGTGTACCGAGCGAAGTCAGAGGGGTGCGGGCATGAAGGTCTCGCTGTTCGATTTCCAGCGTGAAGCGCTCCATCAGCTTCGCGACAAGATCGTCGCGGCGCGCAAGTTCGCTACCACCGACAACCCTCAAGCGATCGCCTTTTCCGCACCCACCGGCAGCGGCAAGACCATCATCATGACGGCGCTCTTCGAGGCCATCCTCGACCAGCCCGATGACGAACTCGCATGGCCGCTGGACTGGGCCCCTCAGCCAGATGCTGTGATCCTCTGGATCTCGGACATGCCCGAGCTCAACGAGCAAACCAGGCTCAAGATCGAGAGCAAGTCCGACAAGGTCTACCGCGTCAATCAGCTGATCACCATCGACGCCCACTTCGATTCGCCTCAGCTTCAAGGCGGGCGGGTCTACTTCATCAACACGCAGAAGCTCGCCGTCAACCAACCGCTGACGAATCGCGGAGACGGCCGACAGCACCTGATCTGGGAAACGCTCACCAACACGGCGCGCGCGATCCCCGACCGCTTCTATGTCGTGATCGATGAGGCGCACCGTGGCATGACCTCGGGCCGCGGTGCGCAGGCCGCGCAAACGCTGATGCAGCGCTTTCTACTTGGTCATGCGGAGTCGGGCCTGGTGAAGATGCCTCTGGTGATCGGTGTCTCCGCCACACCGAAGCGCTTCATGGATCTGCTGGAGCACGCCCCGCACACGGTGCACAAGGTGACCATCCCGGCTGAGGAAGTGCGGAAGTCGGGGCTGCTGAAGGACCGTATCCTGATCCACCACCCAGAGTCGGCCACGACTGCGGAGATGGGCTTGCTGGAAGAGGCCGCCCGCCGGTGGAACCAGATGACGACGGCCTGGGGCGCGTACTGCAAGGACGAGCAGGAGGCGACCGTCTGGCCGGTGCTGGTCGTGCAGGTCGAAAACGGCACCGATCGGCAGTTGACCAAGACGGACCTAGCCGACGCCTTGACCGTGATCGAGAGCGCGATCGGGCGTCGCCTCAATGAAGGCGAGGTCGCGCACGCGCTGCATGACACCGGGGATCTGGACGTGGGCGGCCGGCGCCTTCGCAAGGTCGAAGCCTCCCGCATCGATGCGGACAAGAACATCGGCGTGGTGTTCTTCAAGACCAGCCTCTCCACCGGGTGGGACTGCCCACGGGCGGAGGTCATGATGTCGTTCCGTCGCGCCGAGGATCACACGTACATCGCCCAACTGCTGGGCCGGATGGTGCGTACGCCATTGGCGCGGCGCATCGAGAAGGACGCGGCACTGAACGACGTGCACCTGTTCCTGCCGTACTTCGACACGCAGGCAGTACAGGGTGTCGTGGCAGCGCTGCACAACCAGGAGGAGGTTCCTCCGGCCGAGACTGGCTCCGGCCGCGACCTGGTGGTGCTTCGGCGCCGCGAAGGGACTGAGGCCCTGTTCTCCGCACTCGATGAGCTCGTGACTTACCGAGTCAACGCCGCCCGTGCGCAGAGCCCCCTTCGGCGGTTCATGGCGATGTCCCGAAGCCTGACGGTCGATGAGATCGATGAGGACGCGTGGGCCCGCGCCAAGACGCAGATCGTGAGCTGGATGGACGAACGGGTCTCGGCATTGAAAGCCGAAGGCCAGTTCGAGGCTGCGGCCAAGGCCATTACACACGTGGGCTTGCGTACCCTGGAGGTCCAGAACGGAACCAGCGTCGCCGAGCCGGGCGCTGAGTACAAGATCAGCGCGTCCAGTGTCGATATCGATCGGCTTTTCGAGGAAGCGGGCCGCGCCTTCAGCCACGGCCTGCAGATGGAGTACTGGCGCGCGCATGCCGAGCGCGATGCCCTCGACGTCAAGGTAGAGGCGATCGTTCTTGCCCGCGACGCTGCCCAGATGAGCGAGCTGGAGAAGCTTGCTGCAGCAGCCTTCGACGTGCTGTACGACCAGCACAAGAAGGCCATCCACAAGCTCAAGGAGCATCGGCGCACCACTTACGAAAAGCTCCGACTGGCCACCGCCACACCGAATGAAGTGCCCTGGCATCTGCCCGACTCGATTGACTTCCGTCGCAAGCCGGCGGATCCGATCTGGGATCGCCACCTGTTCGTCGAAGGCAATGGGCAGTTCAGGGCAGAGCTGGGCACCTGGGAGGCGGGCGTGCTCAAGGAGGAGCTTGCAAACGAGAACGTGGCGGGCTGGCTACGGAACGTCGACCGCAAGCCGTGGTCGCTGGAGATCCCCTACGACACTGGCGGCGACATTCGGCCGATGTTCCCGGACCTCGTGGTGGTCAGGAAGAAGGGCTCGTCCTTCGAGGTCGACATCCTCGAACCCCATGACCCGAGCCTCGCCGACAACTTCGAGAAGGCGGTCGGTCTGGCCCGGTTCGCACAGAAGCATGGTGCCTTGTTCGGCCGAATTCAGCTGATCCGCAAACACAGCAATGCGGGCGGCGAGCACTACGCGAGGCTGGACATCAACCAGGCTGCCACCATCAAGCGCCTGCTCCCGATGACCAGCAATCCGCAGCTGGACGATCTGTTCGCGGAGTTGGCCAAATAGCGGGCCGACCACTCCGGCGAGTCTGACTCGGAGCGGCACATGGCTTCGTTCGTCGAACGTGTCCTGATCCTGTGCAAGACCTATCCGTCGCCGAGCGCGAAGTACGCCGAGACCTCTTGCGTGGCGGGGCTCACGGCTGGCGGTCGCCTTGTTCGCCTGTTTCCGGTGCCCTTCAGGCTGGTCGCCGATGACCAGCAATTCCGCAAGTGGCAGTGGATCGAAGTGCGCTTGGAGAAGGCTCGGGACGACCATCGCCCGGAGAGCCACCGCATCTTCGTCGACACGATCGCCTGTGACGCCGAACCCATGAAGGCGGGCAAGCGCGGCTGGCCCGCCCGCATGGCGTTGCTCGCGCGTCAGACCGTCTACACGGACTTCGAGGCGATGGAGCAGGCGCGGCTGGCACAGGGCAACACGCTGGCTCTGTTCAAGCCGGACCGCATCGCATCTCTCGAGGTCAAGCCGACGAAGAACGCGGACTGGACGGCGGACGAGCGCGCCAAGCTGCTGCAGATGCAGCAGCAGAACAGCCTGTTCGACGCCGAGGAAGACCAGCGCCAGGTCCGGCTGCTGGAGAAGATCCCCTTCGACTTCTACTACCACTGCGAGTACCAATCAGCCGAAGCGCGGCACTCTGTCAGGGTCAAGCTCGTTGATTGGGAAGTCTGTGCGCTCTATCGCAACACCCGCCGGCAACATGGCAACCGATGGGAAGCGCCGTTCCGCGACAAGCTGGAGCGAGACTTGCTCTCGAAGGACATGATGCTGCTGATGGGCACCATGCACCGTTTCCCGGACCAGTGGCTCGGGGTAAGCCTGATCTACCCGCCTATGCCACAGCCCGAAGACCCGAGTCAGAGCACACTGTTCTAGCCGTGAGATGCATGACTGACGGGGCGCCGGCGGCGTGTGCAGCACGCGCGACAAAGGTCCGGTGGCAGTAGTTGAAGTCGGCCTCGAAGCAGACGAGACAAGCACGCGTGGACTTGGCCAGCTTCGCCAGTTCCGCAACCGCGGCCCGCTGCTGGCCCAAGTGCTTCATGAAGCCGGCCGTGTAGCGAGACCACGACTGATCGCGCTTGTACTGTTCGCGCACGTCCTTCGGGCATCCGAGCGCGGGCGCATGGAAGTACGCAATGCCGCCCGCCGTCAGCGCCTCGCTGAACGCCGTCTTCGAGAACCCACGCTTGCGGGACAACGGCAACTCACGCACGTCCACGACGCTTTGGATGCCAGCGCTTTTGAGACGCACGATGAAAGCAGCGATGTCGAGGCCTTCGTAGCCGAAGGTGAAGAGGTGCGCGTGCGAGGTCATGTCAGGTCAGGGGGATGGGCGGAAGTGTAGCCGCCGGTCTCTGGCAAGCCCCCAGGCCGTGACTCCGCCGGGTCGGCCTCCAGCTCTCTCAATCACCGACCCCGAAACCCCCCTCGCAAACGCGCCATTCCGCGGCGCCGCGGCGGCAGCCGGCTCCTACCCTTTCGGTCACGCGCTCGACAGAGCACGGCCTTCAGATGCTGAAGCCACCGAACGAGGACCGCGCCATGTACTCTGCATTGCCCGCTGCCCGCTGCGACGTCGCCACCCAGGCTGGCCAGGCCGGCTCCGGCGCCCACGACAGCGAACATCCGGAGACCATCGAGACCAGGCTCTGGCTCGAGGAGCACGACTGGCTGTTCACGGTGCTGCGCAGCGAGGGCAACGTCTCGCCGACCTTCCGCTTCCCGGACCTGATCAGCGCCTGCGTGTCGCTGGTCTTCCTGCACGATGACGCGCCAGCACGGATCTTCGACTTCCTGGGCACGCAACTGGTGCTGCGCCCGCCGTTGACGCCCCGGCGCCGCGAGTCGATGTGGCGCCCGCAGTACGAGTTGCTGCTGGCCGTGCAGCGCTCGCCGGCCAACCGCCACCCCAACCCCAAGTTCCAGCTCGACCAGCTGACCACGGCCTGCGTGGCCATGTGCCGCCAGCACGAGGGCGCCGACACGCTGGTGCTGCGCCAGGCCCGGCTGAACATGGCCGACCGAGCCGCGCGCGGGCGCCCGTCCCGCCCCGGATGAGGCGAGAGGTGACGACGCGGTGGTGCTGGGGCTTCGTCCCACACGCGCCGCAGGTCATTTGCCCGTAGACCCGCGCAATACCCGCTCAACACCCGCTTCCGGCTCTGACCGGTTCGCCGGTCCGCACCCGTCGCTCGACGCCCTGCATTCGGCCAGGCCTGGCCGATTGGAACGGCGTCGCCTGTCCACCAAGACGTCACAGGTCGATCCATGCAGGTGCCGTTGTTGTTCCCAGCGCGAAGGTCGTTGACCAGGCCGATGCCAGGACCCTGGCTGCTGGCAGCGCTCGCCACCGGCTGGGCGCCGTTGCAGGCCCAGGCCTGCTGGGAGCAGGCGGCGCAGCGCTACGGGCTGTCTCCCCACCTGCTGGTCGCGGTGGCGCGTGTCGAGTCCAACCTCGACCCACGCGCCGTGAACCGATCGCATCTGCAGCGCACGGGCTCCTACGACATCGGGCTCATGCAGATCAACAGCTCCCACCTTCCGAGGCTCGCGCGGCATGGCATCGGCGAGGCGCAGCTCTACGACCCGTGCACGAATATCCACGTCGGCGCGTGGCTGCTGGCCGACGCATTCGCTCGGCACGGTGCCTCCTGGAACGCCGTCGGCGCCTACAACGCCGCCTGCAGCCAGCTCAAGGGCGAGGCCTGCACGGCGGCGCGTGCCAGCTACGCCTGGAAGGTCTACCGCCGGCTGCCTTCCGCCGGCGGCGCGGCCACACGTCCCGTTGCGGAGACGTCGCAGCCGCCTGTGCAGGCGGCGCAATCTTCGCCCATCCTCCTGGCTGCGAGGGTGGCGCCATGACGCGACGTGCGCTTCGGCTTCTGGCCGTGCCTTTGCTCGCGGTGACGGCCGTTGGCGCCGCGTCGTCGTGCAGCACACCCCGAACTGGCGTCCTCCCTTCACGGCCAGAGGTCGCTCAGCCGCCCGCCAGTTCGGCGCGCGCCGCAGCTGGGCTGGCGATCGCCCAGCTGGACCACGGCCGCCAGGCTCGGTTCGCCACGTGCGCGCCGCCCGCCTGCCCCGTCGTCACGCCGAAGACGCTGGCCGGCGATCCACCGCGCGCAGCAGCGACTGAAGCGCGAGCTGACTCCACCCCGGGCTCGGATGCGGTCATTGCACAGTCGCTGAGCCCAGGTGAGACCTTGGTGATCGCCGGTCCTCAAGCACCTCTGCCCCCTGCGCAGCGAACCGCGATCGCGCCCGAGGACGCGGGCGACCCGCTGGTGTCCGAGATCGTCGTGAGCTTTCCGTTCGGGAGCGCAATGCTCACGGCCGCAGCCCGCGCCGCGATCGATGGCGCGGCCACGAGCGACGGTATCCGGCGTATCGAGATCCGAGGCCGCACCGACAACGTCGGACCTCCGGCTGCCAACGACCTGTTGGCCCGCCAGCGCGCGGCAGCGGTCGCGCAGTACCTGCGGGCGCGCCACCCGCACCTGGCTGGCGCGGCGGTGGATGTGGAAGGACGCGGCGTCTGCTGCTACGCCACGGAGAACCAGACCCCGGAAGGCCGTGCGCGCAACCGGCGGGTCGAGATCGCCTTCGAGCGTGTTCCCCCCGATCTGTAGTGCGCCTGCGCTCGCCCGACCCTCATCTGCACACCCGGCCTTGCCCGCACTGGCCCGAACCCAGCCACCGACCCGCTCATCACCCGCACCCGACCCGACCGCCACCGCCATCCACCTTCGTCTCCCAGCCCTGAACCTTCGGAGGACTCCCATGAACACCGCTCTCGCCTCTGTCCATCCCGCCCGTGCCGCGGGCTCTCTCACAACCGACGGCATCGACGACCCCGGTACGGCCCACTTCGCCGGCAGCCGCCGCTCGAAGCGCCTGCTGTCGCCGGTCTCGCTCTTCGTGCTGATGGCGCTCGGCCTGTGCGTCGCCTTTCCCGGCTACGCCCTCGACCTGGTCGCCTTCACCGGCATCACCGGTCCGCTCACCTCGGCGCTGACGCAGATCGCGAGCCTGGGCCCGGGCATCAAGGCCCTGGTCGGCTTCGTGGGCTTCGTGGTCGCGCTGATCTCGCTGGCCGCGCTGCGCAACTTCGGCCCGGTGCTGTTCTATGTCGGGCTGGCCATCTTTGCCGCGGTCGGCCTCGTGATCGCGGGCGCGATCATGGGTGCGGTGATCTGACGCGTGCGCAGCCGACGAGCAGGAGGCCCGCATGCACGCCGACACCTACATCCCGCGCCGCCTGGACGACCAGTGGAAGATCGGCTTCTGGGACGTCGACGTCGCCGCGCCCCTGCTCTTCGGGCTGTTCATGGGCTATATGTCCGGCTCGAAGTTCTCCTTCGCGCTGTGCCTCGCTGCCGGCTTCATCACCTCGCGCGCCATCGCCCGCATCAAGGCCGACAAGCACCCGGCCTTCGCAGTGCACTGGCTGTACTGGCACCTGCCCACCAGCCCGCTGACGGCGATGCGCGCCACGCCGCCGTCGCACATCCGGCGCATGGTCGGCTGACTCGAAGGCCATCGCCATGGACTTCGAACGCCTGAACGGGGACATCAAGGAGATGCGCCGCCGCAACCGCGGCCTGGCGCTCACCGTGGGCCTGCTGGCCGCCGCCCATGTGCTGGCCCTGGTGGTGATCCTCAACCTGCTGGGCACGGTGCGCACCGTCGTCGTGCCGCCCTCGATCAACAAGTCCTTCTGGGTCACGCGCGACAAGGCCAGCGGCGAGTACCTCGAGCAGATGGGCGCCTTCATCGCCTGGCTGGTGCTGGACGTGACGCCGGCCTCCATCGACTGGAAGAAGGACATCCTGCTCGGCTATGTCGAGCCCGACCAGCATGGCGAGCTCAAGACCCGCCAGGAGCTGGAGGCGGCGCGGCTGAAGCGCATCAACGCCAGCACCTTCTTCATGCCGCAGCAGCTGGTGCCCAGCGAGGACACACAGACCGTCGTCGTCCGCGGCCGGATGCGCACGCTGGTCAACGGCCTGGAAACGGCCAACGACGCCAAGGCCTATGAGGTGGGCTTCGCGTACAGCGGCGGCCGGATGCACCTGAAGACCTTCAAGGAGGTGACTCATGCCGCGCCGTGACTCCCGGCCGCAGTGCCGTCGCCACGCTGCACCAACAGCGACGGTGGCCATGGCGCCAGGTTCCCAGACACCCCGCTGGCCCCGTTCGGTCGCCGCATGGGCGGCCCTGCCCGGTCTGCTCGCAGCTGCAGCGCCGGCAACCGCGCTGCAGGTGCTGGATGCCCGCGACGGCGTGGCCGTCGAGGCCGTGCTGTCGATCAAGGAGCCCACGCGCATCCGCATCGACGGCGCCGCGATCACGGACGTGTTCGGCAACATCCATTCCAGCAACTGCGGCCCCGGCGCGCCGTCCTCCAGCGGCAGCAGCGGTGCACCGCCCGCTGCCGCATTGCCGGCCGTGAATCCGGCAGGAGAGATCGTCCTGGAGTGCGACCGCGACAAGGGCGAGATCTACATCCGTCCGGTCGGCGACTCGCCCAAGCCGGTCAACCTGTTCATCTCGTCGGCGCACGCCACCTACACGCTGGTGCTGCGCAAGGCAGACACCCCGGCCGACACCATCGTCATCCGCGACCCCGGCCAACGGGCGCTGCAGGCGATGCAGTCACCGACCGGCGCCGCGGGCTCGCAGACACCGCTGGGCACCGCTCCGAACCACATCCGGGGGCTGAAGACGCTGCTCCTGGCGATGGCGTCCGACCGCGTGCCGCCCGACATCCGCGTGGACGAGCTCAACCAGCCGATCCAGCTCTGGGCGGAAGCCAGGTTCTCGCTGATGCGGCGCTACGAGGGCCGGGGTCTGGTGGGTGAAAAGTACCTGCTGCAGAACGTGAGCCAGGCCGTGATGGTGCTGGCGGAGCAGGAGTTCGACCGACCCGACAGCCCCTCGGGTGGACAGGTGCTGGCCGTGGCTGTCGAGCACCACAACCTGCGTCCGGGCGAGACCACCAACGTCTTCGTCATCCGCCGCGGAGGCCAGTGATGGTGTCGCCCTTGCCCCCCTCCGCAGCCGCCCTTCGCCAGTCGGCCACCCGTTTCGGCGCGCAACTGGCCGAACGGATGACGCCACGCCAGCGCCAGTTCGCGCTGCTGGGCGTGATCGTGGCCGCCGGCGTGGGTCTGCTCTGGCTGATCTTCGCGTCCACGGACACCGGCTCGTCATCCGGTGCGCGCAAGCCCGCCGCCGGCGCGCCAGGGCCGGTCACCAATATCGGCGTCATGCCGCCAGGCCAGCAGGTCAACCCGGTGGACCAGTGGGTCGGCACGGCAGGCAGCAAGCTTGCTCAATACGAGAGCGAGCGAGAGGAGCAGACCCGGCTCAACCGCGACCGCCAGGCCTTCGAGGCCCGCACGATGCAGCGATTCGCGGAACTGGAACAGCGCCTGACCTCGGCGACGCAGGCGGCCCAGGGTGCAGCCGCTCCGGCGCCCGCTGCAGCCCCGGTTCCGCCCGTGCCTGCACCACTCCCACCCGCATTGCCGTCGGTCTCGGCCGGCACGACGCCGACCGGGCTGCCGCCGGCGGCCAGCCTGCCGCTCCCGTCGACTTACGGCCCGGGCACGGCCGGTCGACAGTTGCCGGCGGGCATGCCGGGACTGCCGATGGCCGACCCCGCACCGGCGGCACCGGTGGCACCTGCGATCAGCCGCGTCACGCTGGTCGATCGCAGCATGCAAGGCGTCGCCGGCACGAGCGGCAGCGCTTCGGAGCGCGCCGGCACACCGGCGGCCGAGCCTCGAACGGTGTCGACCTGGCTGCCGGTGAGCTTCACGCGCGGCACGCTGCTCGGCGGGCTGGACGCACCCACCGGCGGGCAGGCGCAGTCCAACCCCCACCCGGTGCTGATCCGCCTGTCGGACAACGCGGTGCTGCCCAACCGCTTCCGTGGCGAGTACCGCGAGTGCTTCGTCATCGCGGCTGGCTACGGCGACATCAGCTCCGAACGGGCCTACCTCCGCACCGAGAACCTCTCGTGTGTCCGCGCCGACGGCGCGACCCTGGAAGTGAAGATCCAGGGCAGCGTCTACGGTGAGGACGGCAAGGTCGGCATGCGCGGGCGGCTGGTCACCAAGCAGGGCCAGATGCTGGCCAACGCCCTGCTAGCCGGCGTGGTCAGCGGCATCGGCCAGGGCCTGGCGACCTCGTCCACCAACGTCAGCACCTCGCCGCTTGGAACGATCACCAGCGCCTCGGGTGCCGACGCCTACCGGGCCGGGCTGGGCACAGGCGTTGGCCGCGCCCTCGACCGGCTCGCCCAGTACTACATCAAGCTGGCCGAGAACACCTTCCCCGTGATCGAGGTCGACGCCGGCCGCGAGATCGATGTGGTCATCACCAAGGGCGTCCGCATCGACGTGCCGATGAGCCCCGCTGCTGCCGCGCCCCTTGCAGTCCGACCGAGCAACCCGGAGGTCCCCGACGATGCCAACGACTGACAAGCCCTCGCCTGGCTTCGCGCTCCCCTCCCGCGCCCAGTGTGCTTTCGGCCGGCACTTCCGGCCCTTGGCCTGGGTCGTGGCCGGGCTGGCGGCCCTTGTCGCAGGCCACGCCGGCGCCGCCGCCTCCGATGAGGCTCGGCTGCTTGCCGTGCTGCGCAAGGCACACCCTGGCACGCAGTTCACGCAGGTGCAGCGCTCGCCCGTGTCCGGCCTGTACGAGGTCTGGATGAACAGCAACGTGGCCTACGTGTCGCTGCGGAATCCGCGCTACTTCATCTTCGGCCGGGTCTTCGACACCCAGACCATGCAGGACCTCACCGGTCCCAGACTGGCTCGCGCGGCCACCCTCGCTGCGCAGGCCGGCCAGGCGCCCGGCGCGGGCGTTCCCTCGGCGCAGGCCGACAGGATGCCGGCTCCCGACACGCACATCGCCATCGACCAGTTGCCACTGGCGGACGCAATCAAGACCGTGCGAGGCAGCGGCGGCAACGAGCAACGTCGCATCGCCGTCTTCAGCGACCCGGGTTGCTCGTTCTGCCGCCGGCTCGAGCCCGAGCTCGCCGGCCTGGACGACGTGACGATCTACACCTTCCTCGTGCCCTTCCAGGGCCGCGCGCGCCCGGTCTCGATCTGGTGCGCGGCGGACCGCGAGAAAGCCTGGCACCAGTTCATGCTGCAGGGCGACACCTCGCTGCTCAAGCCGGCGGGCGATCCGGCAGCCCCGCGTGCCGCCGAGTGCGACAACCCGCTCGACCGCAACCTCGCGCTCGCGCAACGCCTCGCCGTCCAGGGCACGCCCACCCTGGTCTGGGCAGATGGCACTCGAACCGACGGCTACGTCGACCGGACCGTGCTGCTCGCGCGCCTCCAGCAGGTTTCGCAGACGGCGGGGGGCAAGCCATGAAGAAGCCCGCCGTCTTGTTTCACGCAGCTCCGACATCGCGTGCTGCCCCACCCACCGGACTGGCCGCGGCGTCGGTGCTGCTGCCCTGGATGCTGAGCGGCTGCATGAGCATGAGCGGTCTCAGCGGCAGCTCCAGCTATGCCTGCAAGGCCCCGGACGGTGTGACCTGCGACTCCGTCTCCGGCACCTACGCCAATGCCGTGCAGAACAACCTGCCGAGTCAGCGGCGAACGGCTGGTGCCAGCCCAGGCACGCCGCAAGCTCCGCGCGCGACGGAGGGCATCACCGGCGCAGCCGCGGCGGGCGCTGCAGGCGCGGCGGCCTCCCGCATCGCCCTCTCGCCATCGACGCCGCCCTCGCCCACGGCCATGCCGCTCCGCTCGTCGGCCCGCATCCTGAGGCTCTGGTTCAAGCCCTGGGAAGACGCCGACCGCGACCTCCACGACCAGGGCTACGTCTACGTCCGGGTCGACGACGGCCAGTGGCTCGTCGAGCACGCGCAACGGCAGATCCGCGATGCCTACGCACCGTTGCGGCCTCCGCCGCCCGCAGCCGCACGTCCTGCCGGCGGCGCTACCGAATCGCGCGACCCCAGGACATCGAACCAGTCCGGTCGGACAGATCAACCGAATGGTTCGCTGTCCTTGCCCGGCCTGACACCTCCGGCGGGCCGGCCGCAGATGCCCGTCGATCCGCGTGGCAACGAACCCAACGACTGACCTGACACCTCTTCCGGCCATCCCAGCAAGGCACGCTCCATGCCCACTCCGTTCGCCCCGACCGCGTCGACCCGATCCGCCGCCTCTCCTGGCGGCAGCCGCCCCGGCCACGGGAGCCTGGGCTGGCTGGGCCTGGGCTCGCCTCCCGACACGCCGGCCGAGCAGTTCGCGTCCTGGCTGCCGTACTCGGCCTACCTCGCCGACGAGAAGCTCTTCGTCAACCGCGACAGCCTGGGCTTCATGCTCGAGCTGATGCCGCAGTCGGGTGCAGACGACCGCATGGCCGAGGTGCTGATCTCGCTGTACTCGACCTGCCCGCCGGCCACCGGGATCCAGTTCCACCTCTTTGCATCGCCGCACATCCGCGAGCAGCTGCGCCGCTATGCCAACCTGCGCGTCGAGGATGCCGACCAGGCCGACAAGGCCAAGCACTGGGGCCGCCCGGCGCGCAACGACAACCTGTTCCACCGCCTTGCTCGGCAGCGTGTGGGGCACCTGCTGCACGGTGCGCAGCAGTCGCTGACCACCGGCTTCCACTACACGATCCGCGACTTCCGGCTGATGATGAGCGTGTCGGTGCCCGGCGGCGTGGAACAGGCCGGCGACCTGACCCGGCGCGACGAGCTGGTCGCGCTGCGCGAGTCCATGGCGTCCACGCTGCGCTCGGCGTCGCTGCCCAGCCGTGTCTGCGACGCCGCAGACCTGATCAACTGGTGTGCGTTGT
>Ga0209200_1002254_pt1 | contig 18160 bp, 14 predicted proteins | sample AD_UKC033_MetaG_FD_184406 | JGI IMG/M metagenome (GOLD analysis project Ga0209200, IMG submission 184406) | Active sludge microbial communities of municipal wastewater-treating anaerobic digesters from USA - AD_UKC033_MetaG (SPAdes) (version 2) | ecosystem: Engineered > Bioreactor > Anaerobic >...
AGCAGATGCCAATGCTTTCTTTCTCAAACTCACAAACGATGCTGACGGCACACCATCAACGCTTCTCAGTATATCTGAAACCACGTTCTTGGCCGGAGCCTTGGCCTTCGATCTCGGCGGCGCAACCTCTCTTGAGATCCCCAACAGTGACGACCCTGACGTTGATGCCACCGGAGAAATAAGCTTCGATACTGACGGGTGGCTCAGAGTTTACGACGGGGCGGCACAGAAGACCCTGGGCCGTGTTCAGGAAGAGATCCACATCACCGTCTACAAGCCGCAGGACTTCACCGATGCACAGAGGGACAAGTTCATTATCTGGAGCAATGAGTCAGGCATGAGCTTCGTTGTCACCGGCTGGAAGGGCTGGAGCACATCTGATGACACCAGCATCAACATCGAGGAATACGATGCTGACGGGGCGGCGAACAATGCGACCGTTGACGCAGTGGAACTTGCCACAGGTTCGGGTCCGTATACCGGAAGCGATACGACTATTACCGCCGCAACCATCGAGAACGGGCATGTCCTGGTGCTCGACTTCGACGATACGGACGCTCCCGAACAGGTCAAGATGACCATCTACGGTTACTATTCAGCAGACGTTAACTGAGGTGAACGTATGAAGAGACTGCTTATTCTGATAGCCCTGCTCATGTCCTCCGTGGCATGGGCGGGGAGTACGACGGTGGTGGTGGGGCAGGCGGCGGGGGGCGGGCTATCCTGTGCAGGAACACCCTTTGCTCAGCAGTCTCAGAACTCAAACACCAACTACGGCAGCGAGGATCAGAAGGTTGCTAATTCATCGGCAATAACCATTTGCCGGATAGATGTAGGAATATCAAATGGTGGAGGAACATCCAGCGATTTCACCGTATCGGTATGGTCTGGTGTAGATGGATCTGGTACGCAATACGGGAGCACAAAATCATGGACTGAGCCAGGAGGAACATCTGCACACCTTCACACTGTAGAGTGGACATCTGACTATCCTTCGCCAACAGGAGATTTCCATATCTACGTTACGCAGACTAATGACGGTGGGTCGCTGAACGGACAAGCAGGGTATGAGGGTACATCCTATTTCGTAAGGGCTGGTGGAACCGACTTCACAGATTGGGATATGCAGTTTGCCGTGTATAAGATGGAGTAAAGGATGAAGTATATTATTATATTAGCCCTGCTCATTATCCTGCCTTGTCAGCAGCTAAACGCTGAGGTATCCATCTCATCGGTTACTGGCACAACCACGTTGACAATATCGGGGTCTGGATTTGGCACTCACGCCGATGAATCACCCAATGATGCAAATACCATAGCTAGACTGTGGGATAACTTTGAATCAGGCACATGCAGCACGGCAACTGGCAAATGGGATTACGGGGTATCTCATGCCGGGGTTGTGATGAACACAGCAAACAACCGCACAGGATCAACATATTGTGCGGAGCAGGTAAGAGGAGAATCCAAAAACTCCTCTTTGAACCATACTGGGGATGCGACCAAAACCAGTATTTATATGTACTGTTGGAGAAATTTTGAGGCATTTAACCCTTCTGAGGCAACCAATTTCAAAAACTGGCGAGTTTATCCATCAGGAGGATCGAATCAATACTTGCAGATGGTGTGGGACAGTTCTCGCTCCACCTTGGGATTTGTTACCGGGATTACCGAGGGAGGGCCAAACTCAGAAGGAACGATAGGGGCTGATGGTATTGATGCATGGCATATGTATGAGATTTTCATTGATGCCTCCACTGGAAAGTGGATATTCGGGAAGGACGGTAGATATATCCTAGATACCACTTATTCCTACTTCGGATCATATAATTCATACCGCATTATCTTCGATCAATATTGTAACGGGTCATCTAGGACGGATAAGACCTATACCGATGACACTTATATTTCGTGGACGCAAGCCAGAGTGATGCTGTCTGATCATTCAACATGGGATAGTACTCATTCAGGACAACATCAAGAAATACAGATACCTACGGCATGGAGTGACACATCAATAACTGTGACATTAAACCAAGGATCGTTTACAAGCGGAAGCACAGCCTATGTCTATGTGGTCGATTCAACCGGAGCGGTAAATGCAACGGGGTACGAGATCACGATAGGCGGCTCTGAATCCCCCTCCACCCCCACTATCACCGGCGTCATGACCGGCAGCATAAGGTAAGAAAGGAGATCATTATATGGCCTTCGATAAGACAAAACCAGCCGGAACCACACCGCTGAAGACTTCGGACGATCAGATCAGGGCAAACAACGAAGCCCTTGAGACTGCCATCGGCCAGGATCACGACTTCGCCACGGGCGGCACCCAGACCGGGAAGCACAAGCAGGTCATATTCAAGGCCCCCATCACCAAGCCTTCTTTGGCAGCCGACGAGGGCGCCCTCTTCACCAAGACCGTGAGCACCAAGAGCGAACTGGTCTACGAGGACGAGGACGGGGACGAAGTGCAGATCACTGATGACGGACACATAGCGTCTGACGTTAAAATAGGCACAACATCAAGAATTTCAATGACCGCTGGCGATCAGGCCATTACTGGAATTGGGTTCAAGCCCCGGCTTGTGACAGTATGGGCGTTCGCCAAAGATAACCTGCATTCTGACGGATCTTTCAGTCTAGGGATGGATGACGGATCACAACACCTATGTATGTATAGGGAGGCCGGATCATCGGCTGAAATACACTTCAGTAATACCGACATGATCCACATAGTAGATTCTTACGGCGACAGCATGAAAGGCGAAATATCAGCCTTTGGAGCTGACGGCTTCACGATAACCTGGACTGAAGACGGCAAATATTCAAGTACAAAGATATACATGATTTACAAGGCAGAGAGGTAGCAATGCCCGACTTTCAGCCCTTTCCCATCTACGACCTGAAATATGGCAAGGTCACGGCCAAGAAGCCGTGGCTGTTGCCCCAGGACGCCTTCAAGGAGCTCCTGAACGCCTACGTCGAGCGGGGGGTCCTGAAGAAGCGCAAGGGCTATACCGAGTGGGGCCGCATGGTCCACCTGGTGGAAGATGAATCAGTGGGGACAGGCGATAAGAGCGAGGTCACTTTCTCCGGCACCCTGGCGAACGTGCCTATCAGGGACCTTGAGATCACCGATGGCGTGGAGAAGTTCACCGACAACGGCGACGGGACGTTGACCGGCGATGCCGGAGGGGTCGGAACGATAGTGTACGAAACGGGGGCCTTTTCCGTGACTTTCAATGCTGCCCCGGAGATCGACGCCGACATCACGGCCGATTATAACTTCTACCCGGGCCTTCCGGTCATGGGGATCTGGGAGCACTACACGGCGACCGGCAGATATCTCCTGGCCTTCGACACAAAGAGAATGTGCAAGTACAACACGGCAACGAGCCTGCTCAACGACATGGCCGAGGAGGACACCTGGACCGGCCTGGATTACAACTTCTTTCATTGCTGCAGCGCGACCGACGACAAGATTTACATAACGAACGGGGTTGACCAGATCAGGACCTGGGACGGGACCACACTCGCTGCCCTGACGGTCGATTACACGGGCGGGTCCACGAACAAGGTCAATACCTGCAAGTTCATCTTCGAGTATCACGGTCACATCGTCCTTCTGGCGCCGACCGAGGAAACCACCTTCAGGCCACGGAGATGCAGGAGCAGCACAGCGGGGACCTACACGACCTGGCCCTCCTACGGCTGGGTGGACTGCCCGACACCTGACGAGATCATGGGCGCCCAGATGATCGGCAATGTCCTGTATGTCTGGTTCAAGGAGAGCCTCTGGAAGCTGAACTATACCGGGATCTACACCAGCCCGTTCGAGTGGGAACGAGTCAGCCAGGAGGAAGGCCTCTACGCACCATTCTCCACCATCACCATCGGCGGGAAGAGCTACGGCATAGGCAAGAGCGCCATTATCGCCACCGACGGCGTGAACCTTGCGCCCGTTGATTCGGCCATACCTGATGGGATCATATCCGACTACGACGTCGGACAGGTCAAGTACGGGTATGCCGGGAAGATCCGCGACCTCAGGCAGATCTGGTGGACGGCCTGCGCCGTGGGATCGACCGAGCCTGACAGGGTGCTCGCCTTCAATTATGAGGACGGCAACTTCTTCCCGTATGACCTGGCCTTCATGTGCTTCGGCAGCTACACGGCAGGATCTACCCTGACCATGGACGACATCGAGGACGCCTGGGACGACATCGAGTACACCTGGGACACCGGGAGCGCCGTGGCTGGGTATCCGCTCAAGCTGGCAGGGGACCATGACGGGTACATCTTCCTGACCAATGACGGGTATAACGACAACGGGGAGGACATCAAGTTCCTGGCCGAGACAGGGGAATGGAACCCCTACATCCAGAACGGCCTGGAGGCGAACCTTGGCTGGGTCGATTTCTTCCTTACCACGAACGATGAAACCGAGCTCACCATAGACTTCTACGTTGACCAGGATCCCACCGCGTACCTGACCAGGACGCTCGCCTTCGAGGATGAGAGCGGCAGGGACAAGGTGACGGTCTGGAAGAGGGTTTATGTAGGAGCCGTGGGCAGCCACCACCGGATGAGGATATACCACACGGCCAGCGAGCAGCCCGTCGAGATCCACGCCATCGTGCCGTACTTCAAGCAGGAGGGGGCGATCCATGGCTATTAAGCGGTTCATCAAGCCGATGAAGGCATTCAGTAACCTCAAGAGCGCATTCGATTACCTTATCGCACTCGAGAATGCCCTTGACTACATATTCAGCGAGATCCTGACCCTGCTGAACAAGCGGTACACCGGGACTGCCACCTGGAACCCGGGGAGCATCAACAACGGGGCTCAGTCGAGCACGGACGTAACAGTCACAGGGGCTGCAGTCGGAGATCCGGCCTTTGCTGGGTTCTCCCCGGTCACGGCCGCGGGATGGGTCATAAGCGCCGTGGTGACGGCAGAGAACACGGTCAAGGTTACCCTGGTGAACCACACCGGGGGCGCCGTGGACCTTGCCAGCGGCACGGTGACGGCCATCGTATGGAAGGGATAGACATGCAGAAGGATATATGGGAACTGACACCTCTGAGGATCTACGATCTCAGGATCGTACCGCGGAGGCTGCTTGAACAGGTCAAGGGCCTGGAGTGGAACATCGACAGGGTCTATGCCCTGTCTGAGAATATCTGCTCCAACCCCACGAATCTGATCTATGTGTTCTACGACAATGAAAACATCATTCACGGGGTCCTCTGGGCTCGCATCAACATCCTGGACGAAAACCTGTATGTGTCGATCCTGTCCGTAGACGAGGAGTACCAGGGCGTGAACGGGGCGCCGATAGACGCGGCCTATGCCATGCTCAACATGGTCAGAAACGATGCGGGCCTGAAGAAGATCATCTGGAGCACGACCAGGCCGAAGGCATACGAGAAGCACGGGTTCAAGCGGTCAAAGAAAATCATAATGGAGGGCTGAGACATGGGAGACTTTCTATTCGGATCACCGCCTGACGTCGACATGAAGAACACCCTGACGCCGGAACAACAGAAGGTGCTGGCGTCGCTCAATACGTCCCTCCTGAATGTGCTGTTCAACCCTGGAGGTGGCGCAGGAACAAGCAGTGGCGTGACGCCAACGACCGGAGCAGCAGGGGCGGGAACCGTGACACCGGCTGCATCTGCCGGCCGAAAGATCGTGGGATATGACCAGGACGGCAGGCCGCTCTGGAGCGACAGCACATCGAGCGCGGCGGTAGCGGCGGGGGCTACCCCGTGGGCGCAGCCTTCGCCTCTCGCTGACCCCGGAACAACCCTGGCCGGTGCCCCGGTCTATGAAGGCGACATGACGGCAGGCCCGTCGAGCATCCAGAACAAGATCTTCAGCCAGATCCCGGGGCTCCTGGGCGGCATCGGCGGCGACAAGACCGTGAACAGTGCCCTTGACTCGTTCCTGAACAAGTACAAGGGCGGGTACAGCGCAAAGTCCTTTGACCCGACGAGCACCCTGAATATGTTCCAGAAGTCAATTTTTGATCCTGCCATGAAGGGATACAAGGAGGAAACTCTGCCCCAGATCGCGGAGCTGTTCGCGGGGAGGGGCTCATTCGACAGCGGCGGGACCCTGCACACCATGACCGAATCGGCAGAGGACCTCATGGGCTCACTCATGGGCACCAAGGCGTCCATGCTGGACAGCGCAAAGAACGCCTGGGACAACATGGAGATGAACAAGTTCCTGGGCATCAACAGTATGCTCCCCGGTGTGGCAGGCGCCAAGACGAGCAATGTCTCGGCGGGGCTTGCCGGTCTGCCCTACGCCATGGCGGCAGGCGACACCCAGCAGGGACTCAATCAGTTGGATATCAACGAGCTGATGTACAAATGGACCCAGGGGCAGCCGTACAACAACCCGTACCTGAACATTCTGCAGATGGCCCTCGGGACTCCGGCCATCACGCCTGTAGTGAATGGTGGCAGCACGGGATTCCTGGATGCCATGGCCCCCGGGATAGGCATGGCCGGCGGGGCAAAGCTCATGTCAATGCTCGCATCATAGGAGGTGAATCATGGCACCTGGCGCAGTCTACGTTCCACAGTGGGACCCATGGCAGGGGCTTCGACAGGGAATCCTGCAGCTCGCCATGGGATACAGCAGGGGCCTCGAGAAGCAGGACCTTTCAAGCCAGATCGCCCAGCTCATGGCGAACCTTCCCGGGACGAGGGAGAAGCAGACCCTTTTCCCCATGGCCATGAATCAGGAAGGTGGAGCGCCTGCACCTGGCGAAGGCATCTCACCGAGCGGCGGCGTCGACATAGGAACACCCGCAGCGCCTGCCATAGTGGAGCAGGTACCCGAACCGTTCGATCTCCAGAAGGTCATGGGTGGGATTACGGATCCGAACCTGGCTATGGGGATCCTGCCGACCATGATGAACTACGATTCCGACAGCAAGCGCATGGCAGCCGCCGAGAAACTGGCAGAGATGAAGGAAGCCTTCGAACAGGCAAAGCTGGACAATGAGCCCGTGAAGGTCACGGCCTGGAAGAAGGCCGGGAACGAGTATCAGCCATTCACGGTGACCGTGAAGAGAAAGAACGTACCCGAGGTAGAGGCGCGATTCCAGGAGAAGGGTTACTATGTGGGGGAAACGCCGAAACCGGTCCCCCAGGGGCCGGCATCCTACACCGTCCTGAAGGACCCGATCACCGGGAGATGGGTGCAGAAGAACACCCAGACCGGGAAGGTCGAGGACTACCCGGGGCAGAGTGCCGGAGAGAGTGCTCCTACCCAGAAGGAGGCGGCGAGCAAGATATCTGCTATCGACAAGGCGATCTATAGCCTTCAGACGAAGGGCACCCTTGATGATCCTGTTATGGCGGTCCTGGCGGCACAGAACCCGGAGCTCGTCGAGTCCCTGAAGGGGAACCCTTCCGAGGCCATCAGGACCCTCGAGGCAGAGCGTGATTATTACCTGCCCTATGCCCCGAAGCAAATCCAGGACAGGTACAAGAAACCAAATGGATCGCCAGGAGGAACAGCCCAGCCAAAGGTTACAAGGATGGTCTGGGATTCCAAGAAGAAGATGCTCGTACCAGCGGAATGAGGCCTCTGACATGAAAGAGGTCCGCATCCCAGATAAAAATATGGTCCTCGAGTTTCCCGACTCGATGCCCGACGACGAGATCTCAGGAATCATCAGGACACAGGTTTATGACGAATCCAGGCTCAAGGTAGGAGCCGAACGTCTTATCAATAAGACTGCCTCGTTCTTTCCTCCTGGCATGACAGGAGAAGAGGGCCTTTATACAGGGGAGAAGATCAATCTCCCGAAGATGCCTTCCCCTGGACTCGGGCGCCTGAACCTGGGCCAGGGAGAAGAGGCCCTCCACGGTCAATCGTTCCCCGGTGTCGATACGATTACCGGAAAGAGTGCTCCGTCCATCCTCGAGGATCAGCGCCTCGGGGATCAGGCCGTTATCAGGCAGCCCAAGGAAGGCGAAGAGCCCGGTCCTCTTCGTCAGGCCTTCGACTTCTTCACCCGTTCCAATCAGGCAGAGCGGCAGGCCAGGGCCCAGAATGTCCTCTCCATGTCGCAGATGACCGGATACAACCCGAGCCATGTGGAGGAGAACTACGACGACTTCACCCGGGCCCTCGGGATCCGCTCCGAGCTGAACACTCCCGAGTACCTCGAAATGCTCGCCACCTTGCCGGTAGCCGGGGGGCTGGTATCGGGGCCCGTGAGGACCATGCTGGGCCTCGGGGCCTTCATGGGCGTGGCAGAGGCCGAGAGCTATATCCTCTCGAAGGCGCAGGATAAGGAGTACCAGGTCCTGCAGCAACGGGGCATCGACGAGCTGCTCCCCGAAGACACGAACAAGATCACCCGGGACATCGTGCAGATCGCCGACTTCATCGGCAAGGGCGCCCTGGTGGGAGCTGCAGGGAAGTACGGGAAGATCGGAGCGCAGAAGGCCTTCGAGAAATTCACCAAGGACTTTACCGAATATTACAAATTGCCCGAAGATATCTTCATTTCTCCAGAAAAGGTACGGGATATCTTCCAAACCGGAGAAAAGATGAGCCCGGAAGAGATGGATCTCTGGAAGGACCTGGATCTCTCTCCGGCAGATATCAAGACGGCCATGCAGCACGGCGTCGAAATAAAGATCCCGACCTCGAAGATTGTCACCGTGGCCGATAAGCCGATCTGGGCAAAGATCAAAGGCCTGGTCGGTATCAAGCCTTACCAGCAAGAGACAGTCGCCAGGGCGGGAGAGGTCACTCAGGCCAGGAAGGCCCTGGAGTACAGGCCGGAGCCTGGGAAGGCAAAGGAACCAGAAGACTACACTGTTTTAACAGAAGATCTCGGAAAATTAGAAGTTAGAGTATTACACAAACCAGATGGCTCTTATACTATTATGCCACTCGGAGATCGTGGCAATCCCATAGAAATCAATGCCGATTTTGCCAAGACCAAAAGCATAGAAGATATGCTTGCTTACACGTTTGAACCACAAGGATTTAAGGGAATAGAAAAGGGGGTGAAGCCGAATGAACAGGTGCAAGGGATCGAAGCGGGGCGGGAGAAGGTAGAAGCTCCATCGTCGATCAAAGTTCCATCTTGGGCCGAGCCAGGCAGCTCTATCGAGCTTGGAGGATATACCCTGTGGAAGGGAAGAATAGGCCTCGGAAAAGGCAAGTGGATGGTCGATTCTCCGAGCGGGAATTATCACAACACCCCAGAAGAAGCCATTGCCGAACAGGAGAACACAAAGAAGCGATTGGCCGAGAGGGAGAAAGAGCAACTTCTCGAGGCGGCAGCATTCGATAAGATAAAGGCCGGAACCTATGAAGATTCAGACATCAAGACCGTTACCGGCATGAACACGAAGGCCAGCACGGGCCAGATGGAGGGCATACTCCGAGGCCTGGGCATGAGGGCCACGGACGCCAGGAAGGTCATCAAGTCAAGCCCCGATGTTGATGTTACCCGTGGCGGCGCCACCCTGTACTATGTCCGTGACGTTGTGGAGAGGGCCAGAAGGAAGGGGTTCCTTCCAGCGCTTACAGAGAAGGCGCCCGTGGGCGAAACGGCGAAGAAAGAGCCATGGGAGATGACGAAAGCCGAGTATGCCAAGGCAAGGAAAGAGGGCATATTTGAGCATCCAGAAGCATATCACTTCAATGGAATAGTAAGAGCCCTCTCCGAAGGCAAGCCCGTCCCGCCCGAAGTCCTGAAGGACTACCCGGAGCTTGCAAGGAAGGCCCAGTCTGCTATAATGGAACCCGTGACCTCCAAAAAGGGGCCGGGCGAAAAACCCACCGAAGCAACCCCTAAGCCCGAGGGTGGGGAAAAGGTATTTTACAGGGGAACCACTTCGGGAAGCACTGAGCGGATAGAATCGCCCTTCGCAAAGGATAAACTATTTGTAAGTTCTGATAAAAAACTTGCTTCAGCCTACGGTGAGAACATAGAAATCATCACAGCGAAACCAGATGCCAAGATATTGTACGAAGGAACTCCTGAATTTAAAAAGGTATTTGGCAAAAAAGAAGTGATGGGTAATCTCAGGAAAGGCGAGCTCTACCCTGATGGGTTGCAACGCGCCGTGAATGCAGCAGAATCCGCAGGATACGACGCTGTTCATTTTTCGCAGCAGGGCAATGTCGGGACTGTTATACTTAACGAGAAAGCCTTCAACCGAAACCAGCCTTTTGAGCAATCCCGCCCCTCGGAGAAGGGGGGCAAAGCTGATCTGCCAGGTGCAGAAACAGCCTATCAGTACTCAAACCCCACAAAGGCAGACCGACGAGCCCTGAAGGGAAAGAAAGAGAAATTCTTCGACACACCCCAGCAAGCCCAGGAGGCACTGGACAAGTATGCCCAGGAGCAGAAGTGGGAAGCCCTGACGGCCGAGGAATTCGCCGGAAGGCTCTCTCCGGTGAAGGGCAAGGGGGAAGGGGAAGGATCTGCACGGCCGATATGGGGAGAGGGGGAGAAGCCCAAGCAATCACCAGAACCCAGGCCGGAACCCAAGGCCATCACTGAGGGCAATGAATCTTTTGCCAGGACCGAGGACGGGACCAAGATCAAGACCAGGCTCGCCGTGTACGATGCCGGGGATCTGGTGGCGTCCCACGATACCAGGCTCCAGGTTAATCCGGATTACCCCGCGGAGCTGCAGCCGAGGGACAGGACCAGGGCGGCGTCTGAAATGCAGATCAACCGGATCCTGGGCGGCCTCGAGCCCGAATGGCTGGGCGATATCCCCAAGGCTGCAGACGGCGCTCCCATCATAGGGACCGACGGCGTGGTCGAATCCGGCAATGGCCGCGTCATTGCCCTCAAGCTGGGATACGAAAAGAATCACCCGAACATGAAGAAGTACAAGCAATGGCTCCTCGACAATGCCCAGAAGTACGGCCTGGACAAGGAGCAGATCGCGGCGGCGAAGAGCCCCATCCTTGCCAGGATCCGCACCAGCGAGCTCGACCGGGAGGCCTTTGCCAGGGAAGCCAACGTATCGGGGCAGGCGGCCATGAGCGCCATGGAGAGGGCCCTGGACGACGCGAAGGTAATGGAGGAGAATGGTTACCTGTACCGCCTGGATCCCACCAGGGACGGCGACCTGAACACGGCGCACAATAACCAGATCATCAAGGACTTCCTCCTGAAGGCAGTCGGCAAATCAGAGATCGGCAACTACGTCACCCGGGAAGGGGCACTGAGCAAGGCGGCCTATGACCGTGTGAGAAATGCGGTGTTCGCGGCTGCATACGGCAAGACCAATGCCCTCGAGGTCATGTCAGAGAGTGCAGACGACGAAGCCCGGATGCTCACCAGGGGCCTCCTGGCTGCAGCTCCGGCCATTGCCCGGGCAAAGTCGAAAATGGCAAGAGGCGCCCTGGAGCAGGTTGACATATCCCCAGCTGTGGCCAGGGCAGCGGATAAGTACCGAGCGATCAAGGAGTCAGGGGAAACCCTGGAGCAATTCCTCCGGCAGCGGTCCCTGTTCGAGGACGGAGATATTGACAGCGTTACGGCAGAGGTGTTAAATCTGTTTGATCAATACCGGAGATCCGGCTCCAAGATAGGGTCGGTCCTTCGCCGATACGCTGACCTCTGGGAGTCCCTGGGGGATCCCAGACAGGAAACGCTCTTCGGGAAGGAGCACAAGCCGGAGATCCCCGAGCTCCTGGCAAGAGCCAAGGAGGACATAGCAAATGCAGCGGGTAAGTCATCCACATCTTCGCTTTTTGAAGATCAGGCCGGAAGCAATGAAGCGGCTGAACCTCTGGGCGAGATTCATGGAGAAGGTAGGGAAGCTCCCCAAGGTACAGGGTCCCGGGCGTCAGTAGGCACCTTCGCCGATATCGGCGGCTCCGACTACTCTGAAGGCCCACACGGGAGCGCCTACCAGGACGTTCCCGCAGTCATGCAGCTCCCCGAGATCGTCGAGCTCGCCCGTGAGCTCCTGGGCGGCAGATACCCCAAGGTTCTCCAAAGGCTCTCCATCCGAAACGCTGCAGGCCTGTTCAGGCCTACCGGCAGCGGCCGTATCGAGATCAAGGCAGGCATCGCCGAGGATCCCATGCAGCTCGCCAAGACGCTCGCGCATGAGATAGGCCACCTGATCGATTACCTTCCCGAGCATGTCATCTCCCGGGGGAACATCCTGGGCCGGATCGCGTCCCTGAGAAGGTACATGAAGCACTACATCGCCGGATTCCCCGGGGGCCCTGGGCCTATCACCGAGGCCGAGGACGCCTTCCTGCTCGAGCTGGCGCGGCAGTTGAAGAAGGGCCCGGAAGTCGCCGAAGAATGGATAGACGAGATTATCAGGCGCGAGCTCCCGATCACCCCGGACGATGTCCTTGCCATCTGGAACAGCACCATGGAGAACCGGCAGAACATAAACAAGGACCTCGAGGAGTACATCAAGAGGCTCTCCACGGCCGAGAAGAAGGCCATCGTGAAGGAGGCCCTGGCCGGAAGGATCCACCAGGACCTGAACCGGTTCCACAGGGTCGAGGAGATACGCACCGGGAAGAAGATCAAGAGGACCATTCAGATCAATCCCGACGACCGGACCATCAAGAAGCTCTATCAGAAGCTCCTCGAGGAGGAGATCAAGAAGCGGCGGCTCCTGGATGCCAAGGCCGTCACGAACGAGCTGAAGCAGTTCACCATGGCCTGGAAGCCCTTCGATCCATTGGCCAACAAGAAATATACCAATTACCGCTTTTCATCGGTCGAGCTCTACGCCGATGCTCTGAGCGCCCTGATCACGAACCCCGCATACCTGAAGGCCAAAGCGCCCCTGTTCTACGAGGGCTTCTTCAACTACCTGGAGAACAAGCCCGAGGTCAAAAGGATGTATGAGCAGCTCCAAGATGATATCCGCAGCGGTGAGGCAGAGAAGAACAGGGTGATACGGTTGCGCGAAGGATTCGGAGCCAAGGAAGACGAGTATGTCCGGTCCCTGGTGGAGTTCAAGAAAAAGAACCCCGTTGCCCAGAAGGACGCCTGGGGCAATGCCTTCATCGACCGGAGCTATGCGATCCTCAGAAGGGTGAAGCTCACCGGGGAAAGCAATATCCCCGACCGTTTCAACCCCCGGTATGCCATCGAGGACATGCTCTATTCTGGGTCCGAGACTGAAGGTTACCTTGCCGATATGTATAACGAGGTCCTGAAGCCTGCAGAGGATCACAATATCAACCCGACCGACCTGGGCGAATATATGTTCCACTGGCGCGTAGCCACGGAGCGGAGCAAGCTGGCGAATCCCCAGGGCTGGACTCCCGAGCTCTCGAGGAAGAGGATCCGCGAGATGGACCGGATCTTCGGGCCCAGGTTGAAGGAGCTCAAGGATCACTTCTACCAGATTCGGAAGTCCTACTTCGTGGACAAGGCCCTCGACTCGAAGATGTTCTCCCCGGAGCTCGAGAGGGTCTTCCAGGACAACGAGCACTACGCCACCTTCGATATCGTCGGACACTTCGAGCAGAGCTACGGCCGGGAAGGGACGGCCAAGATCTTCCGGCAGATCGGGACCTTCAGCCCGACCGGCAACCCCCTGGTTGCCACTCTCATGAAGGACATGCACCTGATCTATGCCATCAACCGGAACAATGCGGCCAAGTCCGTCACCAGGTTCATGCAGGAATTCTATCCCCAGGAGATTCAGCCGGCCGAAAAGAAATGGGGCGGCAAGTACATGATGCACGTTCCCCCCAGGGATCCGAACGCGGGGCAGATCGCCTTCATGGACGGCGGCAAGATGCAGGCCTTTAACGTGCCTAAGTATGTAGCCGAGACATTCGAGAAGAACCCCATCGAGGGGATGCTTGTGGCGCAGATCCTGAGAGCCACGGCCAAGCCGTTCAAGGCCGTCTTCACCGAGTTCAACCCGGGATTCTGGGCATTCAATATCATGAGAGACTACCGGAAGGCCGTAAGGGCCCTGCCTGGTGGATCCTACGCCAACTTCACGAAATACTTCCTGCAGGGAATCAAGCCTGCCTTCAGGAGCACCTTTGGGCGGCCGGACCAGATCATTCAGGAGATGAGGAAGGGCCGGATGTTCATTTCCATGGGCGACTACCGCGGCCAGAGCCCGGAGGATACCCAGCTCGAGCGACTCCTCAAGAAGTACGGCATGGTGCCCACGGCATGGAATAACAAGATTCTCCGGCCTTTCGGCTGGTTCTTCGACAAGATGAGCAAGGCGGGGCAGGCCATTGAGCGGGTCCCGAAGGTAGGCGGGTATCTGTACCTGAAGCACCATAACCTTCCCCAGGGCTTCAGCCGGATCCTGACGGACCAGAAGATAGCCCATGAGGTCAGGTCGAATATCGGTTCCCCTGCATTTCTCCGGCGCGGATCCGCGGCTCCGATCTATAACAATATCCTCCTGTTCTCGAACGCCATCAAGGAGGGCTGGCGCTCCGACTACGAGACAACCAACCGTAGCCCTGGCGAGGCGGCCTGGAAGTTTGCGAAATACTACATCATCCCCAAGATGGCCATGAAGGCCGCGAAGTATGGGCTTATGGGCCTTGCCATAAAAGAGGTCATGGATCGGGTGAGCGAGTATGACAAGACAAACTATACCTGCTACCCCCTGGGCATGACCCCGAACGGGAAGGCCGTCTATCTGAGGGTTCCCCTGGACGAGGGCGGCCGGATGGTGTCCGGCCTGGTGTGGAAGGTCCTCGACTTCGACCAGGACCACTACTTCACCGGCCTCTTCGACTACATGGCAGGGCAGGCTCCGACGCTGCACCCCTTCGGCATGGCCATGGCGGCCGTGGTTCAGTATGCGTCAGGGCAGAATCCCTACGATCACTTCCGGGGCAGGGAGGCGATACCGGAGCTGGAATTCCAGGCCGACGACTACCGCAGCCGTATTGCCTTTGCGAAGTGGGTATCGAACCAGGTGGGCGGCGGGATCGTCTACCGCTTCGGATCCGACAACCCCGGGGAGGTAAAGACGGAGCTCGAGAAGGCCCTCAATCTCCCGATTGCCGGGAACATCATAGGCCGGTTCGTGAAGGTGTCCGACTACGGCTTGAGGGAGGAGCTCCGCGACGAGAAGAAGAACATCAGAAAGATGATCGCCAGGGAAACCCTCGATACACGGGACTCTATAGCCAAATTCCTGAACGGCGAGAAGCTCGAGGACCAGGACATTGCCCTGATCGTGAAGCACTCCGATATGCTGGACAACTATGTGAGAAAGTTCTGGGCGTATCAATACGGCAATGTGTACCTGCAGGAATATATGTCAGCACAGAGCAGATTAGAGAAGGCTGCCGTGTTCAAGAGGATGCTGCAGGATATACCGAACGGCGGCCTGGTAGCGCATGACAGGCCTTCGATATGGTCAGAGGCCGAAGCGAAGGGCGAGAAGTAGCCAGATCACGAACAGGGCAAAGAGGAGCTTGCCCAGGACCTGCAGACGGGTACGGCCGGTCATGGGGTCTTTCTCAATTTATCAATTTCACGCTTGAGGGCTTCGATTTCTTCTTCGAGCCTGTCGATGGTGTCGCATAGAATCTTGAATGGATTCTTTTCCTTTGATGATTCCGCTTGTCCTCCCTCACCCTGCCGTAGATAGGCATATCGAACACCCCCATTGCATCGTGGGGTGTCATTATAGCGGAGGATGAGGGGGAAGGGAAGGGCATGCTACTTGCTCTCCCTCCATCCTTTGAACCAGCTGGCGTGTCCGATAAATACCCTTGGCACGGCGCAACCTTCGGGCATTGGAACCCACACCTGCATCATGCCATCAACGTAGACAGGCACCTCGATGGTGTAGCCATGGTGGGGCAGAGGCGCATCCTCCGGGGCTGGCTTAAACCCATTACAGATGTGCGCGTCTGCTGAAACTTGTCTGGAATATGCATGACATAAACCGCCAGCATAGTATTTGCAATCATGGCAGGTTCTGGGTTCCGCATCCTCAGGGGCTGGCTTGGCATCGTCCAGCACAGGGCCGAACTTGGGCTTCATCTCAGGCACCATATGGCAAGACATTATGGAATGCAGATTATCAAGCCGCTCCATTCTCTCCCTCAGCTTCTCCACCTGGGCGGCGAGGTCGAGGATTGATTCTATAACCGTCTGCATGGTGTGCGTATATGCAAGATCCCTTGGATTATATATCTTCCGCAGTTCATCAATCGCGCTCATGTCGGCCCTCCTTTGCTTTTCTGGCATAATATTCGCCGGTTTCAACGCAAACCTTGTGCGCCCTGAGATTGTATCCTCCGTCGAAGTATTCCTGACCGGAGGTGATTGGATTTTTACAGATGGCACACTCATTCAGATATCGACACACCCGCAATGGATACTCTCTCCATGGCTTATGCGACCTCCAAGACCTTGCCATCACTCCTCCTCCACGCCAACGAGCTTGAGCAGGTCGGCCTCGGCTTGCACAATTTCTTCCGTCAACCCATGTCTACGGCAAGACTTTTGTTGTGTCTTAACTAATCGCTTCACTTTCTCTAGCGCCTTCCTTACCTCCGCAGGGTCCGGCCTCGGCACCATCTGCGCATCGACATCGGAGACGAGGTAGAAGTCGCCACAATCATCAAGTTCACAGTCAGCGAAAAGGCCGTTGGCATCCTGCCTTGCTACTGGATTATATCGGTTCATCATGTCGCCTCCATCCCTCAAAAAGAGCCCGGCCCGAAGACCGGGCAATAGGAGGGGGTTAAGCTATACTCTCTTGGATTCTGCCACCACGCCCGGGATCTGCATGGTTGCCTTCAGTGCCGTTGCCATCCTGTTCAGGGTCGGCATGTTCCCCATGACGCACTCCGGGGATGCCTTGCCATCGGCAACTGCCCGGCACAGGGCCCGGATGTCCGTTACCCTGGCAGACCATACCTCGCGGTACACCGGCCCACCCTGGAGCTTGGGTGTCGCCTTCTGCACCTGGACAGGGGGGACATAGACGGGCTCCTCGAGGATCGCTGCGGCCTCTTCCTTCTCCCCGGCTTCCTCGGCAAGGATGGCCTCCTGCAGCCGGCGCTCTTCCTCGGCCTTCCGGGCGATTTCCTGGAGCCTCCGGGCCTCTGCCTCGGCAATGCGCCTCTGTTCCTCGTCATAGTCGCTCATGAGCTTCTTGACATTGCGGGACGCCTGATCGAGCGGGCTGTAATACTTCGCCTTCTGCTCCAGTGCCTTCTTGTGGGCCTTGTGAGCCTGTTCGATGATGGGGTCAAAGGTGTCGGACACCTCTTTCATCATGTCCTTGATGGTCTTCCACATGACCCCGGCTGCGGTATAGGACTCGGCATCCTTCACCACTACGGCCTTGGCCTGGTCCACGATGGTAAGGGCCTTGGTTTCAACTTCGTTCGTCTCGACTATTTTCAATGCGGGTTCAGACATTGCTTGTCCTCCTTAGATTATTCTGCTTCCACTGGTAGACGGACAGGGCTGACAGAAACACGCCCCGGTCCGTCCGGTCTTTGTACTCCTTCAGTGAGTAGGTTCCGTCTTCCTTGAGTTGGAGCCCGTACCTCTTGAGCCCTGGTGTCCCGTCAAGGATCTCATATCCCCCGAGCTGTATCCCCGTGGCCGGCATGAGCACCCCCGTCTTCACGTCGATGATGACCGGCCTATCGTTCAGGGTGCCCCTGTGGTCAACCGTCCCGGCAAACCTGTATGATTCGCTCGCCATGACGATTTCACAGCCGGAGGATACATACCCCGTCTCGGCCTCGAACTTCCTCCAGGCGTTCAACCTGGGAAGGATGGCGGGGTCCAGGGTCGATTCGTCCAACTCCCCCGCCAGGTACAGTTCAATGGCCTTGTGGGTGAACGATCCGAGATCCCGCTTGTACTCGGTGAAGTATTTCACGGCATCACCGTAGAAACCGAGGTCGGCCAACACCTGGGTAACGGAGGGGAATCGCTCCCCTCCGCATGTGTAGGTGTGGCTCTCTGGGCAGAACTCAACCATCTATGCCGGGCTCCCTTTCGGTTAGATCAAGGGCGGTGATCCTCTTGCCGTACTGCCCATCGGTGAAGGTGATGGTGGCGATCTGCTCGGTATGGATTGCGGTCCTGGCGAGGTCGGCAAGGGCCTCATCGAACGTGCCGTACTTCTCCCCAGCCACATCGAAGATGGA
>Ga0209200_1002264_pt1 | contig 18118 bp, 13 predicted proteins | sample AD_UKC033_MetaG_FD_184406 | JGI IMG/M metagenome (GOLD analysis project Ga0209200, IMG submission 184406) | Active sludge microbial communities of municipal wastewater-treating anaerobic digesters from USA - AD_UKC033_MetaG (SPAdes) (version 2) | ecosystem: Engineered > Bioreactor > Anaerobic >...
ATTGATCGTCATTTCTGCAAGGCCTTGCCCTAAAGAAGGTGGACTATACTGACTCGTACAGCCTGGCGCAATTGCCTATCTTAACATTCCAAAATTTCTTCCACTCCGTTTCATGCGATGGCCCTGGCGGGCTGTCCCTTGCCGGTTGACACGCAAATATTTTTGTGCAGGGGTGTAATACTGTCCGATTTCGGGCGTCTTAAAGGGTGAAGAGCGTGATATGGAATGGATACTGACACAAGTGAATATGATGGGCAGAGCCTTCGTGGGGCTCGCTTTTCCCATGCTGGTCACCTCAGCGATCCTGATTGGCATCGTGCTGCTGGCCGAGTCTGTGCTGCGAAGACGAGTCCGCGCCGACCTGCGATACATGCTGGTTGCGTGTGTCCTGGCGTATCTTGTCCTGATGCCTTTGCTTTCACTCAATCCTCCTTCTACCCATTGGCCGACTGGCGGGGGTTCCCACGTCGCAAGCCTGCGATTCTGGGGGCCCCAAACTGCCTACGCAGTCCCGACGTCCTCTACGCCAGCGGGCCACACACACGCTCCCCTATCTTCGCCCGCCACCGGACAGACCGAGGATCTGCCCGCCACTGACGGCGAGCCCAGGTCCTCCCAGACCACTTTGGGCGGGATAGGGGAGCGGCCACGCACTTTCGAGTCCACCATCGCGACTCTCCCGGCGTCCAGTGGCGCCGCGGATCGAGACGACGGGGGCACTCTTTCCTGGCAGAGCGGTGTTTTCCTGCTCTGGCTCATCGGTGTGATCATCCTGGGCGGCGTGCTGCTGGGCCGTGCAATGGCAGCCTGGAGGCGGTTGGATCGCGTCCCGGCCGCCAATGCCTTGATGAACGACATTCTGCTGTACTGCCGCAATCGCATGGGCGTCCAGGCCAAGGTTCGTCTGAAAGTCGGTCCTGAGGGCACGCGGCCGGCGGTCTGCGGCCTGTTCCATCCTGTCATCATCGTCCCGCGGAACTTGGCGCCCAAGCTCGGATCGCGACACCTTCGCGATGTGCTGTTCCACGAGTTGGCGCACGTCAAACGGAAAGACCTGTGGGTGAACCTCGCACAGAATGTCCTCCACGTGCTGTATTTCTACAATCCGTTGATTCTCCTTGTGAACGCGGCAATCCGCAGGCTTCGCGAGGAGGCCGCCGATGAAAGGGTGCTCCAGACCATCGGGGATCCCGACCATCTCTACGCGCGGCGACTCGCGGACGTCGAGACCATCACCGTCAAAGATCCGCCGCCCAGCCTTCGCCTGATTGGCGTCGCGTAGGCTGCTGCACGACCTTTCTGACTGTCTCTGGCGATTCCGGACTCTCCGGCAGGATTCTCGGGCTTGCCGGATGGCCCAGGATGCAGTATGCTGCGCGCGGATATCTGTTGTCCACATGGAAGGTGACGATGGCGGTACAGTTCGTTTTGGGGCGCAGCGGGACGGGCAAGACGAGCCATTGCGTTCGTGCGATCGTCGATGCGCTGCTGGAGCCGTCGGAGCAGCCGTTGCTGTTCCTGGTGCCCGAACAGGCAACGTACCAGGCGGAGCGGGCGATCCTGGCTGATCCGCGAGTTCGAGGTTACCACCGCCTGCAGATCCTGTCCTTTGACCGACTCCAATTCCTCCTGCTGGGCAAAACCACAGCGAGACCCGCCATTTCGCGAATCGGCCGGCAGATGATGGTCCACAAGGTCCTCCGGGACAATCTGGGCAAACTGCGGGTTTTTGCGGGGTCGGCGCTGCAGCCGGGATTTGCGCGTCAGATGGCTGATGCGATCACGGAACTCCACAAGTACGCGAAAACGCCGGAAGATCTCGACCGATTCGTCGAGTGTCTGCGCCCGGCTTGCGATGGTGCAGAGTTGGCCGCGCTGAAATTCGCGGATATTGCCCTGATCTTCCGCAGCTACGCGGACGCGCTGGCTGGCAGGTTCGTCGATCCCGATGCCCAAGTCACGGCTGCTTGCCAGGCGGTGGCCCGCTCTGCGATTGTCAAGGGGGCTCGCCTGTGGGTGGATGGTTTTGCCTCCTTCACGGGCGGTGAAATGGCTCTGCTGGTCGAGTTGCTCAAGGCGGTCGACCATGCCTGCGTGGTTCTGTGTCTCGATCCGACCGATGGAGGGCCGGGTTCGTCGGACTCCGGTGCGGCGAGTCGGGCCGGGCTCTTCGAGCCGACAGCCGCCACCCATCGGGAGATGCTCGAACTGCTCGGCAAGGCGGGAATCAAGCTGTGCAAGACGGTTGTGCTCAACCACGTGGGACGCTTCGCGACCTGTCCGGCCTTGGCGCATGTGGAGCAGAATCTCTACTGCCTCGGCGCCCGCAAGGCAAAGACCGGAGGGGACATCCGTCTGGTGGCTGCTGCGAACTTGCGATGCGAGGTCCAGTGGGTTGCTCGTCAGATCCTCCGTCTCGTGCGGACAAGAGACTGTCGGTATCGCGACATCGCAGTCGTCGCGTCGGACCTGGCCCAATACGAGCATTACGTTCGGGCCTACTTCGAGGACTATGGAATCCCGTTCTTCATCGACCGGCGTAAGGCGCTCAATCGACATCCCGTGGTGGAGCTGATCTGCACCGCCCTGGAGGTTGTGATCGGCGGTTTCCCCACTGTCGACGTGCTCGCCTATCTCAAGACGGGTCTGGTCCCCACGGAACCGGCCCGCATCGACGCGATGGAGAACTACTGCCTGGCGTTCGGTGTCGGCGGTTGCGACTGGCTGGGGACGGACCCCTGGCGGCATCAGGCGCCGGACGACGCGGCCTTCGACGAGAAGGCCGTGAACGCGACGCGCGACGAGGTCGTCCGACCTCTGCTCGCGCTCAGGGAGGCCCTGTGTCCCGAGGGCGACGCCCGGCACAAGACGCCCCCCGGCGCCATCGTGCGTGCGATCTGGGAGCTTCTCGACACGCTCCGGGTCCGAGAGACGGTTGCTCGATGGATCGCGGAGTCGCATTCCCGCGGCGAACTGACCGCAGCGGACGAGCATCGGCAGTTCTTCGACCGTCTGGTGGATGTCTTCGACGAGTTCGTCCATGTGTTTGAACGCGACGAGCTGACCGTTCCAGAGGCGCTGGGCATCCTGCAGTCGGCGTTCTCGCAGATGACGCTGGCGTTCATTCCGCCGAGTTTGGACCAGGTCCTCGTCGGCTCGATCGAGCGAAGCCGGCATCCGAATCTCAAGGCGGTGTTTCTCCTCGGCGCCACGCAGAAGCACTTCCCGATCCCCATGCCTCCCACGGGTCTGCTGACGGATGCCGATCGCGAAACGGCCGAGGCCCAGGATTTCCGTCTGGCGCCGGGATCGGCGCAATCGCTCGTGGAACGTCGCTACCTGGCCTACATCGCCTTCACGCGTCCCTCCGCGTTCCTGCACGTCAGCTACCCGTGTGTCGATGCCAAGGGCGGGCCCGTTGTCCGCTCCGACCTGGTGGACGACCTTCAGACGCTGTTCAGCGATCTGCAGGAGGAGTCGATCTCGGATGGCTGCGAGGACATCGCGGAGGTCCGCACCGAGACGGAACTCTCCGAGCGGCTCTGCGCTTCGCTGGGTCGCGACCTCTTCGGGCCGGCGGAGCAGAGGGATGAGCAGTCGGCGGGGCTGTTGGGCGCGATGCGATCCGACGACGCGCTCGGGCCCTGTGCCCGCGCCGTGACGAAGGCCCTGGAATACGACAATCACGCCGACCTGCGTGATGACGTGGTCGCGGAACTCTTCGCCGGCGAGTTGAAGGGCTCGACGACATGGCTGACCACCTTCGCGGCCTGTCCGTTCCAGCACTTCGCCCGGTACTCGCTGTCCCTGAAGCCCCGGCGGGAATTCCGCCTGGAGCCGTTGGACCTCGGGCAGTTCTACCACGCCGTCCTGGACGCCCTCCACAAGCGTCTTGCCGATGAGGGGCTCAACCTGGGGACCGTCGAGGAACGCCGGCTGATCGAGGTCCTCCGCGAGCAGGTCGCGGACCGCATTCGCCGGGACGCCTTCATCGCGAACTTCGTGCGCCATTCCGGGCACAATGCGTTTCTCATCAACCACGCAGGCGAGGTGCTGGAGGACGCGGTCGTGGAGTTCTCGCGAATGACTCGGGCCGGGTCGTTCCGTCCGGTCTTCTCGGAGGCAGGCTTCGGGGACATTGCCGAGGTCCAGCAGAGTCTGGGCCGCTTCTCGTTGGAGCTGTCGAACGGCCGGACGCTCTCGCTGCGAGGGAAGATCGACCGGCTGGACGTTGCTCAGATCGATGGCAAGAAGGTGGCTCTCGTGACCGATTACAAGACCAGCGAAGCCGGCGCCAAGTTCCGTTGGCCCGAATTCCATCACGGCCTGGACATGCAGCTTCCGATCTATCTGCTGGCCCTCCGCGAAGTCGGATCTCCATGGGCGGACGCGGTGGCGGGGGCGTTCTGCATCCCGATCGAGCTTCCGCCGGGCAGCGCCTCGCTGCGGGAGTTGGATCAGAAGGCGGATCGCTTCGGTCGCAAGGGCAAGGGCCTGTTCAACGGCGAATACGCGGCGCATCTCGACCCCGATGCCGGTGCGCGCTGGAGCCTCTACTACAATTTTGCAGTCACCAATCAGGAGGGCCCGTACGGCTACTACGCCAGCAGCGGGGCTCTCATGCCGGGCGATTTCGCGGTGGTGCTTGAACATACGCGGAAGAAGATCGTGACGCTGGCGGGAGAGATCGTCGCAGGCCGAGTTGACGTGCATCCTTACCGGATCGGGACCACGTCGCCTTGTGCCAACTGCGACTACAAGGCCCTCTGCCGATTCGATTGGCAGATCAACGACTACCACTTTCTGACGTCGAGAGGCAAGCTCGACCTCGTCGGCACGGCAGGCAACGAATGACGATCGAAAAGACCATCCAATGGACCGATCAGCAGTCGCGAGCGATTGCCGCCCGCGGCGGGAATGTCTTCGTCGCTGCTTCCGCCGGCACGGGCAAGACCGCGGTCCTGTCGGGACGATGCGTCAGCCTGATCTCGGACGTCTCGGCCTGTCCCGATGTCCGAAGCATGCTGGTCCTGACGTTCACCGAGGCGGCTGCGGAGGAGATGCGGTCGCGAATCGCCAGGCAGCTTCGCGCGGCCCATCACCAGACGCGGGACGCGCGTCTGAGCAGGCAGTTGATGCTGCTGCAGGGCGCCGACATCAGCACAATCCACGCGTTCTGTAAGCGGCTCATCGGCGAGCATTTTCACACGCTCTCGCTCGATCCGTCCTTCCGCGTGATCGACGCGGACGAGGCGATGCTCCTCAAGACCGAGATCCTCCAGCAGACGATTCAATGGGCGTGGGAGCAGCCGCGTCTGGTCGAGGGCTTGCACGCGCTGCTCCGTCGTCGAAATCTCCGCGAGAACGACGGTTTTCTCGTCGGTCTGCTCCGTCTCGATGACTTCCTGGACGGGGTTGTGTCGCGCGACCGCTGGTGCGAACGAGCCTGCGCGCTGGCGAGCGAGGGCGACCCGCAGAGCGGCGAGCTGGGTCGGGCGCAGAAGCGGATTGTCGAAGACCGTCTCGACGCCATTCTGGACCAGCTTCGCGGCGTGTTGCGGGTTTACGAGTCGCAGCCCACGGACGGGAAATGGGGCGCTGCGCTGCGAGGGGAGGTCCTCGAGCCGCTGGAGGCTTGTCTGGAACGCTGCCGGACGGGTGATTGGGAAGCGTGCGCTCGGATGATTCGCGGATTTGCGAAGCCCAGGGCGCCTGCGCTCAAGGGGTTTCCCAAGGAACTGGGCGAGATCGTGAAGGACCTTCGCAAGAAGGCTCTGGACGGGTTCGAGGACTTGCTGGACCTGGCTGTACTGGAGCCGCGGTATCTCGATCTGGTAGGTCGTTCGGCGGGCGCGCAGACGAGCATCCTGATCGAGCTGGTGCGCCGGTTCGACAGTTTGTACACCGCCAGGAAGCGGACGCTGAACGGGTTGGATTTCGCCGACCTGGAGCACGAGGCCCTGCGACTGCTGACCGACGGGGAGCCGTCAGAAGGAGCCGTCGTCCCGTCGGAGACGGCGCTGGCGCTGCGAGGCCGGTACAGGCACATCTTCGTGGACGAGTACCAGGACGTCAACCCGGTCCAGCAGGCGATCCTGGACGCCCTCAGTTCGGGCGACAACGTCTTCGGCGTCGGCGACGTCAAGCAGAGCATCTACGGCTGGCGCGGGGCCGAGCCGGCAATCTTCCTGGAGCGTCTGGCTTCCGCGACCGTCGAGCCGACGGACCCGTCGAGGGGTCGGCGGGTCGATTTGAACCGCAATTTCCGTTCGGTCGCGGGGATCCTGGACTTCGTGAACCGCCTGTTCGGCCGGATCATGACGTCGCGGGTGGCCGATATGGACTACGATGAAGCCGCCCGCCTGAGGCCGCCGGAGGATGCCCCGCCGGCGAGGTCCGCGCGGGCCGAGCCCGTGGTGGAACTGCACATCCTCGACGAGACGGCTCCGGACAATGGAACGAACACCGAGAACGACTCGGACGACGAGATCGCGGACTCCATCGCGTCCCGTCAGCGGCAGGCCATGCGGATCGCCGAACGGATCGGCGAACTGGTGGGAGCCTGTCCCGACCGGCCGGCGATGCAGGTCCGCGATCTGCAAACGGGCGCATCGCGCGACGTGCGATACGGAGACATCGTCGTCCTGATGCGCTCGCTGGCGAAGAAAGCGAACGACTACGTAGAGATCTTCCGCCTGGCGGGCATTCCGGTCAACTGTGATGCGACCGCCGGCTACTTCGAGGCGACCGAGATCAGCGACATCCTGTGCCTGCTGAAGGTCCTGGACAATCCGCAGCGTGACATCGAGCTGGCGGCCGTGCTGCGAAGCCCGCTGTTCGGGTTCAGCGACACGGACCTGGCCCGGATCCGGCTCGAAGGACGGGCGGCCTCGAAGGCCCTGAGTTTTCACGCCTGTGTCTTGCTCTACTGCCGCCGGGGGACGCGGGCAGATCTGAAGGAGCGGCTCGCCCAAGCGATGGAGAGTCTGGACCAGTGGCGCAACGCCGCCCGGCGGGGCAGTCTCGCGGACCTGCTCTGGCGCATCTACCATCAGACTCGGTACATCGCGTTCGTCCTGGCGATGCCGAACGGGCAGGCCCGTCGTGCGAACCTCCTGAAGCTGCACGACCGAGCCATCGAGTTTGAGGGCTTCGCGAGCAGCGCCGGGATCGCCTCGCTGACGCGATTCGTCGCGTTCATCGAGAAGCTCCAGGAGGCAGGGCAGGACTGGACGCCGGCCCAGCCGGGCGTCGCGGCGGACAATGCCGTTCGGATCCTCAGCGTTCACAAGAGCAAGGGACTCGAATTCCCCGTCGTCTTCCTGGCCGAACTGGAGACGCGGTTCAATCTGCAGGATATCCAGGCCGACATGGTCCTCGATGTGCGGGATACGCTGGGACTGCGGGTCATTGATCCGCAATCCAACGTGAAACTGCAATCGCTGGGCCATCAGATCATTGCCGAGAGGAAACTGGCGGCAGGTCTGGCCGAGGAGATGCGAATCCTCTACGTCGCGACCACGCGGGCGAGAGACCGCCTGATTCTGACCGCCTCGCAGAAGAGAGCCCGGTGCGCCAGGGTCCTCACGAAGGGCCTTCTGCTCGGCGGGGACACGCTGCCTGGCTGGCTGTTGAAATCGTGCCGGAGTTCCCTGGAGTGGATTCTCTATGGGCTCAGCGACCAGCGGACCCTCCACGAGGCGTTTCACACCGATCTGCCCGCTGCCGCGGGTGAGGAGGGACTCTTCGATCTGCACCTCTATGGGAGCGATGATCTGAACCGCCTGTCGCAGCGCGTTCTTGCTCTGCGTGCGGCCAAGGCTGTCCCTGTATCCTGCGACGTTGGCCGGGCAGGCGAAGGCGACCAGGCCCTGCTGGCGAGAATCAAGGGGGAACTGTGCTGGCGATACGGGTTCCCGAACGCCGTGCAGCGGCGGGCGAAGGATAGCGTCACCCGTCTGACGCATCCGAGCGATGAGTTCTCGCGTTGCGACAGCTCAGGCGCGCTGGAGCGATTGCCGGCTGCGCTGATTCTGTCGGGCGGCGAGAGTGTGGACCCGCTTTCCGCCCGTGTGCTTGGCACCGCGACCCATCTGGTGATCGCGTCGCTCGACCTCGGGCAGCCCATGACGCTGGAGGGGATAGTGCGGACGCGAGACCGGCTCGTCGGCGAGGGGGCGATCCCGGATAGTGTGGCCGCGAAGATCGATCCGCACGCGATCCTGGTGTTCTTCGAGAGTGATCTCGGCAGGATGGTGTGCGACAAGCGGAATGTCGTCTGGCGGGAGTGGCCCTTCACGCTCGGCTTCCCCGCGGGCGAGGAGGGTGACGAAACGTTCCAGGGTGCACGGGAGACCATCGTCGTCCAGGGCGTGATTGACCTGCTCGTGCAGACTCCCGAGGGGCTGATCGTGGTCGATTTCAAGACGGACCGCATCTCGGGGCCCCAGGCGGGCGACCGGGCCGAGGTCTATCGCGGGCAATTGGATCTCTACGCCCAGGCGGCCTCCGCCATTCGCGGCGGCAAGGTCCTCGCAAAGTGGCTCTACTTCCTGTCGGTGCAGCAGGCCGTACAGGTCTGAGACTCGCTGCTCCCCACTGCGCGGCATGATGCGTCATCCTGCGAAAACCGTTGACTTGTCGCGGTCAAGTGACTACTCATTGGTGCTATGGATGTTTCGAGATTCGGCAAGAAGATCGCAGTGCAATCGGGCATCGGACAGCTCATGGACGACCTTGGCGCCGCGCTGTCCTGGAGCCGCGACGTGCTCATGCTCGGCGGCGGCAACCCCGCGTCCATCCCCGCAGCCCAGGAGCTGTTCCGACGGAGCGCGGCCGCGATGCTCGACGACGGCAACCGGCTGGACCGGGCGCTGGGCAGGTATGACCCGCCGCAGGGCAACGTCGAGTTTGCCGAGGTGATCTCCAGTCTGTTGGCCCGCGAGTTCGGCTGGCGGATCGGCCCGCGGAACGTCGCGGTCACCCATGGCAGCCAGTCCGCTTTCTTCATCCTGTTCAATCTCTTCGCCGGCGAGTACGAGGACGGGACCCGCAAGAAGATCCTCCTGCCCGTGATTCCGGAGTACATCGGATATGCGGATGTCGGACTCTGTCCCGGCCTGTTCGCAGCGAGCAAGCCGCGGATCGAGCACCTCGACGAGCACATTTTCAAGTATCACGTCGATTTCGACAGCCTCCGGATCGGGGACGACGTCGGTGCGATCTGTGTCTCGCGTCCCACGAACCCCACGGGCAACGTGCTGACCAACTGCGAGCTGGAGAAGCTCAGCGATCTGGCTCATGCGAGGGGCATCCCGTTTATCATCGACAACGCCTATGGCGTGCCATTCCCGAACATCGTCTTCACGGATGCGGAGCCGCATTGGGACGAGAACACGATCGTCTGCATGAGCCTGTCCAAGCTGGGCCTGCCCGGCGTGCGGACCGGCATCGTGATCGCACGCGAGGAGATCATCGAGATGGTCGCGCGAGCCAACGCGGTGATGAGCCTGGCTCCCGGTGGCCTCGGCGCCGCCCTCGTCACCGGCCTGATCCGCTCGGGCGACATTCTCCGCATGAGTCGGGACGTGATCCGCCCATTCTACGAGCACAAGATGCAGGACGCGGTGGCCCAGGTCCATCGGTGTTTCGCGGGGCTCGACTACCACCTCCACAAGCCGGAAGGGGCGTTCTTCCTCTGGCTGTGGTTCCCCAACCTGCCGATCACGAGCCAGCAGCTCTACGAGCGACTGAAGCAGCGGAACGTCCTTGTCGTCCCGGGCCACTACTCCTTCCCCGGCCTGGCCGAACCCTGGCCGCACACGAACGAGTGCATCCGAGTCAGCTACGCCCAGGACACCAGGATCGTCGCCGCCGGCCTTGCAGCCATCGCCGACGAGGTCCGTCGCGCGTGAAGCGTTGCGCGTGGATCGCAGATATCGGCCCCCTTGCCCCGAACACCACCACTCCATTGGCGTTTCTTCACGTTCTCTGGCTTTCCCCCTCTCTTTGTGCCGATATCACAACACAGCGTGTTGCCTCAGACGGATATGTCTGCATCGTGCGTGCCTGCGGTCTGCTGTATTCTGCTTCGTCTACGAGCGTATTGACTGCTGACTGACCACGGAGGTAGAATGCAGACTTAATACGGCAGCCATGATGATTAAGGCAGTGAGGCAAGATCTATGACGCCACCTATTCGATTCGATGAGTTGCTGGAGGCTGTCGAGCGTCTGCCGGACGAGGCGCAGGCGGAACTCGCTGACGTGATCCGTCGTCGACTGGCTGAACGTGGGCGCGAGCGTGTTGCGCAAGACGTGCGGCAGGCACGCCAGGAATTCGCGGAAGGCAAGTGCTCCACAACGACCCCTGACGACGTGATGCGTGAGATCGAATCGTGAACCGCACTCTGATTCAGTCTCCTGCTTTCGTGCGAGCAGCCAGGCGATTCACCAGGAAGCATCCGCGTGCAGGGGATGCCATCCGTGAAACGCTCAGCTTGTTGACGGAAGACGCCTTCAACCCCCGACTGCGAACACGCAAGCTTAAGGGTAACCTGCAGGACTGCTGGGCGTCCAGTGCTGGACAAGACTTGCGAGTTGTCTTCGAGTTTGTCGAGCAGGGCGGTAACGAAGCAATCCTGCTATTGTCCATCGGTACACATGATGAGGTCTATTGAGTCTGTGCCTTGGTCGGCCCTCTGATGGACACGTCGAGGACCTTGCCTTTCTCCTGTGTCCAGCGATTCTGTCGGTAGTTGAAGGGGATCGCGGTCAGGCGATTCTCGGTGATTCGCAGGACCGTGAACTCGCCTGCCGACTTCGGCTCGGGGGAAGGGCACTGGACGAAGTGTATCCCGCGGTACTGGCTCACCACGGCCTTGTGGTAGTGACCGCCCAGGACCAGAATCACGTTTGCATCGCCGAAGGCGTCCACGAATTCGTCACGGTTGGTGATGGCGTCGAAACACAGGTGCGTGGCCACGACGACGGGTTTGTCCTTGGGGACCTTCGCGAGCGTCTTTCGCAGGAAATCGAGAGCGGCCTTCGAGATGGGCTGGGCGGGATTGTTCAGCGTCTCGTCGTACTCGGAGAACAGGGCGATGAAAGTCACGCCGGCCTTCTCGAACGTGTAGCGGAGCGACCCATGACGCTGGATGAGCCAGTTGAGGACGGTGTCGCTGGGTGACAGGCCGCCGATGTCGTGATTGCCTGCGATGTCGAAGCTGGGGAACTTCAATCGCTCCTTGAGGAACCGCTCGTAGGTGTTCTTGGCAGCCTGCGAAGGCCACTCAGTGATGTCCCCGAGCCCGAAGACGAAGGCGGGCTTAGCCACCACGCCGCCAAGGGCCTCGGGATACGCCGTGCCTGGCAGCGCGTTCATCGCGTCGATGGCGGGGATCAGATGTTCACCGTTCCCGTCCGTCTGGATGTGCTGATCGGACCAGGCGAAGAACGTGATGGCATTCTCCTGGCCTTGGCTGACGCCGGCCGCCAGGAACAGCACAGCAAACGCCACAGCGACTCTCGCGGTTCTGCGATTCCGAATCGGAGCCATACGAATCCTCCTATCTCCCGGAAGGTTGACAGTACTTGTCTCTCAATCCAACGCAATGTCCTCGGGCGTGCATCCGATCAGACGCAGCGGATTGGCGAAACATACGCGTGCGAGGTCGTCGCGATCCAGCAGCCCGAGCCCACACAGATGACTCACGCACTGCCGCATTGTTGCTGAGGAGCCGGCCAGGTAGCCGGTGGCGGGGTTGTAGAGCCGGCCGCTCTCTTCCAGTACGACGTCGGCTCCCATCGAGTGATACCTGCCTGGTGGCATTCCCGCCAGCGGAGAAGCGTCACTGACAACGATGCACCGCCGCGGACCTTTCACCCGGAGGATTGTCTTGATCAGAGTCTCCGGCAGGTGATGACCGTCGGTGATCAGCGTGGCCGAGAGGTCGTCGTTCGCTAAACCCGCCCAGATGGGATTGTGGTGCCTTTCCAGCATGGCGGGCACGGCATTCCCGAGATGGGTGAGAGCGGTGGCGCCCGCCTGGACGAGAAGCTCCAGGTCCTGGTCGGTCGCCATGTGGTGTCCGAGGGCCACGGCGATTCCATGCGAGACCGCACAACGAGCCAGGTCATCGGCCCCCTTCTGATCGGCGGCGATGGTCAGGAGCCGGATTTGGCGGTTGGCCAGGCGGATCAGCTCTTCCAGATAGCCGGGATCGGGGGCTCTGACCCACTGTGCCGTGTGTGCCCCCCGAGCGCCGTCCTGTCGCGAGATGAAAGGGCCCTCCAGGTGGATGCCGAGGACTCGTCCGCGAAACTCCCCTCCGTCGAGGACTCTCGCAATGATCGGCAAGTTCCGCTCGTAGACGCCGGGCGGACTCGTGATGAGGGTGGGCAGGAAGGCGGTGGCGCCCGCCGCCAGCATCTGTCGGCACGACCACACGAAGCTCTCGTCCGTCAGATCGCTGCCGGAGAAGTCGACGCCCTGGTAGCCATTGACCTGGAGATCGACCAGTCCCGGTATCCCCGTCATGCCGGCCGGTTCGTCGCGAGTCGATTCCATGATGCGGACACCCTTGGGATTCACGATCTGTTGGTCAGGAGCGAGGCCGAACGCTCGTCGAGGAAGAGGGAGCAGTTCTCATGCTCTCGCAGGATCGAAGCAGGGCACTGGGACGTCACCGGCCCTTCGAGGGCCATCTTCACCGCCCGGGCCTTCCGCATGTCCGGCACCGTGACCACGAGCAGCTTGCTCTTGAGGATCTGTCGGATGCTCATGGAGATCGCCCGGGTGGGGATGTCGTTCATCGACTTGAACCAGCCTTCGCCGAGCTGCTGCTTGCGGCACTGCTCGTCGAGCTGCACGGTGAGGTATGGCTCCTCCGTCTCGAAATCGGCGGGGGGGTCGTTGAACGCCAGATGGCCGTTCTCGCCGATGCCGATGCAGGCGACGTCGATGGGGTGGGCCTTGATCAGGACTCCCAGCCTTCGGCACTCCTCGGCGGGGTCCTCCGCGTCGCCTTTGACCAGATACGTAGCCCGCAACGGCGCGACGTGATCCACGAAGCGCTCCTTGAGGTATCGCCGGAAGCTGGCTGGATGATCGGGGCCAAGGCCGATGTACTCATCCAGATGGAACATGACGACCTTGAGCCAGTCGATCCCCTGGCTTGACACGAGGTGTTCGAGCATCTCGAACTGGCTGGCCCCGGTCGCCAGGATGATGTTGGCCTGGCCGTTATTGCGAATCGCGGCGCGGATCGCCTGAGCGGCGCAGTTGGCCGCCGCGATGCCGACGTCCCTCTTGGTCTGATAGATGCACTTATTCGCCTTTGCCATTTACTATTTCCCGTTGACTATTTACCATTCTCACATGCCTGGCTTTGACCCGGCTCGACCGATACGCTACATGGTAAACGGCAAGTTGTGAATAGTAAATTGGGAGGTGCCATGAGGTTTTTGACCGTGCTGACGTTTCTTCCCGTTGCCGTGCTGTGGACCTGCGAGCCTGTGCGCGCCTCGCAGGCAGGTTCCATCCTGTCGTCGCTCGAAGCGAGGCACCCGCGACTGATGCTCAAGGAGGCCGACCTGGGCCGGCTGCGGGCGTCCTGCCCGGAGGATCCGGTCCTTCAGAAATGCGTGCTGGATGTCCGCAACGACGCCAACGAGTGCCTCGCCAGGCCGGCGCTGGTCCACAAGCTGGAGGGGCCGCGATTGCTGAGCGTCAGCCGGGATTGCCTCCGGCGGATCTACTCCCTGGCCATGGCGTACCGCTGGACGGGCGACGAGCGGTACGCCGCCAAGGCGAAGGAGAACCTGCTCCAGGTCTGCGCGTTTCCGGACTGGAATCCGTCGCACTTCCTCGACACCGCGGAGATGTCCCACGCGGTGGCGATCGGGTACGATTGGCTCTACCAGTACCTCGATTCGCCGACTCGCGACCAGATTCGGGCCGCCCTGATCGAGAAGGGCCTCAAGCCGGGCCTGGAGGTCTACGCCAAAGGCGGCTGGTGGGTGAAGAGCGAGTTCAACTGGAACCAGGTCTGCAACAGCGGCATGCTCATTGGGGCGCTGGCCATTGCGGAGACCGATCCGAACTATGCCGAGCGGATTGTCCCCGCGGCGATCAAGTCCCTGCCCTTGGCGCTCAAGAGCTACGGGCCCGACGGCGCCTGGGGCGAAGGGCCGGGCTACTGGAGCTACGCGACGCACTACACCGCCTACGGCCTGACGGCGCTCGACACGGCACTCGGCAGCACCTTCGACCTGATCGAGGTGGATGGCCTCTGGAAGGCGGGGTCATTTCCCGTTTACACAACCGGGCCGACGGGCCTGTACTTGAATTTCGCCGATGTGGGCGAGCGAAGTGCCCGCAGGCCGATGCCCTGCATGTTCTGGTTGGCCCGCACCTTTCACAATCCGCTCTACGCATGGTCGGAGCACGAGCAGATCGCCAAGCGGCCCGCCAGTGCAGCCCATCTGGTCTGGTATGCCGCCAAGCCGCCGGAGCGAGCGGTCCGCAGGCAGCTCGATGCCTGTTTCGGAGGATCGGTCGAGGTGGTGACCCTGCGAAGTGCATGGGACGATCCGGATGCCCTGTTTGCCGGCATCAAAGCAGGCTACAACCAGGTCAATCATGGGCACCTGGACCTGGGCAACTTCGAGCTGGATGCCCTGGGCGTCCGCTGGGCGAGGGACTTGGGCTCGGAGAACTACAACCTGCCGGGCTACTGGGCAAGCGGACGGGACGGCCAACGCTGGTCCTACTACCGGCTCAATTCGACCAGTCACAACGTCGTGATGCTGGCGGGCCGCAGCCAGGATGCCCTCGCGAAGTCATCTATCGTGAAGGCCGAGATCAACGGCTCGCAGCCGGTGGTTGTGGTTGAATTGACCGACGCGTATGATGATTTCGTGACTTCCGCCCGCCGGGGGCTGACGATGATCGAGGGAAGGCAGGCGGTCCTGGTGCAGGACGAGTTCGACATCAAGTCGCCCTGCGAACTGGCCTGGGGCATGACCACCGACGCTCAGATCGATATCAAAGAGGCGAAGGCTGCGACGCTCAGGCTCGACGGCAGGGAACTGGTCGTTCGTTTGCTGAGCCCGTCCAGTGGCGGGTTTGCCGTGGAGTCGGCCGAACAGGAGCCGCCGCAGCGAAAAAATGAAGGGGTCAGACGGCTCATGGTCAGACTGCCCCAGGCAAGCGGCAATATGTGCATTGCGGTGCTCTTCTCGCCGCGATGGAAGGATGGCAAGGTCGTTGAGACGGCCCAGGTCAGGCCGTTGGCGAACTGGTGATCGGTGTTCAGGGAATAGGGGTCTGCTATGCAAAGTGCGCGGAAGTCTGTGGTGGTGATTGCTCTGTTGATGTCGTGGTCTGTGTGGGCGGCCGTCGAGGAGCCGCAACTGTGCGTCGGGAACTACCAGACGGTGGACCAAGCGAAAGAGCAGCTCTCGCGGTTCGCCGCGACGTACTCGACGCAGGCCGAGTGGCAGCAGAGAGCCCAGCGGATTCGCGAGGGGATTCTTCGCGGGGCCGAGTTGCTGCCTTTGCCGAAAAAATGCCCCCTGAATCCGATCATCCACAGCAGACGCGAGCACGATGGCTACACGGTCGAGAACGCGGCCTTCGAAAGCCTGCCGGGCGTGTTCGTCACGGGGAATCTGTACCGCCCGACGAAGGGGACCGGCCCCTTTGCCGGCGTGCTGTGTCCGCACGGCCACTGGAGCGACCCCAACGACTACGGCCGGTTCCGCCCCGATATGCAGAAACGCTGCGCCGTGTTCGCTCGCATGGGAGCAGTGGTGTTCGCCTACGACATGGTCGGCTATGGCGACTGGGCCCATGCCGGCTGGAAGCACAACCGTCCCGACGCACTCAAGCTGCAACTGTGGAACAGCATTCGCGCGGTGGACTTCCTGACCTCTATCAAGGACGTCGATCCGAAGCGGATCGCGATCACCGGCGCCTCCGGCGGCGGGACGCAGAGTTTCATGCTGACCGCGGTGGATGACCGCGTCGCGGTGTCGATCCCGGTGGTCCAGGTCTCCGCGCACTTCTTCGGCGGGTGCGTCTGCGAGAGCGGCATGCCCATCCACAAGGCCAAGGGCTACGAGACGAGCAACGTCGAGATCGCCGCCGCGGCGGCCCCGCGCCCGCTGATGCTCATCTCCGACGGCCAGGACTGGACCAAGAACACGCCCAACGTTGAGTACCCCTACATCCGCAACGTGTACCAGTTGTTCGGCGCAGCGGACAAGGTCGAGTCCCTGCACCTGGGTCAGGAGGGCCACGACTACGGCTGGTCCAAGCGCGTCGGCGCCTACAAGTTCCTCTCGAAGCACCTGGGCCTGTGCCTGGCGAATGTGATCGACGACACCGGCCGCATCAACGAGGATTTCGTCGTGATCGAGCCCAAAGCCAGCCTCTACGTCTTCGACGCACAGCACCCCCGGCCCGATCACGCGGTCGACCCCAACGTCACAGAATTGCCCTGGGCGTGGTGATGACGGTGGGCTTGCCTGCCTCCTACGTTCCCGAAGCAGGCCGCTTTGCCAAGGTGACGACCCTCCTGCCGTGCTGTTTCTGGTGGCGCATGGCGTCGCGCAACATGGCCTCGGCATCATAGTGGTAGCGAGCTGCCAGTTGGTCCTTGATCCTCCGCACCTCGGCTACGATGGGGTCGCCGTCGAATGTCTTGTTCTTGTCCATAGCTACTCTCCCAACAGTTCTGTCGGCGTACAGATCACGGGGCACTTGTAGCCTTCGATTGCACAGGCGGCTTCCACAGACTCGAAGATCTCTGCATTGGCCAGATGCGCACAATTCCACGTGAGGAGGAATTGTATGCCGTGGACAGCAGAAACCGCTATATGGCCGGCATCACGAGTCGCTTTCTTTGGCAGCACGTGTTCGCGCAACAACGTCTGTGCCAGCGATACCACTTCCTTGTTCACGGCCAATAGGGGGATGTGCTCCATCACGGCCAACCGTGCTGTAGCAGCCTGTCGATCCCCTTCGGCCGCTTCGTCGAGCACGATCTGCGATATGAACACGCGGAAGTCATTGTGCCTCTGGGTCCACCAATCTCGCGTGATCTGCTGGCGAGCCGCCACAATCAGATCTCGACTGGGCCTGCTCGTCAGATAACTCGGGATCGTGGTTTCGAGATAGAGCGACGGCTTCATAACAGGAGTCTACCAGAAGATCCGCCTGTGATCAAGGCCGGACCCGCTGCTGTTGCTGAGGATCACAGATCGGGTTGTCACATGCGAGAAGAGTACTCTCGGTGCGCTCGTCCCATTGCCAATATCGGGAGGGGGCAGAAGCCGCAGTGCGCAACACAGGGTGAGCGTCCCCGCTCGCCGGGCCTGCCTTTGCCTCAGACGATCCTGTGACGCCGCAGCCGCCCAACAAGACCCGAATCGGTGCCGTCAAGCAGGATGCTGCCTCACGTGCGCCTGTGCCGCTTCCATTCTACTATGCCTGCCCCAAAGACCACGAGCAGAGCGGCATTGGGCAGGGGGACGAGGGTAAGGGACACATCGTCCAAGGCTGGGCCGGCCGTCCCGTCTGTCAGACTCCTGAATTCCAGACGAGTGAAAGGGTTTGAAGCAACCACTGAGTACTCGTGATAGACCCATCCCATATTGGAGTAGGAAAAGCCAGTGGTATCGAACACAACGGTGTCGACCAACGCGGTATCCCACCAGATTTCCATTCTCTTGATTGCCGGGCCCTCGTAGGGATTGCCCGCCACGGCAAAACTCAGAAGGTAGGTCTGCCCTGCTATGATAGACACGTCCTGGTAGATCGTGCCAGGTTGATACCCGGAGAGATCAACGGACTGGTTTCCGTTTGCGGCCTGCCAGCCCGGCCACGGAGAGGTTAGTACGACAGCGCGACTTATTGTCACCGCTTGGGAGGGTTAAAACCCTCGCCTTTAGGCGACAGCTTTAGCATAGTATCCGGATGGAGTCGTATCGTGGAAAAAAGCATCAGAAAGGGGGCCAGGAGAGGGGAGTTTTCGAGGGGGAAAAAGCGCCGGAAAAGGGGCCACCGCAATTGACCGACGTGTGGTGTCTGGAGATGGTTCCAGATGCCGGGGTCA
>Ga0209200_1002269_pt1 | contig 18096 bp, 10 predicted proteins | sample AD_UKC033_MetaG_FD_184406 | JGI IMG/M metagenome (GOLD analysis project Ga0209200, IMG submission 184406) | Active sludge microbial communities of municipal wastewater-treating anaerobic digesters from USA - AD_UKC033_MetaG (SPAdes) (version 2) | ecosystem: Engineered > Bioreactor > Anaerobic >...
TCAGGTTGCAGCATCCGAAATCTTGATATCACACTGATCTTAGGCTTGTAGGATACCGAAAACACCTGACCAGCGAACTCAGGATATTTCCCAACGATGATTCTTGCATCTGGCTGGCTGATTTTCGCCTCTGTGGACCAACTTAGTTTTGCGGTGAAGTCTGATAGTTCCACCTGTAATGATTGACCTCTGTCAGGCCTGCTGATAGTGCTGAAGATTTGAGTTTCCAGTTCCTTCTTCTTGTCTCTGAGGCGGTTCTCGAGGTCGCGGATCTGTTTGAGCTGTAGTAGCAGGGCGGTAGTGTTGACCGTTTGGACATTCATAAGAATTCCTCCTTTGCACAAAATGAGAAAGAGAGCCTTTTCGGGGCTCTCTTCACTATTTGTTTTGTACCAATCAGGAGGGTGAAATTTAGTCTGGGAAAGGGTTTTAGATATTTTAGGAGTTCAAAATGCGGTTATGAAACTGTGTGATGATAAAGAAACTTCAGTAAAAAGGTTCCAAATTACTGAATTTACTTGTGCTGAATTCTTTAGTATTTGTTTGACTCTGAAACCCTCTTTGTAGTAGAATTCTAAAGACGTGCTCTACGAAGGGGGTAGTTTTTATGAAAGTGTTAAGCATATCCTTACAAAAAGGGGGTGTTGGTAAAAGTACAATAACCGCCAATCTAGCCGTGGGTCTATCCCGAATTATAAACTCAAGAGAAAGAATTCTGGTAGTAGATATGGATCATCAGGGCAATTTAACTTATCAGATGCTGGGAAATCCTGCGGAACTTGGTAAGACCGCCATAGAACTCTTCAACGTCGAAGGTAAGTACAAGAAGACCGATATCGTTCATAACACCCGGTTTAAGAATTTGGAGATTATTCCCTCTAATCTTTCTCTTAGCAAGGCGGAACTGTACACGTCACAGATTATAAACGCACACACGCGACTCAACGACTACCTTCACCAGGTCGTCTTTATGTATGATTATGTAATCATTGACTGTCCTCCCAGTCTGGGGCTGTTCACTCTAAATGCTCTTATTGCATCTGACTACGTTATGATCCCCGTTGTGCCTGAGAAATATGCTGTTATGGCCGTTTCACAGATGATGGAGACCATCAAAATAGCGCGGAGCTTCAATGACAAACTACAGCTTGCGGGAATTGTCCCAAGCATCTTGGATATGCGTTACCGCATCCATAGAAGTACTATGGACACACTGAAAGCTAATTTTGGAAACCTCCTTTTGACTGATTATTATATTGGAACTAATGCCCCCCTGAAAGACGCTGCCAATGTCAAAAAAACGATTTTCGAATATGAAACTAGAGCAGCTAGTTACAAACAATTCCAGAACCTGGCTCAGTATGTATACAGGTTGCTGAGGGCTGATGAGAATGCCGAAAAAGGAAGTTAGAGACGTTCTGGAAGACGTTTCCACAGAGTTCATAGATTATTTTAAGAGCATAAGCGCCCCCGATAACGAAACAGAGAGCCCCGCTGTACCAAAAAATGCTGCAGCAGAAATCGGTGCAGCAGAAAATGGTGCACCAAATCCGATCGCTGTACCAAAAAATGCTGCAGCAGAAATCGGTGCAGCAGAAATCGGTGCAGCAGAAAATGATACGACACCAAAAATTGGTGCAGCAAAAATTGGTGCAGCGCCAAAAAATGCTGCAGCAAAATTTGATACACCGGCATTCGACGACACTCTGTCAACTGTCCTAGAAATACTCGATAATGTCCACCCTTATATATTGACCAGTCCTGAGCTTACCAACAACGAAAAAGTTATCCTTATGTACCTTTTTGATACTTCACTTAAGAGCGATTATCTTGTCCCCATAAGTTATAGAGAACTAGCATCGAAGACAAATATCACCCTAAATACTGTTATAAAAGCTGTAAAGAGCCTGGAGAGCTTAGGGTTCTTAAAATATACCAAAGGTTCAAACCAAAACTTATCTAGTAAAGCCGATTTGAGGGGACTTTACAGAAAACTCGTCTCGGACTTGGAATTATCTGTACAAGTGACTGATTTTTTAGACGCGTGGTATACCAAAATTTGCTGCACCAAAAATTGCAGCACCGGACGTATGTTATGTATGTATGTTTTTAATAATATAAATATACAGAACATACAAAACAAAGATCTTATGATTGGCGCTGCTGCAAAAAATGATACAGCGGATTCCGACTTGTCTCCTAAGAAAATAAAAGCATCTTCAGGGGATTCTTTGAGAACTATCCTGACCTATTGTTTGGCCAGGGGGTTTGATCCAAAAAAAGTGAGCGTGGCTTTCATAAATTATGTAGTAGAGACTCTAGACGGTATATCAGGCAAGCTAGACCAGCGTTTAGCAGCCCTAAAAGACCAGGAAATGTCTTTTCTTGTTGCGGTGGAGTATACCAGAGAAAGAAAAGAAACGAAGAACCCCTGGAACTATGTTATCTCTTGCGTTAAGAACGGCTATACTTCTGCTGGAGACACTATGGAAATTCGAGAACGTATGGAGAGATATTTGATTTTGTTATCAAAGTACTTTGAAAAGCCTGAAGAAGTTGAATTATTGGGTGTACAAGAACTAGCGGAATTAGCTGAATTTTTGACTCTTAAGATGGATACAAATCCCAAATCAGTGGGGCTATTCCGTCAAAAGCTGAAGGATAGATTGGTAACACTTTCCGATGAAGTAAAAGCAATCGTAGAAAGGTTTAGGATCAACATAGGATCAAGGTCAGACGAGCTATTTTCGTCATAGACCTTAGTCTTACCCAACACGGAGGTTCCAGCATATGCCGTCAAACTCAAAAACACACCTTAACAGGGCCTTCGACCATCTTGACGAAGTAATTTACATAATGGGCGAAGTCATAAAGGGAAGAAATGCCGAAGAGATCAGGAAGCACCTTGTGGAAGACGATCCATTCGGCAGCGATTCTTTAGACTACAGGCAAACCATAGCTAACTGGCTTATCGGCGACTATGTCAAGGGCTTCTCACCCGAGGCTCTGGATGTCTTCGCACGCCTAATGACTTCGGACAGGATAGAGACCCGGACGAAGAGGGAGCTACTCTTCTGGAAGAACTGCGAGAGGGACTCACTCGTCAGGGCGATCACACTCGAGCAAATATATCCTGCCTACCACAGGGCAGAGGCCTTCTTAATGCGTGAGGACGTGGTCGGGTTCATCGTCAAGAAAATAGGATTCACAGAGTATATGTCGAACAAGAGGATCACAAACTACCTCTCCATAACATCAAAGCTCGGTATTGCCGAATCTAACGGCAAGAACATAGACCTGCGCTACTTCCGCCCCAAACGAGAGAGCGTTACCGCGGTGCTGTACTTCCTCTTCAACTCAAAACTTTCACCCTCGGCCATCCTTAGAGCAGACGATTTCAAATACCTGCTCCTGGACGAGAGGGACCTCCTCTCTTACCTTGCCGATCTGGATACTTCCGGTCTCATAGAGTTCGCTATGGCCGGAAACGTCGTGAGGCTGGAGCCGAAGATAGCTTTCGAGGTGTTGCCCGATGCACTTGCGGGATAACCTTTCACTCTCGGAGAAGCTGGATATGCTCTCAGATAAGCTCTCAAGGGCAGACTCCCTTGTCAGTGAGACCGAGGGTTCCAGAGTGATCGTCCTCATAGTTGCCCCGAAGGAAGAGGCGGCGGCAGTACGTGAGCTGAAGATGCGTTTCGAGGGTAGGATAAACCTGCTAGATTTCGGGGCCAAACTCGTAGAGACTGCTAACGGTTACGGTATGGAGAACCTGGAGGCCGACTTTTCCTTTCTTGGAAAGGCGAGCATAGGCGACTTCTCGATGCTCCTGCAAAAAAGTCTTATCGGGAGTATCGTGGAGTCCTCACAGTTGAACCCGCTAACGGCCGTACACAGGCTCGGGGTAATCAACGGCTTCTTCGGTCTCAACCCGCTGATCGAGGGCGTTACAAACAAACTCTTAAATCCGGCGGTATTTATCTATCCGGGCAAGAGGAAGGACCATATACTGACCTTTCTCGACGGAAGGCACACGACATCGGTTTACAGGGCGTTAGTGATCTGAAATAGACGGTAGGGGGTCGGGTAGATGACGATAAAAGAGCTTCTGAAGATGAACATAGAAGAGGAAGTCCCTCTGGTAATAAAGGCGGGGGACCAGGACCTCGAGCTCGAGCAGAAGGAAATCTCCCAGTACATAGTGACCCGCCAGATAGAGAGCCATCTGGAGAAGTTTCTGGAGAACTACAAACTCCCGTCCACAGACAAGATAGGCGTGTGGATCTCGGGCTTCTTCGGTTCTGGAAAGTCATACTTCGCCAAGATACTGGGTTACCTGCTCTCAAATCACACTCTTCCCAGAGGCATAACGGCACGCGAGCTCTTCAACGAAAGGGTTGCCAGCTGCGCCAATCCCGAGTTTATAAAGGCGAGTATAAGCGCGCTCAACAGCATACCGGCCGAAGTCGTTATGTTCGAGATAATAGGCGAAGGCTCTATGACCGGAGATACCGTGCAGCAGGTGATGTTCAAAAAGCTCCTTCAGGCCGGCGGTTACTCCGGCGTCCCTACCGTGGCGATTATGGAGTACGAACTGGACGCTTTCGGTCGCCTGGAAAAGGTAAAGGAGTACGTAAAGACCCGGGACGCAAATTATGGCCGGATAGTAACGAACACCGGCGAGTTCCGCCGCTACGCCACCGGGGCTATGAAAGAGCTCGGGTACAGCCCGGAAGAGGCCGACGACTTCCTTAAATCTGCGGTTGACAAATACGAAAACCTCACGCCCGTTGACTTTGCCGAGCACTGTGCAGCCTATGCAAAGAAGACAGAGAAACGCCTCGTCTTCATCATAGACGAGACGGGCCAGTACGTGACCTCCATAAAGGACAACGACGACAGGATACTCGCCTTACAGGCGGTGGCCGAGGCCTTCTCGTCGAAAGGCCAGGGCTCGGTAAGGCTAATAGTGACCTCACAGGAGAAGCTCGACCAGTTAATAGCCAACAGCAACTTCGACAAGCGCAAACTCGGAAAGCTGACCGACCGCTTCGAGATAAGGCTGGACCTCACATCCGAGAACGTGGACGAAGTGGCCAGAGAGAGGCTTCTGAAGAAGAAGATAGAGGCAGAGCCCCTGTTCGAAAAGACTTTGCGGGAAAACCAGGGAAACATAAACACCATAAGCGATACCAACGGAAGTTACAAGAAGACCGAGACGAAGGACCAGTTTATGAACTACTATCCCTTCCACCCGTACCAGTTCCAGCTCATACCGGACTTTGTACAGAACGCCAGGGGCGCCTCTTACCAGCAGGCGACGGCCCGCAAGTTCATATTCCTGGTCGATTCCATACTGAAGAACCTGAAAGACGAGGAGTTCGGCAGAATGGTTAACGCCACCGACCTCTTCGACGCACTCGGCACAGGCTTTTTCGGTGCGGAAGTAATTGCCCTTGTAAAGAGTGCAGACGACTATATGGGCGAGAACGTAAAGGCCTCGGACATACTCAAGGCGCTCTATATACTGAAAAACCTGACAAAGATCGGGGCGAGCGAGACGGTCATAACCCGTATGCTCTGCAAGAACATCTTCGACAGACAGTATGAACTCTCCAGGGAAGTTAAGGATGCCCTCGATTACCTTGAAAAGACGAAATACATAACACGCTACAACGGAGAGATAAACCTGGTAACGGACCTTGAGAGAGAGTTTATAAAAGAGATGGAGAACACGGTAATAGACATACCCAAAAGGAACGAAGAGATAGTCCGCCAGCTCCAGAGTATCTTCAACTACAAAGAGGTCCAGTACGCCGACGGTCCGTCTGTGCCCCTGGAGTGGCTCTTCGAGAACAACTCGATCGTCGGGAAGAAGAAGGGCCTTAAGGTGAGCGTCTCCCCCTTCACGGGCGTGAATGTGGAAGGTCCCGAGTTCGATTATATGGACCGCAACGATACGGTCTATCTAATACCCCAAGAGAACGACAAAATAGACACTCTGGCCCGGGAGATAAAGAGGATCGAGGTCTCTTTAGACGCGTTCCGCACATACAAGACAGGCGGTGACACCAGAGAGATACTGGCAAGGTACTCAGAGACGATGGAAAGCAAGAAGAGAGAGCTGGCCGGAGAGCTGCGCCAGAACCTGGAGAAGGGGAAACTCGTCTATTGCGGCGAGACGATCTCCGGTGGCAACGCCCTGAACAACTTGAAGGCGCTGATAAAGGAGAGGGTGATCCCGGCTTACTATACGGAGATTACCGCCACGACTGCATCGTCAAAGGATACGGAAAACGTGCTGACCAGAACCCAGGACTCGTTGAAGACAGTACGGTTGGACGAGGACCACCGTGTCTTCGACGAGAGCGGCGAGTTAATAGAGACCCACAAGATAATCTCGCCCGTCATACAGTTCCTTAACGAGGACAGGACGGGCCTGGACTTGCTGGACAAGTTCACGGCCCCTCCGTACGGCTGGACACAGGAGACCGTCATCTACTCGGTGGCCTGCCTTATGCGCGGGGGCAAGATAACGCTGAACAACATAGACTCCTATGGCAAGCCCGACGTGCATAAAGCCTTAAAGGGCGTGGGCGAGTTCAAGAACGTGAGGATACGCAAGAGCGTAGTGCTCTCCACAGAGGACAGGAACAGGCTAATGCAGCTTATAAACCCGCTGCTGGACGACGGAAAACTCTCTCTCCAGTCTCCGAGGAGCGAGTTCATCTCACGTGCTCAGGAGGGCCTCAAACATCTGGACAGGAAGCTTAAAGAGCTCAAGGGAAAGATGGAAGAGCTCGGCGCGGCCGTTAACTGGGAAACGGATAAGGCGAGGGTGCTTATAAACCTGCTTATCGGCGGCGGCCACGACTGCCTTGACAGACTGCTGGGTGAGAGGACGACAGTGCGCGAGCTGAAGGAGACGGCCGACAAGACCGAGGAGTTCCTGGAGGCAAACTACGAGCAGATAAAGAGACAGAAGGGCTTTCTCAAAGACATAGAGGGTGAGATAGCCAAGGGAGCCTTCGACGGTGAGCAGTCTCAGGAGCTCTCCGCGCTCTTGAAAGAGTATAAGGATACTCTGCCAAGCATCGCCTCGTTCGGCACCGATCTGGACAACATCTTCGAGAGACTGCGCAATACCTATAAGGGCTACTTCAACCCCGTCCATAACGAAAGAGACGAATGGCTAAAAAAGATAAACGGGTATCTCGACTCTATACAGGACGCGAGAAATGGATTAGACAAGAGGGCGGCGGACCAGGGCTGGTTCAGAAAGGTCAACCCCTCCTGCGGGCAACTGGAACTACGCTTCTCCACAAAGTGTGAGCACTGCCACATAGGCTTCCGTGAGGCGAGACTGGAGATAGACAACCTGAAGGGCAAGCTCGAAGAGTTGAAGGCCGCTTATGACAGGTTTATGGAAGAGCGACCACCCGAAGAGCCGGGCGTTACCACACCAACCACGGTTAGACGGGAGAGGCTGAGGCTCAAGAGAAGGCTCACATATCTGCAACTGAAGAGAGAGCTGGAGAAGCTGGCGCCGAACGACAACACAGAACTAGAGATAGAGCTGGAGGACTGATATGGCCGACCTCGAGAGGACGATAATACAGATACGCGAGACACTGGAGCGATCGTACCCGCTCCTCCTTAAGCAGTGCGGAATAACCGAGAGCGGCGATATGGGCAGGTCTCTTCCGGGCTCTGAAGAATTACGTGAGCAGATACTCCCCATAGTACAGGCCGACGAAAAACAGCTGGGCATTAAGGAAGCCAGAGAGAAGTTCGTGCAGGAGGCATCGTTCACCACTCTCAACAGGCTTGTCGGGCTTAAAGTTATGGAAGCGCGTGGCCTTCTGGAGAGGACGTATGTTACCAAGAGCATAGACACCGGAGGGAAGAGCGAGGCCCATTACCTCTACCTGAGCAGGAACCCGCAGGTCCAGAGAGAGCAGGGCCAGGGCATTAACACCGTGCTCAGAGAGATATTTCAGGAGTTATCGCAGGAGCTGCCCCAACTATACAACGGCAGCCGTTACGGCTTCTTGCCACGCCCGAACGACACTGTGACGGTGATAGATCAGATAAACTCCATAGACCCTGAGGAGTGGCTGAGAGACGACATAATAGGCTGGGTTTACCAGTATTACAACGTCGCGGAGAGACAGCTACTGAAAGACAGTAAGGCCAAGATAGACCAGTCGAACGTCCATTACCAGTCGCAGCAGTACACTCCGAACTGGGTCGTCAAACACATAGTGGACAACACACTGGGCAGGTACTACCTCGAGATGTATCCCGATTCCCCGCTGTACGGGGAGATAGAGATACCAGTTCCAAAAGATAAACTGAAAAGAGAGAGGGAGCCCAAAAAGCTGGAGGAGCTGAAGGTGCTCGATCCGGCCTGCGGCAGCGGTAACTTCCTGCTGTATTCCTTTGAGCTTCTACACAAGATGTATCTGGACAGGGGATACGATCCCGGGGAAGTCTCATCGCTTATCCTGAAGAACAACCTCTACGGTATCGACCTGGACGACAGGGCGGCACAGTTGACTATTCTCTCGCTTTACCTGAAGGCGAGGACACTGGACAGACACAAGAGGAGATACACGATGAACGTCGTGTCGGCCGACTTCCACCTTTCCGACTCACTTGAACTCACTGCCGTGAGGAACAGGTACAGGAGCGACACTACCGTACAGGACTTCATAGACCTTATCTGGGAGCAACTGAGAGACGCCAGCGCCATAGGTTCGCTTCTGGACATAACAGGGGAGCTGGAGAAGCTCAAGGAGAAACGCAAGAAGGCGGACGTTATGTTCTTCAGGGAAGAGGACTGGAGAGAGATGGAGATAAGGGTACTGGAGGACATAAAAGGGGCGGTATCTTCAAACAGGGAGTACGGCGAGTATATAGAACAGGGGATGAACTTCGCCGAGCTGCTGATACAGAAGTACGATGTTGTCATTGCCAACCCACCATATCTGGACTCGGCGGATATGACAGACGAGTACAAGAAGTTCCTGAAAGACAGGTTCAAGGGCTTTGACAAGAACCTGTATGCGGCATTCATAAAGAGGTGTGCAGACTTCACCGTCGAAGGCGGTTACGTGGGTATGATAACTCCCCAGACGTATATGTTTATATCCAGTTACGACGAAACCAGAAAGTGGATACTTAACAAGAATCAACTAATAGACTTCGCACACTTCGGATTAGGTGGCGTCTTCGGTGAGGCTCTTGTGGATACTGCCGTTATAGTACTGTCCAGAATACCGCCTGACAGTGACGAGTGTGTTTTCTTCAACCTCGTGAAGTTCGAAAGGGGAAACGCGAAGACCAAGAGGGAAGCGTTAAAAGAGGCCGTCGAAGCTATACGGAACGGTGTAGAGTGCCCGTATATTCATCTTCTCAACCAATCCGAGTTCAAGAAGATCCCGGGCTATCCCTTCGTTTACTGGATAAGCGACAGGATAAGGGAGCTGTTCAGGAAGTACAAGCCGCTGGAGAAGTATGCTCTCGTGCTTTTGGGAATGAGGACAGGGAATAATGACAGGTTTTTGAGATTCTGGTGGGAAGTTAAACAGGAAGACATCTCCGTCGATTACAAGACCGACAGAAAGAAATGGGTGCCTTACGCCAAGGGCGGGCCTTATAACAAGTGGTACGGGAACCTATGGTGGCTTGTAAACTGGGAAAACGATGGGGATGCAATCAAGCTAGAGACAGTCAAACAGTATGGTGAAAATAGTCTAGGATGGAAAATATCTGGTGAATCCTACTACTTCAGAGAGGGGTTGACTTATTCGTTTGTCAGTTCTTTCGGCTTTAGCTGCAGGTATATGCCGAAGAACTGCATATTTGATGTCGGCGGTTCTTCTATGTTTCCAATCAGTGGCAGTCCTCAGGAGTTTTCAGGTATTATCACAAGTAAGCTCATCTCATTCGTGATGAGGATTCTCAATCCGACAGTGAATTATCAGGTAGGGGATCTGAAGAATATCCCCACGGCGCATCCATCAGCCCTGGGGAGTAAATCCATAAGCTCTGAGGAAATCCGAGACCTTCTCGGTGGTCTCTCGACCCAATCCCCACTCTCCACGCTCAACTCGGTTACTCTCTCCTCCCTCGCTTGGGACTGCATAGAGCTGAAGAAAGAGCTGTACGGCTTCCACGTTATGGAACGCGACTTCAAACACGACCCGCTCACCTGGGGACTGAAAGAGTTGCGAGAGGAGGGCAGGCCTGTCAGGGTAAAGGACGCCCTGAAGAAATTCTTCATCCATAAGGCCGAACTAGAGGCGAGACTGCTAATAAACGAGGCTGTAAACGACGAACTCGTCTTCAAACTGTATGGACTCCTGCCCGAAGACCTCACACTTACAGACATCATAACCCGTTCCGGTTCACTGACTGGACGGACGCAGGAAGGCTCTCTACACGCCGTCCTCGAAGTCCTCGAGTCCGAAGGTGTACCCGTTGGTGCATACCCTGCAAGAGAGCTCACGGCTAAAGAGAGAGAAAGTCTCAGAGGCCTTTATCTGAAGCACAGACACGACAGGGGCTCAGGTAAGAGCGAGGCTATAACTGGTATGGAGTTCGGGATCGTCGAAGAATTGGCTAGTGCCCTGAAAGTAAGCCCCGTTACCGTGGTCGAAGAGCTGGCGAAGATAGACGCCCTTCCATCGGAAGCAGTTAAGGACGTACTGTCCGAACACATACAGGCGCTCACGATAGAGATAATGAGAGAGGACAACGACGGCATACTCTCCCTGTCAACAGACACGGCAGAGACATCACTTCCAACGAGAATAGTTAAGAAGTGGCGCGAGCTTGGAATAGGGGACACCTACGACGAACTCGAGAACCTGCTGGGCAAGAAACTCGATGAGTACCTGCTCAAAGACTTCTTCAAAGACCACTCCAAGCGTTTTATGGGCAGGCCTATAATCTGGCACCTGGTATCCGACAGGGGAAGTGTCAACTTCCTGGTGCTCCACCACATCTGGAGTTACGACAGAATGCTCCTTCTAAGGTCCAAATACCTGGGAGACGTTAACAGGACACTGGAGAACACGCTTGCCACCGAGACCGACGAGAGGAAGAGGGCAAAGCTAATGGAGAAGATGGAAGAGCTCGAGAGACTGGCAACCTCGCTGGACGAACTCTCGGACGGCAGCTACCTGCCCGAGATCGACGGGGGCGTAGCCAAAAACATAGCGCCGCTTCAGAAGAAGGGCCTTCTCAAATACGATCCCCTCAGCCCAAAGCTGGTAGCCAAAATGCTGAAGGTCGAGTGGTAGGAGGTGAAGTTGTGATACAGTCTGCCGGCAATTACAAAGTGGCGGCTCTGTTTAATCCAGACGAAAGGATAAAATACGAAATCCCGAAGTACCAGAGAGAGTATGTGTGGGGCAAACGAGAGTGGGACAACCTGTATGACGACATCTACGAGAACCAGGATCACTTTCTCGGTTCTATGATCTGCATAAACAGAAGCGTAGATGCACTGGAAGTAAGGCCCCTCGAGATCATAGACGGCCAACAGAGATTACTTACAATCTCAATACTTTACCTGGTAATATACGCCAGACTAATGGAAGAGAGGAAGAAATGGCCGGATGATGATGACCTTCTAGCCACAACGGTCAACCTCAAGAACCGGCTGTTGCAGAAATCTGACGGCGGAAAGACCCTTAAAGTTGTCCCTTCTTACCAGAACAACAACCACAGTGATTACTGCTCTTTGCTCAGTGAAAACGGGCTCTTCCATAAGCAAAACGGAAAAGTCCTATTTGCGGGAAACAGAAGAATATACAAAGTATTCAAATACTTTCAGACTAAACTCCAAGAAGAGAGTAAAGATCAGATCCTGGAATTTCTGGATAGACTGAATTCGGCCAGCATTGTAAAGATCGAAGTGGCAAATCACGCCGATGCCTTCACTTTGTTTGAAAGCCTTAATAACAGAGGAGTTCCTCTCTCGCCAATGGATATAATAAAAAACAAGATGCTTGCCGAACTGGAGAAACTCAAGGTAATGAGCACAGAAGACGCCTTTGAACACTGGAACAGGATAATAACTCATATTCCTGAATACAGGGATCAGGAGAGGTTCTTGAGACAATACTATAACGCTTTCAGATATATGGAAGAAGTTCGTTTTCCGGGAATCTCTAAAGCGACCAAATCGAAACTAATAACGATATATGAGAATCTTATAGAGAAGGATCCAAGCAAGACACTCCAGGAACTGGTCCAGAAGGCCAAAATCTATGGCAACTTCTCGGTCTCCTTTGAGTCTAGAAACGGAGAGGAGTTCAGGAATCACCTCTTTGATCTCCAGAACGTCGGGGGCGCCCCTGGCTATACTCTGTTGCTGTATATCTTGTCCGAGCACGGAGAGAAAGAGAATCTTGCTTTGAAGACGTCGGAACTGCTGGCGAAGTATTTCATAAGGAGGAACATAACAGACTTTCCCGGAACACGCGATCTAGACAAGATATTCATAGATGCGATAGATTTCTGTGAGGCGCGAAGGGAAACACTTAACATAAATATGGTTAAAGAGTTCCTGACAGACAGAAAGAGATTTGCCCCGGATCAACGTTTCAGAGAAATGCTTGCCGGCGACATCTATGACAACCCGGAAGCGACAAGGTTTGTGCTGACCAAAATTGAAGAAGCCCGTTTCACTAAGGAAAACAAGCCTAACTTCTGGGAGAGAGACAACAACAACAATCTTGTCTGGACTATCGAGCACATATTCCCGAAGGGGGAAAACATACCAGATTCCTGGGTGGAAGCCATCGCAGATGGAGACAAGGAAAAAGCGAAGCTATTGCAGGATCAGTGGGTTCATAAGCTGGGAAACCTTACACTGACGGCGTACAATCAGTACCTCTCCACTTACTCCTTCGAGAAAAAGAGGGACAGGACAGACACGAGAGGAAATCCCATAGGCTACAAGAACGGTCTCTTCCTTAACAGCGATCTGCGAGACAAAGAAAACTGGACTACTAAGGATATTAAGCAGAGAACGGAGAAACTGGTTAATCTGGCCTTTGAACTGTTCAGAGTATAGACTCTGTGGTCTGTAGAACGAAAAGGAGTACTGTATGCACTTACTCAAGACCGTACTTGCTAGACTGGAGAGACTGGACGACTCCATACCGATTGTCCTTAAAGACTCCGATCTCTTGTTGCGGAATAGCCTCTCCTACTTCGAGGATAAAGGCTGGCACTGCCTTAGCTTGACGGATATGGACAGAGAGTTCCTCACTATGCTCGAGGCCGAGGGCCTGGCACAATCTGGCAGGAAAGTCCTCGTGTACATAGCCAGCCGGTCAGAGAAGGAACTGGTCTTCCTTGCCGAATACTGGGACAGGGGGAACGGAGAGCTCGTCACTGCCGCAAACCTGCTCAGTGAGTTGAGGATCGACCGTAAAGAGTTCAAGAGGGACTTCATCGTCTCGCTTGTCAGGTACGGCCTGCCCAAAGAGGAAGACTGGTGGCGCGACCTAAAGACCCGCGGTATGGAGAACGTGAGCAAAGTTGTGAGTGATAACCTCTGGGAGATACTCGGCGACAGCTCCTATGTAGCAAACCTGAGTGAAGCCGAGAGAGAGTTCGTGTTCATACACTTTGCCAACACCACCTTCGGCCTTAAACTCACCGCTGCTTCCTCGCCTGAGGAAGCCTCCACCCTTATAGCCGAGAAGATACTCGAGGCCTCATACAAGAACAGGCCGGGCGAGGAACTGCACGACTACTACAGGAGCTGGACCGACTCTAACGAGTGGGGAGAGAGCATACTCTTCCACGCGGAGAGGTTCGAGAAGAGCCACAAAGACGAACTACTGAAAAACATAGACATCTTCGAGGGCGATTACAGACACCCGTTTGTTTCCATAGAGCTTGAACTGTACGAGAGAAGGATAGAAGCCCTCCTGAACGGAGAAGAGGCGGCAGGAGTTATAGAGTTTGCAAAGGAGCGGCTGAAAAAGAGAAAGAGAAAACAGCAAGACAGAGAGGCCGGGATCTACTGGGACGAACTGGCCTGGCTCGAACCCCTCCTTAGCGATGCCGATCTGGGCGGCATAGACTCGCTCGAGAGCTTTCTCTGCGCTTACCGTGACACTCTCTGGAAATACGACTCCCTTGACAGGAAACTGATAGGTTCTCACCTACCCCAGAGACTTAAGAAATGGGCGTCAGATAGACTCTCAAAGCTGAACGAAGTGATCTCCAACCACTGGACTAACTACTACGACCCGGCAGTCACTCCCACACAGGTGGGCCTTCTTGAGCGGATACTGAAAGGGGAGGGCAAGAGAGCGGTGATCGTCGTGGACGCCCTCAGGTACGAACTCGCCCGCGACCTAAAGCTCAAGGTTAAGGCAAAGATAGAACACGGCGCGCTGCTCGCGGCGACACCGACAGAAACGCCCGTCGGTATGGGAGCGCTATACTCCTCGGGTGATATTGAGAAGATACTGAAAGACAACAGAGTCATTGTCCGCGACCGAAAGACAGACAGGACACTGGACAGCGTAACGGGCAGAGAGGAGAACCTCAAAGAGCTCATAGAGGGCGTCGAGATAATCGAAAAAGACTCGGAACTGCCGGAAGTGGAGAAGCTGGTTATAAAGACCAGGGACATAGACTCTATGGGCCACGACGACCTCATACAGTTCTACGGTGGTATAATGACCGACCTGTCCGAACTGGCCGACAGCCTCCTGAAGAGGGGCTACGAGGTACACTTCACAAGCGACCACGGCTTCTACCTTCCGCTCGAGGGGGAGACCGTCAAACAGGACAGGACGGCGAGCTACTCCTCCGGAATCAGGTACAGCCTGAACAGCGCCAGACCTGAAGAGGGCAAGTACGAACAGGCAGGCAGCAGCTTCATACTGTACGCCAACAGCGGTAACGTATTCAAAGACTACGGCGGCCACTTCTGGCACGGCGGGATAACACACCAGGAAGTCATAATCCCGCATCTGGTAATAACACCGGTCAGAGACGAAAAGCGCTGGAGAGTGGAGATAGGAAACAAAGACCGGCTGAAGAAACTCCAGAAAGACCACTTTGAAATACACCTCTTCCCGAAAAAGGAACTCTTTGGCAGTGCTCCCAGGGTGTACATACAGTATCTGGACGAGAGGATCGAACTGGACGAACCGGTGGAAGAGGAGACGAGGCAGACGCTAAGGATAGCTGCAAAGAGCGGCGACACCTTCAAAATAGAGATAAGGGACTTAGAAGACGGCTCTCTTCTCGACTGGGTGGAGTGCCAATACCTTCCGACCCGGACGCGACTCTTCTGATAGGAGGATACCCACGTGGGACTGGACTCGCTCGACCTTAAAGTGCTGAAGATATACCCCGAATACGTGATAAAGAAATCACTCGTGAGGAACCTCAAGATAGGGTACAACGTGCCCTCCTACGTCCTCGAGCACCTTCTTGGCACTTACGCCGACCTGTCCGACCCGAGGGATATAAAGGGCGTGGACACCGTGGAGGAGATCCTCCAGAAACACTTCCTCCGGCCGGATATGGCCGAACTGGTCAAGATGCAGCTCCGGGACAAAGGCATCTTCAGGGTGATCGACAGAATAGACGCCTGGCTGGATATAACCAAGAACGAATACGTCGCAGGTCTGCAAAACCTCAGCATACGTAACGGCGTCATAGGCGACGGAATGGTCAAGGAACACCCGAAAATGCTACTGGGCGGTATGTGGGCGATAATCGATCTGATCTACGACCACAACACCTACCCGGGCAGGCCGTTCGTTGTAGAGAAGATACATCCAATACAGCTGAGCAACTTTATAAAAGACCAGTTCGTGGATAGAAGGAAAGAGTTCACCACACAGGAGTGGACCGACCTCATAATCCGCTCTATAGGACTTGAACCAAAGAAGATGGACGAGAGGCAGAAACTCTTCCAGCTCCTCAGGCTCGTCCCTCTGGTTGAGAAGAACTACAACCTCGTAGAACTTGGGCCCAGAGCTACGGGTAAATCGTACATCTACCGTGAAATCTCGCCTTACTCCTTCCTGCTGTCCGGGGGCAACACGACCGTGGCCCAGCTCTTCTACAACATAGCCACGAGAAAGGTCGGGCTCGTTGGAGAGTGGGACCTGATCGCCTTTGACGAAGTCGCGGGCATACAGTTCAAAGACAAACAGGCGCTGCAGATGCTGAAAGACTTTATGGAGGCCGGCTCGTTCGCCAGAAAGGTGGAAGTAGTTGCCGAGGCGGGGATAGTCTTCAACGGGAATATAAACGACGACGTACAGACACTTCTGAAGATGTCGCACCTGTTCGAGCCCTTCCCCGTGGAGATGCAGGACACCGCCCTTCTGGACAGGATACACGCTTACCTCCCGGGCTGGGAAGTGGAGAAACTGAGGGCCGAACTCTTCACCGACCACTTCGGTTTTGCCATAGACTACTTCTCCGAAGTTATGAGGTCCTTAAGGGGCACCTCTGCGGTCAACGTGCCTGACAGGCACTTCAATCTGGGGAGCCAGCTGAACAGAAGAGACGAGAAGGCGGTACGCAAGACCTGCTCGGGGCTGTTGAAACTACTCTATCCCGACGGCGAGTACACGAAAGAGGGTATAGAGAGCGTCCTCACCTTCTCCATAGAGTGCAGGAGACGTGTAAAGGAACAGCTGAAGAAGCTGGGAGGCCTCGAGTTCTGGGACACGAACTTCTCGTACATAGACAAAGAGAGCAAGAAAGAGACCTACGTATCCGTAAACGAGGGAGGCAGCAAGGCGCTCATCTCTCAGGACCCTCTACCTCCGGGTGTGGTCTACACCGTCTCGATAGCCGGGGGGAAGACATCGTTACTGAAAGTCGAAAGCATCGTAGTGCCCGGTTCGGGAAAGCAGAACATAAGCGGTGGAGGTACCCCTGCGAAAGAGGCCCTAAAGACCACGATCTCCTGCATAGCCTCAAACCAGCGGAAGTACCTGCCGTCAAACTCGGCGCTGAAAGACTACGACATAGCGGTCCAGCTCACCCCTATGATAGGCAGCGAAGTGGGCGATGACATAACCGTCGCCATCTTCGTCTCTATACTCTCTGCCATACACAAGAACACTCTGAAGAAGGGCCTGGGGATCATAGGGGATATGACGATAACCGGCAGCCTGAAGACCACCCTCTCCTTTGCCGACAGGGTAACGATGCTCGCAGAGAACGGCGCCAGGGCAGTCACCATACCTCTTGAAATGATGGGGAATCTCTCCAGCGTCTCTATGGACACGATCTCGAAAATCATACCCATACCCATCGCCGGGCCTGAAGACGCCTTTATGCGTGCCAGACTCGAAGACTGATAGTAAATGTAAATCTTTCAGTCAACTGACTTATCTCTGTCTAACGGGATTACAGACCCCGTTTTCCTGTAGTCTAAATACAGTAAGCCTTACGGAACAGGCAAAGCAAATAAAGAACTTCACAGCCTACTCCTTTACCTGAGTCTGCCAAGAAGGAACAATCGAAAATGGTTAAGATATTAAATCCCCGGGTGCTAGAATATCACCAAACCACTCAGTCATACCTTTGATTCACACTTCATTTCATATAACGAGAGAGTTGTTCAGGAGAATTAGGGGGCCGTCATTGTGCTAAAGAATGACGTCGTTTCTTACTGGATCAAAGAAAGCAGAGACTTCGGAATAGCAATTAAACACAGGACTCTGAGGATAGCTCTTGACCGGAGAGAAGTCTCGCTGGAGAAACTTACGGAGATAACCAGGCTTCTGTGGGAGAAGCAGGGGCAGGACGTCGACGAACTCGTGACTCTGTTCTACCTGCCGGGTGTGCAGACAGACTCCACGGTCTATGCCATAGGTTCGTGTATGAAAGACGGAGAGGCAAGCATTCATTACGAGAAGTAAGGGATATGTGGAAGATAGAGTAAGAGGAAACAAAATCGTGGGAGGTGTATTTATGGTACGTAAGGTTCTATTGATTACAATAATGCTGGTGGTACTTACTCCTATGTTTTTTGCCGCTGGAAATACTGGATACCTTTCCGTTAAAGCGGCAGATGGAGTTGAG